>Ga0335075_10000030_pt1 | contig 308792 bp, 285 predicted proteins | sample Lox_Sample_24_FD_206723 | JGI IMG/M metagenome (GOLD analysis project Ga0335075, IMG submission 206723) | Soil microbial communities from Loxahatchee National Wildlife Refuge, Florida, United States - Lox_Sample_2.4 | ecosystem: Environmental > Terrestrial > Soil > Wetlands | place: USA...
GGCCGCGCCCGCCGCAACCACCAGCGCCTTCCTTCAAGTCTCCTTATCGAAAATGTCCGGCGATCTGCACTACCGCTCCGTCCCGGCATCTCTGCGCCGCGACATTTCCGATCAAGGCTTACGACTTCTCGTCAACTTGGTTTGTCCCCGGCCAACGGCTGGCCACAGTCTGGCAGACAACAAAGGGCGTTATTTCGAGCTTTCATTACTGCAATCCGATATTCGGATATTTTGTGATACACAAAATACACCACTTAAATTGCATACAATTTACAAGTACTTCCTTTTAAATAACTTACAACGAATGGCCCTCGGGGTGCTCCTAGACTAGTACCTTTTCCGAAGGAGGGTAAGATGGCTGCACCACGAGATCAGCGATTGGTCGTAAATTTGAGGTTCGGACGAACGCGCGGCGCATCCTTCACGGGCCAGCCGAGGGCTGTCCTGATAGCTCTTGGCATGGTGTTGCTATGCCTTTTGTGCGCCGTTTATCTCGCAGTGCAAACGAAAAACCAACTTAGTAATCCTGCGGGAAAGCTCATCATGCAGGTATTCCAAAAGGGAGCCGATCATGCCGGAAAATAACGATGAGAAACGTCGCCGGGGGCGTCCTCCTGCCGGTGAACATGGAAGCCGAGTGCGCGATCTCCCCGGTATCCTGGTGCGCCCGCACAAAGCTGTTTACGACATAGTTGCTGCTGTAGCCGAAGTCAAACAATGGTCACTTACACGAGTAGTTACGGAAGCGATTTCCATCTACTACCTCTCTTATTTGCGTGAGAACGAGCCTCGGACGGCGCGCGAGGTTGACAAACTGATTGACGTGCGCCGCCAAGCTTCTCGCATCAAGTAGCGGAACCGCTCGCACAACAAAATCAGGACCTCTGTCCGTGGGATAAAGAACGCTTTTTGCAAGGTGCATTTTGCGCACTTTGACGGTAAACGCGCATCTCGTAGACGTGAAATTTTGGCAGCGAGAGCCCTAGAAGCAGATGAGGGTCGCCTAACTTAAGTTCTAGGACCCACCCGCTCGCTAACCTGTAGTCATGAGTCTCGTCACGGTCGACCAGTGGCCGCCGCCGGAACCCGTCGACTACCGCCCGCAGCTCGAAGCCGGCAGCATCGTCTTCTTCCCCGCGACCCCATTCCCTCTACCGGATCAATCGAAAGAATTCCTCCGCAACCTTAGCTTTGCCGGCGGCGCAATTCACAAAAACATCGCTTATCGAACCGCCCTCGATCGCATCACCGGCGTCGACGGCGATGCCTCCCTCAAAGACCGTCTGCGCGACATTTTTCGCGACTATTCCCGTAGCGTCATTCGATTCACCACCGACTTACTGCCCCAGTACGCCCGCCACTGGACGCTCGATTACGCCAGTTTCCGTCCTCTCGAAGAAGAAGGCCGGGGCCTGCCGCTCAATAAGCGCAACGATCTCATTCACACGGATGCGTTTCCCTCGCGCCCCACCAATGGCGCCCTGATCCTGCGTGTCTTCACGAACATTTCGCCAGCCAAGACCCGCATCTGGATCACTTCGGATCCCTTCCGCGCCATCGCCGGGCGCTTTGCCCGCGACGCCGGCTTGGACCACATTGCCGCCGCCGGCTCATCTTCAACCGGCCAATTCCTCAACCAATCCGCTCGCCTGCTGCACACTCTCGGCTTACCTGTCATCCCGCGCTCGCCCTACGACCGCTTCATGCTGCGTTTTCACGATTACCTGAAACACAACGCCGATTTTCAAGCGAACTGCACGAAACATCGCTTCGAATTTCCGCCCGGTTCTACCTGGCTCGTATTCACAGACGTCGTCCCACATTCCGTGCAAGCCGGCCAACACGCCCTTGAGCAGACCTTCATCGTCGCCCGCCGCTCCTTGGCCAATCCGCAGGATTCCCCGCTCGCCATTCTCGAGCAGCTCTGCGCTAGACCGCTGCTTCCGCGCGACGGCCCCGCCTCACCCCCTACGGAACAATCGTGATGTTTGCATTTCGAACCATCCCCGCATACGACGCCGTAATCACCACCGGAGTCTGTGCAACCACCGCATGAGTCGTTATCTGAAACGCCGCTTTGTTCTGCCCGTCAGCTATGTTTATTTCAGCGGGAACGCTAGCCACCGCCGCATTGCTGCTCTTCAGCGTTACGGTCGAATTGCCCGCACCCGCCGCTCTGCGGAGCACCACCGCGCCCGCTACGGCCGAACCGCCCTTCACCTTATCCTGAGCAACCCCGAGCGCCTGCAGCACTGAAAACAGAACCAGCGTATTCGATATCTGCAACTCCTTGCCCTTTGCGGTGACCCGAACTGCGGTCCCATCGCCCGGAACGCGAAACGTTTTGATCTGAAATTTCACGCCTTCCGATCCTTCTGGAACTGTCACCGTCGCCGGCACGCCCACTAAGTCCGGATGCTCGCTCTTCAAGGCAAAGCTCGCCCCACCGCTCCCCGCGCGCATGCCCAGCGCGATCGCCGCCCCGGACGTGCTGTCGCCCAGCACCATCTGCGGAAGCAGCGCGAAAATAATCTTCGGCTTCAGACGCTCCGCGAGTTCCGCACTCTTCGGGAACGGCCGATAAAGCGGGTCGCCTACGTTGATAATTCGCCATTTCAACATCCGCTCGCTGCGCAACAGCGCATCGCCCACATTCGCTCCGTGAAACAAGTACCACAAAGCTTGGTCCGGGTGCGGCAAGTTATCGAGATACGGCTCGGTAGTCGCTCCCGCTGTCACCGTAATTCCATGCGCGATCGCGCCGGCCGCCCAATTCGAGCCGCCTCTGGGATTGGTCGCCGACGCGCTATCCAGGTGAATCCCGATCGCCCCCGGATTCCAACTGAATGCATCGTTATAGTGATTCAGCGTGTACCAACCCGCATACAACGCCGCATGATCGCACCGCAGCGGCGCGGGCGCAGTTCCAAATTCCTCCGAGTGGCCATCCTCCGTCACGGGAAAGCCTGCCCTGCGTGCCATCTCGGCTGCTTGGTGAATGTCCCAATCCCCGCCACCATATGCCCAATCCGGCACCGACGTTGTCGGATCGGTGCGGCGGTCAAAGCACCCATTCCCTTCCAGCCCGTGTGCTTCCGCGTAGAGCCCTTTGTCCACTAATCCCTTTGCCACCGCTGCGCTCGCCGCATCCAGTCGCCAAACCGAATAGATTCTCCGCGCATTCGCTTGCTGCCGGTAATCGGCCAGCGGAACATAGGGTTCGTATAAGTCGCCTTCGCTTTCTGCCCTGCCGAAGTAAGGTTGAACCTCCGCCTGATTAGCCGCTCGCTCCGGCAGATACTCGTCCCATATATCGGCGACAAATTGGTCTAAAGCGTAAGTCTCCTGCGGCGGTGGAAATTCGAGTAACCACGGCGTCCTATAACTAAATACGATGTAAAGTATCTTGTCCTTGCCCACCTTCTCCAGGCATTTTTGAATCGGCCGCTTCACGTTCGCATCGTATTCGGCCTGTTTGATCTGGTCGTTCGACGAGACACTTATCTTGCACACATTATCCGCCGGTATCGCCCGCTTCGACATGTAATACGAAGCCACCTGCTTCGATTCCGGCGCGTCTGCGTTATAGACCACCAACACGCGCTCGTTCAGCGGCGTCTGCGCCCGCGCGGCCAACGCCAGCACTGCCAGAAGCACCGCGCACTGCCACGCGTGTACACTCATATTTTCTTGTTCGGGAGAATCCATTGCAAACTGTAGCTCTTCTCTTGATGCTAGCCGTTCTCTTTTCTCCGCCCCTGCTCGCGCAAAACTTGGCCAATTCCGTCAAGGCCCAACTTCCCGATCTGATCGATATCTACAAAGACATCCACGCCCATCCCGAACTGTCCCAGCACGAAGAGCACACCTCAGCCCTTCTCGCCTCCGAGCTCCGCAAAGCCGGCTTCACCGTCACCGATCACGTCGGCAAATATCCTGACGGCTCGCAGGCCTATGGCGTGGTGGCAATTCTTGAAAACGGCCCCGGCCCGCGCCTGCTGATCCGCACTGATATGGATGCACTGCCCATCGTGGAGGAAACCGGCCTTCCCTACGCCAGCCACCAAAGAACCAAGAATGCTGCCGGCCAGGAAGTCGGCGTCATGCATGCCTGCGGACACGACGTGCACATCACCACCATGATCGGAACCGCCCGCGCGCTCGCGGCGCTGAAAAGCCAGTGGCATGGAACCCTGATGCTCATTGGCCAACCCGCCGAAGAAACCGTCACCGGCGCCCGCGCCATGCTCGCCGACCATCTCTACCAGCGTTTTGGCAAGCCCGATTTCGCCATCGCACTGCACGATACGAATCTACGCGCCGCCGGCACCATTTCGGTCACCAGCGGCCCCGCTTTGGCCAGCGCCACTTCAGTCGATGTCACCATGCGAGGGCTCGGCGGCCATGGCGCCGCCCCGCAGGCCACCAAAGATCCCATCGTCATGGCGGCGGAGTTCATCGTGCAGCTCCAAACCATCGTCAGCCGCCAGGAAAATCCCAGTGATCCCGCCGTCGTAACCGTTGGCGATATCCACGGCGGCACCAAGCGCAACATCATCCCCAATGAAGTCAAGATGGAGCTCACCACGCGCGCCTTCAGTGACCAGGCCCGCCAAATCATATTGGACGGCATCCATCGCACCGCTGAAGGCGTGGCCCTCTCGGCCGGCGTTCCTCCGGATCGAGCACCCCTCGTCACCGTCATCGAACAGGAATCCACTCCCGTTCTGTACAACGACCCAGCGCTGACTGCGCGCGTGAAAGCTGCTCTCGTCAAAGCTCTCGGTCCCCAAAACATCTTCGACGAGCCGCCCATCATGGTCAGCGAAGACTTTGGCATGTTCGGATTAGACGGTCACCAGATCCCCACCGTCATGTTCTGGCTCGGCGCCATGGACCCCGCGAAATTTGCCGCCGCTCAAGCCGAGGGCAAACAGCTTCCAGGCCCCCACACCAGCCATTTTGAGCCGCTTCCCGAGCCCACCCTGCGCACCGGCGTCACAGCCATGTCTTCGGCCGCCATCGCCCTGCTCCAGAATTGATGCCGGAGCCTGCCGGCAGCCCGCCGCCGTTTCCAAAGCACTTCAACGGGAAGCGCTTCTATAATCCCGATGCACCGCAGGCGCGCGGCTGGCTGGACCTGCTGCGATGGAAACTCACCAGCCGCCCCGAGCCTTCGCCGCAATTCATCGCCGACGTCGAGCCATCCATCCCGCCCCGCCGTGTCGAAGGAGACGACTTGCGAGTCACACTCGTGAACCACTCGACTGTCCTCCTGCAACAGAGCGCCTCGAATATTCTCACCGACCCCATCTGGTCTCAGCGCGCCAGCCCGTTCTCCTGGATCGGCCCCCGCCGCCGCAGAAACCCGGGAGTGCGCAAAAACGATCTCCCGCCCATCGACATCGTGCTCATCAGTCACAATCACTATGACCACCTGGATCTGCCCACACTGCGCTGGCTTGCCCAACGCGGCGGCTCCGTATTCATCGCTCCCACCGGCGTAACCCGCCTGCTCCGCTCTGAAAACATAAAGCCCGTGCACGAGCTCGATTGGGGCCAATTCCACACCCTCGGCCAAACCACCATTCACTGCGTCCCCGCCATCCACTTCTCCGCCCGCGGCGTCTTCGACCGCAACAAAACTCTCTGGTGCGGCTACCTCATCGAGTGCCGGAACCGAACCGTCTACTTCGCCGGCGACACCGGCTTCGGCGGCCATTTCTCCCAAATCCGAACCCGCTTCGGACCGCCCCGCCTGGCCCTGCTGCCCATCGGAGCCTATGAGCCTCGCTGGTTCATGTCGCCCATTCACATGTCGCCTGAGGAAGCCCTCCAGGCCCATCGCATCTTGGGCGCGCAGACCAGCATCGCCATTCACCACGGCACCTTTCAGCTCGCCGACGAATCCATCGATTCACCTGCCCGTGAGCTCCTCGCATCCGGCTGCCCGGATTCATTTCTCCTCTTGCAAAGCGGCCAATCGGCTGTCATCGTTGGATGACCGATAAGCACCCGCTTATCGTTGAATGATAGATAAGCATGCGCTTATCGTTAAATGATAGACAAGCACGCGCTCGCCATCATCAGCATCTCCGGCAGTTCGCTCGATGTCCTCGGCGCGCTTTATCTCGCCTACGATCTTCTGGGCGGCCAGCACGGTCCATTGCGCACGCTCACCCGCGCTGTCACCTACGGAGGCTTTTTCGCTCTCGGGTACGGGGTCGCTTTCGGCCCTCTGTTCGGCTTGGCGATCGGCGTCACCCACGGCATCACCTTGGGTTGGGAATTGGCGCGAGCGTCGCGGCAAGTAACCAACTCCGGCTTCTGGTTTGAGGCGGCGATGAGCGCCATTCGCGGGCTCGGGTTTGCTCTGGGCGGTGCCTGGTTGTTTGGCGCGCCGTTCGGCATCGCGCTCGGCGCGTTCAGCACTCTTGGGCAAATCGTCGCCTATCGACTTGGCATTCGCCCATCGCTCGACTACGCGGCAGCGCCCCGGCCCCGCATGACCATGCGCCTATTCCTCGCCGCGCTCAATCGCGCAGTAGGCTACGCCGTCGCTGGATATCTCACTGCCGTAGTGTCCCACCAGCGCGCCCGCGCCCTGACATTAGCCTGGGAACTGGGATTATCAATCGGTATCGTCACACTGATCGCGACCTCCCTGATACCTCTGGTCGAATGGTATGCCGATCATTTGCCTCAGCGGCGCATGGGCGTCTTAGGAATCGTCTGCATCCTGATCGGCTTCTCGCTCCAATCCGTCCAGTATTGGGTTGCGCTGCTCGAGTAGCACGAATGTTCGACATCGTCTTAGCATCCGGCCAGCACATCGATGCCATCCGCGCTCTCTGGCGCGAATATTGGGAGTCGCTGGCGCTGCCCGCTGACTTTCAGAACTTCGCCCACGAGCTCGCGACCCTCCCCGGCTTCTACGCCCCACCTCGCGGCCGCCTTCTGCTGGCCTTACTCGACGGCGAACCCGCCGGCACCGCCGCCTTCCGTCCTCTTACCGAGCATTCGTGCGAAGCCAAACGCCTTTACGTGAATCCTCGCCATCGTGGTCTCGGCCTCGGCCCCGCTCTGCTAACTCGCTTGATCGCCGAAGCCCGCGCCGCCGGCTATCGCGAAATGTACGGCGACACGCTCACCTCCATGACATCCGCCTTGCAGATGTATTTCCAGTTCGGCTTTTCCGAGGTTCCGCCGTATTCTTCAAACCCCACGCACGGCGCGATCTTCCTCCGGCTCGCACTCTAACGGCCGCACACGCTAACATGGTGTCGCCCATGCCCGACGACACCATCGACCTTCTCAATCAACTGGTTCAAGTCAACAAAGATGCCGAAGCCGGTTTTCTCACCGCCGCTCAAAACATACAGAACTCCGAACTGGAGACTCTCTTCACAAACAACGCCAAGCAACACGGCAAAATGGCTGGCGAGTTACAAACGGAGATAAAACGTCTCGGCGGCACTTACTCCGATTCCGGCACCGTCGGCGGCGCGCTCCATCGCGGCTGGCTCGACCTCAAATCCACCTTGTCCGGTCATTCCGCAAGCGCCATTCTTTCATCCTGCGAAAGCGGCGAGGAGTCCGCCGAAGCCGCTTACGCCCGTGCGGCCGACGCCCATCCATCCGGACAAACAAACGCGCTTGTCGAGAAACACTTTCGCCAAATTCAGCAATTCCGCACGCACCTATGCCGCCTCATCGGCGAAACCAAAGACGGCGTTGACTTTCAAAAGAATGAATGACCTATGAGGAAACTTGCGTTTTGCCAGTGCTCATTTGACTTTCGCGGATTTGCGGCCTAGGCGATCCAATTCTCCCTTGATCCAGCTTTTGAGGGTATCGTACTCCTCGCCGCCCTCCACTGTCATCGCCTGTCGAAGAGCTTCATCAGCGTTTTCAAGCTTGGCCCGGAGCAAGCTCCGCTCTCCGCCGCGCCCGCGGTCGCGCTTATATTCTTCGCACTCGATGTATGCCTCAGTGTGGAAAAATCCTGGATAAAATGGCAGCCACGAACTCCGCGGTATGAGCTCGGTCAAACGAGTCAGCGCCTCACGAGCAGCGCGTAGATCGAACTGAGGCAATTCCTGGGGAGAAGACGCATGCGTCCAGGCGATATTGTTCAACTGTATAGCCTTCACCAGCGTGCGGTCCGCTGCTTCGCGTGAATACAAGTCCAGTGCACGCCATGCGTCGGCAAGCGCGTGTTCTCTTTTCATCGGGCAAAATGGCGCCTGCTTTTCGTCCTCCAACCAGTACATTGTGTTCACGCTTCGGCCGTGATAAAAGCGTGCATCTTCCGGAAAGTATTCGATCGCCTCCCGGGCTGCATTATGCGATTCCTGATACCGTCGGAGTCGTCTGGCCGTCCAAACCATTACATAGAGAAACTCCGAGCGGAGTTCTGGATGCACGAGCCTCATCTTTCTCGCGTACTGCAGAGCGTTCTCGTCTCCTCGCCTAACGTCGCGGGCGGTCTCGCGCTCGGTCATGTAAATCAGGCATCTGACTAACTCGTGGTACCGGTCGGTGCGTTGAAGCTGGCGGTCGAGTTCCGAAAACTGATCCAACGCCTGCTTCAGTAAATTTCGAGCGGCAGACCTATCCCGAACTTCTAACTCAGGATACTCAAAGATCATATCCACGATACATTGGTGTCTTTCGTCAATCATCCGGGGCTGGATCGGGAGAAAGTGGGATGGCGATGTGGGGCGCGGTTTCGCCATTCCAGACCCTACTCCGTTGGAAACTGGGACAATCTGGCTTTCAGTGTGCGCCAAACTTAGCGCGGTCTTCATCCGTGCCAGCGCGAGATCCCCTAAATTCTCGGTCTCCATCAGCTTACGAAAGTAATCAACGTAATCCTCATGCCGGGCGTTCTTTGGTTTCGAGCCGAGCAATCCCTCGTACTTTTGTATCTGACTAAGCAGTCCCATATTCTGCATGCTCTCCCTCCGTTGCTCCAAACGGCTGATAGCCTTGCAGACATTCAAAAAGCCGCATTCTTCGGGCTGTCCGCCCTGTAGCAGACACCGATCGCATTTTGTGGTTCTCTGCACCTTTGCTAATTTGATCTCTTTAACAATCTCTCTAATAAGTTTTAGATTCTCGGTCGTCGCTGAGAAACCTGACCCTGGCTCCGTACTAACAATAGCCGCCAGTATCTGCGCGCGACTGCGATATAGAGGTGTCTCGAAATTCAGTTGCCGGTCCACTATTGCCCGCACAGAAGGGATAGAGAAAATTCGGCGTGTCTTGTGAGCCGACGACAAATACAATATCCGGTAATCGCACCGCCCCTCCCGCCGCAGATAACTGTTCATATGAATGAGCCAGTCTACCGCGCGGGCGTCAATTTCCGCTGCCCGCAGTTTCCGGTAAATCTCGGGCTCAGACCAGGAACCCGTCTCAATATCGCGAGCCAGCTCAATATAGATCTCTTCCACGAGCGAAGATGCAGCATAGGCATTTGCTGCCTCGCGCACAAACGAGCTCTTGACGTTTGCAATCCTCTCAAGCCGTGTCTCGATTACTTCCCGGAACCGCTCCACTCCGGTGGAATGGATTCCCATCACAACTGCGAGCAGATTATTGAACTGCACCTCCATCTTTTCCAGAATCTGATCGCGGGACATAGCACGAATATCATCGAGCGGCTGATTGCCGACCAGCTTATCGATTTCCTCGATAAGCCTGTAAACATCGTCCGTTCTCATCGTCAGATATGTTAAATGCCGCCGCAACTCTTGTTCGTAATCGGGAATCAGGACCGGCTGAGGCTCGCGCGCGTAAAAGATTTCGTACAAAGCCGCCTGGTCGTCAGCAACCTGATTTGCGTCAGGCGTTTTAATCGGATCCAAATTTACCGGGAAACAGAAATCGATGACCTCATGCGAGTCGACTGTGTAAAACGTGTGAACGCCCTTGGCCTCGATCTCCACATCGTGGATTACATGATTCACCTCCTGTTCTGTCAACTGGTAAATCGATCGGACCTCAGGTGCCCACATTCGGGTCAGTTCCTCAGCCATCGCCCTGCCTCGCCCTCAGCTCGGCGGGATGTCAGTCGATGGGAAGTGACCGCCCAAAGAGGCATGCTCCTTGCGAGGACGTTCAACACTCCCTCATCATGTATTTTGTGCAGCTTCTTCCAAGTCTGCGTGGCCTCGACAAACAGAGCTACCGTGTTTGGCTCATTCGGTATAGATCGGGCCGCTGGCGCATCCACGCTGTGAGAAGAAAAGTTCCAGCCCCCGGCCGTGAGAACATATGCCAGACTCAATCCGCGCGTCGCGAACTCCCTGTCATCTTCACTCTTCAAGCCATCCACTGTGCTGAGCACAGTGTATAACTGATCTGCGGTCAGTCGAACAGGGTCCAGATTTACCAAAAACTCGATCAAGAAGTAGAAAGCGTCTAACCCCAAACTCGCTGTCTCGAACAGTGACGGAATTACGTACTCACGTACAACCCTTACCAACAGTCCGCCCTTCTCTCCATTCAAGCCGGCCGGCTCCTCCGAAGCTTCCATAAGCAAGCCAAAAAGGCGTCGCCATCGCCCGTCAATTACGATCGCGATGAGTTCGTCCCCGAACATCTCCATCTCTTCTTGAGATTGAATGAGGGGCACTACACGATCGAGAAAGGCGCAGCACTCCGGTAAATTCTTGCGTGCAAGTAGGCGGAACCCAACTAGAACATAGTCGCGATATGCATCCTCGGCGGTGCTCACCTCCTCTGGACTCACTTCCGGACTGTTCCGCAGATTTTCCAACTCGGCTTTCTTGCGGTACGCCGACGAAGAAATATAGTCCGCCAGCCATTCGTCGACGTGGTAAACACCGTTAATGGCGAGCGCGAACGTGTGTAGATCCGTGCTGGCGAATTCCAGGCCTTCCAGCACCTCTTCGGTCAACCTGCGCCGGAGTACGTCCCGTCCGTAGGCTGATGTCGCAACCGCCAATGCGTGCAGCTCGATATAAAGGGACGCCGCAAAAGACCGCTCCGGGGGAGTCGTTTCGAAAACTCGCGCCAGCGCTATGCGGAAACGGTCACTCGCCCCCACATCGTTCAATTTGCGGAACAGCGCGATCAACTCTTCTGCGTGTCGATCTTCAAAAACAGGGAGGGCCGGAGTCACAGATTCCTTTTTGAGAAACCCATTCAGCCATAAGACCCATTGATCTTCAGAGAACCCCCGAAACGCAGCGAGCGCGCTCGGCCCCACGCTCACGTGGATCCTCCGATCGCTTCCAGCCGACGGCCCGCTTCCGCAAGTATTAGTCGCCACTTGCTGTGATCCAGACCAGATCCAACGCCGATGTAAATTCCCGAATACGCGTTGCTCAGACCTTCCAGAGCCCCATGAACTCTCTCTCTGCAGGTCGGTCCATTACCCGCACAATTGTAAGTTTTCCCCCAACCGGATGCTCCCTTTGAAGGCAGAAAATAACAGGGAATGCTCGTCCAGGTTGCGTCCAACGTGCTCGGCTGCGCACTGGGAATTCTGGCACCTTTGGGATACACTACTGCAACGAATTCGGGTGCGCCGTCGGGTCCAATCCCGCTAGTGATAGGCAAGCCTAACGCATCTCGGATCACAGTACCGGATTTGCCGCCATGTTGCATGCGAATTTCATTAAGATCCTCTTGAGGAACTATCCATACGCGCCCGCGTGCGCCCACATATGTTCGGGTCACCCGGCCCAAAGGGCGGCCTTCTGGACCGCTAAAATAGGTAAGACGTACGCGCTTTACCGATGCGGTGCCCAAGTCTGTATATTTGCTTGGCGTGAGGCAATACCGAATAAAAGTGCCAATCTCCATCACACGTGCATAGCTGCGCGGAGTGTGATCATCATCCTCGCGCAAGCGTTTCGCCCAGATATCGCTGTTCTGGCGCTCGATTCGATCTACAGCCGTTCCAAACTCCGAAACGATACTCGCGGCGTTCATATTGCATTCAGCCAAAATCTTCCCAAATAGCTCGCAGCTCACCAACTTAAGGTGCAAGTCAATGAGTATGCATGCACCTAGATGATGCCCGGTTTCCGATTCATTTAAACACTTGACAAATTGGTCGACCCGATTGCTGTCACTACATCTTGACAGCCGCTCTTTGAGAGCGCTTTGAACAGACTTCCAATCCATATTGTTTTGTAATTGGACAATTTTACTGTCTATCATAGCCCTATGCAACAGTGGCTGCTCCGGCGTTTTCCTTTTACTAAGGGAGTTACAACTATGGCCACTGACGCCCAAATTACCGCAAACCAGGCAAACGCCCAGCACAGCACCGGTCCCAAATCCGAATCCGGCAAAGCCGCCTCTTCCATGAACAATTTTCGCTACGGCCTCACCGGTAGCTCGTTCACCGTTCTGGATTCCGAAGATCAGGACGAGTACGACCACCTCCTCTGCGGCCTTCGCTTTGAGCACCAACCCGCCACCATGACCGAAGCAATCTTAGTCGAAAAGATGGCTCAAAGTCACTGGCTCTCCAAACGCGCCCTCTACTTACAAGATCAGTGCGCCACCGACGAAGATCTTACGCTTGAGGAACAAGGACGCCAACTCGCTCTGTTCATCCGCTATCAAACCACCCACGACCGTGCCTTTCACCGCGCCCTCAACGATCTCCTAAAGCTTAGATACGAGCGAACAAAGACGGAGATTGGCTTCGAATCGCAGAAGCGCCTAGCGGCTGCCGAATCCCGCCGCGACTCCGCCGAAAAACGCAAGCAGGACCTTCACAAATTGAACGTTTTGCTCGCCGAAGCCAAACTGAACTATCAACTTCTGCAAAATTCCAGCCTCGATTCCACAAACCGCCTCGCTTGCGGTCATCCCAACGGAGATATCGCTGCTGAAAAAGCCGCCTGACGCACTCTCGCCTCATCGAAACCCGAAGCTTCGCCCACAGCAACACTCCAACTCCGCCTTCGCCGCGCCCGTTGCAATCGCCAATGCGTCTCGCGCACAATGGTCACAATTGCCGGCCTTCGCAAACCCGCAATCCGAAAGCCCCGCCGCCATTCCCGCTCGCGCCTCGCTCCCGCTCCTCTTCGGCCTCACCATCTTCGCCAGCGCTTGTCTTCTCTTCCTGGTCCAACCCCTCGCCGCCAGGCTACTCCTGCCCTGGTTCGGCGGCTCAGCCGCGGTGTGGATCACCTGCCTGCTCTTCTTCCAAGCCGGCCTGCTGCTCGGCTACCTCTATGCCCACGGCCTCACAAAGCGCCTGCCCCGCAAAGTCCAGGCCCTCCTTCACGCCGGCCTGCTCACGCTCAGCCTCGCCGCGCTCCCCATTCTTCCGAACGCCGTCTGGCAGCCCCACCCCGGCGCTGATCCCACCTGGCCGTTGTTCGGCGCACTCGCAACTTCCGTCGGTCTGCCATATCTGCTGCTCGCCTCCACCACACCTCTGCTCCAAAGCTGGTACGCCCGCTCCCGCCAGGGCGCGCTGCCCTACCGCTACTTCGCACTCTCGAACGCCGGTTCCCTGATCGCGCTCCTCAGCTATCCCGCCTTCATCGAGCCGCGCCTCACCGCGCATCAACAAGCCCAAACCTGGTCGATTGGCTTCGTCTCGTTCGCCGCCCTCTGCGTCGCCACAGCCTTTCTCGCCCGGCAATCCCCGCGTCCCGCAAACCACCAGCCGCCGCCCACCCCAATCCCCAGCTCGCCGCTCTCGAAAACCCAAATCGCCCTTTGGCTCTCGCTCTCCGCTTGCGCCTCTACGCTGCTGCTCGCCGTCACCAATCTACTGACGCTGAACGTCGCGCCCATGCCGCTGCTCTGGGTTCTGCCGCTCAGCCTCTACCTGCTCAGCTTCATCCTGTGCTTTGAAAGCGACCGCTGGTACAAGCGCGCCGTCTTCTTGCCGCTGGTTCTGCCCGCGCTCGCTTGCCTCGCCGCAGCCATCAAGCCGCTCGAAAATCAACCCATCCGCGTCGCAGTTCCCCTGTTCACCGGTGCGCTCTTCATCTGCTGCCTCGCCTGTCACGGCGAGCTCGCCCGCTTACGCCCGCCTGCCGCGCAGCTCACTGCTTTCTATTTATTCCTCGCGGCCGGTGGTGCGCTCGGCGGCCTGTTTGTCGCTCTCCTCGCGCCGCACCTGTTTCCCGCCATGTACGAATACCCCATCGCATTCGCGGCCTGTCCCATCGCCCTCTTGGCCGCTCTCTGGCGCGAACACAAACGCTGGACGAAACCCGATCTCAGCTTGGCCCTCTGGCTCGCCGCTCTCGCCGCCACCATGGTCCTGGCAGGCTACGCGTGCCGTGAAACCTGGTACAACGTGCGGGATTCCAGGTTGCTTGTTCGCAATTTCTATGGCGCGCTCCGCGTCGACGATCTCACCGACTACCATCGGAAAATTCGCGAACTCACTCACGGCACCATCATCCACGGCGTTCAATTTCTCAATCCGTTGTTCCGCCATCAGCCGACCACTTACTACGGGTTCACCTCCGGCATCGGGCTCACCTGGAACGCTCTATCGGCCGCCGGACCCCTGCGCATGGGCATCGTCGGACTCGGCGCCGGCACTCTTGCCGCCTATGGCCGCAGCGGCGACACCATCCGTTTCTACGACATCAATCCTGCCGTCATTCGCATCGCACAAACGCAGTTCACCTATCTCGCCGATTGCCCCGCGCACGTCGATATCGTTCTCGGCGATGCCCGCCTCTCCCTGGCGCGCGAGCCCAGCCAGCGCTTCGACATTCTCGTCATCGACGCCTTCTCCGGCGACTCCATTCCCGTTCACCTCCTCACCCGCGAAGCCTTCCAAATTTATTGGCGTCACCTCAAACCCGACGGCGTCCTCGCCGTCCACATCTCCAATCACTATTTGGATCTTGCTCCCGTCGTGGAACTCGCTGCCGAACAGTTTCACAAGCAGGCTTGGCAGGTAGACAACGACAGCGATGATCCTACCGAGGTCTACGCGTCAACTTATGTTCTGGTGTCGAACCGGCCGAGCTTTTTCGACCAGCCGTTCTTCAGCGGCCTGTTGACCCGCATCGATCCGCCTCCCGGCCTGCGCGCCTGGACCGACGATTACAGCAATCTCTGGCAGATCCTGAAGTTCAAATAGAGCAGAAAAGCATCAAAGGTGAAACTCGTCGCCAATCTCGCGCACGCAGATCCGCTCCGGATGCGGCCCCGCTGCGGACACAATCCGCTCGATCGGTTCAAGCCGCGGCTCCCTGCTCAGCTCCAAACGTCTGGTGATGAACCGGCAGCACGAATTCCGCCCCCGCATGATTCGCCATCGTGAAGGCCTGCTCCGGGTTGCAATGCACGCGAATCCAGGGATCGTAAGCGCCCACCGGCATAATCGCCAAGTCGACCGCCCGCGAAGAGCGCAGCCGCTTGAACGAGTCCGTATAAGCCGTATCGCCTCCGAATACTACGCGGCGTCTCCCAACCTCCACCAGATAGCCGTTGTAACCGCGATAGATATCGTTGCGCATTCGGGCGCCCCAGTGCTGCACTTCGAACGCGGTAAAACGCGCCGGCCCCACCTGTACACTCTGGTTCCAGCGCAGCTCGTGCACTTGCGCATAACGCCTGCACCGCAGCAAATCGGATGTGCGGTCTGCCGTCACCACTTGCGTGCGCCTCTCCTCGAGCTGCCGCAACGTCGGCAGATCGAAATGGTCCATGTGCGCGTGGGAGAGCAAAACTACATCGATCGGCGGAAGGTCAGCCATGGGAGCTGCAACCTCCACCAGCCGCTTCATGCCGATAACCAGCCGTCCCAGCCTCAGTCCGATGCGGTCGCTGAATACCGGGTCCGTCAGAATGGTGAACCCATCCAGCATCAACAGCACTGTGCTATGACCCAGCCATGCCGCATGGAAGCCCGCTTTGGGCCATGCCTTCAAATTCGGCCGGTGTGGCGCCGGGATGATCTCCCGCTTGCGGTCGCCCGAGATGTGGCGGAAAAACGCCGGTCCCGCGCGGCGCAGAAATCTCGCCGTCTCCGGAGCCCTCATGATGTGAGTAGCAAAGCTGGTTCTTCGCGCACGCGCCGTCACACTATTAGGATGCCGCAAGCCCCCGCTAGGGCGCGTCTTCCTGGTCGATCGCATAAAATGAACACGTCCATGAATCGCCGCGATCTCCTCCGCACCACCGTCCTCGGAGCCATCGGTGCCGGAGCCGCCGCAGTCCCGGCGCGAGCTCTGGATCGTCCCGCTGGTTACGACGCCTCTAAAGAACTCGAAGCCTCCGATTGGAAGCCGCTCTTTCTGGACGGGCACCAGAACGAAACTCTGATCGTTCTCAGCGACCTGATCATTCCCGGCTCAAAGGAAGCGCTTGTCAACCGCTTCCTCGATCTCCTCATGAGCGCCGAAAAACCCGAAACGCAACGGGAATTTGTCGCCGCGCTCGCCTATCTCGACGGTGCGTGCCTGGAGCGCTATAAGGCGGCCTTCGTATATCTGCCCCGCGACCAGCAGCTCGACATCGTCGCCCTGTTTGCCTATCCGCATACCCAGCAAACCTGGGGCGAAGACATCGTCGAGTTCCCCGGACATCATCACTTCGAAAATCTGAAGCAATGGATTGTCGGCGCCTACTACAGCTCTCCCATCGGGCTCAAGGAGATCGGCTGGGACGGCACATTCCCACATGGCGTGTTCTCAGGCTGCCAGCATGCCGAAGGTGAGCATTCAAGCTCGAGCCAATAAGCCAGAAATGTTCCAGGATCCACTCACACAAACTTACGACGCCATCGTCGTCGGCTCCGGCGCGACCGGCGGCTGGGCTGCCAAGCGGCTGTCGGAAGCCGGCCTGAGCGTGGCTCTGCTCGAAGCGGGGCGCAACATTTCGCCCAAAGAGTTCACCGAGCACATGCCTGCGTTCCAGTTGAAATACCGCAACATGTCGCTCGATTGGCTGAAGTCACGCCCTATTCAGCGCCAGTGTTACGCGTGCATGGAGTACAACTACGACTGGTTCGTCGACGATCTGCAGAACCCCTACAGCACGCCTGCCGACAAGCCGTTCACTTGGCAGCGGCTGCGCATCGTCGGTGGCCGGACGCTCGTGTGGGGACGCCAGAGCTACCGCTTGAGCGATCTGGATTTCAAAGCCGCCAGCCACGATGGCTACGGCATGGACTGGCCGTTCTCGTACAAAGAAATCGCCCCTTATTACGATCTCGTTGAAGATTACGTCGGCATCAGCGGCGCCGCCGAGCAGAACGACGCGCTTCCGGACGGCCATTTTCTCCCGCCCATGAAGATGACCTGCGGCGAAACATTCTTTCGGGAACGCATCGCGAAGCAATTCGGCCGCACCGTCACCATCGGGCGCACCGCCATTGTCACCCAGAACCACAATGGCCGTTTAGCATGCCATTACTGCGGACCCTGTGAGCGTGGCTGCAGCACCTTCTCCTATTTCAGCAGCCCATTCACCACTATCAAAGATGCGCTCAAGACCGGCAAATGTACGCTCATCACCAACGCGGTCGTCGCGCAAATCGATATGGATCCGTCCACCAACCGCGCCACCGGCGTCATGTTCGTCGATGGAGTCACGCATCAAACGAAGAACATCCGCGGCAAAGTGGTCATCCTCTGCGCTCAATCGCTTGAATCCACCCGCATTCTTTTGAACTCGCGCACTCGCGATCACGCTGAGGGTCTCGGCAATTCGAGCGGTCTGCTCGGCCGCGGCTTGATGGATCACTCGACCGGCGCGGGCGCAGCCGGAGAACTCCCGGGCTTCAACGAAAAACCGGCTCCTTACAGCGGTCCTCATCGTGCGAATGGCATCTATGTCATCCGCTACCGCAATCTTGCCAAGGGACCGCAGCAAAAGACCTTCATTCGCGGCTACGGCTTTCAGGGCAACGCCATCGCTAACTTCAATTTCAACGCGCAGGGCTTCGGCCCGGATTTCAAGAAGGCCGTCACCGAGGGTATCTACGAAATCCGGCTCGGCGCGTTCGGCGAATCGCTCGCGCGCAACGAGAACTATGTCGCCATCGATCCCAACTTAAAAGACGCCTGGGGTATTCCCGCGCTGCACATTTCGATGTCCCATGGCGACAACGAAAAAGCCATGCACGAGGACGCCGCCGAGACTGCAGCCGAGATGCTCGAAGCTGCTGGCGTGAAGAACATTCGCGTCTCCTCCAAGCTCGCCGAACCCGGCATGGCCATTCACGAGCTCGGAACCGCGCGCATGGGTACCGACCCGAAGCGGTCGGTTACCACATCCTATTGCCAACTGCACGACGTCAAGAACGTCTTGGCGATGGACGGCGCCTGCTTCGTCTCCTCAGGCTGCCAGAACCCGACGCTCACCATGATGGCCATCACCGTGCGCGCCTGCGATCATCTACTAGAGCGCGTCAAGCGCTCGGAGCTTTAGAGCGCACAGGGCGATTGGTGCCCGTTGTGCGCGGTTAAACCATGCCCGGCGAAGTATGACGCTTGAGCTACTCCTGCCGTAACGCAATCACTGGATCGACGTTCACCGCTCTCCTGGCCGGAATGTAGGTCGCACATAACGCCACTGCCGTCAGGATCACCGTCACTAATGCAAACGTGACGGGATCGCTCGCCTTCACTCCGTACAGCAAGCTGCCCAGCACTCGCGTGATTGCGAAGGCAATCGCCAGCCCCGCCACAACGCCGAACAGCGCAGGCGTCATGCCCTGTTTCACGATCAACCTGACCACCTGCCGCCGCCCTGCTCCCAGCGCCATGCGTATGCCCAATTCCTGCGTCTGCTGCTCGACCGCATACGACATCAGCCCGTAAATCCCGATCGCCGCCAGAACGAGCGCGATGCCCGCGAAAATGCTTAGCAGCATCATGTTGAAGCTCTGTCGCGACACGCCTTCTGCAATCACCTGTTCCATGGGCCGCACCTTCGAAAGCGTGATCAGCGGATCAACCGCCTGAAACTGCTGCTCAACCGCGCTTCTGAGCGAGTTTGGGTCCATCGGCGAACGGACGCACCACGAAAGCGGAATCACGCTATTGGCCAGTTGCGTCAGCCCTTCGGGAACCTGGCTCTGCGGGATGTACATCACTCCCACATTGGTATCCGAAAGGCCGGTTTCACGCACGTCTCCCACGACGCCCACCACCTGGCGCGGTTCGTCATTAAACTGCGGGCCGAGCCCCTTGCCGATCGTGATCACTTGCCCGATCGGATCTTGTTTCGGCCAATATTTTTTCACCATCGCCTGGTTGATGATCACGACCTTGGCCGAGTTCGTCTCGTCCCGCTCAGTGAACACCCGCCCGCGCAGCAACGGAATCTTGAACACCGAGAAGTAATGCGCCGAAACGAAGCGCCACTGCTCATCGCCGTTGAATTGCTGACCGGCTTTCGGCGCTTTGCCTGCAATATTGAACGGTAGGTCGATCTCGCTGTCGGTCGGAAGCACAATCGCAACCGCTGCGGCTTGCACGCCGGGCAAGCTCTCAATCCTACGCGTGACCTGCACCACCAGGTTGTCTACCTTCTCGGTGGTGGCGTAATTGCCGCCGGCGAGCGATGTCTGCAGTGTGAGCACGTGATGAGCATCGATGCCCGAATTCGCCGTACTCAGCCCGACGAAGGTCCTGATCAGCAGAGCAGCGGAAACCAGCAGCACCAGCGCCAGCGCCATTTCCGCGCCCACAAGCACCTTGCGCATACGGTTCTGCCGCCGGCCGGTACCCGACCTGCCGCTCGCTTCCTTCAACGTGGAAGCCACATCGGGGTTCGAAATATGTAGCGCCGGAAACAGGCCGAAGACGATACCGGTGAGGAAAGAGATGCCGATGGTGAACAGCACCATGCGCCAATCGAGCATCGCCAGTAATGCCTGCGGATGTTCCGGGTCAGTGAGCCGCGGAATGTTGCCGGGCACAAACAGGATCAAGCTGCGCACACCCCAGGCGCCTAGTAGGAACCCCACGAGACCGCCGATGCCCGAAAGTATGATGCTTTCGGTCAGCAATTGCCTGACGACACGCCAGCGGCTTGCGCCTACGGCGGCGCGAATAGCAAGTTCTTTCTGGCGGCTGGCGGCGCGCGCCAGCAGCAGATTGGCGACGTTTGCGCACGCAATCAGCAAGACCAGCGCCACCGCGCCCAGCAGCACATATAGTGCGGTCTTCACGTCCCCTACCATCGCCTCGCGCATCGGCGTGACTGCCACGCTCTCGGTCTTATCCATCCACTTCGGATACAGCCGCCGGAATTGTTCCCCGCGCAGCTTCATCTCCGCGCGCGCTTGTTCCAGCGTCACTCCCGGTTTCAACCGCCCTGCAACATTCAGGTAGTGACCCTGGTTCGTACTGTTCGGGTCGGCCTGCAGCGAAATCCAAACATCGCCCGGAGGATCCGGCGTGAAACGGGCGGGCATCACGCCGATGATGGGATACGGCTCGCCATTCAATACCAACGTTCGTCCCAGAATGTTCGGGTCGCCGCCGAAGTGCGATTTCCAGAGCTTGTCGCTGATGATCGCCGCTTTCGGGCCATTCGGCGCATCTTCCGACGCGTTGAAGGTTCGACCCATTGCGGGCCCGATCCCGAACACCTTGAAATAATCCGCCGAGACATGCAGCCCTTTTACCTGCTGCGGCCGGTCGCCATCGGTAATATTGAGTCCAGGACCCGAGAAATCGTAAATCGCAAACGACGAAAACACATTGTTCTGCCGCCACACCATATATTTCGGAATGGAGGTCGAATAGCCGTTGCCTTGCGGAAACTTGCGCCCGATCTTCATGATGCGGTCGGGCTCCGGATACGGCAGCGGCTGCAGCATGACCTTATCGATCACGCTGAAGATTCCGGTATTTGCGCCGATCCCGAGCGCCAACGCGGCTACCGCGATAGCCGTAAACGTCGGACTTTTGCGCAGCATGCGAAAGGCTTGCCGTGCGTCGGCGAGCAGGGATTCCATATCAGCAGGATACGAAGAGCTGCGCCGCGAAGTTCCGAAAAGCCGCTAAGCGCGCCTTAATGATCGAATTGGGTGATCAAATATTGGTTTCACATGGCGAAGAAATCTGAACCACCAGGCGACGAAGCGCTGGGCCTGAATACGCCCATCGAGCGCCGCGATCTTTTGAACTCAACTCTGCTCGCGGCAGGCGCCGTCTTGCTGCATTCCGTTGCGCCGTTCCAATTGCTCGCAGAAGAAGACTGGACCGGATACGGCGGCATGGGCGATTACGCCGATTCGAACGGAAACACCTACGATGTGATGACGGCCGGTCACAAAATTCGCGACCACGTCTACGAGAGCGCACGAGCCGATGCCATCGACACCGGTGACGAGTTCGATTGTGTTGTCGCAGGCGGCGGCATCAGCGGCTTGGCAGCGGCGCTCTTCTTTCAGCGCGAGAGCCGGGCGGGGGCAACCTGCCTGGTGATCGACAATCATCCGATCTTCGGAGGCGAGGCCAAACGCAACGAATTTAATGTGGACGGCCAGCGCCTGATGGCTCACCAGGGTTCGGCGGCCTGCTTCCCTCCCCTGCCGAATACGTTTCTGGCCGAGTTCTACGATTCCATCGGCGTCGATTGGAGCCAATTTCAGTACCAGAGATGGACCGGTCCACAACCTGAAGTTCCGCTCGAAACCGCACCGTATCCAGTCGGCGGCAAGACATCGGGATTCTTCTTCGGCGCGAAGTTCGGACATCCCGAGGGCTTGTGGCTAATCGATCCCTGGGGCAAGAGACTCGCAGGCGCTCCCATTTCTGAACAAGCCAAGCGCGAGCTGTTGAGTATGCGCGATGCCGATCGCAAACCGTTTTCCGAACATCGCTTTCAACCAAAACAGCACGGCGACGCGGCCTCGCGGCATCTGGACAGCATCACGCTCGAGCAGCATCTGATCGAGACTTACAGCCTGAGCGCCGAGACCATTCGAACATTCTTATCGCCGATCACAGGCGGCGGTTCGGGAATCGGTGCGGATGTGCTGTCCGGTTACGCCGATTACGCCGCCGACGTTTTGCTGCCCTGGCAGTACGAGAAGGGCGCGCAGATGTTCCCCGGCGGCAATACCGGCATGGCTCGCCAGATTCTGAAGAAGCTTATTCCGGATGCAATCCCGGGCGCGACAACCATGCAGGAGATCTGCCGCGGGCGGGTGCAGTTCAACGTGCTTGATCGCAAAGGCCAGCCCGCGCGTATCCGCACCGGCGCAACCGTTGTGTCCGTCAAGCATGACGGAGATCCGCAGCGCGCATCAGCCGTCGAAATTCTTTATGCGAAAGATGGGAAGCTCTACCGTGTTCGTGCGCGCAGCGTGATTATGGCGGGCGGAAGCTGGACGACTAAACACATCGTTCGCGACTTGCCCGCTGTTTGCCGCGACGCCTATGCGCAATTCCATCGCGCCCCGTGCCTGATGGCGAACGTCGCAGTTCGGAACTGGCGCTTTCTTTACGATATGGGTCTTACCGAATGCCAATGGTTCGAAGGAATCGGGAATTACCTCACTATGCGCAAGGTCGCGACGCTCGGAACGGACCCAACCACCATCAACCCCGACACTCCAACCGTATTGAATCTCAAAATTCTTTTCTCCTATCCAGGTCTCGACTTACAAGCTCAAACAGTTCGCGGGCGCACCGAGCTTCTATCCACATCCTTTCGCGAATATGAGCGCCGCATCCGCGAGCAATTCACGACGATGTTCGCGCGCTCCGGCTTCAACGCCAGCCGCGATATTGCCGGGATCATCCTGAACCGTTGGGGCCATGCATACTTGAGCCCTCAGCCCGGCTTCTTCTTTGGCACAAACGGCAAGCCCGGGCCCGGCGACATCCTCCGCCAGAATCCGTACGGCCGAATCGCGTTCGCAAACTCCGATCTGTCGGGAATAATGGACCACCGCATGTCGATCCTCGAAGCGCGGAGAGCGATCGGACAGGTGCTTGAGCGAACACTGAGATCGTAAACGGCTACAAGGGATTCGCCGCACGCGAGGCGGCGGATTCCACCATTTTGGTGCATAATGGTGCCATGAGGGCAACAAGCAAAACCGTGCGCCAGAGCATCAGCTTACCCGCTAATCTGGCGGCTCAGGTCCACGCACTCGCCAAAAGCCGACGGCTCAGCGCCAATCGCATACTTCTTGAGCTTGTCGAACACGGGATTCAAGCACAGAAACGGAAAAAGCAGGAATTCGTGGCTCTTGCGGAGCTCTTCCGAAGCACCGATGATCCCGAAGAAGTGAAGCGCCTGGGCGATCAGATGGGCCGGATGATTTTCGGCGGTTGATGCCGAAGCTCGAGATTTGGACTAACCTCCCACCCGGCATCCGCCAGCATTTAATCGAGCGAATGCACGACCGTTCCATCAGCATCGCCGACCTTAACGAGCTTCGCCTTTGGGTCGAGTCGGCGCCGGATGTTCCCGAAGGTGACTGGTACAAGGACTTTGGGTCATTCAAGATCTGCGGTCGAGGGCCTCTTCCGAAGACTTTCCTACTGCGCGGCCAAGCGGCCCGCGGAGAGCCCCTTTAAGTGCTCAATTCCTCATCTTCGCGATATGTACATCGAAGCCCGTCCCGGGCAGCAGCGACGTCAAGATGAACGCCTCGAAATAATCGCCCCGCAGTTCAGTATTGCGGTATAGGTTCGGCTCGCTCTCCGAGTTCTCTGTTCTGGCATTCAAATCGTCTAAGAACGACTGCGCGTTACTCACCGTCGGCGGGTTGTAAATCTTCGCAGGCACGTTCCGCCCCTCAACCGCCTCCGTCGCGTACGAGCGAACCAGTTTGGGCCAGTACGCCTCAAACAGCGCTGGACTTGCGAACACGTCGGCCCAAAGTATCTGACCATCGATCGCAACGACGGCTCCCACAGCATGCTGCGCGCGCAACTCACCGAGCAACTTCTCATAAGAACGCTCCACCGGCTGCGCCACGGAGTTCACCTGATCTTGCACGAACCTGTTTTGCATGGTAGCCGCGTACGAGGAGGTTTGCGCCAGCCCGCCCGCCACTGGGGCCGGAACTGCCGCCGCCACCGCCATCCTCGATTTCGCCACTTCATCCCAAACCTGGCCCTGATCCTTCTCAGCCATGGCTTTCAGCCGGACACTCGGCTGCGCCATCGAGAAGCCAAGCGCGCCAAAGTTGGCCGAGGCGCCCGTCCAGCGGTGTGGCTCCACGCAGAAGACGCCGAGATCTACCGGGCCGCTCTTCGCCGATATGATGCGGTCTGCGCCCACCACCCGGTCCTGCTTTCCACCCGTGACAATTTCGCCCGCGAGCAGCAGAAGCGGCCGCTCGGAATTGTTCGTCAGCGTAAGACGGTTGACTTCCGCACCTCCTCGGGCTGGAGGAAAATCCCGCGGCATTCTTCCATCCCGAGGCCGCGGACGAATCAGCCCAGTGCCGCTGCCTTCCTCCGCAACCACCACCTGCCCCGACCGAATCCCTTCATCGAGCGTCAAAAACATATGCGTGTCGTGAATGGATTTGGTTACCACTGGGAAAATCGTCAAATTGTTCTCGATGATGGGACTAATTACCGTATATGCGCCTGCCATCCCCTTCGGCTGGCTCGCCTGAATGCCGAGAACAATAGCCGCGCACGCCAGCACAGCTATCGCCGATCCTGTCTTTGTCATACAAATGGCTCCTCCGGGCTTGTTTGTAACTTCGTCTAACTTGCTATCCGTCTAAAGAACGCCAGGACAAACACTTCTTGCAACAAATTTTTGTTTGCGAGCTCGAGCTTGGGCTTACCGCAGAAGAGTTTGCTGAGATCTTGCGCGAGATCTGCAGCCGCTATCTCCCGCCCGATGCGACTCAGGCCGAGCGGGAACAGTTCTGTCGCAGCTTGCAGTTGGAAGACCTCGCGCTTGCCCGTGCTTGCGCTAAGGGCAACCAGACGGCATGGGATCGCTTCGTGACCCGATATAAGACCAAGCTGCACGATGCGGCGCTCGCGATTGTAAAAGAACGGTCCGGAGCTCGTGAGCTCGCAGATTCTCTCTACGGTGAGCTATTTGGCACTCGCCAAACGGCGGACGGCGATCGCGTTTCAAAGTTCGCCTCATACACCGGGCGCGGCTCGCTGGAAGGTTGGCTGCGCGCGTTGCTGGCGCAAGAGTATGTGAACCTGATTCGGCGCCAGCGCCGCATGGTTGTTTTCGATGATCGAGTTGAGAGCGCCGCCGCGGGTTCGCCGTATGCTCCGTATTCGACGGACGCTCGGATCCCGAAGGCAATCGATGCGGCGCTCGGTGAGCTCCCGGCGGAGGAACGTTTCATTCTCGCGGCCTACTATCTGGATAGCCGAACACTGGCGGATATAGGACGCATGATTGGCGCGCACGAATCGACAGTCAGCCGCAGGGTCGATAAAATCACGCGCGGCCTTCGCAAGCGGATCTTGCGTGCTCTTCGAGAACAAGGCATGAGCGGGCGTGAAGCGCAGGAAGCGATGGAATGCGATGTCCGTGATCTCAGCGTCGATGTTTGCTCGAAGTTAATGGAAGGGGATATTGGTGCAAGAAGCAGGAACTAAACCGTTCTATTGGATAGTTGGCAACGAGGGATGAGAAGTCGCAGATGAAACACGAACACCCGAATGCCAATCTGCTCGCGGCATTTGCGGAGAAGAGGTTGCTTGCCCATGAGCGCGAAGAGCTTCTCGCGCATTTGGCCGAATGCGCCGATTGCCGGGAAGTCCTCGCTCTCACTTCGGTGACCGACCAAGGAGTCCCCGCCAAGCGGTTATCTCCGGCCTGGCGATGGATGGCCGCAGCCGCCGCTGCATGCTTGATCCTGACCGGCGTCTGGGGATTGCGGCTAATGTCATTGCTGGCACCAAACAAAGCTATGCCTCCCGCGGCGATCACTTCCCCAAATGACATCGCGCTCAGCTCGGCTCCGGCCGACATAGTTCAACCTCAAATCGCTCCGGCGCCGAAGGCCGCAGCCCGGCCTGGGATCCGCAAGCATCCGAAGCCGTTACCAGTACCAAAAGAACAGCCAGTTGCGCGAGAGCTAGCGCCAAAGTACATCTCTGCGCCTATGGCAAGAGGTCTTGCGCTGACGGCGGCCCAAGGCTTCTTGCCTCGAACTCGCGTTCTCTGGAGCGTCGCTGCTCCCGTCGTGCAACGATCCTCGGACGGAGGAATCACCTGGCACCCAGTTTCCATCAGCGAGGGCGCAGAATTCCACGCGGTCGCGTCCGTCGGTTCAGAGGTCTGGGCTGGCGGTTCGCACGGTGTTTTGTTTCATTCCTCCGACGCGGGCGCTAGCTGGAAACAAGTTGCTGTGGGCGGCGGAGGTGAGGCATTGAACGGAACTATTGTTGCGATTCGTTTATCGGAAGCCTCCGAAGTAATCCTCGAAACAGATTCGGGCCAGCAATGGATCTCGCGCGATGGCGGAACATCCTGGCAGCGCCTATAAGTTGAAAGGGATCCGATGAGATTTGCAGCGGCATTGTCTCACTGAATTACTGGAAATAAATGTTTTCCATCATTGGAATGTTGATCGTGTTGGGCGCCATCGTTGGCGGTTTTCTCATGGAGAAGGGCAAGCTGCTTGTCCTGATGCAGCCGGCGGAGCTGGTCATCATCGGCGGGGCGGCAATCGGAACTCTGCTGGTGGCGAATCCACTTCCTATAGTGATCAAAATCGCTAAAGGTGCGCTCGGAATTTTGAAGCCCAGTCCTTATTCCAAAGCCTTCTATCTGGAAACTTTGAAGATGTTGAACGAATTGTTCAGCGCCGGTCGCAAGGGCGGGTTGGACAAGCTGGAAAACGATATCGAGGACCCTGAGAAGAGCCAGATCTTTTCGAAATACCCCAAGTTCTTGAACAACCACCATGCTGTCGATTTCATGTGCGACACCTTCCGCACCGTGATCAGCGGCGGCGTCGGAGCCTTCGAAATGGACCAGTTGATGGAACTCGATATGGAGGTTCACCACCAGGAGTTGAGTGTTCCGGTTGCGGCGCTGACGACGATGGCGGATTCCCTGCCCGGTCTCGGAATTGTTGCCGCCGTATTAGGGGTGGTCATCACCATGGGCGCGCTGGGCGGACCTCCGGAAGAGGTCGGACATAAAGTGGCCGCCGCTTTGGTGGGGACCTTTCTCGGCATATTGCTTTGCTACGGTTTCTTCGGCCCGATCGGCTCCTATCTGGCCAAGCAGAACGACGCGGAGGCGCAGTATCTTCAATGCCTGAGGGTTGGTATTCTGGCGCTGATTCGCGGAACTGCGCCCAGGTTGGCCATCGAGTTTGCCAGGCGTGCGATTCCGTCCGATCTCCGGCCTTCTTTTAAAGAGATGGAGGAAGGATGTAAGGCGGCGGCCAGCGCGCCGGCGCAAGAAGCCGCTTAAGGCCGGACCGCTTCGCACGCAGCATGACCCCGCCCGTCGTAATCATCAAAAAAAAGCGCATGCACGCCATCCCTCATGGAGGAGCGTGGAAGGTCGCGTATGCGGATTTCGTGACCGCCATGATGGCCCTGTTCATCGTGCTATGGCTGCTCACCAGCAGCGACCAAGTGAAGAAAGCTGTGGGCGGATACTTCCAGGATCCCAAGGGCTACGGCAAGCAAGTGGGCACCACGATTGCCGGAACCGGCGAAAGTATCACGACCAAGATGGACATGAACCAGATCCGGCAGAAGCTCGAGGAAGCCATGAAGAAAGCTCCCGAATTCCAATCCCTGAAGGATCATATCGTGTTGACAGTTACCGGCGAGGGATTGCGAATCGAGTTGATGGAAACAGAGAATGGCATGTTCTTTACTTCCGGAAGTCCACATCCCAGCGATTTTGGGAATGATTTGCTAATCCGGCTGGCGCACGAGCTCGGAAGATTGCCCAATCGCGTCCTCATTGAAGGGCACACCGATGCCTCGCCTTTCGGCAGCGATAAGGGCTATAGCAACTGGGAGCTTTCGACAGATCGCGCCAACGCAGCACGCCAGGTAATGCAGCAGAACGGTCTCAGGGCCGACCAAGTGAGCGAGATCCGCGGCTATGGCGACCAGCGTCCCCGAGATCCGGGCAACCCTCTCGACCCGTCAAATCGGCGCATTTCCGTAATAGTCAAGTACCTGGGCACGTGAATTGGTGCTTCAGTTCGGCGGCCCGGGAGCAGCACGGCGTTCCAGCCACTCCGGACTCTTGAGCAGCGCCGGTCCCATCTCGATCAGCCGCGGCAGGAGCTCAAATACCGCCGACGCGCTCCAGGCCGAGCCTCGGCGAGTCTTCAAGCCGTGAACGTTCAGATCCGAGGCAATCTCGGTGATCCGTTTCTCCTTTACGATCTCTTCTAAAATGAGCAGCAAAACCGTCATCTCCAGTGGATTGCGCTCCAGGTTCATTCCGTCATCGGCAATACGCAGCCCATAAGGAATGTCCTCGGGACGTACGGAGACCTCGACCGGCTTGCTGTCGGATACGGAATCCGGAACCTCTCGAACCCACTCCACCACCGCCAATTTCCATCCCTCAGCGGCCTTCTGCATGAAGTAATCCAGCGTAAGTTGACCTGCGATCAGATCGCGGCTGCGTTGTGTCATGGCGCCTCTCTCCGACGAACTTGGGCATTTCCATTGCCATTCTTGCTGCCTCCGAACCGTTCACAAGCGCGCCCTTTTGCTTGGTGTTCGCGCAGTTTCGGGAATGGCTGTCGCGCTGCTGGGACGCCGGCCCAACGCTAGACTGAAGGCGCATGTATACCAACGCGCTGAGCCGCGAAAAAAGCCCATACCTTCGCCAACACGCGCACAACCCCGTGAACTGGCTCCCGTGGGGCGAGGCGGCCTTCGAGAAAGCGCGCATCGAAAACAAACCGATCTTTTTGTCCATAGGCTACTCAACCTGCCATTGGTGCCACGTCATGGCTCACGAATCGTTCGAGGACGAGGCCGTTGCGGAAGTGCTCAACCGCGAATTCGTACCCATCAAAGTGGACCGCGAAGAGCGTCCCGACGTGGATCGCATCTATATGTTGTTTGTGCAGGCTTCGACAGGTAGCGGCGGTTGGCCGATGTCGGTTTGGCTCACGCCAGATTTGAAGCCGTTTTTCGGCGGAACCTACTTCCCGCCGGATTCGCGCTACGGCCGCCCGGGCTTTCGCGACCTCTTGCAACAACTGGCGCGCGCCTGGCGGCAGGAACGCGATCAGGTGGAAGCCTCGGGCGCCAATGTGGTCGAACAGTTGCGCGCTCTTTCGTCGTCCGCAAAGCTCGGACTCGAACCCGGTCGCGAGTTATTCGGCGCAGCGTTCTGGTATTTCCGAAGAACGTTCGATGCGCGTTGGGGCGGGTTTGGAGGCGCGCCGAAGTTCCCCCGGCCCGTGGCGCTCAATTATCTGCTGCGCTACTATGCCGCGGAGAAAAACGAGGAAGCGCTGGAAATGGTCACGCACACTCTGCGCGCCATGGCGGCCGGAGGCATGCACGATCAGCTTGGCGGCGGCTTCCATCGCTACTCGGTGGACGAGCGCTGGTTTGTGCCGCACTTCGAGAAGATGCTGTACGACCAGGCGCAATTGGCCGTTTCCTACCTGGAGGCCTATCAGGTCACGAGTGACCAGGCATTCGCGAACGTAGCTCGCGACATCTTCTCCTATGTATTGCGCGACCTCACCGATTCAACCGGTGCATTCTTCTCGGCCGAGGACGCCGATAGCCCGGATCCGGAGAATCCATTGCACTCGGGCGAAGGCGCTTTTTATGTCTGGAGGAAAGCCGAAATAGAGGCGCTGCTGAGCCCGCAAGAAGCAGCGCTATTCTGCGCCCGCTTCGGCGTTGAAGCCGAGGGAAACGTCGACCAGGACCCGCACGGCGAATTCACCGGGCGCAATATCTTGTATGAGGCGCAGGCCGTCGAAGACGAGAGCCGCCTCGCCAACACGAAAGAGACGTTATTTCAAGCGAGAAGCCGGCGGCCACGGCCGCATCTTGACCGCAAGATTTTGACGTCCTGGAACGGCATGATGATTTCGGCTTACGCGAAAGGTTACATCGTGCTCGGCGATGAGCAGTATCTGCGCGCAGCCGAGCGGGCGGCGGCGTTCTTTCTCACGGCTATGTATGACGCCAACTCAGGGCAGTTATTGCGGCGTTTCTGCGACAACGAAGCTGGAGTGCCAGCCTTCCTTGATGATTACGCGATGTTTGCGACTGCGCTGGTGGACCTGTTTGAGGCAACATTTGAGCCATCTTATTTACAAACGGCCGTAGCTTTGGCGCGGCACGCCGTTAGTCAATTCGAAGATGTAAGCCAAGGCGGCTTTTTCAGCACCCGTGAACGGGCACCTGACTTGCTGCTGCGCATCAAAGATGATTACGATGGCGCCGAGCCCTCCGGCAACTCGGTGATGACTGAGTTGCTATTGCGGCTGGCTCACCTGACGGGCGATGACGCGTTCCGGGAAAGCGCCCGGCGATCACTTATCATTTTTACTCCGAAGATCAATGCGCAACCCGCTATTGCGCCGCAGATGTTGGTTGCCGTCGGCCGCTGGCTTTCGGAGCCGGAACAAATCGTGATTCGCTGCCCGGAAATCGGCGCCGATGTTCGCAATCTGCTCGCCGAACACCAGCGCAAGTTCGCGCCGAATTCAGTGCTCTTGGCGCTTACCGATGCCGCTGCCGAGTCGCTCGCGCCCGTGGCCCCGTTTCTCGCTCAGTTGGAACGTAAAGGCAGAGTCACAGTTTACGAATGCCGCAACTTTGCGTGCAGCCTACCCACGGTCATTGAGTAGGCGCGTCTGCGCTACACTGTGCACGATGGCCAACAGCGAATCGGCGCGAACAACTATATTAAGGGGAAATCCCTTTCGGTTAGCGGGACCAGAGTTGAAGGTGGGCGATACGGCTCCGGATTTTGAGGCCGTGGACTCCACTCTTCAGAAAGTTCATCTCGAGCAGACTGGCAAGGGCGTCCGTATTTTTAGCGTGGTTCCTTCGCTCGATACGCCGGTTTGCGACGCCCAAACCAAGCGCTTCGAAGATGAATCCAGCTCACTGTCCGACGTACGCATTTACACCATCAGCATGGATCTTCCATTTGCCCAAAAGCGCTGGTGCGGCAATTTTGGAATCAATTCGGTCACTATGCTCTCGGACCACCTGACGGGCTCTTTCGGCGAGCACTACGGTACACTCATTCCCGATCTCCGCATCGAGAGCCGCGCCATCTTCGTCGTCGACGGCGCGAATAAACTGCTGCACGTGGAGTATGTCAAGGAAGTGGGCGACCACCCGAACTACGAAGCTGCCTTATCGGCCGCGAAAGCAGCCACGCAACAGAGCACTCACTCAGTTGCGTAGAGGTTCCGGCCTGGGGCGCATCGGCACTCTTACCGGCGAGTGCCCCGTCTCCGGGAGCGTAGCCGTCATAAACCAGAAGTTCTCGAGCGAGCGAACTACTTTTACGTAATCGGGGAGATTGGTGGGCTTCGTTATGTAGCAGTTGGCGTTAAGCTGGTAAGCCTTCTGTACGTCCTCTTCGGCCCGCGAACTCGTCATGACCACAACAGGGATCTGCCTCAAAGCTGGAGAGCCCTTGACTTCCGCCAGCACCTCGCACCCGTTCTTGCGCGGCAGGTTCAAATCGAGCAGCACTAAGTCAGGCCGACTTACCGCTCCCCGCTCAGCCTGATGCAGATAATCCATAGCCTCTACTCCGTCGTGAGCCACAGTCATCTGGACGGACATCGAATTTTCTTTTAGCGCCTCGCGTACCAGGCGGACGTCTCCGGGACTGTCCTCTACGAGCAGGATGTTGAGGGTCTCCATGGGCATCACCTATTACTCGCAATTTCGGAAGCAAGTGGTGAGCCAAACCCTATCTCTTACCTCTACAACAGGTTTGCAGGCGTGCATGAGCTTACATTGCAGTAAGAACGAACAGTCGACTTGCACGCTTCCGGCAAAAAATGCGTCCGTCTGTTGCGGTCGACTTCGTCCCTAATGGATTTACACTGGTATAAACTGTTCCATATCATTGACATTGCGGCGGTGGAACGGCGACAAGGTAGCATGGGAATTTTGGAGGACCCTTGATCAAGCTAGACATCATCAATGAAGTCGTGAGTCGCACGGGCATTACGAAGACAAAAGCAGAGATGGCTGTCGAGACAGTTTTCGAAACGATGAAAAAAGCCTTGAGCGAGGGCGACCGGATTGAGCTGAGGGGGTTTGGGATCTTCAACGTGCGGCCACGAAAGACGGGCATTGGGCGCAATCCCAGAACGGGCGCCGAAGTCGCAATTCCGCCCGGCAAGGCGGTTCGTTTCAAGCCCGGCAAGGAACTGCAGACATTGCAGTAAACAGCGTGCCTGAGCCGGGGTCTACGGGGCCAAAGCAGGCCAGGAACATCTCAGTGAACGTGCATGAGGGGCCGGTAATCTGGCCGGTGCGCGAACCCGGCTTTACTTTAGCGCGCCGTTCCGCGTGGCCACGCTTGTGGTGGCTCAATCTTCTCCTGCTGGTGGCGACGTTGATTACCACTACGGTTTTCGGATTCGCGCTTGTCGAAAGCTTTTCGAGTGGGCAACCGTTCGATGTCGACCGGCTGGTGGAAGCTTGGGCGCGATTTGCCAGCGGCGACATGGCTGTGTGGGCCGGGTTGGATTTTTCCGTGCCTCTGTTAATGATCCTGCTCGCGCACGAATTCGGGCATTACGTTTTGTCCGCGCTGCGCGGAGTGAACGCGAGCCTTCCATATTTCCTGCCGTCGCCGATGTTATTCGGCACCTTCGGCGCATTCATTCGCATCCGGACTCCGATCTACACGCGAAAGAGCCTTTTCGATATCGGCATCGCGGGACCCGTTGCGGGGTTCGTGGTTTTGTTGCCGTTCCTGATTGCAGGCGTTTGGAAGTCGCACGTTGTCCGCGGTGTTGGCGCGCGCGGGCCCTTCGTATTCGGCACTCCCATCGCGCTGCGATTCGCGGAATGGCTCAGGTTTCCGCACGCCTCGCCGGGCGACATCTTGCTTCATCCCATGGCAATGGCCGCATGGGCCGGGCTCTTGGCCACAGCCTTTAATCTGCTTCCGATGGGGCAGTTGGACGGCGGCCATATCCTCTATGCGGTCTTCGGCCAGCGCGGTCATCGGCTGATTTCGAGCAGTGTAATCGCTGTTCTCGCGTTGCTCGGTTTCTTGTATTGGCCGTGGTGGTTCTGGGGCGCGATCATGTTCTTCCTGGGACGCCGCCATCCGCTGGTTTATGACCGCACGCCGCTCTCGAAAACTCGCGTGATGCTGAGCGCGCTCGCTTTGCTGCTGTTCATCGTCTCCATTTCTGTCGTTCCAGTGCGTGCGAACTAGCACAAAGCGATGAAGATCTCAGCCACTATCATTGCGTTTAACGAAGAACGTAACATCGCGCGCGTGATTGAGAGCTTACGCTGCTGCGATGAGATCCTGGTTCTGGATAGCGGCTCGAATGACCGCACGGTCGAGATCGCAACCAAGCTGGGGGCTCGGGTTGTTGAAGCTTCCTGGCACGGGTATGCGGCCCAGAAAAATATCGCCGCGGAATTGGCCGCCAATGACTGGATCCTAGCCCTCGATGCCGACGAGAGCCTGAGCGAAGCCCTGGAGGCGGAGATCTGGCAGATCAAGAAAAGCGGCCCCAAGTTCGACGGCTACACCGTGCCGCGGCTGGCACAGTATCTGGGCCGCTGGATCCTGCATAGCGGCTGGCATCCCGACCGCAAAGTGAGGCTTTTCGACCGCCGCAAAGCAAAGTGGGTCGGCGATTTCGTCCACGAATCGGTCACCGTGGATGGGGCGATTGGCGATCTAAAATCGAACCTGCTTCACTTTACCTGTAACTCGTTATCCGAGCACCTGCGGTCCATGGACCGGTACACCACTCTTGCCGCGCAGGAGATCGTCGCGCGGCAAAAAAATATTACCTGGAGCCTCTTATTATTCGATCCACCCTGGACGTTTTTTCGCACTTACTTCTTGAAACTTGGTTTTCTGGATGGGCCTGAGGGTTTGGCCATCGCTTACATGGCGGCCTTTTATAACTTTGTGAAATATTTCAAGGCGCGGGACATGAGTCCCGGAAGAAAAACGTAGGTTGCGGATTCTGCACATCGATACCGGATCTGAAATGCGCGGCGGCCAAAGGCAGGTGCTGTTGCTGATGGCGGGATTGGCGGAAGCCGGGCATGAATGCGTTCTGCTGGCCGGTGAGCGTAGCCCTTTATCCCAGGAAGCAATGCGCGCCGGCTATGCCGTACGCAAGGCGGAGGCCAAGGAGCTTTGGCAATCTTCGAAGCAGGCCGCTATCGTGCATGCACACGATGCTCGCGCACACACGCTCGCGGCGATCGCTTGCAGGCGCCGGTTTGTAGTCTCCAGACGCGTCGCCTTCGCCGTGCGGCGCTCGGTCGCCTCCATTTGGAAATATCAGCGCGCCACAAGATTCCTTGCCGTCTCGCAATTTGTCGCGAATCAGTTGCAGGCGGCCGGGATCCGAAAGGAGAAGATCGACGTGGTCTATGACGCAGTAGGCGCCATCACCCCGGCCGAGCCGTGGAACCCTGCATATCCCGCTATCGCTCTTGCATCCCGGGACCCACAGAAAGGACGCGATCTGGTGGAACAAGCGGCGGAGATAGCTCGTATTCCGGTGCTCTTCTCGGAAAACTTAGCACACGATTTATTACGCGCTTCTATGTTCGTGTATATTACGCGCTCGGAAGGCTTAGGTTCGGCGGCATTGCTCGCAATGGGTATGGGCGTGCCGGTCATCGCGAGTAACATCGGCGGACTAAGTGAACTTTTTGCGGATGGCGCTTCCGGCATTCTGGTGGCCAACCAAGCCACAGCAATCGTGGACGCGATGCGACGGATTCTGGAGGTACCGGATCTTGCGCGCGCCGTTATCGCACGTGCCCGGGCGCGCGTCGCCGGAAGCTTTACCAGGGACCATCTGGTTGCGGGAACTCTGAAGTCATATGAGAGGGCGCTTGCCGGCTGATTACCAGCCTTTCTATATAGCGCTCTCTGCCCTGGCTGGCTTGCTGCTAGGCAGCTTTTTGAACGTTTGTATTTATCGGATACCGCGCGATCTTTCGATAGTGGCGCCGAGGTCTTTTTGCCCCGAGTGCGGAATCGGGATCGCCTGGTACGACAATGTCCCACTGCTGAGTTATGTCCTGTTGCGCCGCCGCTGCCGGGGTTGCGCGCGTGCGATTCCCGCACGTTATCCAATTGTGGAATTGACGACGGCTGTCTTGTTCGCTTTCGTCGCGAGCGAGTACGGTTGGACGCTCGCGGCACTCAAATGGTGTGTCTTGGAGGCGTTGCTGGTGGCGCTGTTTTGGACCGACCTCGAGGAGCGAATCCTTCCCGATGAATTGACGCTGGGCGGAACGGTGGCGGGGGTGATCTTCGCGATTTTCGTGCCTGTTCCCAGCGCCGCCGGGGCTCTTCTTTTGCCATCGGCAAAAATCGCCCTGCAATCGCTTCTCGGCGCCGCAATGGGAGCAATTTTCCTGGTCACGCCGATTTGGGCGCTCGGGGCGTTGTATGCATGGGTTCGAAAACGGGAAGGGCTTGGATTGGGCGACGTGAAGTTGCTACTGCTGATCGGTGTGTTCCTGGGAGCCGAGAGAGGCCTGTTTGCGATGCTGATAGGGACGGTCGGCGGGACCATCGTGGGCGTCGCCTACGTTCTGGCGAGGCGGCGGAATCCGTCCACCTATGAGCTTCCCTTCGGCAGCTTTTTGTGCGCCGGCGCAGCGCTGGTTCCGTTGCTCGCTAGATGGTTTTGACCGCTCGGCGCGGAAAAAAGGTCGAAAAAGGAAGGCCCTTGGTGTACCATAGAGCTTTACGGTATGAAGGAACTGCTTCAGGCGCTCACTCCCGGTGAGCGCGATTGGCGCATTGCGACCCGTCTGGATCCCAAGCGCCTGCCCGCCCATATCGCCATTATTATGGACGGAAATGGCCGTTGGGCCAGGCAGCGGAACTACCCCCGCATCATGGGCCACAAGGCCGGCGTTGACCCGGTCCGGACAGTGGTTGAAACCTGCGCGCAAATGGGGCTGGAGGCGGTAACGCTATACGCGTTTTCGGTGGAAAACTGGAAGCGGCCGCGGCATGAGATTGATGCGCTCTGGCGCTTGTTGCGCATTTATTTGCGGCGCGAGCTGCCGAATCTGATGCGCAATGACATTCAACTGGCCGCCATCGGGCGCATGGAATCTTTGCCTGGTTTCGTTCAGGACGAACTGCAATCGGTCACGCGCAAGACGGCACAAAACCGAGGCATGCGCTTGAACCTGGCGATTAATTACGGCGGCCGGACAGAGTTGGTGGACGCTGTCAACTCGATCCTGGAGAACGCGCGTCTGGAGGGTAATCTCGATTCGCTCGACATCAACGAAGAGGCCATTGCCGCTCACCTCTACACGGCGGGCTTGAAAGATCCCGACTTGCTGATTCGAACTTCGGGCGAAATGCGTATCAGCAATTTTTTGCTGTGGCAGATCGCCTATGCCGAGCTGTACGTGACTGATACGCTGTGGCCGGATTTTACGCGGACCGAGCTGCTGGAGGCCATTTTCGAATACCAGAATCGCGACCGCCGCTTCGGCGGGATCACTTCGCCGGCTGACACGGCTTCACTTTTGATCGAAGAAGAAGCGCTCGAGCTTCCCCTGGCTTAAAACGAGCGCACAGGCGTCTTCGGTTAAGCGCATGCGTGCCGTTGTGCGCCACAAGGCCTAAAATCCAACTTACGGCATACTGATCATAATGAAGCGCGTGGTCACTGCAATCGCGCTGATTGCGGTTGCTGTGTACCTGGTTTGGTTCGCTGCGGATTGGGGATTCCAGATCGCCGCCGTCTGCATGAGCCTGCTTTGTTACTGGGAGTATTCAGGCCTGGTTGCCGCACACGGATTTCGACGGCCCGCTATCTTTGGCGCCGTCGCGGGCCTGCTGATTCTGTTCCGGCCTCCCGAAACGCTGGCGGGCATTACGCTGCTCATCGTGCTCGCGTTCATTAGCGCGCTTCGCTATTCGGATCTGCGAGACAACTTGCCTGCGGTGGCGTGCGAGTTTCTGGGCAGCTTCTACACATTTGCGCCATGGCGTTTCTCACTCGAGCTCCGTCGTGAAAGCGTGCACCTGCTGTTTTTCGCCCTGGCGCTGAATTGGATCGGCGACACCGCGGCCTATTATGCAGGCCGCCTATTCGGACGCCACAAGCTGGCGCCGGTCGTAAGTCCGAAGAAGACCTGGGAAGGCGCGGCTGCATCGGTGGCCGCTTCGGTAGCGTTCGGGTTGCTCTATCTGGGATACTTCATGCCGCACGTGCCGTGGTGGGAGGTAGCGGGCATGGCGGTGTTGGGAAATATTGCGGGGCAATTCGGAGACCTTGCCGAATCCGCCATCAAGCGCGGCGCGGGAGTCAAGGACAGCGGCAATCTGCTTCCCGGGCACGGCGGAATGCTCGATCGTGTGGACAGCAGCCTGTTCGCATTGCCCACGGTTTATGTACTTTTCGAATTAATTCAATCTCTCTCCGTCTAAAGGCGACTCCTTCATAAGCGATTCTTTAGCACTTCCTTAGCCCTTCCTTAGCTTGTTAGCTGTAGAGTAGTACCGGAGTTGGGGATAGGCCAGTTCCTATCGCACTTGCAGCAAGACAAAGCTGGTCTTTCCCATACGTAACGTATATGTGCCGCTGGCATACGCCTTGGGTCCTGCTTGGCGTGGGACTGCCGCTTTTCGCTCAGACCTCTCTTCAAGTCTTTCGTACGGCCTTCAAAACAAACGCCGACCTGGTGCTTGTCCCGGTTACTGTTACCGATCATAAAGGCGGCATCGTGAATGGATTGAGCGCGAATGCCTTCCATGTGTTCGACGACAGAATTTCGGAACGGATATTTTCCTTTTCCGAGGAGGATGTTCCCACCTCCATTGGCGTAATCCTGGATATGAGCGGCAGCATGAAGGCTACGCTGAGCCAAGCTAAGTTTGCGCTTCGATCCTTTCTTGATACTGAGAATCCGGAGGATGAGGCGTTCCTCTACTCCGTTTCGTCACGCCCGCGCCGAAATGCCGGCTTCACAAATGATATGGACACTCTGTTAAGCGGCGTTGCTCTCTCAGACGCGCAGGGCAGCACGGCTCTGATCGACACCATCTATTGCGGCTTGGATACAATGCGCTCCGCACGCCGGCCCAGAAAGGCGCTGCTCATTATCTCGGATGGCATGGATAACCACAGCCGTTACTCAAGAACCGAGCTGCTTGAGCGCGCGCTCGAATCCGACGTTCAGATTTTTACAATTGCAATTTACAGCGCCCCGGCTTATGAGAAACCGATTCAACTTCAGGAAGCGCGTCGCGGATTGTCGCTGCTCGAGGAATTGGCCGCAAAGACCGGCGGCCTCCATTTCATAATTCGTGACAGTGAAGATATCGGCCATGCAGCTACAAGTATCAGCCGCGCCATCCGGAACGAGTACACGATCGCATATGTGCCGGGAAACTCTACGCGCGACGGTCGATGGCACGCTATAGAAGTGAAGCTTGGGGTGTCGGGTCTTAGGGTTTACGCACGCGCCGGATATTATGCTCAGTGAGCTCATATCCAGCGGCTCGCGTGAGGAAAACCATGCTCGTGATCTACCGGCAGCTTTGCCGACTTTGCCTACTTACTTCCGTCTTTACGTTAATCGCCTTGGCCCAAGAAAACAATCCAGTTTCCGCCAGCGCGGAAAATAATCCTTCCGGCCTTTCCCAGCAGATTACCGAACTTCGCGCGCTTGTCCAAAAACTGCAGGCGCGCGTCGACGAACTCGAAAAGCGGTCCCAAGCGCAAAGCGAGACAGATCCTTCGCCCAGTTCGCCGCCTCAATCCACCAACGCGGCTCCCCAACAGCAGGCGCAAGCGACATCTTCCCAGCCAGCTTCGCCAACTTCCTCCCCGGGTCCGGATTTCCTGCACGGCACGACATTCAACCTGCTGATTGATGGTTACTACGGATACAATTTCAACGACCCGATCGGGCGTGTCAATCTTCTGCGAGCCTATGACATCAGCAGCAATGCATTCAGCCTGAACCAGGCCGCACTGGTAGTCGAGAGTGCTGCCGACCCCGAAAGCGGCAAGCGCTTCGGCCTACGGCTCGATCTGCAATACGGGCAAGCGACGGAAACATTGCAAGGTAACCCTGCAAATGAGCCACGCCCGGACATCTACAGAAACATCTTCCAGGCCTATGGCACTTACGTGTTTCCAATCGGTAAAGGCCTAACCGTAGATTTTGGCAAGTTTGCAAGCTCGCTTGGTATTGAAGGAAATTACACCCAGGACCAAATGAATTACTCCCGTTCTTATTGGTTCAACTTTTTGCCGTTCTATCATATGGGTGCACGCGTTAATTATAAATTTAACGATAAGCTGGCGCTCAACTACTGGATTGTTAATGGCACTCAGCAAACAGAGCCGTTTAATGGGTTTAAGGATCAATTCGTCGGATTCGCTATTACTCCGAACAAGAACATTACCTGGAACGTGAATTATTACTTGGGGCAGGAGCACGTGGATGTCATTTTCTTTCCGAATGGAGGTGCTCCACCGAATCTTCCCACTGAGCAGGGCGTACCTTTCGAGCCGATACTGAATCCTCCTGCCGGCAAACTCCATATCTTCGACACTTATGTGACATGGCAGACCACCCCGAAGTTCACTTGGGCTTTGGAGGCCGACGACGAAATTGAGCGCCTGTACACCTATTCAGCACCCTCGCATACAGACGGCGGTGCTGGCTACCTTCGTTACCAGCTCACGCCGAAAGTCGCGCTGGCCGGCCGGGCAGAGTATCTTTCGGACCGCGGCGGCCTGTTCACCGGCGTCACTCAAGCGCTGAAAGAGACCACCCTCACGACTGAATACAAGTTTGCTGATGGGTTTCTCGCCCGTGGAGAATGGCGCCGGGATTTCTCCAACCAGCCATATTTCCTGACGGACATCCTAGGCATCTTGAGAAAAGAGCAGAACACGGCAACGCTAGGTCTGGTCTGGTGGGTTGGGGGAAAAGAAGGTAGCTGGTAACTCGGGCTGTATGGCATTTCGCCGGGATCCCGGGCCTTACTCGGCCGCAATCGCGGCCAGCGTCTCCACCACCGAAATATTCCGGACCAGTTCTGGAGGCAAGCTGTGCCTCGCCTGTAAGTAGGCGGGGGTATTGTACGAGATCCCCACTTTGCCGGCGGCGTCCTCCCAAACCAAAAGCTTTAGCGGAAGATCGATTGCAATGCTGGGGGACGCGATCATCAGGGGAGTTCCCGCTTTCGGATTACCGAAGATCAGGAGCTTGGTATTGCGCATTTCGATTCCCACCTTTTCCGCCTCACCACTGTGATCGATCACGGCAAAGAGCTTGACTCCTTTTTCTTCGAGGATTCGCTCCAGCCGGCTTACTATCTCTGCCACCGAATGCGGGCTTGGAACAGTTACGATTCCATTTCCTGATTGCTCAGCACCCATTCACATCCTCCTGCTCGAGAGCCACTACCAAACCTTCGCGGATGAGCCGTCGAACTAGTTAGTTTACCCGTGTCTTCCGGCTTGCCCGGAGGAACTCCTGGGCCGAAAGTGGCCGGCCCGCATTTTTCAGGCGGGTGTCCCCATACCGGCGATGGGTCTTCTGGGCCGTTTCAGCGGCGAGATCCAGGACAGACACGATTGCCCCGCTCGGAGCCGCCGTGATACAACTGCTGGTTGAACCATCCCGCCGCCATGGCTGCAGCGCATCGAAGAACGCTACGCATCGGAAACGCCTCTGCCCTTGCGCTGATCGCCTGTTTTGCAGTCTCAGGTGCGCAGGATGCACCGCCGGATGCGGCCGAACAAGGCCGGATGCTCGAAGCCATGCGGCTTTACGCCGGACAATACATCGCCAATCTGCCGAATTTCATCTGCGAGCAGGTGACCCGTCAATATGAAGCGGGCAGAAAGCCCAATCACTGGCACCCGGGCGATGTTCTGACTTCGAAGCTACTGTTCAGCAAGGGGCAGGAAGAGCGCAATCTGGAATTGGTGAACGATAAACCAATTCGGCCAGGCATTCGACGCTGGCGTACGCCACTTCAGACGGAGGGAGAATTCGGGATTTTGCTCGAGCGGGTTTTCAGCTCGTCGAGTCAGGCCTCATTCGAATGGAAAGGCTGGGATACGGTACGTGGTCAGCGCGTCGCTGTCTTCGCGTTCGTAATCGATGCAGAGCACTCGACTATGACACTCCGGCTTAGCGACCTCGCAAAAGCCACCGTCGCATATTACGGGACGGTATACGGCGACCCGGCTAGCGGCGCTATCTGGCGGATCACCGATGGGGCGACGCAGCTTCCCAAAGAACTCCGGACCAAAAGCATCTCGACTACCATCGATTACGGCCAGATATCGATTGGCGAAAAAAGCTACTTACTGCCCGTTCAGGCAACCATTTGCATGACGACCGATAGTAATAACGTTCGTAACGAACTCGAGTTCCGGAACTACCGCAAATTCGAGACCGATTCAGTGATCAAGTTCGCCTCCGCGGATGAGCCGCCGGCCGCAAATCCCAAGAATTGATCCCGTGCGGCGAGGGCGGCAAACTACTTAGCCCGGCGGAAGGTATTTCCAGGTACAAGTCCGGTTGGTAAAGTTGTACTGTGGCGCCAAACGGCTCACCCGAGTCTTCTGCTCTAGCGAAGGAATCGACGCTAACCTCTGAGCCCGGCAGTCAGCCGCCCGGCCCCAATCGGTCCGCATTGGATCAACCGATCCCCGCAATCATATATGCGGCGGATTCTTTGCAGATCCTGGAGGCAAACCAGGCTGCTCTGGAATTGTACGGCCTAGACCCGCAGTGCCTACACTCGTTGCAAATCATCGACCTGTTTACGGTCGAAGCTCGCAACGCAGTGGGCCTGAGCGACGAGCTCAAGAAACCCGTCAGCACCATCGGCCCGGTGCCGCATCGCCACCCGCAGGGGCAAAAACTGATTGTTCGATTGGTTTCCTTCCCCTGTGAGCAGCGGGGTGTCGACGCTCGCATCGCGGTCATTCAGGATGAGACCGGACGGCACATCGCGCAAGAGGTGCTGCAAGCGAGCGAAGAGCGCTATCGCGAGCTGTTTGAGAATGCCAACGACGTCATCTTTCTGCACGATCTGAAGGGCAAGATTCTTGCGGTCAACCGTGCGGCTGAGCAGCTAAGCGGCTACTCGCGCGACGAAGTGCTCGGCGAGGGCTTGGAGCGCCTTCTCGCACCGGAAGCTCGGGGAAAAGCGGAAGACAGCATTCGAGCTCATCTGGGCGGCAGTACAACCCAGCATTATGAGCTCCCGCTGCTCTCGCGGTTCGGCGTGCGGCGCTTCCTCGAGGTAAGTACGCGCGTTCTCTATCGCAACGGTCATCCGGTTGCCATCCAGGGGATCGGGCGAGACGTCACGGAACGCAAGCTGGCGCAACAGCGGCTGCTCGAATCTGCTCGCGAGTTGCAGCGCAAGAACGAAGAGTTGAGCACCGCCTTAAAGCTCGCCCGCGAAGCCACGCAGCTAAAGGAGCAATTCCTGGCCAACACGTCGCATGAACTGCGCACGCCCATGAACGGCATCATGGGCATGATCAACCTGCTGAAAAGCACAGAACTCACCGTCGACCAGCGAGACTATGCCGACGCAGTTAGCCAATGCGCGAATGACTTACTGACGATCATCAACGACATTCTAGACTTATCGCAGATTGAGGCGGGCCGGCTCTCACTTACAGACGAGCCGTTCGATGTGCATGAGAGCCTGAAGGCCGTAGTCAAACTGCTTCGCATCCGCGCCACCGCGAAGGGTCTGGCCCTTACGTGTGAAATCGATCCGCTTCTGCCAGCCGCTATAAGCGGCGATTGCGTGCGCTTTCGCCAGATCCTCACCAATCTGATCGCGAACGCCATCAAATTTACCCGCGTGGGTGGCGTGCAAGTACGGCTGAAGGTCACGCAAGATGGCGGCAAACTCAGATGTGAAGTGGCCGATACGGGAATAGGCGTTATCGAATCCGCACGCGGGCGCATCTTCGAAGCCTTCGTTCAGGCCGATGGAACCACTCGCCGCCGGTTTGGCGGCACAGGTCTGGGATTGACCATTTGCAAACAGCTCGTTGAGACTATGAGCGGCCAGATTGGCATGTTCGATAACGATCCGCAGCCCGGTTCTACATTTTGGTTCGAGCTGCCGCTCCGTCGAGCACAAGGCGTTGTCATCGAGAGCGACTTGGCCGCCGCTTGGCCCGAGCGCACTTAAACTGCCTGAGTAGCATACCCGGTGGGTCCGAACGGCGCGTTTCTGCTTCTGATCTTCGGCCTGCTCGCTATCTATTGCGAGTTCATCCGCCCGGGGGGCGTCATCCCTGGTGTGCTCGGAGCCGCGGCCGCGCTGGCCGGAGCTTACTTCTTATTCCGCGAACCCTTGCAAATGACCGGCTTGGTGCTCTTGGCAGTCGCCATCATATTGCTAATAGCAGAAGCGCTTACGGCGCCTTATTTTCTACTCGGAACACTTGGCACCATTGCACTTACCGCCGGGTTCGGCCTGCTTCTTCCAGGCTCGCTCAGAATTGCCCCTGCCTTGGCCATTCCGGTTTCGGCCATATTCGGCCTCATAACCACTCTGTTAGCCTCCATCGCCAAACGAGCACGCCTCAATAAGTGGGCCGGCGCCGAAGGCCCGAACTAGCCGGAACTTTTTCGAAAATACGGCGTAGAGTAAGTGTATGCTTCGCCTTCGTCTCGTCCCCTTGCTTGTCGCCACGGCCACTCTTCCCGCCTTCGGCGCCATCGATACCTCCCTGCTGGCGCTAGTCCCGCCCGGTTCGAAGATCGTCTCCGGAATTGATTTCGATCGAGCTCGAAGCTCACAGTTCGGGCAGTACATGACGGCAAGAATCAATACCAGCGATCAGGAGCTGGAGCATTTCGTCACCGAAACCGGCTTCGATCCCCGCCGCGACATACAGCAGATGCTATTCGTCAGCAACGGTCCGGCGGAGAAGGGCGATTCGTCCAAGTTCGCAATTTTGGCGCGTGGAAATTTCGATCAAGACCGAATAACGGCAGCGGCAAGGACCAAGGGTTTAAAGGCTCAGCCCTTCGAGGGCGTTGATATCTTTGTAGACAAATCTCAACACGACGGGCCAAGCGCCTTCGCATTTCTGGGCGATGGCATCGGTGTAATGGGAGATTCAGAGACCGTAAAGCAGATCGTTTCCAACCGTGCGACGGCTAGCGCGCTGGATCCAGCCCTGCAGGCCGCGATCAACAAGACGGGAACCGACAACGACGCCTGGTTTGTTTCCATGATGTCCGGAGGTTTCCTGGCTCATCACCTGAACGCGCAGATCAATGGCGATCAGTCGAACCATGAAGGCCAATCATCCATGCCACAGGCACAGGCGCTGCAGTCGGTTTTGCAGTCTAGCGGCGGCATTCAATTCGGCACGACCATTCGCGTTTCCTTTGACGCCATCACTCGCTCGCCCAAGGACGCCAGCTCGCTCGCCGATGTAGTACGCTTCTTCGCGAGCATGGTGCAGATGGAACGCCAGAAAGACCCGCGTGCCGGTATTGCAGCCTCCGCGTTCGACAATATGAACCTGGCGACTGATGGCGACGCCATGCATCTGTCTATCTCGCTGCCGGAAAAGAGCCTGGAACAGTTAATCGACAGCATGCCATCGCATCATGCCGCAGCGGACCTGCAAAGCCGACCAGCCCCTTCTCACGCCCAGTAGGCCGTAATTCCAATCACCACGCCGGCCACTGCCGACATGGCGCCTGCCCAAAAGAACGGCTTTCGCTTCGTCAATATAGATAACGACGAGAGTACGATTGCAATCTCTAAGAAGACCTCGCCGAAATGGAAGCGGTCGGCCCTCTCGCCGTATGCGTCCCGCTCTTTCTCCAAATCGCGCGCCTGGTCTTGTATTTGGGCCGCCTCTTTCTTATATCTTTTCGCGTCCTGATCGTACGTGTTGACCATGGCGGATCCCGGCTTGAGGTCTTTCAAGCTGTCGCGAGTTGCCTGCGCCACGTAATGGCGTATGTCTTTGGCCTGCGAGTAAGCCCACGTATCCGAGACTTTGCCCTGCAATAGCAGCTTTTCGGTGTTGAAGTGCTGCGCCAGGACAGAAACTACCGCCAGGAACGCCGCGATGATCGCCATGGTTCCGGCGACCGTCTTATCGAATGGATCATGGGCGTGGTGTACGTGTTCCTCAACTTCTTCTTGAGCGGACATGAGGACAAGCTAGCACGCTCCTCAGCTCGCTGTTGCGTTATCGGCCTTGAGCATGGTCGAAATCTGCCGCACCAGCCGCCGGTAATTCAAATCCGCCAACTTTTGGAAAGGAAACCATTCGCCATCGCGCCATGAGGAGAAATACCAGCGCGAAAAGATTGCGACCTCTTCCGCGCGTTTGCCCGCCGTACGTGGCGAGGAAAGGGACTGGGAAAGGCGCTCGCGGAGTTCGTGGTCGAGCGATTTCGCTTGCGATTCTTCAGCCGAAAAATCCAGCGCGACGCACTCCTGCCAAAGACCGTGAAGCATCGGCCAAAGCCGGAATTGCCGCTTCCCACTTGCGCGCGTCAGCGCCACTCCGTCGAAATGGTGGATTTCCCTCACCACCTCATGCCGGGCGCCGACGGCCGCGTTTACCCTTTCCAGCCGCTTATGAATCTGTGCCGCTTGTTCGAAATCGGTTTCCTCACAGGCCCGGTCCCGCGCGGCTGACAAGATCGTCACGGTGCTTCTGCCATTCGTAGACAGAAAATCCGCCACGCGGCCGGCCTCGGTTTCATATTCTTCCGCTGTCACGGCGCATTGACACGGTCGAAGACATTGGTTCATTTCGCCGTAGATACAACCGGGATGATTTGGATCCGGCGCCAGCACTTCCGTGCATCGCCGAATCTGAAACAGGCTCAGCACTTCCTGCTCATAGGCCTGTGCAAAATCGCGGCTGGCGAATGGGCCGAATACCGGGACATCCTGCCGCGGGATCCGGTTCATTACCCGCAAGCGCGGAAACGGATCGTCGCGCGTGAGGCCGATGAACCACGGCATGCGCAGCCGAAGTCGAGCGAGATATTCGTCCGGGTAATGCACTCTCGACAAGCCATAGAGAAGCAGCAATGTCTCCAGGCGCGACCCTGTAGGCCAGCATTCGACCGAAATCAGGTTGCTGCGAAGCCGCGCGATCGGACTATCCGTGCCGCCAGAGGACGAAACGAGCAGGCGAGACAGCCGCCGCCGTAGACTGGAAGACCAGCTCAGATAAGGCGGCCGGCCCGCCGCGTGCAACGCGTAAACACCGGCTGCCGGAAGTACTGCAATCTGCTCCGGAAGCGTGGCGGCGACGGGGTCGAGGATAATCGGTGCAGGAATTCTCACATGCGCAGCGATCAAGAAAGGGTTCCTCTCGATTCTACCGGCGTGATGGAACGTCAGACCCATCCTCCGCGCTGGAAGACGCTGTCGGCCTTCGCAGTTATCTATCTTGTGTGGGGATCCACGTTTCTCGCCATTCGCGTCGGCGTGCGTGAAGTTCCGCCGTTCCTTCTCGCGGCGCTGCGCTTCTTGGTTGCCGGTTCGGTCCTCTTTGGCTGGATGGTCGCGCGCCGGGAACGTTCACCGAATGCTCGGCAATGGATGTCGACTTTCCTCCTCGCTCTACTAATCTTCGTCGGCGACTACGGGCTCGTGTTCTGGGCCGAGCAGCGTGTGCCCTCAGGCCTTACCGCCGTCATGATGGCCTCCATCCCAGTGTTCATGGCGCTATCGGAAATTATTTTTCTGCGAACACAGAAGCTCACGGTTCGTCTGGCTTTAGCGCTCCTGATCGGGATCGCTGGAGTCGCGGTGCTGGTGAGCCGCTCATTGAATCTGGGCGGAGCGCCGATCGATAGCGCAGGGGCTGTGGCATTGATCATCGCTTCGATGTCCTGGTCGATAGCGTCCGCGCTGACGCGCAAGCTGCCGCTACCTGCCTCCAAAGCGATGAGCTCGGGTGCGCAAATGCTTGCTGGCGGAATTTTACTCACTCTCGCCGCGGCATTGTTCGGCGAGTTTCGTGATTTCCATCCACGGACTGTCTCACTCGCTGCGTGGTTCTCCCTGCTTTACCTGATTGTCGCGGGTTCCATTCTTGCATTTACCGCCTACGTCTGGTTGATTCACCACGAATCGCCGACCAAGGTCGGGACCTATGCGTACGTAAATCCCGTGGTGGCCGTGGTGCTTGGATATTTTCTGCTCGGCGAAGCGCTTGGCCTGCGATCGATCCTTGGGACTCTGTTCGTTCTGGTCAGCGTGGTGGTCATCACGACAGCTCGAAAAACTCGACGCTGACAGCGTCTCAAGCACTCGCAGCCTTCAGCGCGGCAAGGACGCGATCGTTCCGGAAGGGAATTCTTCGGATGCGAACGCCCGTCGCATCGTAGATAGCATTCCCGATGGCCGCAAGCATCGGTTTGAGCGATGCCTCGCCAGCTCCGTAGGGCGGCAGATCGGGCCGATCTGGATTTGGATCGCCATTCACCAGGACGATATCAATGCGCTCCGGAATGTCGGCGTGGCGAAGAGTCTGATAGGAAAACCAGTCGCGGCTGGTCACCTTCTCGGTATCAAATCGCACTTCTTCGCGAAGAGCGCGACTCAGGCCATGAAGCGTACAGCACTCGACTGTGTGCCGCAGGGTTTCGGGATTGACTACAAAACCGCAGTCATGCGCGCACACCAGCCGCTTCGCCCACACGTGACCGGTTTGGCGATTCACTTCGACCTCCGCGATCTGCGCCACAACGGTCTGGCCACGGAATGCATATGCGACGCCGCGTCCCGTGAGAATGTCTCCCTTGCTCATGGGGTTTGGCGAAGGCCGCGAATCCCAGCCATACTTCTCCGCAGCGGCTTTGAGCACCGCAATGGAACGAGCGCGCCGGAATCCGCCATCGACATGCGTGCCGGCCTTGATCATCTTGATGCGAAACTCAAGCGGATCAGCCTTCGCGGCCGCCGCCACTTCGTCGATGAATGATTCCGCGGCAAATGTCGGTTGCGGGCCGTTCGGGTCGCGAAGGTTGCCGGTGCGAAGCGGCGTTTCCCACACGCTCGGCAGACTAACCACCTCCCCGACCATCTTGCGATTGGGAATGGCGTACATATCCGATGGCATGGCGGCACTGCCGGCGGCCGGTTTTGCCCGTCTCGATCCCATCAGTTGTGCAATCAGCACAGTATCGGGCTCGTTGTATCCAACGTGGTTGTAGTCGCACGACTTTGCATGGAAGTCATACGCGACCAGACTGCCGTCACTACCAAGAGCGCCGCGCATCTTCACGAGAAATGCAGGGCCTTTCGTATCCCATGCGGTCTCCTCCTCCCGCATCCACTGCATGCGCACGGGCCGGCCGATCTCGCGGGCAATCCACGCCGCTTCAAAAGCCGCGTCTTCGGCGGCTGAACGGCCGAAGCCCTGCGGACCCATCATCCAGATCACGCGCACGCTGTCATGTGGCATTCCGAGAAATGCAGCGACGCCTCGCCGCATACTGTAGGACTTCATGTCATTCGTATAGACGGTCATCTGGCCGTTCGAAGGGTCGGCTAACGCGTGGGCGCCCGCAAATGCCGTGTGCCCTTGAAACGGTATCTGGTATTCCGCCTCGATGATTTTTTCCGCGCCCGCAAATGCCGCATCGGGATTCCCGATCACCATGGGTCCGGATACGGGAGCGCGCATCGCGGGATTTCCCGCCGCAGGTGGTCTGGATGGCGGAACGTGTATGCCGGAGTTTCCTGCCGCCGGTCTCGATGAGCGATTGCGCAATTCGGCATCTCCCTCGATGCCGGGCCTGGATGCCGGGGTGGGTTCCGATTCTCCCGCCCCACCGTGTGTGGACGCTGAGGTGGGCATCGCTACGGGGGTCGCGTTGCGCATGTAGTTGAAAAGTTCTTCAGATGCGGGGAACGGAGAGGTCGAAGGTTTCTCCCAGGTTGTCTTCAACTGGCGAGCTGCGTGGATCGCCTGCTCTTCGCGCTCGCACACGACAGCGACGTAATTGCCTTTGCTCACCACCTTAATGAAGCCCGGCAGGCTTCTCACCGAGGATTCATCGATGCCCGTCAGCTTCGCGCACGCGAATGGAGGCTTGACGTTGCGCGCGTGAACCATGCCTGGCAGCTTGACGTCCACGGCCCATTTCAGAGACCCATCCACCTTGGCCGGAATGTCGTCACGCTGGATAGACTGGCCGGCGTATTTGAGCTCGGGGTTCGATTTGGTTTTGGCTTTGCCGGTGACCGAGTAGATGTTGTTCCCGGTCAGCGTGACATTGAACTTCTTCCCGGCGATGAGCTCGCCATAAGTGACGCGTTTCGAATCATCGCCTTTCAACGTGATGACTGCGTCGCTGACGGCTAGCTGGTCGACCGGCGCTCCAAGATGCTCCGACCCCATCTCCAGCAGCACACGGCGCGCTTCGGCCGCGACGCGGCGCATCGGCCACGAATCTCTTTCGATAGCTGTTGAGCCGCCCGATCCCACCTGGTCAACGGTAATGTCCGTGCTCCCCATAATGCACGTGGTTTTGTCGAAGGCTATGTCCAGCTCATCGGACATAAGCTGCCGGAAGCACGTACCCGTACCCTGCCCCGGGTCCGTCTTGCCGACATAAAACGTGGCCGTGTTGTTCTCATGAATGACGATCCACGAATCGACTTGATGGAAATCGGGATCGTGATACGGACCCCCAACCCCGCCGCCTTGTGCATCCCCTTCCTCAACTGCAGTGGCGCCGAACACACCGAGGCTCACCGCAAGAAGTCCCGCGCTCTTGAGAAATCCCCGGCGATGCATTACCAGAGCGTCTTCAATCTGTTTCGGAATCCCCTGCGACAATCTCATGCCACTACCTTCTTCCCGGCGGCCGGCGAAGCTTCAGCCATCGTTTTGATTGCCCGTCGAATGGCGCTCTGAACGCGAAAGTAACTCATGCAGCGGCACAACGTTCCGTTCATCGCTTCCCGGATCTGCGCATCCGACGGATGCGGATTCTTATCCAGCAATGCCTTCGCGGTCATGATCTGTCCGTTTTGACAGAATCCGCACTGCGGCGCCTGTTCCTCAATCCAGGCCTGCTGCACGGGGTCCAACCTGCCGTTCGCAGAAAGTCCTTCGAGTGTGGTGATTTCACCTTTAACGGAAGACACAGGCGTGATGCAGGAAAAAGTCGCTGTGCCGTTGATGATCACTTTGCACGCGCCGCACTGCCCGAGTCCGCAGCCAAAGCGAGGACCTCGCAGGTCCAGGTCGTTGCGGAGGATATAAAGCAGCGGCGTGGATGGTTCGACCTCCACCGTATGTGAACGGCCGTTCACCATAAGTTCGATCTTGCTCACAACGGGTACACTCCTTAGACAACTGAACTAGTGTCGCTCTGCATTCATCGTACGCGCCCGGCCAATGCCAAGCGCGGCTATCGCAACCGAGGTAGCGAGATCACTCTTCGGCGACGCAAATATGCAGCTAATTCTGTCGTACAGAGTGAAATCCACTAACAAAGACGTTCTTATCGCACGAAACAATTCCGACATTGAGCAGACGACGATTAGACATCTTTATTTGTATTTGTGTCGCACAGTGGCGCGATTCGTCATACCCAGTCCTGTTTGCTGTGCTAATTGTGACGGCCGTCCTCTGTTTCGGATAGAGCACTGTTTCGGCCAGTCCCGTTCCGTACAAGTTCACAGCGGTACCAGCCCGAAGAGTAATTGGCAGGCGGCGACCCTTGGAATCGAACTGCTCGAAGTTGAGGACACGGATATCAAGTCGACAGGCTGTAGCGGACGTGTTCGCAAAAATAACTTCTGTGTACTGGCTGCCCATTGCGCCATTCGACCCGTTCGAAGTCGCGAGCACTTGCTTGGGATCACAGATCAAAGCGGCTGCCCTCACGAAAGACGAAGCGAGAAACAAAAGCAGAAGGGGCCTAAGACACAACAGCGCGGATGCGGGTACTCGCATTTCGAAAATGGCTTCTATCAGTTTATCTGTTCACGGATCGATGCTCGCTCGAAACGGATTGGTCTTGAACCTGCCAAGCGCCTCATCCCGCTGGATTCTTGCGCCGTACTGCTGAATACGCATATATCAGCCGCGATTCCGACCGCGAGGATGCCAATTAGAGGCTAAAGAATGCAGGCGCGAGACCCGGTCACGTCACCATCGTTTCATTCCACCGGTGATGGTTTGTGCCAGTTGAAGTGTCGTCCCAGTATCCCTTTGATTATCAGGTGGTCGGTCGCCGCTGTAACTCCGATACCCACTCCGAAATTGATCTCCCATTTAGGTGAAACGTTCAGGTCAGTGGCCGCAAAGAATTGTTGTTGCTGCTCGCGAAACGAATCAAACTGCGTGAGGGAGCCGTAGTCGGCGTAATACTCAACTCCGCCGCTGATCTGCTTGCTGAAGTCATAGCTGATCTTGGCAGCGGGAGCGAATCCCAGCCCCTGATGCACGTCCGGTCCGTGCCAGGTGCGCTCGAGCGCGGGATTGAAAGCAAAGTACCAGCGATCTATTGCCTTATCTACGATCGGGCGGATTTCCCACGTCCAGGTATCAAGAGAGTAAACCGGACGCTGATAGCCGATTTCCGTCGAGAGACTCACGCCCACATGCCAGTGCCATGACGGGGGCACACGCACTCGCGGACGAATGTGGTCGCCTACCCACTGCACGCCGTGGCCATTCTGTTCGCTGGTGAAGATATAGAAGCCCACCTCCATCCAATCATTGATGCCTTGCGTGATCTCCAGTGTCTCGTGCTCCTGGTGATAAGTCGGATACACACCCTGGATCACGTAACGCTGTCCGAGTGCGGTGAAGTTGGAGTGCAATTCCACCATGGTGCTGTCGGGCGTAACGGTATCGGACCCATAGACCTGAATCTCGTAATTTCCTTGCGCCTTCAGCGGCACAGAAGAGAGAAGGCCTGCGATAGCAAATAGCCACCAGAGCCCGCGCGCCCGTGGAACTCGCACAAGATGTACGCGACCCGTCACGGAATCAAACGTAATGGAAGAGCATCATGAAGCCCATATCCATATGGTCCTGCTGATGGCAATGAAAGAGCGTCAAACCGGGATCATTCGCGGTGAATTCCACATCCACCTGCGTATTCGATTTCACCAGAACTGTGTCTTTTACGATGCCGCGCGTCTTGCGGCCTGACAACGAGCGGAGTTCGAAGGTATGGCGGTGCAGGTGCACGGGATGATGATCCGTGCTTTCGTTCTTGAACTGTAAACGATACCGTTGACCCTGCTTCAGCTCAACTGTATCGGTGTGCGGAAAGGACTTGCCATTGATCATCCAATGGTCCATGTCGCCATGTCCGGTGAATTTCGATTTGAACACCAGTGGAATCTCCGCCGCGCCAGTATCTTCAGAAGCACTTGGTTCCGTGCTCTCGAAGCGCTGATAATCCCACGACAAAATTTCCGGCTGCCGCCATTCGGGCTCTCCGCCCCGATTCGCGTACTCCACCACAATGCCCATCCCCGCGGCCCTGATGTGTTTGCGCACTTCTCCCAAAACCCAAGCTCCCGGATTGTTGAGTTGCACAATCGCGCTCACTCGCTCCGCAGGAGCAAGACGGAGCATCGGCACAGAATTAGGATTCGGCACCGGGTTGCCATCCAGCGCAATCACCTGGAACTCATGGCCAGCCATCGCAATCCAGTGACAATCGGTCGCACTCGAATTCAGCAAATGCAAGAGAAGACGCTGACCCGCTTTAACACGCAGCGGCTCGCCGAACCCAAGCACGCGGCCGTTGATGGTTGACACGTCATAGTACGGGTTCATCGAGCCGTCATCGCTTGCCAGCAGTTGCCCGCGCCAGTCGTGCAGAGCCAGAAACATTTCGGCGTCGTAGCGCGCCGGATTCTCGCGCGGCTCTATCCATAGAAATCCATGCTGTCCGGTGTATTGGCCCTTGTTGAAATCGCGGCCGGCAAAGACGTGTGTGTGATACCAGCGGAACCCGGCAGGTCGTGGAGTGAATGTATAGCGTGCGCTCCCGCCTGGAGGAATCGGCGGAGTGCCCTCTTCAATCGCACCATCGACATGAGAGGGCAGAAAGAGACCGTGCCAGTGAACCACCTCGGGATTACTCGTGCGGTTTGTGACATCGATAGTAACCGGCTGGCCTTCCCGGAAACGAAGCAATGGTCCGGGCACTTGTGAGTTATAAGCGATGGTCTTGATCAGGCGGCGGGGAGAGACTTCGAGCGAATAAGGAGCGATCGTTATAGCGTAGTCTGCCGCTGCAGACTCAGGAGCCCTCACAGCCATCAGCGCGGCAGCAGGCGCGACCGAGGCCGCTTGTAGAAACTGGCGCCGGGTTACCAACTCCGATCCTACGTCATGCGCAAACGGTGCTATATATAACTGGAAGTATTTATGCCACCCACTCAATTACGCCGAGAAAACCTAGCATCGAGGCTTTTGGCAAAGTGCCTGCTAATTTTCTTTTCAGCCTTCCTCGTTGCAACGCGGCTGGCAAGTGCGACGGACCCGCTCGGCGCGACGCTGCACAAGGACGGAACCACCACTTTCCGCGTGTGGGCTCCGTTCGTGGATACCGTCGCGGTCAAGATCAACGGAGGAGCGGTGGTGCCGCTGAGTCAGGAGCCGGGCCACACCGATCCCGCCGATACCACTTGGGTAGGCACGGTGCCCGGCACCAAGGCGGGAGACCAGTATCGCTATGTCATTGCGGTCGGGGGCGTCACGCGCGAATTCAACGATCCGCGAGCGCAACAATTGACCGGATTCGATTTGCCCAATGGCTTCGGCTTGCCGGGCAATGACGATAAGCCTCAATCCGTAATCGTGGACTCGAACTTCAGCATGCCGGCGTTTACCGAGCCCACTTTCAACACCATGGTGATTTACGAGTTGCACATCGGTACGTTCGCCAACACGTTTGCCGGTGCAGTGCAGAAACTGGATTATCTGAAGAACCTCGGCATCAATGCGGTGGAGTTGCTCCCGATCAACTAGCCATATTAGTTATTTTATCCGTCAAGATTATCTTCCCCATTAAACCGTTGCTTTAGCTGAGATATTCGGATAGCTTAATTCGTAGGTGCAGCGTGTCCCCCGGGCGGACCTTTGCCAAGAGGCACTTAATTGCAAGGGAGATTCGTCAGTTTAGCCTCGTATCCGAACCCCCTAAGTAAAGATGGGCAAATCAATTACATCCTCGGCCGGCGTCGTGGCGTTGATTGCCTTCCTGATTCACGCGCTGGGAACAACAGGCGCAGAGCACCAGACAATAGGAGCGGCGCAGGCCGCGAGCATCGAGGCGCGACCCGCTACTGGGGAAAGCGCACAAGCGCTGGAGCCGCACAGCGAGGGACCCTGGACGGCGACGCAAATGTATTTTCATGCTCAGCCTCAACTCAGCGCGAACAGCTATAAGGCGGCCTGTATTGCGAAGCCGAATGAACCCTGCCCGCACACTATAACCATTGCGTTCTACGGATTTCCTGAGGATCTTCCACTGCGACAAGTGCACACAGTGATGGCCGCGGTCCCCGATCCTCTGCGTTCGCGTCTGGCATTGGAGACGGATCGGTATTTGGACGCGATCCAGCAGGCGGCCTTCGATTCGGGCTACGAACTCGCGACGCAATGGCTTCCGTGGACGCTGAAACCAGCCGAGGAGAAGGCCAAGGGTAAAGAGGCGGCTTCCCAGGGCCTCGAATTGGATAAGCTGCCGGGATTACTCGTGTTCCGGCGGCACTTCAGCGCCGAAATGCCACAAGACGAAGTGCATTCGCTCCTCCTGGTATTTATCGTCGGGGAAACGCCCACGGCGGGAATTGACGGCGAACAATTCGAGATAGCGCGCCAGACAATGCTCACCTTGGACGCGAATTATCCTAACGAGCTGCGCATCGCGGGGCCGATTTTTTCAGGATCGTTTCTCCCGCTTGCTCGGCTGCTGGAGGAATCGCCCGCGCCGGTTCACATTGAACTACGAACCGGTCCGGCAACGAGTTACGAATATGCGAAAGCGATGCTGCGATATCTGGAGCAGCAAAAGTTTGTAATAGACCCGAAGGCGGGCGACGAAGAATCGGGACGCAGCCTGACTTTCCACGGAGCATCACTGCCGGGCTCCGTCTTTTACCAGGATTTTTTGCAAATAGTCAGGCAACTGGGGATTCCCCGCCAGCGAGCAGCCCAGATTATGGAGGATGAAACCGGCTTCTCCTTTGTCAATTGGGCAGCGACGAACCACCAACCGTCGCAACCACGTGATGAGCGGCCGATCATCTACCGCTACTCGCGTGACATCGCGCAGCTTCGGAACCAGTACAACGACGCCGCTTTCAGTCCTTCCCGGCAGGAACAGAGCGCAGGCCCACCGGTTGAGTTGTCGTTGAAAGACAGCGCACTGGGCGAAGATTCATTTCCAACTTTCTCCCCAAGTCACACGCCGATATCGCAGTACGCGGCGCTCGAACAGGTTGCCGATCATCTCAGACGCAGCCATGTGCGCGTGGTCAGCTTGTCCGCAACTAACATTTTCGACACGCTGTTCCTGGCAAAAATACTGGCACGTGACTGCCCTGACACGAGGATTGTCGTGCCCGGCGCTGACCTGCTCTTTCTGCAAGAAGCTGCCGGAGGGGAATTATCCGGAGTGATGGCTATATCACCGTTTCCGTTCTTTCTGGAGGGCACAGCAGTCAGCCAAGGAAAGATGGGGCAGGACACGCCTCCCGATGTCACCACCTTCACGAGTTCCAGCCAGACCGCGGAGTTCAATGCAGTCTTATCGTTGCTGAGGGATTTCGCGCCGCGGGATCAGTTCAGCTATCGCCGGAAGTACCTCGCCCGGCTTAACGGCAGCCACCCCTCCGCATGGTGGCTGGTGCTGAGTTCACGAAGCTGGATGCCGGTGGACATGTTGCAACCGCGCGACAAAAAGTGGCAGCTCGAGCTTTCAAACAATAAGGTAGTTGACTGGTTCGATCGGGACGACCTGGCCACAGTCTCAGACGATCAAATCGGCGCTGTAATGACGGCCAGCTTCGGCTGGATCGCACTTTCGATGTTGGTGGCGGGCCTGTCGCTTGCATTTTGCGCTCGGCTGGTTCAGCTTGTGCTTCAGCCGAAAAAGCGAATTTGGAGCGCATTGTGTCTGAGCGATATCTCGACACCCGGATCCGCGAGAGCACTGTCTCTGGTGGCGCAAGCACGCCATTTCTGTATCATTGCCTGTTTTGGCATGCTGGCTGCCCTGAACGGATTCTTGCTCTGCCCCACGCTTGTGTTTCTCAGGAGCCACGCCGCAAGTTCACGCCCGAGCGTTTGGGTCGCCTTCTGCATTGTGGTGGCGGCGTTTGCCACGAGCAGCTTGATCATGATTGGATTATCGGCGCTTGTGCCTCTGCGGGTGCAGGTCCGGAACGGCGATGGAGCTAACAAGGTTCGATTATCGATATTGCCCGTCAGCATGAGACCCCTGCCGGCACTGGTTGCCTTGGCCTCGGTCTATATCTGGTGGACCTGCTGTAACAACGGCGTAAGAGGATACATGTTATGTTTCCGGACTATGGCGCTGTCTTCGCCGGTCTGCGCGATCTGGCCACTGCTGCTCTCCACCATAGGGCTGTTTGCTTTTTTCTTCTTTCAATTGCGGCGTTTTACCTGGGGCCAGAGGCGTCAACCGCATCTGCCAACCTCAATCTTCAAGCGAGCGCTGAACGCCGAGTTCTGCCATATCAAGAAGGAACTCGAGCGGGCGCTGATCTGCATCGCCGGGCTAGGCGGCAGATCAGGAGTGGTGCTGATCGCAATCGTGATCGTGATCTTCGGTATAAGCATTCTTGTTTTTTTATCTGACGGAGATGTGTCGTCATTTGAACGCTTCAGGTTCTCCTGGATGGTACGTTCGCTGCTTGCACTGCTGGGGTTATTTACAGTCGTGACACTCGTGCGATTCACTTTCGGCTGGAATCTGTTGCGAGCCATGCTGGTAAATCTCAACAGCGTGGCTCTGGGCCGGTATTTTATCGCCGTGCCTGAGTTCAGCGGAAGCAGCGGCCCCGTTTGGATACGCGAAGTAAAGCTCATGTCGATGGCGACCGTAGTCAACGGCGGCATCACGCTGCACAATATCGAACTGATTCAGCACAAACAGGGTAAATACACGGGCCGATATGGCGACGCTCTGAAAGCCGTTCTGTCGCCGGAGCCCAACGCCACGCGACTTCAGTTCCTGGAGGCTTATGGAAGCCTTCTCAGAACGGCCAAAGACATAGCCGCGGAGCTTGGCGAAGAAATCCTGTATCCTTACTGGCGAAGGAATCAAGTGCCGTTGGTAGGCGGGAGCGGTGAAGACCCGGTTGGAGAGCCGGCGAAGAAACCGGAGAAGACCACCGGAGTGGTTGCCTCCACTCCGGTCGAAGAAGTGGAAGTGCTCGCGGCCGCAGCCGGAGGAGGTACGGTCCAGACGTTTTATCTTCAATCGCAAACTGCGCGCGGAGCTTTCGTCCAGCAGGCGCCTGAATTAGCCAATCAACTTCACGAAGATAGCCCCTCGAGAGAGGAATACGAGCAGGCATCGCGCTATGTAGCGCTGCTTTTTTCAACTTACATCGGATATGCGTTGCACCAACTGCATAACTTGTTGATCTGTTCGGTGGTTTGCTTTGTTCTGCTCGTGCTAGCGGTCAACTCGTTCAGCTTCCAATCGCCTCAGGCTATTTTCCACCTGATTACGGTGGGATTGGTCCTCGGCGGTGTTGCTGTGCTGGTGGTGTTTGCACAGATGGAGAGGGACCCCATTCTGAGCCGCTTGGCCGCGACCAAGGAAGGCCAGCTCGGCAAAGAGTTTTACCTGCGGGCTCTCACTTTCGGCGCTGTCCCTATTCTGACCGTTCTAGGCACCGAGTTTCCGGCCATTGCGCGCTTCTTCGGCTCGTGGACGCAGCCATTGACGCAATTGCTGCGTTAGCGGGCTCGATTGAGCCGACGACTCTTCACGACACCCCTTTGCTTCGACGTAGGAATCTCGGGGAGGATCACGACGCTGACGTCGGGAAGCACGAAGGATTTATTTCGATCACCCCGTTCGAGATGAAGATGATCCCAAATGGCCTTAGGAATCGTGGCCTGTCCTTTTGCACTAAGTGCGGATTTCATTGAGTGTCTCTTTAGATCTTAGTAATGCCTGTTCAAGCGACGGGTTGCCCATCGATGCGGAGGTGCGCCTTAGGGAATAAGATGGCGAGCGCAGGACTCGCCGGCGGAGCGCGTAGATCACGCGCCCATACGTCTGTCCAGGCGATTCAGAAGGCGGCTTCCAGGCCAGAGGCCCGTTTGGGGCCAATCTCAGCATTTGCCGACTCTACGTCAAGTTGATGCAACTTGCCGAATGCCGCGTTGCTTTCGGGCGATTTTGAAACAGCTGAGCACACGCCATCTCGGGCCTTCAGGATCTTCGAAACGTACCTTTGTGACCAGAATCAAAACGGAACATCTTCGTCGCTTATGCTTCCACGAATGTTTCGGCCGCTTCTTAGGGGACGGTGAAGCGAAAACTTCTCTTCGTTAGCGTCTATCCAATCCCATCCTCTAGAGCTGATCGCCGCGCCTTTGTAGCGTTCTCCTGACTGATCTTCAATCCACGCCTCCTCGAATAACTGCTTCTGCATAAGGCGCCTCAGCGCGAGAGATATACCAGTTTTTGAAAGACCAGCTTTTTCAGCATCATTTTGTAAGCTCCACAAGCTGAACCCGGACTCGGGAAGCGCGGCTCCGGCAGCCACAGCTAGCAAGGTCAGTTCGATTTGGCTTAAACCACCAACAGGGGCCACCGGCTCCGCCTCAGCTATCTGCTGTAAGGTCTGGCCCCGCTCGCCAGCAGCTTGTAAGCGTTCGACGATTGCGTCGCTCAGGGTCTTGAAGTCGCTTTGAGCCTCAGTTTTGTAGGGGATAACAGCTCGATGCTGAATATCGAAAGGATACTTCCCGGTACGTTCACTTGAACACACCATAACGACCGGACGATTAGCGGCAAAAGCAAACCCTAGTTCGAACCAGACGTTAGGATTATCCGTCGTTATGTCAGCCAGGCACACTGCCGCAGAACGAATGCCTTCCTCAATAGAGGTAATCAGCACATCTGCTCGCGGGTCTTCGTCTACTTTGTACGGCTCGAAACCAGCGGCGCTAATTGCAGGCGCGAAAGTCTCCTTGAATCGCTTGTCAAACTTGCCAGAATCGAATGGCTGAATCACAAAACACGTCGGCATCCCGTTTTAATGCAGTGTTGCACAAATGATCGGAAAGCTCACCCTCTTCTCTAATCGTGTCTGACTGGCTGGCCGTTGAGAAAAAGCAGGGTGCGAAGTTTCGTAACAAGCGCCAGACCCCGGGCCGTAAAACACGATTACCTCTTCACGCGCAGACCACAGCTGGCAACTGACGTCTCAACTCCTCATATCGCCGCAAAACGCGCATTGCGCGGATCTGTGCGTTGACGCGCCCCAACTCCACTTCTGGAAGACCGTGCCTTACTTCGCCGCGGACCGGCCCGTTTCAGCCAGGAGCCAACCATCGCCCGTACCGCAAAATCGTCGCGCGAGTCTCCGCAGCGCTCGGCCCCGGAAGTATCCGCCACGCACGCGTACGGACGTGCGTCCCTCCTGAGCGCCGCGCCAGAAGAACTGCTGCAACATCCCAATTTTCCCGCCTTCGCTTGGCCACGCTTCTTCGGAATAGACATCCTACCGCCTTCACGCTCGCCGGGCACTTGACAGGATAATCGTGCGGTCTAGAATAGGTGTTACTTCGCTATGCAGGGATGTCAGCATGACCGCACCGAGTTCCTCTACCGGCGGGACGGCATCGATTATGTGCGCTGTCTAGACTGCGGACAGGTTTTTGAGGCAGAGGATCTGGACACGGTGCCTGTTTACGACGACGAGGAAGAAGATCCACCCAAACACCACTGACGCCAGCCAATCCGCGCTTGGACACCGTCCCATGTCCAGTCTGACCCGCGTTTCGCCTCTTCAGCGCAGCATGCTGAAGGCCCCCTTACGGATCGTGTCGATCGGTGGCGGGACGGGTCTCTCGACCCTCCTGTCGGGCCTGAAGAAGCACGCTCGCGGTGTGCAGGACGGTCCCGAAGCCGGCCGGCCGGTGGTCGAGATCGCGGCTCTCGTCACGGTGAGCGACGACGGCGGCAGCTCGGGGCGGCTGCGGCGCGATTTCGATATTCTTCCGCCTGGCGATATCCGCAACTGCATGACTGCGCTGTCGGAAGACGCCGCTCTTCTCTCGCATTTGTTCCAGTACCGGTTCGCCAGCGGACGCGGGCTCAAAGGCCACAGCTTTGGGAACCTGTTTCTCACCGCCATGCACCAGATCACCGGCGACTTTGCCCACGCGGTAAAACTGTCATCGGAAATCCTCGCCATCCGCGGCCGCATCTTTCCGGCCACCTCGGCCAACGTAACGCTCGAAGCCAGCTTGCGAGATGGATCCGTGATACGCGGCGAGACCAAGATCAGCAAGAGCCGTCAGCCGATTGACGCCGTACGTCTGAAACCGGATGATTGCGAACCCCTCCCCGACACGTTGGAGGCCATCGCGAAGGCCGACTTGATCACCTTGGGGCCCGGCTCGCTCTACACCAGCGTGATTCCGAATATCTTAGTTACCGGGATTCCCGAAGCGATTGAGCGCTCTCCCGCCCTGAAGGTCTATTTCGTCAACCTGATGTGGCAACCGGGCGAAACGATTAATTTTTCCGCCTCGCAACACGTGGCGGCTATTCACGCGCACGCCCGGCGGCAGCTCATCGATTGCGTGGTGCTGAACTCGGCTCCCATCCCTTCGGCTTTGAAGCGCAAGTACGCGCGCGCACACGTCAGGCCGGTAGAGAATGATGTCGAGCAGCTCAACGCGATGGGACTGAAAGTGGTCACTGCGGATTTGCTCGGTGACACGGAGCCGCCGCACAAGGTACGGCACAGCCCTGACGCTCTGGCGCAGGTGGTGATCGACCTCGCCAGCCGCTCGCGGGCGCACCAGGTTCGCAAACAGGCGCTCGCCGCACAACGCGCAAAATTCAAATGAAACCAACCCTCACCGTCGTGATTCTGGCTGCCGGGCTGGGAACACGCATGAAGTCGAAGCGAGCCAAGGTGCTGCACGAGGCTGGTGGAGACACCCTACTGAATCACGTGATTCGAGCCGCGATGAACGTTGCCCCTCCCGAGCGCATTGTGGCTGTCGTCGGCCACCAGGCTGAGGAAGTTCGCCGGAGCGTCACAAACCCAGGCATTCGGTTCGTCGAGCAGACCGAGCAGAAGGGCACCGGCCACGCCATGTTGTGCGCCCGTGAACTGGCTGCATCGGCGAATAACCACTTGCTGATCCTGAACGGCGACGGGCCGCTGCTGACAGCGGGCACGCTGAAGAGGCTTCTGGAGCTCGCGGATTCGCCAGGTTTAGGCGGCGCGCTCGTCACCACAGAAGTGGCTGATCCGGCGGGTTACGGCCGCATTGTCCGCGACGATCGCGGGACCATTGCCGCCATCGTGGAGCAAAAAGCAGCCACCCCGGAGCAGCTCCGGATTCGCGAGATCAATACCGGCGTTTATTGCTTCGATGCGCGGCTGTTCTGGGAGCATATCGGGCAAGTGACGCCCGATAATCCGGCCCGGGAATACTATCTCACCGACATGGTTGAAATCTTACGGCGCAACGGGCATCCTGTGGCGCCATTGCTGGTCGCCGATGAGACCGAGTTGCTCGGCATTAATACGCGCGTGGAGCTGGCGGCCGCCGACAGGATTCTTCGCCAGAGGAAAGCGAATGAGCTGATGCTCTCCGGCGTCACCATCGAATATCCGGAGACCGTGACTATCGATGTCGATGTCGAGATTGGGCCAGATTCGGTCGTAGAAGCGAACGTGCAACTGCGCGGGCGTACTCGAATCGGTGCGAATTGCTCCATCGGGACCGGCTCCGTCTTGCGCGACTGCCTGATCGCCGATGGAGTCACTATCCTCCCTTACGTCCTTGCGGAGGCGTCGTCGGTAGGCGCGCAAGCGACTGTGGGGCCTTTCGCGCGCCTGCGGATGAATGCCGCCGCCGCCGAGCACTCGCATATCGGAAACTTTGTCGAGTTGAAGAAAACAAAACTCGGAGCCGGTGCGAAGGCGAACCACCTCGCTTATCTCGGGGATGCCTCGATTGGAGCCGGCGTCAATATCGGCGCGGGCACCATCACTTGTAACTACGACGGCCGGCATAAACATGAAACACGCATTGGCGAACGGGTGTTCGTGGGCAGCAATTCAACCCTGGTCGCGCCGGTCGAGATCTCCGACGGAGCGTACATCGCCGCCGGTTCCGTGATCACAAAAGACGTAGAGCCCGACGCGCTCGCAATCGGCCGCGCCTATCAGGTAGATAAACCGGGTTGGGCTAAGCGGCGCCGCGATTCACAGGAAACGAAATAGCGCAAAGGGCACGGATGCGCGCCGCCAAACAGCAAAGGAACTCTAAGGCTCTCGGGCGGTGCGCCTAATACCGCGCCCGTTTTGCGCGGGTTCCCTAGAGTCAAGATACGTGCGGAAGCCGCATGAACGGCCGGATCTGGATCTCCAGCGCGATGTCTCCTTCAGGCATGTGCCGGTAACGAACCGTCACTCTGGATTTGACCTTGACCGATTTGCTCATTTTCGTTTTCTTATCGATCAAGAACGTGCGATGCTCGGGAGCTTTCCCCGGCGAGGTGCGAGACACACTGATGTGTTGCGCATCCAGTTCCGTTACTGTTCCGCCGAAGAATTGCGGCTTCGGAAGGGGCGGCGGCGGCGGCTGCGGCGGGTTGGTGGAAGTCTCGGGCTGCTGAGTGGAAGTGGATTGAGGCGCAGTTGAACTCTGCTGCGCCTGAGGTGTTTGGGCCAGAGTTCCGCAGGCGCTGCACAACATCAGAACGACGGTGAAACGCGCAGTAGTAGACCACGTCATGAATGGCTTGGATAAAACCGGTCCCTACCTGTGTAGCACAGAGTATGTCTTAGATGCCGACGCCGATTCATAAAACAGTGCTTGGGTGATATAAATTCGGCACGCGCAGCTCACCGATCGCAATCAGCTCGCCCGACTGCGAAAGCGCTTTGACAAAGGGTGCGCCGGGCCGGACCACGAAAGGCGAGGTCCGAAAGTCGCGGCCTTGACGAATGTGGGCTTCCGTCGCAGCGTCGACATATTCTACGGGGAACTGAGGCAGAAGCCGTGCCGCGGGAAGTACAGCTTCGTGGAGACGGCCGGCCGACGCCAACTCGTGCAACTGCTCCAGCGTTTTGGCCCGGTCTATCGTGAAACTGCCGATCTGAACGCGCCGCAGTTTGGTGAGAATCGCGCCACAGCCCAGCCGCTGCCCCAAGTCGTGGGCCAGACTCCGAACGTACGTGCCGCTCGATGCGGTGACCACGATGCACGCCTTCTGCAGCGAAACGCTCTTGATTTCGAGCCGGCTCACTTCGACTTCAACGGGTTTCAGCTCCACGGGCGCCGCCTTTCGGGCCAATTTGTAAGCGGGCACGCCTTTGATCTTTTTTGCGGAGATGGGCGGCGGCGTCTGCCAGAACCGGCCTTCAAAAGACTCTAGGGCCGCGGCAATGGTTGCTTCTTCCGTCGGCAACGTGCCGGTTTCCTTTATCTCGCCGTCTGCGTCATAGGTGTCAGATACCAGCCCGAAGGTGATTTCAGCCACGTAGGTCTTTTCTTCCTTTTCGAAGAAACGCGCCAGGCGTGTCGCTGTTCCAGTCACGAGCGCGAGCAATCCAGTCGCCATCGGGTCCAGAGTGCCCAAATGCCCGGCGCGCTTTGTGTTCGCCAGCTTCCGCCAGCGATTCACGACATCGTGGCTGGTACAACCCGTGGGCTTATCGATCAGGACGATGCCATTCATTAAACTCCTTCGGCGGAACGCTCAGCGCGCAACGACGCTACGTTAGGCTGATGTTGGGTGTTGAATTTCGCACACCCGCAGACCAGTAACCAACGAAGGCCGCAACAACTTGGAAGAAGAGGTACTCGGCAAAGCTTACGATTCCCGCCTCATGCGGCGGCTTCTCACTTATCTGAAGCCGTACAAGCTGGTCGTCGCTGCTTCATTAGCGCTGCTGCTGATAGATTCTCTCTTTCAGATTATCGGACCGCTGATTACAAAGCTGGCCGTGGACCGTTACCTGGTGCCCACCAAACATGTTGCAACGTTTCCGTTTCTCAATCGCTGGCTGTCGCATGATCCTTGGACAGGCCTGACACAACTGGCTGGAATCTATTTCGCCGTCATCGCGTTTGGATTCGTCTTCGATTTCGGGCAGACCTATTTGATGCAGTGGACGGGCCAGCAGGCCATGTTCGATCTGCGCCGTGAGTTGATGGCGCGCCTGCAAACGCTCGATATTGCCTATTTCGACAAGAACCCCGTCGGACGGCTCGTAACGAGAGTGACCACGGATGTGGACGTGCTGAACGATCTGTTCGCTTCGGGATTGGTGACGATTGTCGGCGATATTCTCATGCTGAGCTTCGTCATCATCGTGATGTTCCGTTTGAGCCCAGGCATGACGGGCCTGATGCTCGCTGTGATGCCGTTGGTGGTGCTGGTGACGATGCAATTCCGCCGTTCGGCTTCGCAGAGCTATCGCCGGATACGCGTCGCCATTGCAAGAATTAACTCTTATCTTCAGGAACATGTCGCCGGAATGGCGGTTGCGCAACTGTTTAATCGCGAGGAGCGCAGTAACCGGGAATTCGAGCGCATCAACCGCGATCACATGCTGGCGTTCAAAGACGCGATCACCGCGTACGGTTGGTTTTTCCCGGTTGTAGAGTTCCTCGGGATGCTTGCATTGGCGCTGCTGCTCACCTACGGCGGGTTTCGAATCCGCCAGGGTGCGCTGACACTGGGTGTTTTGGTGGCGTTCCTGCAATACGGCCTCCGTTTTTTCAGACCTATTCAGGACTTGAGCGACAAGTACAACATCCTGCAGAGCGCCATGGCGGCGTCCGAACGCGTCTTCAAGCTGCTGGATATCGAGCCGGCTATCGTTTCTCCGCGCACGATAGTGCCGTTTCCCGAAGGACCGGTCGAGATTGAGTTCGATCGCGTCTGGTTTGCCTATAACAACGAAGATTGGGTCTTGCGCAACGTGAGTTTTCGGGTCTCGCCTAGAGAGACGATCGCGATTGTTGGCCATACAGGCGCCGGCAAAACGACGCTCACTAATCTGCTGCTTCGCTTCTACGACGTCCAGCGCGGCGCGATCCGGATCGGCGGTGTGGATATTCGCGATTTCGATCTCATCGAGCTTCGGCAACACTTCGGTGTCGTGCTGCAGGACGCTTATCTGTTTACCGGCACTGTGGATTCGAATATCCGCTTAGGTACGGCGCATATCACCGAAGCCGAGGTCAGGCAAGCGGCTGAACAGGTGAACCTGCTGGATTTTATTCAGGAGCTGCCTGAAAAGTTCGATACTCCGGTACGCGAGCGCGGCACCGGGTTTTCAACCGGCCAGAAACAGCTCATGAGTTTCGCGCGCGCGCTGGCCCACAATCCAAGCATATTGATTTTGGATGAAGCGACTTCGAGCGTGGACACGGAGACCGAGATGCGCGTGCGTGAAGCGCTTTCGCGCCTGGTTTCCAACCGCACTTCGCTCGTGATTGCGCACCGGCTCTCAACAATTCAGCGAGCCGATCGCATCCTGGTTATGCACAAAGCGCAACTGCGCGAGATCGGCACCCACCAGGAGCTGCTCGCCCAACGCGGCATCTACTGGAAGCTTTATCAGCTCCAGTATAAAGAGCAAGAGCTCGAGCGCAGCGAAGAGCTGGCGCAGCGACTCTGACGCAACCGCGGCCCTCGCGAGGGCGTCTGCCACAATTGAGGGTGTTGGGATCTCATCTGCGCTTTGTGTGCGCGCTCGTCTTCCTTTTCTCCACGATTGCTTCCGCACCGGGCCAGCAGCAGCAGAAGCCTTCCAGATATCCCTTCCCCGAAAAGCTTTCCTATCGCATCGAGTGGCGGTTCATTACCGCCGGCAACGTTACCGTCCAGCTCTCGCATATCGACGGGGCTGACTGGCAACTCAACATGGACGTGCAAAGTGCGGGGCTGGTCACACGCTTGTACAAAGTCGACGACAAGTACAAGGTGGTTACCGACCAGAAGTTCTGCGGCGTCCAATCAAATCTCGATGCTGAAGAGGGCAAGCGTCACAAACTCACGTCATTGAACTTTGACTTGCCGCATAACAAGGTGGAGTACGATGACCGCGACGTGCTGAAGAACACCTCCGATAAGCGATGGCTCGATGTCCCACCCTGCACGCGTGAAATCGCTGGGGCGCTCGCTTCATTGCGCCTGATGGATGTTCCGCCCGGAAAATCAGCTACTCTTCCTATCACGGACGGCAAGAAGGTTGTCTACGGCAAAATCGAGGCGCAAGCGCGAGAAAACCTGACGATCGACGGGAAGAACTATCAGACTATCCGCTATGAAGCATTTCTCTTTGACAACGTGTTGTACAAGCGGAAAGGCCGTCTATTTATTTGGCTGACCGACGATGGGGCCCGCATACCGGTTCAGCTTCGGTTTCAGCTCGGATTTCCTATCGGCACCGTTTTGGTCGAGCTCGAAAAACAGCAGCCACTTTAGCTGGCAGCCGCAACCCCGACGCAAGTCATTACGTCATGATATTGAATATGAGGTTTCGTATCGGCCTGCTGATGTTGTGTTGCGCGCTGGCCCTGCAGGCGCAGATGCAGATGAATGTCGATCAACTGGTGCAATTCATCCGGTCTGAATTGGCGCTAAAGCAGCATACGGACAAGCAAGTTGCAGCGTATGTCAAGAAACTTCAGCTCACCGAGAAGCTGACCGACAAGACCATTTTGGATCTGGAGGCGCAGGGCGCCGGTCCGAAGACGGTACAGGCTCTGCAGGAGCTTCGCGATCAGACCGCGGCTCTTAAGCCGCCCACGCATGATGCGACCTATTCGCCTGCAACGGCGCCCGACAACCCGGTTGCGAGCGGAACACCCACCGCCAGTCTGCAAACCAAACTGCCCCCCATTCCGCCCCCCAATTCCATCGAGCAGCAAAAGATCCTGGGGCTAATGAAGGACTATGCGCTGAACTATACGCAGAATCTGCCGAACTTCATCTGTGTGCAGGTAACGCGGCGTTACATAGATCCGAATGCGGCCGATCACTACCGGAGTATTGGAACGGTGCTGGCGAAGGTAAGCTATAACGAAGGCCGCGAGAACTACAAAGTCTACTCGGTCAACGGGCAGTACCAAAATACTGACATGGAGCATGTCGGGCTGGGGGGCGGCGCTGTTTCAAGCGGCGAATTCGGCAGCCTCATGCGTGAGATCTTTGAACCCGACAGCGATGCCGAGTTCGGCTGGGACCACTGGGCCACGCTGCGCGGAAGAAAGATGGCGGTGTTCAATTACTTCATCGACAGCGGCCATTCGAAGTATTCGATTCAGTACACCGCCGGTCCGGGCGACGACCAGCGAATCATCACCGCCTACAAGGGGCTCATCTACGCGGATGCGAATACTGGCGAGATTGACCGAATTAAGTTCATTGCGGTCGATATTCCGAGAAGCTTTCCGGTCAGTGAAGCGACCGAGATACTCGACTACGACCTGGTCGATATCAGCGGCCAAAAGTACGTTTGCCCCCTATTGGCGCGGCTGAACATGACCGCCGGCCGCGAGAAATCGAAGAACGAGATCGAGTTCAGAGATTACCGGAAGTTCGGAACCGAATCCAACATTCAATACGGAGCCGAAGCGCCGCCGCCGCTCCCTGAGAGCCAGACGCAAGAGCAGCCGGCTACATTCTCCACGACCGGCACGGCGCCAGCACCAGCAGCCAATACACCTGCTCCGAAACCCGCGGGCACAACCGCTGCAACGGGCAGCTCGAATCCTTGGTCGCTGCCTACGCCTCCGCCGCCGCCTCCGCAATAGCCTGAAGCGTTCGGCCAAGGGCCGTCGAACGATTCGTCTCGTCCACCGTTACGACATGCGAGTGTTCGCTGTCAGGACGCCAGCGCGCGAGCATGCGTTCGCAAGCGTGGCCGGTAAATACAGAGACCAGGGGCACACCCATGGCAGAGGCGACATGCTGGCCGGCGGAATCGTATCCCACGTACAGCCTGCTCTGAACGATATGGCTGGCGAACGAGGCGTAGCTGCCATCGTGGATATGAAGCAGCGTAGGCGATCCAAGCCGTTCCACCAGAGTGTCGACTCGCGATGCTTCTTCTCCGCCCGCGCCCCGATCCAGCAAGATAGGCCGGCCTTGCCGGAGCAGCGCCGACAGGATTTCGAACTCAAATTCATCGTCGAGCCGTTTGTTGGCATTGCCTCCGACACCCAAGCTGACCGTGATATCCGCGATACGCTGTCGTGGCGCGGGAGCAACGTAAGGCTGAGTAAGCTCGGTATCGAAGACTTCCCGCAGCCATTCGGCCGTCAATTGAGGCAGCGGCGTCTCCATCTGTCCACCAAAGGCGCGGCTCTCGAAGAAGTAATAGCGCGAGTCTTCGCAGATTGGAATCAGCCCGAGTTGTGTGAAGCGCGAATCGGGATCGATGACGATGGCGCCGGTCTCATCGGCGACAGTCTGAAGCTCCGCGGCCGCGGCGAGCCGGTCTCGCAACAGGCCCGATCTGCCATAGCTGACCGGGATGAATCCAATTCGACGATCCGCCTCGAATAGCTCTGCGTTTTTCTGCGGTCCAATGAGGCAGATCTCGGCGTCGGGGAAGCGGTCCTTCGCCGCCGCAAGCGCCACGCTGGTAACAGCGACATCGGCGCCCAGCGTCACGCGGGACAGCACGAACACGCGATTCACTTCGCCGCCGGGGAAGCGCCGCACCTGGCGTATTCTTCCATAGCGGATCAGCAGATCCTCAGCATTGTACGCCGGCAGCGTGCGCGCAATCACATACGAGAATAGTCGCGCATAGACATCGCAGAGCGCCGGCTCGAAGAGATCGCCAAGCCGTTCGATGACGATGCCGAACAACGCGCGAGTGGCCGCAGCCGCAAGGAACGGATCTTCGGGGTCGAGCGCGCGCTCGACCAAGGCCTGCAGCGGGCGTGCCGGCCACGTGCCATCGTGCAGGCAGGAGTCCAAGACCTCCTGCGCGAGTTCAGTCGCCGATGTACTTGCCAATCAAAAGCCCCAACTTTTCTTTGACAGAAGCCGGAATCGCGGCCCGGTCTGTGATGATCGCGTGCTTGAGCGCGGACCCGCACTTGCACGTTCTTTCCCGCGGCATGCGCGCCACTACGTTGCGCACCAGCTTGCACGCGTTCTCTGCATTCTTTATCAGGTTGCCGATGATCTGCTCCACCGTGACCGCGTCATGTTCTTCGTGCCAGCAATCGTAATCGGTGACCATGGCGACGGTGACGTAACAGATCTCGGCTTCGCGAGCGAGCTTCGCTTCCTGCAGGTTGGTCATGCCGATAACGTCCATGCCCCAACTGCGATACACGTTCGATTCCGCCCGAGTGGAGAAGGCAGGACCTTCCATGCAGAGATATGTTCCGCCCGCTTTGCTGTTGATTCCGGTTTCGATAGCAACCGCATGGACGGCGTGGGCGAGCTGAGGGCAAACCGGATCGGCAAAACTGATGTGCGCCACAAGACCGCCGCCGAAGAATGTGGAGACGCGGCCGCGTGTGCGATCGAAGAATTGATCGGGTATGACGAAATCAAGCGGCGCATGCTCTTCCTTCAGTGAGCCGACTGCACTGAGCGAGAGAATGCGTTCGACTCCCAGCATCTTGAACCCGAAAATGTTCGCGCGAAAGTTCAATTCGGACGGCAGGAGACGGTGCCCGCGTCCATGGCGCGCGAGAAAGGCCACGCGGCTGCCTTCCAACTCGCCGATTATGTAAGCATCCGACGGTTCGCCAAAGGGGGTTGCCAGGCGCAGTTCTTCTTGCGCCTCAAAGCCGGGCATGGAATAGAGCCCGCTTCCGCCGATAATGCCGATGTCTGCTTTCTTTTCCAATCTGGTTTCCGCTCCTTCCGCGATCTACTTCTGTATCAGTTCCAGCAGCACCCCGCCAGTAGAAGCCGGGTGCACGAATACATATATGTGGCCGCCGGCGCCCGCACGCGGTTCATTCAGCAGCCGCGCGCCTGCCTTGCGGAGGCGATCTGTCGCCTTTGCGAGATCGTCCACACGCAGTGCGATGTGATGCAAACCGGGCCCTCTTTTCTCGATGAACTTTGCGATGGCCGATTCCGTATCGGTTGCTTCCAACAACTCGATTCGAGGCGGTTGGGTCCCGCCGCCGGCCGGCAGCATTGCCACGTCTACTCGCTCGTCCGCCACCGTTTCATGAGCGGTCACGGTCATGCCGAGCATCTCTTGATAGAAGCGCAGCGCTTCTATCAGGCTGCGAACTGCAATTCCAAGGTGGTCAATCTCAACACTCGGCGATCGCCCGTCGCTGGTGAATGTCGATCGCAGCGCCTCAACAGCCTCGTAAGGGTCCTCTACTCGCGCGGCGACGAGATCCGCATGAGCGGCGATCTGCTCGTCTGAAAGGGAAGCGAGCAGATTGTCGCGAAGCATCTCGCGCAGCCGGAACGACCAGGTCTCGGTACGAGCATTCCGCCGGCCGCGCTTTTCGAAGACCTCACGAATGACCGTCCAAAGCTCATCGACTCCTTTGCCTTCTGTCGCTACCACGCGCCGCACTGGAGCCGCGTTGGCACGCTCCGGCGCGTCGGCCAGACTCTGCATCGCACGGATCTCTTGCTCAAGCCGAGCGGCTCCCGGCCTGTCCGCTTTGTTGATAGCGAAGACATCCGCGATCTCCATGACGCCAGCCTTGATCGTTTGCACGTCATCGCCTTGGCCGGGCACGAGGACGAGCACCGTCACATCCGCCAGACGTGCGATTTCTACTTCGTCCTGGCCAACGCCCACTGTTTCAATAATGACCACGTCGCGGCCGGCGGCATCGAGCAGCAGTGCCATTTCCAAAGTGCCTTGCGCAATTCCGCCGAGCTTGCCACGGCTGGCCATGGAGCGTATGAAAACGCCGGGATCGTTGTGATGATCCTGCATGCGAATGCGGTCGCCCAAGATGGCCCCGTGAGTATAGGGACTGCTTGGATCGACGGCGATAATTCCGACCGTTTGCCCGTTGCGGCGCGGACCTTTAGCGAGCTGATCTACCAGCGTGCTCTTCCCTGCCCCCGGCGCTCCGGTGATGCCCACGATCATGGCGCGCCCAGTGCGCGGAAACAACCTGGCGATGAGATCGCGCCCGGCGCTGGTTTGACTCTCAATGAGGCTGGTTGCGCGGGCCAACGCGCGCACATCGCCCGAAGCGATACGCTGTTCGAGATCTGCCGTTTGGATCTTGGCCGCCAATTACTCTTTTAGCAGTTGCCGCGCAATCACCAGGCGCTGAATCTCGCTGGTGCCCTCGCCAATGGTGCACAGCTTCACGTCGCGATAGAACTTTTCCACCGGGTAGTCCTTGATGAATCCATAGCCGCCGTGGATCTGCAAAGCCTCGTCGGCCACCTTGACGGCGATTTCGGAGGCGAACAGCTTGGCCATAGCGGATTCGCGCGTGACGCGATTGCCGGCGTCCTTCTTGGCGCCTGCCGAATAGATGAGCCAACGGGCGGCTTCAATGGAAGTGGCCATATCGGCCAGCTTGTTCTGAATCGCTTGAAACTCGGAGATGAAACGGCCGAACTGCTTCCGTTGCTTTGAATATTTGAGCGCGGCATCGAATGCCCCCTGCGCAAGCCCGAGCGCGAGAGCCGCGATCGAGATGCGGCCGCCATCGAGCGTGCGGAGGCTATCGACGAAACCCTCGCCCTGTTTGCCGAGCAATTGGCACTGCGGCAGGCGGCAATCCGTGAACAGCACTTCGCCGGTGGCGCTGGCGCGCATGCCGAGCTTGTTTTCCTTTTTGCCGACGCGGAAGCCAGGCGTACCTTTTTCGAGGATGAAGGCCGAGATGCCGTGCTGCGAAGCGGAGCGGTCTGTGACGGCCATGGCCACGCAAACGTCGGCGTACTGGGCGTTGGTGGTGAATGTTTTGCCGCCATTCAAGACCCATTCGCCGTCCTTCAACGTTGCGGTCGAGCGGGTACCCGCGGCGTCCGAGCCGGCTTCGGGTTCAGTCAGCGACCAACAGCCGATCCATTCGCCGGTTGCGAGCTTCGGGATGTACTTGCGGCGCTGTTCGTCATTGCCGGCCAGGAAGATGTGATTAGTGCAGAGCGAATTGTGGGCGGCCACGATGAGGGCAACGCTCGGATCGACGCGTGCGAGTTCTTCGATGATGATGGAGTAATCGATGTAGCCGAGGCCCGCGCCGCCGAGGTCCTCGGGAAAAATCGCGCCCATGATGCCAAGCTCCCCGGCCTTCTTGATCAGCTCCAGGGGGAAGATCTGGTTTTCGTCCCAATCGAGGACATGTGGCGCGATCTCGGCCGCCGCGAAGTCGCGGATGGATTTGCGAAGCTGGATCTGCTCCGCCGTAAAATCGAAGTTCATATGTTGGTTCGCCCCGTTTGCGCTTGGCCCGGGTGCTTCCCAATTGCACGTCGCCGCTGGCAAAAGCGCGGCGCGAGGACGCTTGGAATCCTTGGCCAGCTTAGCATTCGAATGGCTTGCTCGTTTCTGCCAAACGAAATGGGCACGGGCCCGGGTTTGCGGAACGAAGCCAAACAGAGCTGTTTTGCCGAACGAACTTCCCTGGACCGGGCCTGAGCGGACCCGCAGTTTTGCGAAACGAACCCAAAGTGGACTCCTTGCGACAAATTGACTGCTTGTTGCATTACGAGACGAACCCAATTTTGCCTCTGCGGCGAGCGTTTTTGCCAAACGAACCCAAGTTCTGGGGGTCTCTGCCGAACGAACCCAGACGCCGCAGCGTGAGCAGCCGTGTTTTTGCGAAACGAAGCCAATCGCCGCCCCTTGCATACGCAAGAACATACCGAGGCCGCCGGTGCTGCTGGGTCTGGGTGCTAGAACAAGTTCTAGAAACTAAAGGAAGACAAGGTGGTGCGCTTCGGTGATCAGGAGTCTATGGTTGCGCGTGGGCTCCCGCGGGCTACAGAGATCGCGTGGTTCACTGGTTACGGGCGGACGCAAAGAGCGCATTCGTCCTGATTGAGCACAAGGAGCACACGAACATGAAGCCAAAGAACACGATCTGCCTCTGGTTCGACAAAGACGCGCATGAGGCGGCGCGTTTCTACTCCGCCACCTTCCCGGACAGTGAAGTAACCGCTGTTCACAAGGCCCCGGCTGACTATCCTGGCGGCAAGAAGGGCGACGTGCTGACGGTGGAGTTCACCGTCCTGGGCATTCCTTGTCTCGGTCTCAACGGCGGCCCGACCTTCAAGCACAGCGAGGCCTTTTCCTTTCAGATCGCAACGGAGAATCAGGAAGAGACGGACCGATACTGGAATGCAATCGTCGGCAATGGAGGCACTGAAAGCCAGTGCGGTTGGTGCAAGGACCGCTGGGGCCTCTCCTGGCAGATCACTCCGCGCGCGCTAACCGATGCACTGGCGGCTGGTGGCGGCGAGGCCAAGCGTGCCTTCGAGGCGATGATGCCGATGAAGAAGATCGACATTGCCGGCATCGAGGCAGCGCGGCGAGGCTGACAATCTGTCAGCGTCGAGACGGCCAAATTGGCACAGGCGGCGACGAACCGCTGGAGAGTAAATTCGCCGATACCGCTAACCGGCTCCTGATGAGCGTGCCGCTCTCGGTGCGCCGTTGCGGGCTTCGATGGCCTTGACCGAGTTTTCAAACGCCTTTTTCAAAACGCCCTTGCCGATGGTCCCGACCACGACGCCGAGCAGCCGTCCCTTGAGGTTCTTGCCCTCCCGTACCACGACCACATCGATGTCGGTCAAACCATCGGGACGACGTGTGAAGGTGTACGTGTGGCTGGACGCGCCTCCCCATAAGTTGGAGTCGGTCGTCGTGAGGACGACGTGGTTGGGATCGGACCAGTCGTAGTGCAGACGTTCCCAGATGCCGCCCGAGCCTTCCGTGACGTCGGCCTCCGTGGGGCCGCGGCTATGCACCTTGAGGTACTCGTCGGCGCTGTTGCCAAAAAGCTTCGAGCGGCCAGGCCCGAAGTCGGTGAGCCCGGCGACGTATTGCTCGGGCGTCGAAGTGGTTGTCTGGTGCAGGTGGATGGTGGACATGCGTGGTCCTTTCGCTCCCCTTCTGCACGTGCACGACGTGCCGTTTCGAATCCGATACCAGCGCTACCGCCGATCACAACAACGGTTTGCCCAAGGAGCTCCGGTTCACGGTGGATGGCAGAGGAGATAATGACGGTGCTCATCGTTTCTCCGATTCGGCTAGTATACTTCTCGCACGCTGCCAGCAGCTACTGCGACCACCGCGATAAGCAAAAGGACCATGCACGGCCCGCGGAGCGGATGATCGGGAGTGTAACTCATTCGCCGATCATCGGCAAGTGGCCCGCGCGAAACAATGGAAGCGATGGCTTAGTGGCTCTTACTTATTCCCGAGCAAGCCGAACACTCCCACACCATTCCTGGTCCCGACGTACACCTTGCCATTGGCAATCATGGGCGTGATGAACTTATTGCCCGAGCCGAAATGATCTCTTCCAAACCACGGCTGATCGCTGTTGTATAACTCTCGCGACAGGTCGTTTGCGTCGTAGGCATGCAGCACCGCCGGATCTTTGTTCTCCAGCACCCAAACAATTCCATTGCGCGTGCCGTTAGCCGAAATGCTTGGCGACGCCCCGGGGTATACAAATTTAATCGATGTCTGGGAAGCCGGTTCCGGCAGTAGCCGCGCGTTCCGGAATCGGTACTGCCGCAGCGGGTCTTCGGTCGAGGCGTAATAGAGGCTGCCGTTGAAATACGCCGGGATCGGTCTCGCAAAGCTGTGTTTGAACGCCTTGGGCAGCTCCTGATAGATGCTGTTTTGCTTCGCGCTGAACTTCCCCATCGCCTCCCGATCCAGCAGATAAATGTTCAGGTCTTTGCCAGCTCCGACCACGAGATGGCGAACTTTTCCGTTGGCATCGACCATATCCGGCAGCACTAACGGGCCGCCCGAACCCAAGTCACCGTCGTTGTCATTCTCCGTCTGCACGTCAAACATCGTGAAGTAATCGGCAACCTGCAGCCGGCCCTTTATTTCATTGATCTTGATGAACGAATTTCCGAAATCGCTTTTTGCCGGGAATCCCCTCGCGTTCAGGGTGGTATCGAAATCGCCGTTGGCCAACATCACGTAGACGTTGGCTTGCGAGTCGGCCGCCGGTCCCGCGCCAGACTGCCAGATCGCGCCTTCATCGCCATTCGGTGTCAGATTCAGTACTGATCTTTGCTTCAGAGTGCTCGCATCATACGCCATCACCCAGCCGTTGTAACGGCCGATGTCGCAATGCGAAGTCCACGTCAGATAAAGCGTGCGATTCACCAACAGCAGCGCGGCCCGCTCGGCATATTGTTTCGGATCGAAGGCCGGCGCATCCGGGTAGGTAGCCGCAATCTCCATCGGGCTCCCCAGCTGTTCCGCACCGCTCTGCAAATCCAGCGCATGCAGCCTGTGCCGATAATGCCCTTGCGCATCTTTGGTCATCGCGACGGTATAGAGCACACCATGCTGCCCCTGGTGCCGATCGATCACCGGTGTCGCCGTGATCCCGATTTCCGGAGTAATCTGGCTGCAGTTTCGATTGTCGGAAGTGGTTTCGCCTCGCCCCAGCAACCGCACATGCCAGAACTCCTGTCCGGAATCCGCATCGAACGCGTACACGCTGTCATGCTCAGTTGCAACGAACAACACGTTCCGGGTTCCCCGATTGGGCATCTGCAGACCGTGTACGTACAACGGTTCGGCATCGACTTTTCCGTCGACTGCAATGACAAACAACTTACCGAACGTTTTCGTATTGACGTTTGCGGGCGTGAGCACCGATTCTCCCAGGTTCTGTCCGGTCCGCGCGACATCGTTGTGCCAAGTGAGAACATCCTGTCCCGCAACACTTCCCGAAATGCTCGAGACCCAAACAGCCAACACCAACGTCGCTGTGCGCATTCGTGTAGTGACGCGCCTTCACGCCTCCGAGTTCCCGGCCGGCTTGGCTGGGGCATTCCGGTGACGAGCGCGGAACCAGAACAAGCCGGAAGGCGGAGTCAACCCGGGTAAGTACAAGTACTGGTACGCCCGGGATTAGCAGTTCTGGAACTTTCACCAAACGGTTGGGATAATAAACGCGGTCAATAGTCGAACCATGATAAGCTCTGTAGGACTTATGAGAGGACGGATGGTAAGAACCATAACTCAACTTTTCTCCGCCGGCGCCGCTGCGGTAGTTTCGATCGCCGGCTTCGCTCTTTTAGCCCCGAATCCCGTCTCGGCAGCAGTAACGGTCACCCTAAGCTCTAATGCCGCCAGTGTGCCGGTCGGCGGTACGCTCACCTTCACGGCGAGCCCATCGGATTCACTGAATCCGGGCGCAACCTTCCTTTATCGATTCAACGTCAGGCCTAGCGGGACATCGGCCTTTTCCGTTGTCCGGGACTTCTATGAATTCGACTACTTCTATTGGACTCCCTCCACTCAGGAGGGCTCTTATGACATCCAAGTGGTCGTGCAATCCTCCGCTGGCGGCACGGCTTCGGCAATCGAGACCGTAGCTGTCCTCTCGCGTATCACGGGTTCTTCGCCGGTGGTCTCTCCCACCGCAAATACGCTGGTCGCCCTGTATAGCGCGCCCGTGTGCAGTTCGGGGACCCAGTTGCGTGTGAGTTTCAAAGCTCCCGGCGACACGACCTCCCAGTTGACGCCATGGCTCCCTTGCGACGGCGTACACAGTGTCAACTTCTATATCGGCGGCATGCGTGCAAACAACACCTACACTCTGCAGCAGCTCAGCTCAAGCGGTTCAGCAGGGCCGCCGCTCAACTTTACCACCGGCAGCGTGCCAAGCAACATCGACACTCACAGCCCGTTTATCATTAAGGCGGCGCCTTCGTCCGATACAACGTATCCGATCGAGCTGCGCTGCTGGAATCCGGCCTATGCAACCGATCTCCAGGAGAGAGTCGTGTGGTACCTTCCGGCGTCGAGCCTCTGGAATGGCTACCTGGTGCGGGCCGCTCCCGGCGGGACCTTCATTGGAATCTCGGATCAAGATCAGGTTGGGGACAACAAGATGTTGAAGGAATTCGACATGGCGGGCAATCCGATCCGCGAAACAAACTGGCCCCTCCTCAACACGGAAATCAATGCCTATCGAGCCGCGCATCACTTAACGCCGGCCAACGTCCGCATCAACTACATCTCTCATGAGGGCCATCGCCTTCCGAATGGCAACACGTTGACCATGGTTAGCGAGGAGCGAGTTGCCAACCAGGGGCAAGGGAATGTCGATGTTCTCGGCGATATTATCCTGGTGCTCGATCAGAACTTCCAGTTGATCTGGGCGTGGGACTCTTTCGATTATCTGGATGTTACTCGTAAGGCGCTGCTCAATGATACCTGCACTGCCGGCGCCGCAGGCTGCCCGGCAGTCTTTTTCAACAAGCAGCCAAATGGCCAGACCTATACAGTCGCTAACGACTGGACCCATGCGAACTCAATCGCCGAGGATCCTTCGGACGGCAACCTGATCATTTCGCTTCGGCACCAGGCTTGGGTTGTCAAAGTGTTCTACAACAACGCTTCCGGAGATGGCCATATCATGTGGCGGCTTGGTAACCAGGGAAGTTTTACTTTGGCGAATGGCACTCCATCCAGCTCCTGGTTCAATTACCAGCACGATGCGGGGTTCCAGAATAACGGCTTATTGACGCTTTTCGACAACAATAATATGAAGACCGATGGCGTCGACAGCCGGGGGCAGGCTTGGAGTCTCGATCAAACGCACTTAGTGGCTACGCTGGTGCAGGATTACGACCTCGGGGTTGAGTCGTTCGCCCTGGGCGCCGCGCAATGGCTTCCCAGCGGCAACTATTGGTTTGGGGCGGGCTTCATCAATTACGACGAAACGCAAGCCACGGAATTCACTCCTTCGGGCTCTGTGGTGTTCAAGGATCAGAGCGGGAACACTACCTATCGGGCGTTCCGGATTCCGACCATGTACGACCAATAGAACGCCGCCCAATGCGACGGGACGAAGCATGAGCATCGAGATCAAACGCTGCTTCTTTTGAAGCGATATCAAAGCCGAGGCCGTGAGCCTCAAGGACCATATTGAACGCGAACTCAGTGTGCCGGTCCGGGTGCGTGCCGGCACGCCCGGTGCACTGGATGTCTATGTCGACGGTGAACAGATCTACTCAAAGAAAAAGAGCGGCCGCTTTCCGACACCGGATGAGCTGATCAGCTTGATCCGCTCTAAATCAGCACGGAAAGGTTAGCGGGCTCGGACGCGTTGCAGTGGAACGCGTGGGGGTCATCTGGCGCGCGAGGGCAGCGCCAGCTACCTGTAATAGAGCGCGCCGCCGGCCTTGATTCCCCACACCGCGCCATCCGCTCCCACCACCACCTGATCCAGCGACCCTTGTATCTGCGCCCACGTGCCCGTTGCCGTACCCAGCTCGAACACCTGTCCCGATGCCGTCACGCCCCATACCGCGCCGTCATATCCGACCGAGATCTCTTTCAGAAATACCCCCGGCACGTACTGCCAGCTCTGCGTTTGCGGGTTGAAGTGATATGCCCCGCCGTCCGAGTTCACGCCCCAAACGCTATCGCTCGACCCGACCGCAATCTGCACCAGGGTCCCAGGCACCCGTGACCACATCTGCATCCTTGCATTGAACCGATAAACCGCGTTGCCGTCGTTGATGCCCCATACCGCGCCATCGTCGCCGACAGCAATCTGCCGCAGCTCGCCGGGAATCCACGTCCAACCTCCCGTCTGCGAGTTGAAGTGATAGGTCTGCTCTCCCTCATTGATGCCCCACACATCGCCGTTCGCGCCGACGGCAATCTGCACCAGCGCGCCCGGAATGTAATCCCATCCTCCCGATTGCGCATTATGCCGAAAAATCTGTTGCCCGGCATTGATTCCCCACACGCTATCGCCCCTGCCCACCGCAATCTGCGCCAACGCGCCCGGCACCACGGTCCAGCTCTGTGCCGCGGCGTTATAGGTGTAGATCTGGTTCGCTACGCCGACGCCCCACACGGTGTTGTCCGCTCCCACTGCGATCTGCGTCAACAAACCTGATACCTGGTGGAACGTGCCCGATGGCTGCGCCTCCGTCGCATAGGTGTGAATTCCGTCCTCGGCGTCCAAGCCCCACAGGGCGCCATTTCCGCCCGCAGCGATGCGCGTCAGCGGCGCTTCACCGGTTGCCGTGAACTGGTTTGCGTCCGCATCATACCTGTACACCGCACCCGAACTGTCCAGGGCCCACACATTGCTGCCCGCGCCGACGCTGATCTGCGCCAAGCCTTGCTGCACGCTCACCCAAGCCTGCTGCAACCGGTCGAAGTGATATACCGTGAGGTTATTGACGCCCCAAGCTTCCCCGTCGGCACCCACGGCAATCGACGTGAAGGTCGCTGGAGTCTGTTTGAACTCGCCGCTCGCCACGTTATACCGGTACGTGCTGTCGTTCGCGTTCACACCCCACACCGCTCCATCGAAACCCACCGCAATCTGCGTCAGGCTTCCTGGAATCTCTGTCCAGCCCTGTGTCTGCGCATTAAATCGATAGATCTGCTCCTGCGCGTTCACTCCCCATACATCGCCGTCGGCGCCCACCGCGATCTGATGCAGCGCTCCCGGAATCCAATCCCATCCCTGCTTCGCTGCGTCCCATCGGAAGATCAGCCCGGCCTGATTCAAGCCCCACACCGCGTTGCTCGATCCCACCGCAATTTGCGCCAGGGTCCCTGGCGCATTTGTCCACGTTTGCGTCTGCGTGTTGTACGTGAAGATTTCGCCCGCGCTGTTCAGTCCCCACACAGTCCCGTCCGCGCCCACCGCGATCTGATGCAGCTCTCCCGGCACGCTCGTTGCGAGTGGTCCTGTCCCCATTCCCGAGAACGAAATCGTTTGGGGAGAATCCGCAGCGGTGTCCGTCACCACCAGCGACGCAGTCCGCGTCCCTGACCCTTGCGGCGCGAACACCACGGTCGTCGAGCAACTCTGCCCTGCTGCCAGGCTCGCGCCGCAGGTGCTGCTTTGTATCGAAAATTCACTCGCGTCCGGTCCCGAAATCACAACGCTTGCGAGCGCCAGCGGCGCGATACCCGGATTGCTGAAGCGAATCGTCTGCGGTCCGCTCACGGCGCCGAGGCTCTGTGTCCCAAACGAAACCGCCCCCGGCGTGGCTTGGAATCCCGCGGGCGAACTGTCTTCGTTAATCGTGAACGTCTGTCCTGCAATCGTCACCGTTCCGGTGCGCGCCTGCCCCGATCCATTCGGCGTCAACGTGAAACTAATGCTTCCGTCGCCAAACCCAAACTGCCCCGCGGTGATCGTAACCCACGCCGCGTTCGATTGCGAAGCCCATCCGCATCCCTCACCCGCCGTTACGCCCACCGACGCCGGGCCGCCCACATCCGCCGCATGAAAAGAACTGGACGCGAGCGAAATCGTGCAGCCGTTCCCGCTGCCCTCGGTGATCTGCGCCACGCCATAATCGGGTGACAGCCCCGCGCTGCTGTCGGCCTGTTCCACCGCCACCAGCCCGTTCTCCGCGGCGTTCCAAAACAGATAGCGCCCATGGCCCGCGTAACTGCTGCCTCCTGCTGAAAACTCCGGCAACGTCGTCTGCCCCGCCAGCGCCAAAGAGGCGTCGCCGTAGATCTGGATTTGGGTATCTTGCAACTGCCCTTGCAGATTGTCATTGACAATCACGGCGATGGATTGCTGCTGAGTGGAATGCGTCGCCCACACAATGCTTTCCGCGCCCGATAGCGATCCGTCAGCTTCAAAATCGCTCGCCGGATCGGTTGACGAGCGGAGCACCTGCGCACACGCATTCACCAGCCGCGTTCCATCTTGAGTAATCCAGAAGTTCGCGCAGAGATTGGCTTGAAGCGATGAATCGGCCACCGAAGGCGTGCCGTCGGATCCGATGGCCCAGCGCGACGGTGGGCTCCCCGCGGTATAGAAATACGCGTCCGATGGATGCATCCGCGCGTTGTTGCCCAGTAAGAACGCATTCGTGTTCGCCTCAGCCCCGCTCGACATATTCAGCCAAAGCAGCGCGGCCTGGTCATCTTCCGAAAACAGGTACGCGTAGCCGCTGTCAGACAGAACAAGCCCTTGTACTGTTGTTTCAGCCGGCCACACCCCCGACAAAGAGGCGGTCTGCAGATTGACATACGACACCCATCCATCGTGCCCAACCGCCGCATAAAGGCCGCCCGGGCTCACCGACAAGGAAAGCACGGGTTTCGGCAGGGCCACAATCTGGTCGGCTTGCGTCGCCGGATCGTAAATATGCAGCTCGTTTGCGCTCGAAGACGCCAGAATCAGCCGGCCCAATGTTCTGCTGTAGTCGGCCGACGCGACCTCGAATCCCAGGCGTTCGACCGCCGCCGAGGCCGGCGCGGCTGCTTGCGTAATAGTCAGCGTCGCGTTTGCAATCGTCACGGTGCCCGTTCTCGACTGCGAGTCGGGGTTCGGGCGAACGATGTATTGCAGCGTGCCATTTCCCGAGCCGTAGCCGCCCGCGGTCACCTGGATCCACGCTGCATTGCTCACCGCCGAGTACACACAGCCCGTTCCCGCCGTAATCCCTACGCTGCCGGGCGCTCCCGACCCGATGGCGCTCGCACTGGTGCTTGCAAGCGTCACGTTGCAGGCTGCTGCGTTCACAAGGTCGATCGTCTGCACGGCATAGTCGTTCAGCAATCCCGACGTTGCGTCCGCCTCTACTACGGCGAACAGCTTCGACCCGTCCGCGTTAAAGAAGATACTCCGTCCGTGTGCATCGTAGATATTTGCATTTACGGTGAACTTAGTAAAGTAGAACTGCCCAAGTGGCTGCAAGTACCGGGCATCGTACAAGCTCACGTAATCGTCCGGCACGGTGGTTCCGAAACTCCCGGACGCGGACGGAATGGCCGCCACTTGATTCATCGTCGCCGACGTATCCAGGCTCTGCACTTGACTCATGCCTGTTAGCGATCCGACGTAGTACGACCCCTGCGCCGAATTTGGAGACGAAGCGAACACCGTCCCGCACCCGTCGTATATGCGCGCGCCGTCCGGCGAAAACCACACGGGACTGCAAATCGAGTAAGTGCCCCAGTTCCAGGACGGCACCACGGTGATTGGAAAGCCGTTGCTGATCGAACCAGCCGATACATCGAACTTGTAAATGCTATTCGGACTTATTCCGTCTTCGGTTCCATAAATTGCATCTCCCGGCGGATCCAGCCGTCCGCCCGAAGAATAGACATAGCTCTGTGTGCTCTGTTGCCCGGTAGACAGGTTGATTGAGACCAAGTCCCCGTTGTACGAAGGGAACAAGTATGCATACGACGAGGAAAGCACGATGTTGCTCTCGTTCTCCGACGTTGTGTAAGTGCCGATCACCGAGCCGGCTTGCAAGTCTACGTATGAAACGAGATTGTTTTGCGCAACCGCCGCGTGTACTCCATCAGGCGCCACCGACACGCCCAGCGGAGCCGCCGATAAGTTCACCGCCCGGTCCGAGTTCGCCACCGGATCATAAATGTGAAGCTGATTGGGGTTTTGCGACAGGAAGATGATGCACTGGAGCGCCGGGCTGAATTGTATCTGTCCATTCACAGGCTCGAACGGCAACGCGTTCCCCGAACTCTGCGCCATAACTGCAGACGCCAGACAGATAGTCAAACCAGTAGCCGTAAGCAGGTTCCCCAGAGTCCCCACGTATGCTCCTTAAAGACAGCAAATCTACTAGGTAGTGGGAACTGTATCACAGAACCTGTGTCAGATGAAATACTGGACGTACTATAAAAAACAAAAACCGCACTCAGAATAATCTGGACTGGCAGCTGCGGAAGCAAATGCGGTTTTGCGGCGCTGCAGACTTGAGCACTTCGGCCGCGGGGTCGTACGAAAGAAAGCCGATCAGGCCCTCGCGGACGTCACCGCCGCGGAACTCGCCTGATAGGCTGGCACAAACTCGTCCGCAACGAACTGCTCATAGGACGTCGGCGTTGTGTTCCGCGCTGATCTCGCTTCCAGCGCGCGAACGTGCCCTGAATTTAACGCCTGCGACATCTCGGCGAACATGGCCGCTATACCTTGCGACGCCCCCATCTGAATCAGAACGCCGCGAAACTGGTCATAAGTGATCTGACGGTACTGCAACTCTGGCTTGCCGATTGCCTTCCCGATCACCGCTGTGACCTCCGTCATAGTAATATCGCGCTGCCCCAACAGCTCTTGCGTCTCATGGCCTCGGAATTCCAGTCGCAGCAGCTCATCCGCAGCGAAGGTCCCGATGTCACGCGACGCAATCATCGGAAGCTTAAGATCGGAGTTCAGCGGACCGGCAGTCGCTCCCATCTGCTGAATGACGCCTGCCTGCCCCAGCGTATTCTCCATAAAATACCCGGCGCGCACATACAGGGCATTCAGTCCCGAAATCCGCTTCAGCCGCTCCTCCATCCGGTGCAGGCCGGCAATCGGCCCGGTTTTGTCGGGCTTATCCGCGCCAAAGCTGCTGAGAGCCACAACGTGCGCCGGCTCGCCTTTGTCGAGAGCGGAAGCGATTGCTTCAATCACCGAATCCTGATACGCCGCGTAATCGGGGTTCGCCAGATCGGGCGGAATCATGACGTACGCCGCCTCCGCGCCACTAAAAGCCCGGGTAATTGCTTCTTTGTTAGTGAGGTCCGCTGCAAACGGTTCCGCGCCAAGTGACACCAACGAACTTAGACGCTCTGTGCTTCGTCCCACCACTCGCACCTTCTTCCCTTGAGCGAGCAGTCTCTTCGCAATAACAGATCCGGTGTTCCCTGTCGCACCCGTGACTACGTACATCGTGACCTCCAGAGTTGTAGCTTCTCCACACTTCGATGCTGCGCATCACGGCTCGGCTTCGAGAAAACATTGCCTTATTATCTGGTACACCGATCAGACGCGATTCAGCCGTTCCGCAGCGCCTTCCACAAGCGACCGCAAAACTTCCACAATTCCCGGGCAACGTGCCAGGTCGGCACTCTGTCCGGCCCAGAGTAGATACAGCGGCGATAAGCCTCTGCGATGACAGACCTCCGAGCGGCCCCTGGATGATGGGGTACTCGATCCCCAGGATTTCTGAAACGCGGGTTTGAGTCCATGCTTTCGCCATCATGCGACCTCATAAATAGAAGGGGGAAGCCCACCACGTCAGGCTTCAACTTCGAAAAGAACTTCCAGCACGACTGGCACTCCGAGTGGAAGGTTGGCAACGCCGAGAACCATCCGGACCGGCAGCTTGTCTTCTCCAAAGACATCGCGCAACAACTCCGAGGCAGCATCAGCCACCTTCGGCAGCGCCAGGAAGTCCTCTTCGGTTGCCAGATACGCCGTCAGCTTGACAACCTTGGTCACCTTATCGAGCGAGCCCAGGTGCTTTCTCGCCGCCGAGAGTACGTTCAACGCCGCCAAGCGCGCTGCTTCGCGGCCCTGTTCGACGTTGTAATTTCTGCCCAGCCGGCCAACGAACTTCGGTTCGTGCCCAATGACCGGGAGAATGCCGCTGAGATGAAGCGTATTGCCCGTTTGGAGACTTTCAACATACGCGCCAATGGGACTGGGCGCGGGCGTCAGCTCAATGTTGAGATCCACAAGCCTGCGCTCCGCGCTTGCCGGTTGCGGGTCCTTCGGACTCACCATTTGCTCGAGTGCGCACCACCGTCCACGTGCAGCACCTCCCCCGTTACCTGACGGGCTCCTGTGAGATAAACAATTGCATCCACATTATCGCTAACGTCTGAGATGGTGCCCATCGGCGAGCTTCGCATACTCACTTGCCAAATTCCGAGTGACTGCTTCCAGGCCACCTTTGGTGATCATCGGCACCGATGGTGACAGGCGCTCCCTATCAGTGGATTGAAACATGCTGCCAGTTCTTGTACTCAGGATCGGCGCACCGGCCCGCAACAGTTGGTGGCACTGAAACGCAATAGAGATTTTGTTGCGTAGTCGGCGCGCCGGCTTAGGAGCACGTCGAACCTTCACGTTTCGTGACATACTTTGATCGCAAACGAATTGTTCTCAACTGCTAACTTGTACATTGCAAATTGCGCATGATTTCCCCTGCGTGCCCAAGGCGCTATCGGGGCTCAGGGGCGGGCTATGGAATCGAGGTGGAATTTGCAAAGAACATGGACAGTCTTCATTTTGCTGACCGCCGCGGTGGTTTTGACACCGGGTACCGGATGGGCGCAGTGGAATACGCCATGGGATTACCAGGGAGCACGCGGCGCCGAGCATTGGAGCGAACTTGATGCCGCATACGCCGCCTGTAATGCGGGCAACGAGCAGTCGCCTATCGATATTCGGAATGCGAAAGAAGCTAATCTTCCCGCCCTAGCGTTTGAATACAAAACTGTCCCGCTCAAGTATCTGGTCAATAACTGCCACACAATCCGGGTGAACTATCACGACCCATCAGGTACTGGTAGCTTTCTGATGGTGGGAGGAAAGCGTTACCAATTGACACAATTTCACTTTCATCACCCGAGCGAAGAGTACGTCGACGGCAAGCAATACGATATGGTGCTCCATCTGATGCACAAGAGCGATGACGGAAAAATCGCCGGGGTTGCCGTTCTTTTGAAGGCTGGTAGCGCGAACTCTACAATTCAAAAGATTTGGGAACACATGCCCAAGAGTGAAAGCAAAGAGATGGATGTTCCCGGAGTGGAGGTGAATCCCGCAGGCATGCTGCCTCGCGACACCGGCTATTACATGTACATGGGATCGCTGACGGCCCCACCCTGCACTGAAGGCGTCGAGTGGTTTGTTCTGAAGACTCCGGTCGATGTCTCAGCCGAACAGATCGGCGCGTTCAGCAAACTCTATCCAGATGACGTGCGCCCTGTTCAGCCGCTCAACGGACGGGTCGTGAGGGAGAGTCAGTGATATCCGGCCGGGCCATTGCGCGATTGTCGATAGTCGAGGTATACTGTCGATAGTCGAGGCGTCGACAACATGCCCAAACCGTCAGAGTTGTTGCAGGGAACACTCGACCTTCTGATTCTCAAGATAGTAGCGCGCAACCCGCTTCATGGTTGGGGCATAGCGAAGCAGATACAAACGCTCTCGGGAGATGCTCTGTCGGTGGGCCAAGGGTCTCTTTATCCGGCACTGCACCGGCTCGAAAATCAAGGCTGGATCCGCGCGAAGTGGGAGGAGTCGGATCTGGGACGGCCTGCGAAAACCTATTCTCTAACTCCCGAGGGCCGCAAGCAACTGGAGCGCGAGCTCAAGACCTGGAACCGCCTCTCTTCCGCCGTGCACCTTCTGATTCAGAACGCCTGACTGCGCCATTGCTATGCGAATTCTTCGGATCATTCAACGGCGCGTTCATTCATTGCTGCATCGCTCGCGTGCCGACGCGGAGCTTCAACGCGAGATTGAAATTCACATTCAGCAGCTCATTAGGCAGGGCATCGCAGCGGGCATGACCGAGATGGAAGCTCGCGCGATAGCCTTGCGGGACTTCGGACCCATCGAGACCACGAAGGAGAAGTGCCGCGATACGCGCGGCGTGAGCTGGATTCAGGATTTCACGCAAGACTTACGTTACGGCGTTCGTATCCTGCGCGAGTCGCCGGGCTTCACCACGGTCGCCGTGCTCACACTAGCCTTGGGCATCGGCGCCAATACCGCGATTTTCAGCATTGTAGATGCGGTGCTTTTGCGATCGCTTCCCTATCCCGATCCCGATCAACTCGTGCTCATGTTCAATGCGCCGGTGAAACGGCCCGACGCGCTGGCAGGCGTTTCGTATAGAGACTTCACCGAGTATCGAAAACAGAACGGCGTGTTTAGCGAGATGGCCGGAAACACATTTCACGATCTCACGCTCACCGGAGCAGGCGAGCCATCAATTGTGAACACCGCCGACGTCACACCGGAGATATTTCCTCTACTGAATGCAAAACCTTTGGCCGGCCGCACGCTTCTGCCTGAGGATGGCAAGCAAGGCTCGGCCGCCGTCGCGGTGGTGAGCGAAAATCTGTGGCGCAGCCGGTTTGGTTCCAATCCGGGTCTTGTTGGCCAGTCGATCACTCTGGACATGCGCCCCTTCACAGTGGTTGGAATCCTGCCGGCAAGCTTTCGCTATCCGGAGGGAGCTCCGCAGCAGGATGTGTGGATTTCCGTGCTGCAGGACCCCTTATTCGGACCATTGACGTCGCAGCCTCGCGTGGGATTGCTGGGTGTCATTGGCCGGCTCAAGCCAGGCGTTTCTCTGGCCAAAGCCGAGGCCGAGATGGGCACGTTGAGCGGGCGCCTCGCGAAGGAGTTTCCCGAAGAGGATTCCGGGTTGACGGTCCTGCTTAGGCCCTACCGGGAGGCGGTGGTCGGGAACGTCAGAGCCGCGCTGATGATTTTGCTGAGCGCGGTTGGACTGCTGCTCTTGATGGCCTGCGCCAACATCGCGAACTTGCTTCTGTCGCAGGCAACCTCTCGCGCCAGAGAAATCGCTGTACGAATCGCACTTGGGGCATCGCGCGTCCGCATTATCCGGCAACTGCTGACCGAGAGCGCTCTACTTGGCGTGCTCGGCGGAATGGCCGGTGTGCTTCTGGCAGATTTCGCTGTCCGGGCTCTGCAGCCTTTCTTGCCATCAGACTTGGTGCAGATCAGTTCGATTCACGTCGGAGGCCCGGTGCTGGGGTTTGCGCTTTTGTTGTCTCTTGCTGCCGCGCTCACGTTTGGACTAGCGCCCGCGCTGCTGGCAACGCCTTCCAACTTGCAAATGAACATCAAAGCAGGCGGCGAGCGCACCGGCCAGCGTGGCGGCCAGCATGTGCGGAACTTCCTCGCGATCGCGGAAATCTCGCTGGCTATGGTGCTGTTGGTTGCCGGCGGCTTGCTCATACGCAGCTTTGCACTGGTCACGTCCGTCAATCCAGGATTCGATCCGCAAAACGTCACGGAAGCCGAGGTCTCGCTTCCGCAATTTCAATACTCGAAGCCGCAGCAATGGACGGCTTTTTCCAACGAATTACTCGAGCGCCTTCATGCCCTGCCCGGTTTCGAGGATTCCGCTTTGGCGGCTCCGCTGCCAATGGACCGCCAAGGCCAAGCGACATTAGAGTTCAGCATTGTGGGAAATGGCCCTCTTCCGCGCGGCAAATCCACCACCGCGAATTATGCCACCGTGAGTCCCGATTATTTCCGCGTGATGAGAATCCCGCTGCTAAAAGGGCGTTTGTTCTCAGAACAAGACTCACCGTCGAATTCTAAAGTTGCCATCATCAGCGAAACGCTGGCACGGCGTTATTTCCCTAATCAAGACCCGATCGGAAGGCTAATGAAATTCGGATTTCCGCCCAACACCAATGTGTCGCGCGAAATCGTCGGTGTGGTTGGCGACGTCCGGGATGTTGCGCTTAGCAAGAAACCAGGACCCAACATGTATGTGCCTTTCGCACAAGCTCCTCTTTACGGAGGAGAGGTGGTTGTAAGAAGTTCGTTGAGCACATCGAGCGTGGCCGCCGCCATTCGACAGGCGGTTCACTCAATCGACAACGACCTTCCGGTTACGGATATTGAGCCGTTCCCCCATGCACTGGGGCAATCGATCGCGCGGGAACGCTTTCGCACGTTCCTCCTGGGTTCTTTCAGCGCGATGGCCCTAGTTCTGGCCGCTGTCGGAATTTTCGGCGTCGTTTCCTACTCTGCGTCTCAGCGGAGGCAGGAAATCGGAATTCGGATGGCGCTCGGAGCGCAGCGGGGGGACGTTTTGCGCCTTATTCTCAGACAAGGAGCGAAGCTCGCCTTGCTTGGGCTGAGCATCGGCATCGTCTTCGCGCTTTTGCTCACGCGTTTTATGTCGAGCATGCTCTACGGCGTCTCGGCCAAGGATCCTGTGATATTCGGGGCCGTAGCCGCCGTTCTGTTCGGGGTTGCACTCGCGGCCTGCTACATCCCGGCTCGCCGCGCACTGCGAGTCGATCCTCTGGTCGCCTTGAGATACCAGTAACGCGAACAAATATCCCTTGACAGGTATATGCTCCGTAGAGTATATATAAAGAGTGGAGTCTGTGTTCGAAGTTATTGCGGAGCCGAACCGGCGGGCGATATTGAGCCTACTGGTCTCATCCCAACAGTCGGTGGGAGAGATCGAGCGTCAGCTTCGCATGCCGCAGCCGGCCGTATCCAAGCACCTGCGCGTACTGCGCGATGCCGGTTTCGTAGAATCCACGGTGGATGCACAGCGGCGCCTCTACCGGCTGAAGCCGGAACCACTTCAGGAGATCGACGCCTGGCTAGCTCCGTTCCGCCGGTTCTGGTCCGCTCACGTGGATGCTCTCGAACGCCACCTCGACCGCATGGGGCCATCCACACCAACCCGAGCCACACCAACCCCAGCCGCGCCAACCCAATCAACACCAACCAACAGGAAGAAAACGAGAAAACGACGCGGCCCGAACCGCGAAGACCACAAAGGAGAAACAAAGTGAAAATCAAACTGACAAGCTTATACGTGGACGACCAGGACAAGGCCCTGCGCTTCTATACCGACGTCCTGGGCTTTACCAAGAAGGCCGACTTCAGCCAGGGCCCATTTCGCTGGCTGACCGTAGTCTCGGCTGAGGACGCGGACGGCACTGAGCTGCAACTCGCGCTGAACAGCAACCCCGCGGCCAAAACGTATCAGGAGGCGATTTTTCAGCAGGGCCAGCCCGCGGCCATGTTCTTCACCAACGACATCAAAGGCGACTACGAGCGGATCAAGGCCCGGGGCGCTGAGTTCACGATGCCGCCCACCGACGTGACCGCGTCGACCATTGCGATGCTGAAGGACACCTGCGGCAACATCATTCAGCTCGTCCAACTGGCACGCCATTAGATGCGGCCGTTTCGGACACTCGCGCAGCTCCGCCGGTTCTGGTCCGCTCACGTGGATGCTCTCAGACGGCACCTCGACCGCATGGGGCAATCCACATCAACCCGATCCACGCCAGCGAAAAGCAAGACAAGGAGAGGAACATGACCCCTCGCGAGCAGTACACACCGGGTCCCGCCAGTGGGGCGCGGGTTGAAAAGAATGGCGAAAAGTGGACGCTTATTCTCGTCAGAGAGCTGCGCCACACGCCAGACAAAGTCTGGCAGGCGCTTACCGATCCGGCGCATGTTCGCGAGTGGGCGCCCTTTGAGGTCGATGGAAGTCTGGCTACGATGGGAGCCACAGTGAGTCTTACTTGGACGGGAACGGGCAGGCTGCAGGTAACGACGGTGACGCAAGCCGATGCTCCCAAGGTGCTCGAGTTCGGCGATATCCGGTGGGAACTCGAAGCCTTTGACGGCGGCACGCACTTGACGCTGTGGCACAAGATCGATCGCCGCTTCATTTCGTGGGGCGCCGCGGGTTGGCAGATTTGTTTCGATGTTCTGGATCGCCTTCTGAGCGGAACTCCCATCGGCCGCATCGCTGGTCCCGACGCGATGCAGTTCGGCGGCTGGCAGCGGCTGAACGCGGAGTATGCCAAGCAGTTCGGTACGAAAAGCGAATAGCAAAGGAGATGCATATGATTAATGCCACCCAGCGTTCGATTGTTCGCTGGATTCACATCGTTTTGGGCATTCCAATAATCGGTTACATCTACAGTCCGTTTGACCAGATTCGAAACTACGCTCCCGCTACCCGGTTTGTCTTTGTGCCTTTACTTGTCCTTTCGGGATTGTGGATGTGGAAAGGCCATGTCGTTCGACGGCTTTTTTCGAGAGCATCGCCCGAATCCGATGCCGCCCGGAAGAGGCTTCCCATGGAGAAGCTGCGCAGCTAAAATAGCTGCGAGTTTGGAGCTGCACATGAAAAAACATGTCCCGGTGGAATCTGCCTCTGCATCGATCGATGACAGGATCGAGGAGCTTGGAGACTGGCGCGGCAAGACGCTCGCGAAAGTCCGGCAAATCATACGCGCGGCCGACCCTAAGGTTGTCGAGGAGTGGAAATGGAGAGGCGTCGCAGCGTGGTCTCACGACGGATTTATCTGCACGGGTGAGGTTTATAAGAACCACGTGAAGATGACCTTCTCCAAGGGCGCGTCGCTGGAGGACCCTTCAGGCCTCTTCAATGCCAGCCTCGAAGGCAACGCCTGGCGCGCCATCGACATCCATGAAGGCGACAAGATCGATGAGGCGGCCTTGAAGGATCTCATCCGCTCCGCAGTGGCGCTCAATCTCGAGCGCAAGCACAAGGCGAAGCCGAAGCCACGGCAAGCGACCAGCAAGCGGGCCGGCTAGTTTCATCGCCGGTCCCGCGGCGACTTGGTGCGTCACCCATCCAAGAGGAGTAACCTTAAAACAAGATCCGCCGCTGGTCTTGCTGGGTATGAAATCAGCAACACAAATTGTCGCAGATGACCTGCCGCAAGTTGAACAGGCGCAGAACGGATCGGGCTTCTTCTCCAGCGAGGCGGTCCTCAACATTCTAAGGTTGATTCTTGCCGGATCTGAGTTGTCTGAGGTACTGACGATCATTGCTCGATTGGTTGAATCTCAAGGCGACGGCATGTTATGTACCATTTGGCTGCCCGATGCCGACGGCAAGAATCTCTATTGCGCAGCCGCGCCCAGTCTTCCTGGATTTGCCGCACAAGTCGGGCACATGTCTATTTGCTCGAAAGGCGCATCCTGCGGCACGGCCGTTTATCGGAGGGAGCCGGTCTATGTTGCCGACATCCTCCGGGAATCCATTTGGGACGACTATCGTGATCTGGTCGTGCCGTACGGTATCCGTGCCGTTTGGTCGCGACCGTTGTTCACTCGTGAAGGTAAGGTACTTGGCACTTTCGCAATCCTTTATCGCGAAGTGCGCAACCCCGATGCCTTTGACCTGCAGTTGATCGAGAATGCCAGCCATATTGCGGGCATTGCAATTGAACGGCACATTCATGAAAAAGCGCTGCGGCACGAACGCGATCGGCTGCGGCTCCTGCTGGAGATTACAAGCAGCACCACGTCCAAGCTAGATCTGCCACGTTTGATTGACGCGTTATCGACTAATTTGCTGAGCGTAACACGATGTGATTTTTGCGCCTTGTTACTGCCGGATTCGGATAGCGGTGAGTTGCGACTAACTACCTTGTATAATCCTGAGGCGCGAGGCTCCTTCTCTGACGGGTCGATCATTCCCTTACATGGTTCGATCTGTGGTAAAGCGTTCCGGACTGGCAAGACACAGCATTATCACCGTCTCGAGGAACTGCGCGACGACCCTGACAGCTTGGGAAACAGCGTGGGCCGGCGCTTTTACGAACGTATTGAAGCCGAAGGCTTAGTGTCGGGATGCGATCTCCCGCTCATCGGCAGAAGCGGAGTGTTAGGCGTATTGGCGGCCTTGAAACGGTCCGAGAGGGCATTCGAGAGAGATGATGTTATCTTTCTGGAACAGGTTGCCCGCCAAGTGGCGATTGCAGTTGAGAACGCCTTGGACTACGAAAGGGCGATCAAGGATCGCGATAAAGAGACCAAACGGAGACTGTACCTCGAAGAGGAACTTCGCGCTCAGTCCGGGGCAATCGTGGGGGAGAGCGCCGCTTTGAAGGCCGCGCTGCAGCTAGTATCCGTGGTTGCGCCTACGAATTCGAGCGTGCTGATCTTGGGCGAGACCGGAACCGGCAAAGAGCTGATTGCCCGTGCGATACACGACTTGAGCGCCCGCCGCGAACGTGCGTTTGTGAAATTGAACTGCGCCGCGATTCCGCTCGGGCTTCTGGAGAGTGAGTTGTTTGGCCATGAAAAAGGGGCTTTTACCGGAGCGATCGCACAAAAGATGGGACGCTTCGAACTGGCGAACAAGGGCACGCTCTTTCTGGATGAAGTCGGCGACATCCCTCTCGAACTTCAAGCGAAATTGCTGCGCGTTTTGCAAGAGCAGGAGTTTGAAAGACTCGGCAGCAACCGCACTCATAAGGTTGATGTCCGGCTGATCGCCGCTACGCACCGCGATCTAGAAGGGATGGTGAAGCAGTCAACTTTTCGCCACGACCTGTATTACCGATTGAAAGTATTTCCGATCAAGGTTCCGGCGCTGCGGCAACGTAGCGATGACATTCCGAAACTGGTTCGGCATTTCGCTGAGCTCTACGCGCGACGAATGAACAAGCGAATTAACGAAATTCCTTCGGAAACAATGAATGCACTGGTTCGATACCAGTGGCCGGGAAATGTTCGCGAATTGCAGAACTTCATCGAGCGAGCCGTCATACTCTCTCCGCACTCCGTGTTGCGCGCGCCGACTTCGGAGTTAGAATTGTTACACCCAGACGGACAGGCAGGCCACATTTCCACGACGGGTCTCGAGCCAATGACCGGTCTACAAGAAGTCGAGCGAGATCACATAATCCGCGCGCTTGAGGCGAGCAATTGGGTGGTGGGCGGCCGTTATGGCGCCGCGGAGCGATTGGGAATGAAAAGGACATCGTTGGTTTACAGAATGCGAAAGCTTCGCATCAGCCGTCCACGGTAACGCTGTCCAACTGAGCGTCTGCAAGTATGCGAGCCGCGACGGAAAGTCGCGACCAATCCCGGTCAGTGTGTTAGCGATTCGTCGCGAAATCGTCAGTTAAAGGCAAGATTAGTTCGCTACTATTGCGACGGGATCTTTCTAGGTCAAAAGCTACTTATCCCCTCCCTCTCATTCCGAATTAAGCTCGCTTTGTTTTGGCTTGTCGAGTGCGATACCAATGCGGGCAATAGCAACCCTCAAGCCCTTTTGAAAAGAATCATAACTATTCACAATCGTGATGATTAAAGGGCGATTGAACTAACCAAAGGAGAGACAAATGACTATGTTTCTGCGTTCGCGCAGTTTCAGCAAAAGAATGGGAGGGGGATGGCTTTGGACTGGAGTTCTGGCTCTCGCAAGTACCGCGGGCGTCACTCTGGGACAAACGGTAGCACAACTTACCCCAGTTGCACCTCCAACTGGAACAGGCCAGAAGATGATACAAACTCATAAGCGCGCGCAACCCCAAGTTGCTGAATTCGAAAGAGCTGAGGATTTAAATTTCAATGATGCGCAAGGCCCTGGACCGGGTCCAATCGGCCCTGGTCCGGGTTGTGATGTGTTCCCTGCCCCAGCCAATATCGGAACGAAGGTCAGCCTGTCGTATTTTGGTCCGCCTCCCTCCACTGACAATCCAAGTTTGGTGGGACCCGAGCAGCTCCTGAAATCAGGAACCGTCAGCGCGCCAGATGGGACGATCACGCTGCCGCTCTATTTGGGCTATATGGCGGGAACAGGGAAGAATGTTTGGTATATCCTTACCGACGTTGACGATCAAGGCGTGGCTGCTGAGCTTGGTCTGAATTACTCCGCGAAACTTACCTTCGCTGCTGTCGGTGCGCGAAAAGCAAATTTTGACGAAAACAACAATTTGATCTTCGAGAAAGGCACTGTTGATTTCAGCCCAGTACGCAAGATTGTTCCGGGTCCATCGGGTGCCGAGTTTCCGCCTGTGTCGGCGCAGCCAGGCTCTGTCGGCGATAAGAACTACAGCCCTTTGGTCCGTGTCTTAAATGACGGTGGAACGATTTATAACGCGCCCATCGTGGCCTTTGGGGTAGACGCAAGTCAGATTGACTTTCCGAATGGGAATGTCGATTACAGCAAAGTGCACGACCAAGTCGTAGCCATCGACCCGATTAACATGACCGTCACGCTGAATCTGATCAACGGATTTAGCTTCGGCCGCCCCGTCTGGTATTTGTCGATGGACGCGAGTATACCCCTAGCTGCTGCAATCGAACACAATACCTACGCCCCTTTACAAGCGAGCCTTCCGCTTGGAAACGACGACAGTTTTTCGAGCCCTATCGAGCGAATCTTTATCGCGACGAACGGTCCTGAAAAGGAAGCCTGCGAGAACCCCAAAAGACAAGGTTTATCAGCAGACCTCGCTGATGGACATCGTCCCAACAATACCTTGGGTGGAATTCCGACACTCGCGTTGGATTACAGCCCAATTTGGGATGCGAACCTTTACGAGTGGAAGCCAGATGCGATCAGTAAGGCCTATCGCGAACAGTTGCGAGAGGAGTTCCAGATCCTCACCTTTGTCCAGGACGGCCTGTTGACAGGCCCCGGGGGCAAGGCCTTCGGAAGCGCTGGGTTTTCCATCGACTGCCCCATTGTCATTCGTCTGGACTGAGAGTTCTTTGCAGGGGCACTCGTAGGCCCCGGGTCCTGCGAGCGTCCCTGCCGACCCCGCGCGTGGCTCGCATCATCCGAACCACGACGAAAGTCGCGACAAATCCCGGTCACTGTTAGCGATCCGTCGCGAATTCGTCAGCTAAAGGCGAGATTCGTTCGCGGCTAGGCCAAGCGATCTTGCCAAATTGAAAGTACTTATCGCCTTCCACCAATTCCGGATTGGATCCGTTTGTTTTGGCTCGCCGGGTGCATGCCTGTGAGTGAGGAAATTTTCAATGAGTCAAGCTCCTTCAGCCCAAGCCACGAAGAAAAAAGTGGCAGCGCCTTCCGAGTTCTCTGTTCCTGTTACATCCATCCACAAGATCGAAGCGGATGGAGTTCGCATCTTCTATCGTGCGGCCGGCGACCCAAATTCTCCGGTAGTGCTGTTGCTACACGGATTCCCGACATCATCCTTAATGTTCCGCGAACTCATTCCACGTCTCGCAAACGAGTACCGGGTGATCGCGCCAGATCTGCCGGGCTTTGGATTCACAGAAGTTCCAGCAGAACGAAAATATGTCTATTCGTTCGACAGATTGGCCGCGACGCTTAACGCGTTCACGCAAGCGCTCAGAATCAGGCGCTTCGCATTGTATGTGTTCGATTATGGCGCGCCAACTGGATTCCGCCTGGCGCTGGCGCATCCTGATCGAGTCTCAGCAATCATTTCGCAGAACGGAAACGCCTATGAAGAAGGGCTCGGCGACGCCTGGGGGCCGATACGGAAATATTGGGCTGAGCCAACAGCAGCAAATCGAGAGGCGCTTCGCAACAGCATTCTGACACTCGAAGGAACGAGATGGCAGTACACGCACGGCGTGGGCGATCCGGAGAGTGTTCCGCCTGAATCGTACACGTTGGATGCGGCTCTGCTGGAGCGTCCGGGAAACAAGGACATTCAACTGGATCTGTTTCTCGATTACGCATCGAACGTGAAGCTCTATCCCGCGTTTCAGGATTATTTTCGGAAGGCGAAGCCACCGTTGCTCGCGATTTGGGGCAGGAACGACCCGTTCTTTGTGCCCGCGGGGGCCGAAGCGTTTCGAAGGGACATACCGAATGCGCGAATCGAGTTCCTGGATACCGGGCATTTTGCGATAGAGACGCACTTCGTTGAAATTGCCACGGCGATGACAGAGTTCCTCGCGGCGAACTGCGTATCGCGCCGGACCGAAAGCGGGACATCGCAATGAGTTCCTTCGCACCGAAGGCCACGGTTGTTTTGGTCCACGGCGCATGGGCTGACGGCTCTTGCTGGCAGAACCTCATTCTTCCATTGCGAAAGGAAGGCCTGAAGGTAACCTGTGCACCGATTCCACTGACCTCGTTTACCGAGGACATAGCGGCTCTCGAACGCGTACTTGAGAGAACGAGTGGGCCTGCAGTCCTTGTGGGGCATGCGTATGGAGGCGCCGTAATCGCTGGACCAAATGATGACCGCGTAAAGTCGCTGGTGTATATCGCGGCGTTGGCGCCCGCGGAGGGTGAAACGGTCGCGGACGTTTTCTATCGCGCCGAGCCGCATCCGGAGGCGCCGCATTTGGAACCGGATGCTTATGGCTTCATCTGGATGCCCGAGGGTGGTTTTGTCCAGGCGGTTGCGCACAGGGCCTCACCGGACCAGACCACGATTCTTGACGCCGTGCAGAGGCCGATTGCGGTGAAGTGCATTCAAGAGAAGGCTTCCGTGCCGGCGTGGAAAACCAAACCATCATGGTTCCTGTTAGCGGAAGAGGATCGCATGATTGCGCCGGAGACGCAGCGCTATATGGCGGAGCGGATGGGAGCGACGATTCGCACGCACCAGGTAGATCACAGCCCGATGTATACAGCGCCGGATGCAGTCGTCGCCATCATTCTGGAAGCGGCACACGCGACACTCGCATCCGAGGGCCGGGCAGCGGCGCATTAGAGAGGAGTCATGCCAGGCAGATCCGTTGCTATCGTCACCGGCGCGAGCCAGGGCATCGGTCGTGCTACCGCGGTCCGCCTGGCACGGGATTTCGAAGCCGTTGTGCTGGCCGCGAGGCAAGAGGAGGAACTCAAGAAGACCGCAGCGGCGGTGCAATCCGCAGGCGCCGAGGCGCTGATTTATGCGCTCGATTTGCGAGAGGCTCGATCGGTGGAAATTCTAGTCCAAGGCACGCTTGATCGCTTTGGCAGAATCGATGCTCTTTTGAATATTGCGGGCGCCGTGCCGCAGGTCGATTTGTTCGAGATGACGGACGCGCAGTGGGAAGACGGCATAGCGCTCAAGCTGCACGGCGCTCGACGGCTAACGATACGGGCCTGGGAGGCTTTGAAGGCTTCGAACGGCGCGGTAGTGCTGATCTCCGGAAGCGCGGCTCTCGATCCGAAGCCGGCCTTCGCGGGGGTAGCGACGATCAACGCCGCCATCATTGCGCTCGCGAAGGCCTTTGCCGAGCAAGGCATTCAGGATGGAGTCCAGGTCAACAGCGTGGTGCCGGGTCCGGTTATGACGGGGCGACGCCGATCTTTCCTCAATCGATGGGCGCCCGACCACGGACTGAGCGTCGAAGACGCCATGAAGCAGTTTCCGGAAAAGGTTGGTATCGCCCGCTATGGCGAGCCGGAGGAGATTGCCGGCCTAATGGCATACCTGGTTTCCAAGGAAGCCCGATGGCTCACGGGCGCTTCCGTTCGCATGGATGGCGGCGAAATCAAAGGGATCTAGGGTGCAATCACCACGAAATTGACTTCATCCCAAGAGGCTGGAGGTCAGTGAAGAGCGCGGGGTGCGCTCTTCGATAGCTACAAACAAAGGAGAACGATAATGTTTTTAAAAATTCAAGGACTTGCAATCGCGATGCTTGTATCCGTAATGGGCTTCGGGCACGCGAGCGCGCAGGAGAAGGCGCAAGCTCTGGAGACTGGCACGTTCCACGGGAAAGTGCACAACACATCTGGCCGGGCCACGATTTACAAGGAGGCCAATGGAAATTTGCTCCTTCGCCTGACGAACTTCAAGACGTCCAACGGGCCGGATGTGCACGTCGTGTTGATTGCGGCAAGGGACGCGGACGACAATGCGAACTTTCTGAAGAGCAGCACCGACAAAATCGAGCTCGGTCAGCTCAAAGGAAATGAAGGAGACCAAAATTACGACATACCCGCGGGAACGGACCTGAAGAAGTTTCAAACCGTCTCTATTTACTGCGAGCGGTTCAATGCGAACTTTGGCGCGGCTCCGCTCGAGAAGTTCTGAGCACTTTACAAAACGGAATCGGGCTGCCCGGAGTTTGTTGAAAAAACTGGCGGCCCGAATCAATAAGGCAGCGGACATCTATGACCAATAACACAAGCGCATGGCTCTTACGGCGGAAATGGATATTGGCCGCGGCCGGTCTCGCGGTTCTTGTCGCACTCTGGTGGGCTTTCCGGCCGGAGAAACTCTGGATCACTGAGAAAGTAAATGAGGCCGCGCCCTTCGATACGAGCGGGAGTCCTCAGCCGCTCCTTACGGGACGATTCGAGGACAAAGCGCATCAAACAAGTGGGCGTGCCACCATCTACAAGGGTCCCGGCGGCAACGAGTATCTTCGCCTGACCGACTTTATAACCCAGAACGCCGCTGATCTTCACATTGTGCTTGCGCGAAGTGACAATCAGAACCTGACAGAAGACATGGTGAAGGGCGATCTCGACAGCGTCGATTGTGGGCCGTTGAAGCACAATCAAGGCGATCAGAATTATAATTTGCCGGCTGCCACGGATCTAAACAAGTACGACGCCGTGGTTATTTACGATGAGCGGCTCCACCGGGTGTTCGGCTCGGCGAAGCTAGCACCGTTCTGAGGGAAAGAATTTGCGGCGCGTGATACACGCTTTTCCAACCCCTATGAATCGCCCGCGGAACGCCGTAACGAGCCCTGGGGCAAGGCTCAAGACGCGCCGCGAGCGATGAGCAAATGTTCAGTTATCGCGGACAACTTGGATAACCGTATGCGGTGTAGCCGTACTGATACCCGTACGCAGGTGCGGGCGCGTTGTTGAAATAGACGTAACCGCCGTCGCGGCGGCCGCCGTACCAGACGTGGCGATCACGGATGTCGCGGTCTCGTTCGGCGACGCGACCTCGACTGCCATCGCGCTCGATGCGCGCTTGGGCTTGATGGCCGTCGCGGCCGTGAAAATCTGCCGCCTGCGCGCTGACTGGCTGCAGCACTGCCATCCCGGCTGCCAGCACCAAGGCCAAAATGCCGCCGTTGTTAACTAAACGCGCACAACGGGCACCGAACGCCCTGTGCGCTTCGATTAAACGCGCACAACGGGCACCGAACGCCCTGTGCGCTTCCAATTTCTTAAGCATGAGACCCTCCTTATCGAGTTCCTTAGAAGCTTTTCGCTTCTGGCATTTCGATGTGGCGCGACGGCACCGCTGTTCCAGCGAAAGACAGTGATACAAGATGAACGTTGGATGAAGGCGCGGAGCCCCTACAGCGCCTTGCCCGCTGCAACCAGCTCGGGCAGAATCTCGCCAGCGCGACCCGTGAGGGCGCAATCCACCAGGCCCGACATGGGTGTGGGCTCGATGTTCACTTCTACCACTTTCGCGCCCGCCGAGCGTGCCAACGGCGCCAAACCCGCGGCCGGATAGACCACTGCCGAAGTGCCCACCACCAGAAATAGATCGCTTGAGGAAGCCGCTTGCTCGGCCGCCGCCCAAGTCTGCAGATTCAAACTTTCGCCGAACCAGACTACGCCCGGACGCGCGAGACCGTTGCAGGTTGCACATCGCGGCAGGCGTTCCAATGGAACCCTCCGGTCTATCCATTCGCGTTTACATTCTGTGCAACGCAGGCTCCAGATGCTGCCGTGAATTTCGAGGACTCTCTCGCTTCCAGCCTCGAGATGCAGACCGTCCACATTTTGCGTGATCAATGTGAATTCGGGGCTGCGGCGTTCCAGTTCGGCGAGGGCGTAATGGCCCAGATTCGGGCGAACGGTTGAGAGCACAGTGCGGCGCCAGTTATACCATTCCCAGCACAACAACGGATCACGCCGAAAAGCTTCCGGCGTTGCCAGGTCCTCTGCTCGAAACTGCTTCCATAGTCCGGCGGCGCCGCGAAATGTAGGAACGCCGCTTTCGGCCGAAATGCCCGCGCCACTCAGCACAGTCACGTTCTTGGCCTCGCGAAGCAATGCGCGCGCGTGCTCGATCCGCTCGAGCAGTTCCTCTCTCATTTGCCTAAGTCAGTCTCGCATGGGGCATTCTAAATAAGAATGCCTTCACTTGTCCGATCTTCCATCCTGCTCGCCGCTTTTCTTCCTATGCACGCGCCAGCCGAAAACTCTCCCGCACAGCTCCGCGATTGGGCTCACGCTTATTACGAATGGAAGGCGCAAAATGACCCTGTCTCAGCCAGCGATGAAGGGCTGCACACCTGGGACAATCGCTTGAGCGATTATTCGCACGACGCCATAGTGGAGCGGCGCCATTATGTGCACAATTTGCTAGAACACATACGCTCACTCGACACGAGCGTCTGGGCGAAGGACGACCAGATCGATGCCATCCTGTTTCGCGCCGAACTCGAGCGCCCCGACTTCGAGGCCCGCGTGCTTCATCCGGAAGAGGCGAACCCGCTGGTTTACGTGAACGAATGCAGCAACGCCATCTTCTCGCTCCTCAAGAAAGATTACGCACCACCTCGCGATCGCGCTATTGCAGCCACTGCACGTCTGCGCGCCATGCCCGCGCTGCTCGCCGAAGCAAACAAGAATCTCACGCAACCGGTTCGCTTGTATGCGCAGCTCGCCATCGAATCCGCACGCTCCACCGATCCGTTGTTCAATACGAGCCTGGCCACGCTTGCCGCGAGTCTCGATGCGAATGAAAGCCGCGCGTTCAACCAGGCGCGCGATGCCGCCCTGCGCGCGATTCACTCCTTCGCCGACCAGCTTGAATCGCACCTTGCCGCGATGCCGCCCTTTCAACCCATGGGCGTTGACAATTACGAGTACTTTCTCCGCCACGTCTATCTTCTGCCTATCACGGCGACACAACTCGATATGTTGGGTCAAGCCGAGCTCGCACGTTACCGCGGGCTCGAAGCGCTGCTTCCGAATCCCGACATGGCGAATCCGAATCCGGCGCGCAGCGCCTCCATCCCACGCAACCAGCAAGAGTTTCTAAATGCCTATGAAAGCCGTCTTCGCGACATCCTGCACTTCCTGAAAGAGCAAAACCTCATCACGATTCCGGCTTACATCGGAGCCTTCCAGATCCGCCAGCTTCCCGAAGCATTCAAGCCCACCAGCCCCGGCGGTTTCATGAATCCGCCAGGTGTTTACGATCACGACAGCACCGGCTTTTACTTCATTCCTACTTACTCACCAGATAGCCAGAACTTCTACATCCGCGCCGCCATTGAGGAGCCGCGGCCGATCCTGGGCCACGAGGGTATACCGGGCCACTTCCTGCAGATCTCCATCGCCAATCACCTGCAGGATGAGATTCGACGCCACCACGACGACGGCGTCTTCGTCGAAGGCTGGGCGCTCTATACCGAAGAGATGCTGCTGCGCCGGGGGTTCTACGCGCCGGGCTCCGCCGCGGAGGGTCAGATTCTGCGGCTCTCGCGATATCGTGCAGCGCGCGTCGGCGTCGACGTGAACCTTCATACCGGCCGCTGGACCTTCGACCAGGCGGTCGACTACTTCATGCACGCCGGCGGCCTCGATCGCGAATCGGCAACCGGCGAAGCGGCGGGCGCGGCCAGCGAACCCACGCAGAAGATGACCTATATCACAGGTAAGTTCGAAATTATGCGCCTGCTGGGTCAGTACCGGGATCGCAAAGGCAGCCAGTTTAGCTTGAAACAATTCCACGACGATCTGCTTCGAAACGGTAGCTTGCCATTGTCGATCGAGGCTTGGATCTTACTCGACGACCGATCCGATCTGGACCGCGCGTTACGAAATTGAAACATATTTGAGATACAACTGCTACGTATGCAGACAACGAACCGTTGGGGAATTGCGTTAGCCGGCGTTTTCATGCAAATCGCGCTGGGCGCGGTCTATGCCTGGAGCGTGTTCCGGGATCCATTAATGGCGCAATTCCACTGGACGATCTCGGAAGTCACCCTCACCTTCACGATTGCAATTTTCGTACTGGGGTTCGCCTCGTTCTTTGGCGGCCTTTGGCTGAACAAGCGTGGGCCGCGTATTGTGGCCATCACGGGAGGGGCGCTGTACGGCCTCGGAGTCTTTCTAGCCAGCTTCTCTGCAAATAAACTGTGGTGGCTCTATCTCAGCTATGGCGTCATCGGCGGCGTCGGCCTTGGCTTCGGTTACATTGTTCCGGTTGCCGTGCTCGTCAAGTGGTTCCCAGATAAGCGCGGCCTTCTTACTGGCATCGCGGTCGGAGGATTCGGCGCTGGCGCATTAGTTACGGCACCCGTCGCGGCGTACTTAATCAAGAACGTGGGCGTCCTCTCCACGTTCGCTTACCTCGGTATCGGGTATCTCGTCGTAACAGTAATTGCGGGTTACTTCCTGGTCAACCCGCCGCCCGATTACCGGCCCGCCGGCTGGACGCCCAGCGCACTGCAAACCTCACAGCGCGCCACGCGCGATTACACCCTCGGCGAGGCCTTGCGGGCTTGGCAATGGTGGGTTCTTTGGCTGCTGTTATTCCTGAACACTTCCGCGGGCATTTCGATCATCTCTCAAGAGTCGCCCTTGTTCCGGACCCTCGCCGCTGTCACGGTCACGGTCGCCGCGGGTATGGTCGGCATCGCTTCCATGGGGAACGCGCTTGGCCGGGTGTTTTGGGCCTGGGTCTCCGACTTGGCCACGCGCAGAATGACGTTCCTGATCATGTTCCTCATCCAAGCCGTCTTGTTCTGGCTTTATCCAGGGATTCATTCCGCTGCCATCCTGCTCACCGTTACCTTCATCATTCTCATGTGCTATGGCGGAGGGTTCGGCACCATGCCAGCCTTCACCGCCGATTACTTCGGTCCCCGCAATGTCGGCCCTATTTACGGCCTCATGCTCACAGCCTGGGGATTCGCGAGCGTCTTCGGCCCGCTGCTCATCGCTCACTGGAAGCAAGCCACCAACGAGTACGGCGGAGCGCTACACATTATCTCGATCGTGCTGCTGGTTTCCGCCGTTCTGCCCTTCATCGTCAGACCGCCCAGAGCGGCATAGGCGAGCACACTCGCTCACAGCGTGCAGTAGACTTCTCATAGAGCCGCGGCGCGCAGCCTTGTTGAGTGGGTAGCGCCGTCGAAAGGAATTCACATGTCTCAGGACCAATTTGATCGCCGCGATTTCTTGAAGCGTACCGCGACCGTAGGCGCCGGCGTTGCCCTCGCCAATAAGGCGTTTGCGAAGGCCAACAATAAACTGAACCCTTCGCGGGTTTTGGGCGCGAATGACCGCATCAATATCGGCCTGATTGGCTGCGGTGGCCGCGGAACCGATGATGCGAGATCCTTCACCAAGTACGCCGCGGACAACAACAACGCCTGCCAGATCGTCGCCGTCTGCGATGTATATGAAAAACGAAAGCGCGCCCAGGGCGAGCTCTACAAGGCCAAGCAGTTTCTGGATTATCGCGAGCTGCTCGCGCTGCCTGACGTAGACGCGGTCATTGTCGCCACTCCCGACCATTGGCACGCCCGCATCGCGCTCGACGCCATGGACCAAGGCAAAGACGTATACCTCGAAAAGCCGATGTGCCACACCATTAAGGAAGCGAAGGAGTTGATGGACACTGTGCGCGAGAGCAAGCGCGTGCTGCAGGTCGGCTCGCAAACGACATCAGCCGACCAATGGTGGAAAGCGAAAAAGGCCATTGCCGATGGCATGATCGGCAAAATGATCATGAGCCAGGGTTCCTATCATCGCAACTCGATCGAAGGCGAATGGAACTGGCCCATCGATCGGGATGCCAGTCCCGACGGCAAGGGCGAGAATTACGTCGATTGGAAAACCTGGCTCGGCCCCGCGCCTTCGCGCCCTTGGGATGCCGACCGCTTCTTCCGCTTCCGCAAATATTGGGATTACTCAGGCGGTATCGCGACCGACCTGTTCTTCCATGTCGTCGCGCCCTTGAACATCTGTTGGGACAAGCCGCAATATCCGGCGAAGGTTACGGCCTCGGGCGGCAAATATATCTTTCAGAACGATCGCGAAGTCCCCGACACGTTCCACATTCTGGCGGAATATCCGGAAGGCCATTCGCTGGTCCTGAGTTCTTCCATGGCGAACTCCCAGCACATTCCTGGCCTGATTCGCGGCCATGAAGGCACCATCATCATGGTTGAGCACGGGAAGTTCGAAGAACCGACTCCCGACATCGTGGTGCGCCCCGAGTTGGTGCGCGCGCAAGGCGAAGGTGGCCGCCATCCCTTCCCCGATTACAAATTCGGCGCCGAGGAGATTCGAATCCCGGTCGAGCAGTACAGCATGATGCAGGCCCATATCGGCAATTTCCTGCAATCTATGCGCACCCGCGAGAAACCGCATCTGGATGTGGAAACCGCCGCGCATGCGCAGATCTTGATCAGCCTGGCTGTCGATTCTTACCGCGAAGGCCGCGTCAAGTATTGGGATGAGAAGAGCTGGAAAGGACTCGATAAGCCGCTTAAGGCTTAGCCAGATCAGCCGCCCTATGCGCTTGGTGGTGCCTCCCAGAGCTCGATGCGGTTCCCGTCGGGGTCGGTGACCCAGCCGAACTTGCCGTAGTCGGATCGCGCCACTCGTTCATCTACCGTCACGCCTTGCGCGCGCAACTGTGCGAGCATTGCATCCAAATCATCGACGATGTAGTTAAGCATGAACGGAGCCTTGCTCGGTTCGAAATACTTAGTCGAAGCTGGGAAGACCGACCATACGGTGACCTCCTCCTTCAAGGTATCGTCTGCCCGCCGCCACGCGAACATTGCGCCCACATTCGGTTGCACCGCAATGCCAAGGTGCTTTTCATACCAGGCGTACAGCGCATCCGGATTTTCAGATTTGAAGAAAATTCCGCCGATTCCGCGTACCTGTGCCATAGGAGTTAGTCGAAAATCTCTGAGAAAGGAACTTCAATGGAGGTGCCGTCGAGTTTGACAGATCCAGTTACTTCCTCGAAGGGAACGCCAGGCCGATAAATCCACAACCGCCGCTCTTCGGGATCAACTAGCCAGACAACAGGCACCCCGAATTCGAGATAATCCTGAATGCGCGTATTTATCCGCGCGATTCGATCTTCCGATGACAGGATCTCGATGCATAGCACGGGAGGCCTGGTAACAACCCGTTCGTCGGGTTTACCGCGGGTGACCATCACGTCGGGAATTCGATACTTGTTTTCCCGCACTCGCATCCGGACCTCAGTGATTGGAAGCAGGCCTGTTTCCTTGAAGCGACTCATGAAAAAATAAGCGAGTCTTGTTTGCAAGTATCCGTGATCGACTTCTCCCACATTCCGCTCCTCCACTACTCCGTCGACGTAATCGCAATCCGGGCGATACACGGTTTTCAGATATTGCTCGACTGAAATATGGGCAGCAGTTGTGGTGGCCATATACTCTACGAATCTAACACCGCGTCCGCAAACGCGCGAAACAGCTTCAACTGTTCCGGGTCGCGCCGCACTTGGTCTTCGGGATGCCACTGCACAGCCACTACGAAGCGCCTGTCGGGGCGCTCGAGCGCTTCGATGGTCCCGTCATCTACAGCTCGCGCCGAAACTCGCAGGTGTGCGCCAATCTTGTCTGCCGCCTGGTGATGCCGCGAATTGACGCGCCACCGCTCCGTCTCTGCAATGTGCGCCAACCGCGTGTTTGCCTTGATGGCGACCTCGTGCGCCTGTGCGCCCTTGTCCTCAGCCTCGACATCGTGCGTCTTGACGGCAGAAAGATGCTGAATCAAGCTTCCGCCGTGGTACACATTCAGAATTTGCAAGCCGCGGCAAATCGCGAGAATCGGCAGATCACGCTCCAGCGCCTCTTCAATCAGCCGCAGCTCCACCTCATCGCGCTGATCATCGGGCTCGTCCGTCTCCGGGCGCGCCGTTTCGCCATACCGTTTCGGGTTCACATCCGTGCCGCCTAACAGCAACATGCCCACAGCGCCGTTCAGAGCAACCGTACCACCGACGAAAGCCGGAACCGGCTCCATACCAGCGGCGCGAATGGCATCTTGGTAAGCTGTCAACTTCTTTTCATGCCGGAACGGCACCAGCACGCGTGCATTCCGATTCGCTTTCGCCATACTTTATTATCCGTTTACACCTCGCGACTAGATACCATAAATCTTGCGCTTTCTCGTACTCCTTCTCGGCCTTTCAGCCGCCGTCAACGCATTCAGCGCCACTCATCGCGACTGGCAGGGACTGCGGCAACAGATCAGAACCACACTTCACATTCCGGAGCCGCTGCCCAGTCTCGAATCGAAATCATACGACCATTTCACGCCCGCTTCGGGCGTTACGGCCGATCGGATCTCCTATGCAACCGATTATGGTCTCCGCGTGCCTGCCATCGTCTATCATCCGGCGGGCGCCACCATTGCGCAGCATCCTGCGCTGGTCGTGGTAAATGGCCACGGTGGCGATAAATCTTCGTGGTACGCGTATTGGGCCGGTATTTTATATGCGCGCGCGGGCGCAGTGGTCCTCACTTATGACCCTATCGGCGAATATGAGCGCAACGCGCTCCGCGAATCGAACACTCTGCAGCATGACGAGATCATCCCGCCGGAAGACATGGCGCGGCGCATGGGCGGATTGATGATCACCGACGTGATGCAAGCGGTCAATTACCTGGCTGAGCGGCGCGACGTCGACCCCAAGCGCATTGGCGTAATGGGTTATTCCATGGGATCGTTCATCAGCTCGATAGCCTGTGCTATCGATACGCGCGTTCATGTCTGTGTACTGGTGGGCGGCGGCGACCTGGATGGCCCCGGCGGCTACTGGGACGGCAGCAGAAAAATGTGCCAGGCCATTCCTTATCAGTCGCTCAAATTTCTGGGTGACCGCGGCGCCATACTCTACGCTTTGAACGCTAAGCGCGGCCCCACGCTGGTCTTCAACGGCTCAGCCGACGGGGTGGTGGATATTCCGCATCACGGAGAAGATTTCTTCGCAGACTTGCGCAAACGAACCATCGCGGAGGTTGGTACGTCAAAAGATGTTTTCGGTTACGAATTCGCGCCGGGAGGCGGTCACCGCCCGTATTTCGTCACCAAACCTGTTGCGCTGTGGCTGGAAGACAAGTTGAAGTTTCGGGATTGGACTCGCAAGCAGATTCAAGCCATGCCGGAAACAAACGTCCTCGATTGGGCGGTCGCTCATAATCTGAACCCGCCCGGTAGCAGTGTGACGAACCCTGACGGCGAGGGCGGCACGCTTGCTCTGAGCACGGACATTCCCGCAGTGCCGCGCGCCGATCTGCACGCCATCCCCGAAGCCGTGTGGGATTCGCAGCGCGACCGCTACGTGTACGAAACCTGGGTCGATCACGCTAAAGTGGCCATCAGCTCAGGCGCGCCGTAATGTTACCCTTTAGCATCTTCGCTGAAAGACAAAGCGATAACCATGCCTGATCGACATCTGCAAGTAATTCCCATCGGCGGCCTCGGCGAGTTCGGCATGAACTCCATGGCCCTGCGCTACGGAGACGACATCATCGTCGTTGACGCGGGCATGATGTTCCCCGAATCCGAACTGCTCGGCGTCGATATTGTCACTCCCGATTTCACCTATCTTGAGCAGCACTCGCACATGGTTCGCGGCCTCATTCTCACCCATGGCCATGAGGATCACATTGGAGGCGTTCCGTTTCTCCTCGCGCAGTTAAATCTCCCTATCTATGGAACCGAATTCACCCTGGCATTGGTGGAGCGCCGGCTCGACGAGCATGAGCTGCTCGAAGAAGCGAATCTCAACACCGTCAAACCGGGCGACCGAATCACGCTGGGGCCGTTCCAGATCGAATTGATTCGAGTTACTCACTCGATTGTGAGTTCCGTCGCGCTTGCCATCACAACTCCTCTGGGCGTCATTATTCATACCGGCGATTTCAAGGTCGATCCGACCCCCACCGACAATGAGCTGTTCGATCTGCATACCTTGGCCGACTACGGGAAGCGCGGCGTTCTACTCCTCTTGTCCGATTCGACTAACGTCGATCGCCCCGGCTATACGGAGAGCGAGCGAGCGGTGCGCCCGCGGCTCGAAGAACTTTTTACCCGCTCCGAGCGCCGGCTGATCATCTCCTGCTTCAGCAGCTCGATTCACCGGCTTCAGCAAATTCTCGATCTCGCCGACGAATACGGCCGCAAGGTGGCTTTCCTCGGCCGCAGCATGCTGAACGTGACTGAAATCGCGCACAGTCTCGGGCTGCTATCCATTCCCGATTCCACACTGCTGCGTCCGCAGGACATCATGCAAATGCCGCCCGATAAGGTCGCGGTGATTGTTTCGGGCACGCAAGGCGAGCCGATGTCGGCGTTATCCAGGGTCGCCGTAGACAACCACAAACATCTCTATCTTCAGCCGGGCGATACGGTAGCCCTGAGCTCGCGAATCATTCCTGGAAATGAAAAAGCCATTTACCGCATGATGAACCACATCGCGCATCGCGGCGCCGATCTGGTTTATGGCAGCATGAGCCCGCCCGTGCACGTTTCCGGCCATGCGAGCGAAGAGGAGCTCAAACTGGTTCTGAACCTGGTTCGCCCACGGTTCTTTGTTCCGATTCACGGCGAATACCGGCAGCTCTCGCGTCACGCTTCGCTCGCTCAGCATCTGCGGTTCGCAGGGCTCGAGGATACATTTGTGCTTGAAACCGGCGACACGCTCGAAATAGACGACGCCGGCGCGCGGCGCGGCGAAAAAATCACAGTAGGGCGAGTGTGCATCGATTCGGGATCTCTCGACGACGTGGTCGAGGACCTTGTCATCCGGGATCGCCGCCACCTTTCCGAAGATGGTTTCGTGTTGCCAATCATAGCCATCAACAAGCACACCGGGAAGAGCGAGGGTCTTCCTGAGATCGTCAGCCGCGGCTTTGTCGGTGAAGGCGCTGGCGTTCTGCAAGAGGCTCGCGCCGTGGTCGCGCGAACACTCGAAACTTCAACCCCTGAGGAGCGCGGAGACTGGGGTGTGATGCAGGAGAAGATTCGGATGGATCTCAAACGCTTCCTCAATAAGCAGACACAGCGGCGGCCGCTGATCATGCCGGTCATTCTCGAAATATAGTGAGGCGAACAAGTGGATGCCGGACGCCCGCTCATCCGATATAGAATAGTTCTCGTATTTATAAAAGGAAGGGAGTTTCGAATGAAGAAGCTGGTTTTTGCATCCATTCTGGCCGCGTCGCTGTGTTCGTTCGGCGCTTTTGCGGAGGAGATGACAGGATACATCTCTGAGTCGCATTGCGGAACCGCGCACAGCAGCCCCAGCGCCGCCAACACCGCATGTATCAAGAAATGCCTGAAGGGCGGTTCCGATCCTGTGCTGGTCAGCAACGGGAAGGTCATCAAGATCGACGCTGCTTCAAAGGACAAAGCGGTCGCTCTTGCCGGCGAGAACGTGACCATTAACGGAACCATGGATGGAGACAGTCTGAAGATCGACTCCATCGAAAAGGCGAAGTAGACGCCAGCGCGCAGGCCGCTGTGCGCGATTCCAACGAACGCGTTAGTGCTGAAATTCGAGGTCCAGCTTCCCGGCCGGGCCTCGATAGAGCACTTCGAGATTTTTCAGCTTGTGCTTGCCGTCGAGCCGGAAGTACAGGTATCCTTCCACTGGCTCAATCGATTCAGTGGTAGGAAACTGTTTCGCCTTCAGGGCTTTCAGAAGGTTGGGATTGCCCTCGCTCTTGGTATCCATTTTGGAGCTTACCGCGGTCGGCCGGGGATTACCCGGCGAAGCGCCGCTGCCTCCGCCGATCATTCCTCCGAATCCGATCATTCCCGACGTCTTCTTCCCCGCACCGCCAGTTTTCACCGACTCCACCAGCGCGCCCTCGCCGGCTATTTCGGAAGGATCGAATGGCTGCGAGCGCTCTCCATCATCGTGCGCCAGCAGGGTGAAATCGTCCGGACTTATTCGAATCGGCTTGTCCGTCTTCGGCGTGACGCGAACATCCAGAAGGACGATTCCGGGACCGGCATCTTCGCCGCCCAGCTTTTGACTGACCTCGTCTTCGGTCAGTGAGATGGTTGCCACGATGTCAACCTGCTCGTTGCTGGCGCTGGTGCTGGGCGAAACCACTTTCTTGGATGCCAACACGCTAGCCGCGCTTAACGCCAGTAGGCACAAAAGGACCGGGAGCCGCATGGATCGCTTCTTCGACCATATCATCTCTAGTTTTGTAACGCGCTATCGCATCTGTGGGCGGAAATGAGATGATGACACTTTCGATGCCTGCCGATTCGAACGCCCAAAAGGTGAGTGCCAGAGAGGCCTTTGCCGGCGATCCGCGAATCGAGGTGCGGTCTTCCGACCCGGCTTGGATCTCGCTGACGATTACGCCCGAATTGGAGCTGAAGCAGCGCGTCGCCGATTTCTTTCGCTCGCAGTTAACCGACATGCACGAGGACTTATGCGACAAGCTCGCGATGGCGTTCGAGGAGTTACTGGGAAACTCGATCGAGCACGGCTCGAGAGTGGAGCCCACGCGCGGAATAGAAATTGGCTATATACGAACTCCTCGTATGCTGCTGTTTCATGTCCGGGATGCGGGCCCTGGTTTCTCACTGAGCAGCGTTCCACACGCGGCCGTCAATAATCCGCCGGAAGATCCACTGAAGCATACAGCGTATCGTTCGGCATTGGGTTTGCGCCCCGGGGGTTTCGGGATCCTGCTTGTGAAGCAGATCGCCGACGAATTAATTTACAACGAGCACGGTAACGCGGTGCTGATGATCAAATATCTGGACCAGAAGCCGTGAGTGTTGGCTTACGGCTTGGCCAAACGAATACCCAACTCCCGTAATTGCCGCTCCGGCACCGGGGACGGCGCTTCGCACATCAGATCCGCGGCCTTGGCAGTCTTTGGAAACGGAATCACTTCGCGAATCGATTGCTCGCCCGCCAGCAGCATCACCAGCCGGTCCAGTCCCAGCGCGATTCCCCCATGCGGCGGGGCCCCATACTCCAGCGCCTCCAGCAAGAAGCCGAATCGCCGCTTCGCCTCTTCCTCGCTGAAGCCAAGCGCGGCAAACACCTTCGACTGCACATCGCGCCGGTGAATACGAATCGATCCGGAACCCAGTTCGACGCCGTTCAACACCAGATCGTATGACTTCGCCCGGCAATGCGCCGGATCACTGGTCAGTTTGTCTAAGTCCTCATCGTGTACGGAGGTAAACGGGTGATGCGCCGCGTTCCATCGCTGTTCTTCTTCGTCCCACTCGAACATCGGGAAATCGACAACCCATAGAAACTTGAAAGTCTCCGGATCCAGCAGCTTGTGGCGGTCGTTATACTTCTGCGCAATAAAGAGGCGAAGCTGTCCGCACGCGAGCAACATCGTTCGCTCGGGGAGCGCGCCTTTTTTCTCACCGGCCCACGACGCCAGCATTACCAAATCGTCGTCGGCCGGCCCGACACGCTCCCGCACCTTCGCCATTGGCTCTGCGAAATCGCGCTCCAACCGCTTCACGTCGTCATAGACGCGCAACCCGCGCTCCTGCCCGAATGCTTTAATTTCATCGCGCTCTTTCCGGCTCAGCGCGCTGATCTTCGGAATATGAATGGCCACTAGCGGCAGGCCGTCCCGCACCAACTCGGCGCCCGCAAACAAATATTCTACGCAATGAAACGGCGGAATGCGCACATCCGGCTTGTCGGTTCCATAGCGCCGCATCGCCTGTTCATAGCTGATGCGCGGAATTTCCCGTGGCGCAGTTTTTGCCGCCGCTTCGCATACGCTCGCGATGAGCGGCTCTATCACCCCAAAGACCTGCTCCTCCTGGGGAAACGACATCTCCAGATCGAGTTGCGTAAACTCCGGCTGCCTGTCGGCCCGCAAATCCTCGTCGCGAAAGCAGCGCACGATCTGGAAATAGCGATCGTACCCGCTCACCATCAGCAGTTGCTTGAAAATCTGCGGCGATTGCGGCAGCGCATAGAAAGTGCCCGGCTGCACGCGGCTGGGCACCAGGTAATCGCGCGCGCCCTCCGGAGTGGAACGCGTCATGAAAGGCGTTTCGATCTCGAGAAACCCTTGCAAGGACAGCGCCTGGCGTATCGCAAATGCAATCTTCGAGCGCATGATGATGTTGCGCTGCATGCGCGGCCGCCGCAGATCCACATACCGGTACTTCAGCCGCGTCTCTTCTTTCACGTCCACGTTGTCTTCCAACGGAAACGGCGGCGTGCGGGATTCATTCAGAATCCAGATCTTCGAAACCGCAATCTCAATATCGCCCGTCGCAATGTTCGGATTCACTGTGTCGGCGCTGCGCAGCTTCACCTCGCCCTCCACCGCAATCACGAATTCCGGGCTCAGCTCTTGCGCGCGCTTATGCGCCTCGGCGTTCTTGCTTTCATCGAAAACCAGTTGCGTAATGCCGTCGCGGTCTCGCAGATGAATAAATATGACGCCGCCTAAATCGCGCCGCCGGTGAACCCAGCCCATCAATATCGCTGTCTGTCCCGCAGCATCCGCGCGCAATTCGCCACACATGTGCGTCCGGCGCAAAGCCCCAAGAAAATCCAATTTCACTTCCGCCATATCTATCTTTTCGCCACCGCCAAATAGCTCACTAGTTCCCGGCGTGTGAGGGTCTGCTGGTCTCCGGTCGCCATATTCTTCAGCGTGTACGCCTGGCTGACGATCTCGTTATCGCCCACGATCAGCGTGTGCCTCGCCCCTAACTTATTCGCCAGCTCCAGCATTCTTTTCAGCTTGCGCTCGGTTCCAACCTCCACCGCCAGATCCAGCTTCCTGATCTCCGCCGCCAATCCGAAGCAGTGGCGTAGCGCGGCATCGCCCATCGGCGCAATATATATGTCGAGCATCTGCTCCTTCAGCGCGCCGGCCTCTTCCACTGTCATCACCAGCCTGTCTTCTCCGATCGAAAATCCGATACCTGGCGCTGGTACATTCGACCCGAGGCTCTCCGCCAATCCGTCATAGCGGCCGCCGCCTAGGATCGCGTTCTGCGCCCCCAACGTGCCGTGTGTAATCTCGAAGGTGGTTCGCGCGTAATAATCGAGACCGCGCACCAGCCGCGGCGTCACAGTATACTCAATCCCACGGTCGTCCAGAAACTCACGCACCAGCTTGAAATGCCCGCGGTCTTCTTCGTCCAGGTAATCGAGTATTGACGGCAACTGATCAATAATCGGTTGGTCCTGCGGCACCTTGCAGTCAAGTACGCGAAGCGGATTTGTTTCCGCTCTCCGGCGGCAGTCCTCACACATCCGCGGCGCAACATCTCTTAGCGCTTCCCGCAGCGCATCGTTGTATCGTCCCCGCGATTCCTTCGACCCCACGGAATTGATCAGCAGGTGAAATCCAGCGATTCCAACTTCCTGCAGAATCGCCACCACTAGTTCAATCACTTCCGCATCAATGGCTGGCGAATCCGACCCGATCGCCTCCGCGCCAATCTGATAAAACTGCCGGAACCGCCCTTTCTGCGGCCGCTCTCGCCGGAACATCGGGCCTATGTAGTACAGCTTTTGCAATCCCGCCTGCTGATCCAACCGATGCTCGATATAGGCGCGTAAAACGGACGCTGTGTTCTCCGGCCGCAGCGTGAGCGAATTTCCGTCCCGGTCTTCGAACGTATACATTTCCTTACTGACGATGTCGGTTTCCTCGCCCACGCTGCGCGCAAACAGCGCCGTCTCTTCTAAAATGGGCGTGCGAATTTCGCTGTAATTGAAGCGATGTAAAACGCGCCGCGCCGCCGCCTCCACCTGGTTCCACACCTCGCTCCCAGGCGGCAGGATGTCGCGCATCCCTTTTACACTGTGGATCAACGCTGCTCTTCCTTGTAGATTGCGCTGAGTTGGACGTAGCTGTTGCAGTTCTTGTGAAAACGGTCTCGTTCTTCCGCCGTCACTTCGCGCCGTACGCGCGCCGGCATTCCCATCACCACCATCCCCGGCGGAACCTCCATGCTCTCCGGGACCAGCGCGCCGGCTGCCACTACCGCGCCCGCGCCGATCTTTGCTCCGTTCAGAACCACTGCTCCGATGCCGATCAACACGTCGTCGGCGATCTCGCAACCATGCAGCACCACTCTGTGCCCCACCGTCACCCGATTACCAACTATGCACGGATACAGCTCGCGATCCACGTGCAGAACGGTATTGTCCTGAATGCTTGTCTCGTCACCCACGCGAATGTAGTTCACGTCTCCCCGAATAGAGACGTTCAGCCAGATGCTCGAGCGCTCGCCGATAGCGACATCGCCGATCACCTGCGCACTCACATCGATATAGGCGGATTCTGCGATGCGCGGCATCACTCCGCGGAAAGGTCGAAGCATGGAAATGAGGCGGAATGCTGTGCGACAGCAGATCGCTTATCACGATCCTAGCAACCAACTGCGTTTACAACTGCTCTTCCACCAGGAACTGCTCGAACTTCCCGTCCGGCGTCAGATAGATGCTGAGCACGATGGTGTTCTTTTCGAAATGCGCGCGGTAGGCCAAGAAGGTCATACCGCCGCGATGGTTTTCGGCCTGGCGCGTCAACAATTGCAATCTGCCGAGGGGAGCGAGCGAATTTCGATAGTCGTTCAAAGCCATGGTGCTGAAGTAGAAATCGGCATTCGCGGTGAATAACGAGCGATCAATCTGCCCTTGTTGCAATCCTTGCAGGATCGACCGTACCTGCGCGTCCTGCTTCTCCGCAGTGGCGTTTGGCGGATCGACCAGCATCGCTCGAATCATTTGCGAGACCGGCCCGATTAGATTCACGCCGTCTTCGTTCGACAACACCACTACACCCGCATTCTTTGCCGGAAGGACGCTGTTCGCCGCCAGGAATCCCGACACCTCGCCGCTGTGCGAAATCAGCGGCGTGCCGTGGAACTCGCCAACGCTTAGCCCCAGCGCATAGTGAGTCGGCTTGCCGTCCTTCAGCTTTACCTCGCGCGTTAATTCTTCGTAGGATTTGGCTGACAAAATCTTCTTCTGAAGAAAATTCACGTCCCACTTGGCGAGGTCTTGCGCCGTCATACACAACTCACCGGCCGCAAAATACCAGCCAGTGGCTTCGCGGCCCACTTGTCGCGGCGGCCCCAATGCATAACGTGTATAGGATGTGGCGTCCTCCGGATTGCGCACTTCGCAATCGCCCGCCGAGGTCATCCCCAGCGGCTCGAAAAAGTGTTGCTGCAGAAACGGCAATAGCTCCTGGCCCGAAATCTTCTCGAGAATCTTACCGGCCAGCACAAAATTAGTATTGCTGTACTGCCATTGCGTTCCCGGATCGAAGTTCAGCGGCTTTTTCGCCCATCGGTTCAGAATCTCATCGGGCGTAATTGGATGCGTCCACTCCGGAATCAAGTAATCCTGCGGCGCATAGTCTTCATACCCGGAAGTGTGCGACAGCAGCTCTCGGATAGTAACCTCGCCCGCCCTTGTCAGATCCGGATAATACTTCGATACCTTGTCATCGAGAGAAAGCTTTCCCTGCTCCTGTTCCAACAACAAGCCCGCCGCGGTAAATTGTTTGCTGATCGAACCCACCGCGTATCGCGTGGCCACGGTTGCTAGCCGGTCTTTCGCGATATCTGCTTTCCCAAAGGCGTGCGCGAAGATCACATGCCCGTCACGAACCACCGCAACCGAGACGCTGGGCGCGCCAGCGGCTGCGAGCGCTGCGGGAATTTTTTGGTCTAGCTCCGGCCCCAAAGTTGGCGCCGTTTGCGCCCATGCTCCGGATAAGGCTGACATCAGCAGGACTACCAGACCGTTCGCCGATCGGCTTCTCATAACTGGATAGCGTATCGCAAAGGCGGATCGCGATCAGCACCTGAAGCCGGTGAATTCGTACGTAATACGTCTAGGTAATCTGCGCTATCTGGCTGAGTCCTATCTTACGGAACTGCTCCTGCCTCGTACTTTCAGTCGATGCGGAGCGAAGTTACCTAGTAGAGTGCACAGTGCGTCTTCGCTTTAGCGCGTTGGTGTCCGTTGTGCGCGGCAAATTGATAACCGAGCTAAAGGAGTTGAAAGTATGAAGAAGACATTTTACTCGCTCATTCTCGCCGCAGTTTCCCTTCCGCTTGTTGCATTCGGTTTACCTATGCAATCGTCAGGCGGCGGATCGGGAAGCGCCGGAAGTGCCGGCCAGGCGGGAAGCGCCGGCAGCGCTGGCCAGGCTGGGAGCGCAGGTCAAGCCGGAAGCGCCGGACAAAGCGGCACAGGTGGTTCCATGCAGAACGGCCAGACCGGCAGTTCCGGAACCTCGGGCTCGACCAGCAGCCGGAGACATAGCAGACGTCATGGCACCGGTGGTACAGGAGGCACAGGTAACACCAGCGGCACTGCTAATTCCAGCACCGGAGCCGGTTCCACCAGTACTTCTCCGCAGTAATTTCCTCCTCAATCTATGGGGCCGGTGCTTTATCGCAACGGCCCTACGCATTGCTCAATCTGACACAACTCGTCAGACCGTGCGTCGTCCCCGCACAAAATGGATGATCAGGAAAATGATCGCGATCACGATCAGGATGTGAACTAATCCCACCGTAACGTGAAACGCCAGCCATGCCACAAGCCATCCAAACAGAAACACGAAAAACAGCACCAAAAAAATGAAATCTGTTATCAAACGCATCGGGTTGTCTCCTCCTTGGTTCTATTGACCTAACTGTCTCGGCGGTTGGATGCTGTCTATTGCTTTCTGATTACGTTTCAAGCCTCCTGAGCAGTACCACGGTGAAGTCATCGTGGAAAGATGGTTGGCCGCACCATTCGCGCACGTGCTGTGCCAGTGAATTCACTACCTCGGAACATGGCGCTGTTCGTCGCGCCGTCAGAAATTCCGTCAATCCACTTTCCCCAAACTCTTCTCCGCTCGCCCTCCGAGCCTCCGTGACCCCATCACTGTACAGCGCCAGCAGGTCGCCGGGCGCGAGCGACGTTTCACTGAGCTCATACTCGATCCAAGGCTGAATTCCCATGACTAGGGCTCCGCGCCGTAACTGCTCCACTTCTCCGCTTGCCCGAATCAAAATCGGATAATTGTGCCCCGCATTGCTGTACCCTACTTGGCCCGTCCGCGGCTCCAATAATGCGTAGACGAGCGTAATGAAGCGGCCGGGCGGGCAGCGTTCCGCAACCGCACGGTTGAGAATCGTCACCGCTTGTGCGGGATCCGGCCGGGTCTCGCATAGCATCTGCACGCGGGCCTGCAGGCTCGACATCATGATGGCTGCCGGCAAACCTTTTCCGGCTACATCTCCCACCACCAATCCCAGCCGGTCGTCCTTATAACTCAGGAAATCGTAATAGTCGCCCCCCACCGCCTGACAGGGCAAGTTGTACCCCGCCACGTCGTAACCGGGGCACGCGGGCGCCTCCGCCGGCAACAGGCTTTGTTGGATCTCGCTGGCTTGTGCGAGTTCCAGTTGCATCAACTTCTCCGCCTGTTCAATCTCGGCAAGCCGCGCATGTTCAATCCGAATCGCCGCCACATTCGCCATCACGGTCAGCAGGTCCAGATCTTCTTTAGAGAACGGCCGGATCACCGCGCCCTTGTCGACGTAGATCAGGCCAATCACCTGCTCGCGTGTCTGCAGCGGCACCGCCATCATGCTGCGCACCCGATGCAGCACGATGCTCTTCTGCTCCCGCAACGCCGAATCCATTTGCGCGTCCGTCACCATCAACGAACACTTCTCCCGCAACACCCGGTCCCGCACCGCCGTGCTCACCGCGAACCCTTCGCCTTTACTGCTGCGCAGAATCAGCTCGCCTTTTTCGAGTGTCAGGATCACGCCTCGTTCGGCTTGTACGGCCGACAGCGCCAAAGTCAAGATCATCGAGAATACTTCTTCAAGCGGCCGATGGCTGGCAAGCTCCTGCCCTGCGTGAATCAGCGCCTGAACTACTCGCCCCGTGTTGAGCGTACTGTCTTTGGCTTGCTGTCCGGAAGCGCTCGTGGTTCGAAGTACGTTATCCAGGCTCGTCACCACGGTCGCCTCGCGCGTCGATCTATCGCGCTCGTCCGGCACAAACGTGATGACCTGTTTCTGAGCAGGCCTCTCGCGGACTTCGATGGTCAAGTTTCCCGCGTACAGCCGGTCTCCGGGCCGCAACCGCTTGGGCTCTCGCAACGTCCTGGCGTTCAGGACGGTTCCATTCCGGCTCTCGCAATCTCTTACGAACCAGCCATTCGCCTTGCGTTCAAAGCACAGGTGGTAGCGCGAAAGCCACGGATCGTCGGGGTACGCCAGATCGTTATCCGAGGAACGCCCCAGCGAGAGCATGTCCTGCTTTAATTCAATGGTTTTTGAAGCGCCTTCCGGGTGCGAAATGAGTAGCTCCATCGCATCTTAAGCTATCACTGATTCGCGCTATGCTTCAGCGCGGTTTGTCAGCGGCTCCGCGCGCGCAACTGCATCGGTCGCCGCCGTCCCGGTAATCAGCCGCGCACCGCGATTGAAGGTGAGGTACAAGAATGCCCATTGCACAAACACCACGATGCGGCTCTGGAATTCCACGATGTACATCAAGTGAATGAACACCCAAACCAGCCAGGCAATGAACCCCGATAGGTGAAGGCCGAAAATATCCGCTACTGCCGCCGCGCGTCCAATGACCGCCATGTCGCCCTTATTGAAATAATGGAACGGCTTCACATTGTGCTCGCCTTTTATGCGCTTCACAATGGTCTTAGCCGCGTAGGCTCCGCCTTGCATCGCCACCTGCGCCACACCGGGAAGCGCCTTGCCATGCTCATCCGTTCTTAACGCGAGATCCCCTACAACGAAAATGTCAGGGTAATTTGGAATCGTCAGGTCCGCGTCCACTTTGATCCGTCCCGGCTTATCGGTTTCCGCGCCCGTGCGCTTTGCCAACTGCTTTCCGAAATCGGAAGCCGCTACGCCCGCCGCCCAAATCACGGTGTGGGAGGCAATGTGCTCAGATCCGGATTTCGTCTTCAGCATCACCCCATCGCCATCAACATCGGTCACCATCACTCCGGTCCGCACTTGAGCGCCCAACTTCAGCAAGGAGCGTTCCGCCTTCTCTGACAAGTCTTCCGGATAACTCGCCAATGGACGGTGCCCGCCATCCACCACGATGATCCTGGCATCCTGCGGCCGAATCGATCGAAAGTCGTGCTTTAGCGTCTCGTTCGCAATCTCGCCCAGGGCGCCCGCAAGCTCCACGCCGGTTGCGCCGGCCCCTACGATCACGAACGTAAGCCAGGCGGTCCGCTCGGCTGGATCAGTGATTCGCTCCGCCACTTCGAACGCCAGCAGAATCTTGTGCCGGATCTGCGTCGCCTCTTCTACGCTCTTCAAGCTCGGCGCCCATTTGCGCCACTCGTCGTGGCCGAAATACGCGCTTTGCGACCCAGTCGCCACAATCAGCGAATCGTACCCGATCTCACCGCCGTCTCTCACCAGCACGAGCTTGGCCGCCGGATCGATATCCACCGCGTCTTCCAACAGCACGCGCGTGTTCTTCTGCTTCCGCAGCACGGCGCGCAGTGGCGCCGCCACGTCGCCTGGCGACAAAGATCCCGTCGCCACTTGATATAGCAACGGCTGAAACATATGGAAGTTTCGCCGGTCCAGAACTGTCACGTCCACGGGAGCATGCCGCAGCGCCTGCGCCGCGTACAATCCTCCGAAGCCGCCGCCCAATATCAAAACTCTGTGCTTTTCCGCCATCCAGTATTGGATGCGGCCAGCGCCTGCGTCTACGCGTAGAAATTCACCGTGGCCGCAAGTTCGGGCTTTCGCCGCGCCATGCGCGCGTGTTCGAAGGCGTACGCGAATTTGATCAAGTTGGGTTCGCTCCACGCCGCCCCGAAGAACGAAATGCCCAGCGGCAACCCGAATTTGAAACCCGCCGGCACCGTGATATGCGGATAACCAGCCACTGCGGGCGGCGATGCACAGCCGCTGTCCGCGCGATCCCCCGCCACCCAGTCCGTCAGCCACGTCGGACCCGCGGTTGGCGCCACAATCGCATCCACTTTATACTTTGCAATCACCGCGTCGATGCCGTCCTTGCGCGCCAGGCGATGATTCACCGCCAGTGCGTCCTTGTAAGCCTTGTCTGTCAGCGGTCCCTTTTGCTGCGCCTGCTCGAACAACTCCTGCTCGAAATACGGCATTTCTTCGGCCCTGTGCGCCCGATTGAAGGCGATGCAGTCTGCCAAGGACCGAACGGCCGCCCCGCGCGCCGCGAGGTAAGCGTTCAGGTCTGCCTTGAATTCATAGAGCAGGACCTGCGTCTCCGTATCGCGCCACGCTTCGAACGTTGAGAGGTCCGCCGGATCGACAATTTCGGCCCCAGCCGACCGCATCAACGCGATGCATTCCTCCATCACAGCCGTCACGGCCGGGCCGATATTAAAATACTGCCGCGCAATTCCTAAGCGCGCTCCTCGCAGGCCGTTTGCGTCCAGAAACTGCGTGTAATCTGTTTTGGATTTACCTGCGCTCGCGTGCGTCGAGTTGTCTCGCGCATCCACGCCCGTCATTGCTCCCAGCAGCAGCGCGGCATCGCGCACCGTTCTCGCCATTGGCCCCGCTGTGTCTTGGCTGTGCGCAATCGGAATAATTCCGGCCCGGCTGATCAGCCCCAGCGTCGGCTTAATGCCCACAATCCCGCACATAGACGACGGACAAACCACTGACCCATCCGTCTCCGAACCCACTGCCAGCACGCATAAATTCGCTGAAATCGCCACTCCCGATCCCGAGCTTGACCCACAAGGATTTCGATCCAGGGCATAGGGATTCTTCGTCTGCCCACCACGCCCGCTCCATCCGCTGGTTGAATGCGTCGAGCGGAAATTCGCCCATTCGCTCAAATTCGTCTTGCCCAGGATCACCGCGCCGGCCGCACGCAGACGTTCCGCGACCCAAGCGTCCTTTGCCGCCGGTGTTCCCACCAGCGCCAGCGATCCCGCTGTGGTCTGCATCTTGTCTCCGGTCTCGATATTGTCTTTGAGCAGCACCGGAATCCCATGCAGCGGCCCACGCGGCCCTTTGGCCTTGTACTCTTCATCCAAGGCACGCGCGATTGCCAAGGCATCCGGATTGGCCTCAATCACCGACCGCAGCATCGGCCCGCGGCGGTCTATTTCATCGATTCGTTCCAGATATAACTGCGCAATCCGCTCCGCGGTCAACGCGCCTTCTTTCATCTTGCTCGCCAGATCGGAGACCGTCATTTCGTCGAGCTCGAAACTGCGCGGCCGAACGCCCGGAGCAGGTTGGGTGTCCGCCGGACTGGGCTCTTGCATCTCCGGTTTTGATTCCTGCGCACGGGCCGCGAGTGTTCCCGTAAGTGCCGTTGCCGTGAGAAATTTGCGTCGATTCATTAATGGCCGTTTTCAATTTACAATGACCATATGGCGACCACGACCACTGCGCCAATGACTCTCGAAGAGTTCGAGCGCCTTCCGGATGACGGGAACACCTACGAGATCAACGAGGGAGAGCTCATTACATTGCCCGGGCCAAAATTTCTGCATAGCCGCATTGTTCGTAAGGTATTTAAAACAATCGAAGCATATCTGGACAAATCAGATTTGGGCGAATCGTATGCGGAAAGCGATCAGGTCCTTTCGCTTGATCCGCTTACAGTTCGCCGGCCGGATATTTCATTCCTCAGCAATGAACAGATCCGTTCAACGGCGGAAGATGACTATGTCGCGGGTGCACCAGAACTGGCAATTGAGGTCGTGAGCCCTTCGCAGCCGGCTGAGGATTTGCAGATCAAAGTTAGACAATACTTGCGCTTTGGCGCAAAGCAAGTCTGGGTACTGTATCCAAAAACCAAGAGCATGGAAGTTCATCGCCCCGGCGTCGCGACCATCACGCTCGAAGAAACGGAAACCCTCACCGGCGGCGATCTCCTTCCTGGCTTCTCCGTCAAAGTCTCAGATTTTTTTGTTTGAAATGGCCCTGTTCGTCTAGTGAAAATCGTGCGAGCGCATCACCGCCGCGTCGCGTAAACTCAGCTCTTCAATCTCGGCCGCCTTCACTGAAATCACTCCCGGAAGCGCACAGGCCGTTTGGTGGCCGTTGTGCGCGATATTATTAAGCGCACAGGCCGTTTGGTGGCCGTTGTGCGCGATATTATTAAGCGCACAGGCCGTGTGGTGGCCGTTGTGCGCGATATTATTGCTACTCTGCAGCACGCCTTTCACTAGCACGTAAGGCGATGCCGTGCACACCTGCCGGCGCCTATCGAAAAGATCCGGCTGCACAATAATATTGACAATCCCGGTCTCGTCTTCCAGGCTCAAGAACACGAACCCCTTCGCAGTTCCGGGCCGCTGCCGCGTAATCACGCACCCGGCCACAGCCAAGACCATGCCATCGCGCTGCGCCTTCGCCGTCGCTGCATCCATCACGCCCATCTCACGCATGCGTTCGCGGTAATAACTCATCGGATGCTTGCCGATCGTCAGCCCGCTGTTGCTGAAATCCGCATATGTACGCTGACCCGGCGTCATCGGCTCCAGCGGCGCCGCCACTCCATCGTCCGCCGCACCCTCCAGCAGCTCCCCAACCGGCTGCAGCGCCAGTTGTGATTGCCACAACGCGCCGCGCCGATGCCGGTCCGCCTTGTCTTTGGGCAAAGCATTCAGCGCGCCCAGCTCCGCTAGTGCCGCAATCTCATCCTTCTGCAGCTCCGGCACGCGGCGGACTAAATCTCGCAGCGAATCGAACGTCCTTTGCCTGCGCTCCTGCTCGATCTTCTGCGCCGTCGCCCCACTTAGTCCACTTACATAATTCAATCCCAGCCGCACATACTTTGCCTTGCCGTCCGTCTCCACTGTGCACTTATAATCCGATCGCAATACATCCACCGGCCGGAAGCGCTGTCCATGCCGCTGCGCATCTTTCACCAGCGTGGCCGGCGAATAAAATCCCATCGGCTGGTTGTTCAACATCGCCGTCGTGAACGCCGCCAGGTAATGGCATTTCAAATACGCGCTCGCGTACGCGATCAGCGCGAAGCTCGCCGCATGGGATTCCGGAAATCCGTACAGCGCGAACGACGTGATGGCCTGCACAATCCGCTCCTGCGTCTCGCCCGTAATACCTTTCCCATTCATGCCCTCGCGCAGCTTCACTTCTACTTCCTTCATGCGCTTTTCAGACCGCTTGAACCCGAACGCACGCCGCAGTTCCTCCGCCTGCCCGCCCGTGAATCCCGCCGCAATCATCGCGATCTTGATCAACTGCTCCTGAAACAGCGGTACGCCCAGCGTGCGCGCGAGCACAGGCTCAAGTGACTCATGCAGGCACACCGGTTTTTCCAAACCCTCGCGCCGCCTCAAATAGGGATGCATCATCTGACCCACAATCGGGCCCGGCCGGATGATCGCCACCTGCACCACAATGTCGTAAAATTTCGCCGGTTTCATGCGCGGCAAGCACGACATCTGCGCCCGGCTCTCCACCTGAAACAGCCCAATCGTGTCCGCCTTCTGCAAACACTCATATACGTCCGGATCATCCTGCGGCAAATGCGCGAGATCCACCTGCTCGCGATATGTTTCGCGCACAATCCCGATCGTGTCCTCGAGCACCGCCATCATCCCCAACCCCAGCAGATCCACCTTGACGATCCCCAGGTCCGCGCAATCGTCCTTGTCCCACTCGACCACCACCCGCCCCGGCATCGTTGCCGGTTCCAGCGGCACAATCGAATCAAGCTGCCCCTGGCACACCACCATGCCGCCCGAATGCTGCCCCAAATGCCGTGGCAATTCCAAAATTTCATTGGTCAGCGAGTAAAACTTCAGCGTGCGCGGGTCACGCAAATCGAACCCTTGCTCCACAAACCGCCGCTCCAGCGAGTCCTTCGAATCCTTCCATTCAAACGGATTGATCTGCGCCGCCAGGCGCGCAATTTCCTGCTCGTCGAAACCCAGCACCTTTCCGACATCCCGCACCGCCGACCGCCCTCGATACGTGATCACATTCGCCGTCATCGCCGCGCCTAACTGTCCGTACCGCTCGTACACATATTGAATAGCGCGCTCGCGCTGATCCCCGCTCGGCAAATCGAGATCGATGTCCGGCATCTCGCCCCGCTCTTCCGATAGAAATCGCTCGAACAGCAGATCCATCCCTACCGGATCCACCGCCGTGATGCCCAGCGAATAGCAAACCGCGCTGTTCGCCGCCGACCCGCGCCCTTGCACCAAAATGTTTTCCCGGCGGCAGAAATCCACGATGTCCCAAACAATCAGGAAATAACCCGCCAGCTTCAGCTTCTCGATCAGCGCCAGCTCGCGTTCCACCTGTCTCTGTGCCGCCGTATAGTACGGCTGATATCGCCGCCGCGCCCCTGCATCTGCCAACTGCCGCAAGTAAGACATTTCGGTCTCACCCGCCGGCGCCGGGTAGCGCGGAAACTCATATCCTAGGTTCGTTAGTGTGAAGCCGAGGCGCATCGCCAGCTCGCTCGTATTCGCAATCGCCTCCGGCAGATCCGCAAACAACGCTTGCATCTCGGCCGATGTCTTCAAATGCCGCTCGGCATTGAAGTTCAGCAGCCTGCCCGCTTCCGCAATTGTCGTTTTGTGCCGCAGGCACATCAGCACGTCCTGCAATTCGCGCCGCTCTTCGGATGCATACGTCACGCCGTTGGTCGCCAGCAGCGGCAACTTCATGCTGCGCGCCAACTCTACCAGCGCCTGATTCCGCCCTTCCTGCTCGCGCCGGCCATGCCGCTGCAGTTCCACAAAAACGTTCTTTGGCCCGAATGTCCGAACCAATTCTTCCAGCCGCTCGCGCGCTTTCGGGACATCCGCAAGCGGTCCCTCATCGCCCCCCGTCAGGCAAATCAACCCCGTTGCAAACTCCGCAAAATCATGCTCGGTCGCAAACGGATTCTCCGGCTTTCCAGCTTTCGCATCCCGAAACTTCGTGCGCGTGATCAGCCGGCATAAATTCTGATACCCCTCCCGGCTTTCCGCCAACAGCGTGTACCGGCAATTCTCCTGCGCGTTCACCTCCGCCCCAATCAGCGCCCGAACGCCGAGCTTCTCAGCGGCGAGATGGAATCGCGGCGCGCCATACACCCCATGCGTATCTGTAACCGCCATGGCTGGCTGCTGCAGCTCCGCGCAACGCGACGCCAGTTCTTCCGGCAGCGACGCACCCTCCAAAAACGAGAATGCCGACCGCGCGTGCAATTCGACATAACTGCTCGAAGCCATCTATCCAGTATAGGCGAACAAAAGGAGAACATGGGCACCCGATTGCGTCGCGCAGTATAATCCTTCAGCAGTCGAAATCCATTGAAAGAAGGCATACCATGCGGTTTCTCTTCAAGATTTCCATTCCCGTAGAAGCGGGAAACGCGGCGGCCAAGGATGGCTTTAAGGCAATGCAAACTATCGTCGAACGACAGGACCCGGAAGCGGTTTATTTCATCGCAGAGAACGGCAAACGCACCGCCATCCTGATCATGAATATGAAGGACGCATCGCAGATCCCCGCAATTGCCGAGCCGTGGTTCCTGGCATTGAATGCCGCTATTGAGGTAAGCCCAGTCATGATCCCGGCGGACCTTCAGAAAGCAGCTCCCGCCGTCGCAGAAGCGGTGAAAACATACGGGTAGTGCCATCTGCCAACCTCACCCGCTGCGCATGGGCGGGAAATGACGCTCTCATGACGGCGTACCATGACCAGGAGTGGGGCGTGCCTGTTCACGACGACCGAGCGCTATTCGAGTTTCTCGTTCTCGAAGGTGCGCAAGCCGGCCTGAGCTGGTCCACCATCCTGAAGAAACGCCCCGCCTACCGCACAGCGTTTGATCGCTTCCAGCCGCGCAAAATCGCCCGCTATGGCGAAGCGAAAATCGAGGCTCTACTGGCCAACCCCGGCATCGTGCGCAACCAGCTAAAGATTCGCTCGACTGTGCAGAATGCGCAAGCGCTGCTGGCCGTGCAGAAGGAATTCGGCAGCTTCGATACTTATATTTGGCAGTTTGTCGAGGGACGCCCCGTGCAAAACCACTGGCCGCGCATGCAGGACGTGCCGGCAAGCACGCCACAATCGGACGACATGAGCAAGGATCTCAAAAAGCGCGGTTTCACGTTCGTCGGCTCGACCATCTGTTACGCCTTTATGCAAGCCACTGGCCTGGTAAACGACCACCTGGTGAGCTGCTTCCGGCATAAAGAACTGCTGTGAAGCCCGCGTCATACCTCTGACCGTCATCCGGCCCACGAATCATTTCCTTTGACTCAACACTTTCCCTGCTCTAGAGTGGTGGGGGGCAAGGAGACCCTAGTAAATGTCCAGATACTTCGCTGAATTCATTGGAACATTTGTTCTCGTTTTCGCCGGCTGCGGCTCGGCGGTGTTAGCGGGCGACAAAATCGGATTCCTTGGCATCTCCTTCGCTTTTGGCCTCTCGCTTTTGGCGATGGCTTACACCATTGGCCACATTTCGGGATGCCACATCAACCCGGCGGTCACACTCGGTCTGTTCATCACGAAAAAGATGGATCGCCGCTACTTGCTCGGATATTGGATCGCACAGATCTTAGGTGCAATCGTCGCCGCAGCTTGCCTCCTGGCAATTGCGAAGGGAGCGCCCGGTGGGTACGATCCAGGATCGCTCGGGTTTGCCGCGAATGGGTATGGAGCGCATTCTCCGGGACATTACGGGCTGCTGGCTGCCGCCCTCACGGAGGTTATCCTTACCTTCTTCCTGGTTCTGACGGTCATTGGAGCGACGGATCTCAAAGCGCCTGTCGGCTTCGCGGGCATTCCGATCGGACTTGTATTAGTGCTGATCCATCTGGTTGGCATTCCTGTCACAAATACCTCTGTCAACCCGGCCCGCAGCATTGGTCCGGCGCTTTTTGTGGGCGGTTGGGCGTTGCAGCAACTATGGTTGTTTATTCTTGCGCCTCTTGTCGGCTCGGTTCTCGCAGCGGCAGTCTACAACGGGTTCAGAGTGCCAGCTTTGACCGTGCGGGAGGCTGAACAGGCTTTGCCGACTCAACAGGAAGAGCGATTGAAAGCCAAAAGCGCCACTCCTTGATCTGCTTCAGCTATCCGGGGGTGCCCGTGACTGGGCTGACACGTAGTGCTCTTGTACTTGATTTCTAAATGTTCTGAACGTCAGCCCGAAGCAGTCTCTGTAGGCGAGGAGCCAGCGCGCCTCCAGCTATCGTGCACACCGCGTTTCTTGTTATCGCCATTATCGCGATCGCCCTGCAGGGCCTCAGCTTTTATCAAGCGTTCTTTAAATCCAATCTCCCGTACAACATTCTGGAGCCACCCGGCTTCCCTCTCGACAGCCCGCAGTTCTGCTCTTTGCTGAACTATCTGACCGAAGCCAAACTGCTTCACGGCAATCGCGCCGAGGTGCTCACCGACGGACCGTGTTTCTACGAGGCCGAACTCGCCGCTATAGCTGCCGCACAGCGGAGTATCAATCTGGAAGCCTATATCTTCCATCGCGGCGAAGTCTCCAAACGGTTCGTCGAGGCGCTAGCCGAGCGGGCCCGCGCCGGAGTCAAAGTGCGCCTCACGCTCGATTACATCGGCAGCTTCAGCACTCCGCGTTCGTATCTAAAGCCGCTCACCGATGCCGGCGGTTTCATCCATTGGTATCACCCCTTGCGGCCTGATTTCGTTCTTCAACTGAACAACCGCACGCACCGCGAGCTTCTGATCGTGGATGGAGCGGTCGCATTCATCGGCGGCGCCGGCATCGCCGATTGGTGGCTGCGCGACGGCGTCAAGGGACGCCGCTGGCGGGACATGATGATTCGCATTGAGGGTCCTTCGGTTCCCGCCCTGCAGGCCGTCTTCGCCCAGAACTGGCTGCGCGTCGCCGGCGAGATCCTGACCGGTGAAGAGTATTTTCAATTTCCCACCGCCTCCGACGCCACCCCCGCGCTCGTGGTTGGCAGCACGCCTGCCGCTGGCGCAACACAGGCTCGCATTCTATTTCAATTGCTCATCTCCTGTGCCCGCAAATGCGTTTACATTTCTACCCCCTATTTCCTGCCCGATCGGAGTGCCCGCCGGGCCATCATCCGAGCCGTTCGCGAACGCAACGTCGAAGTGAAAATCCTGACTCCAGGCGATAACAACGACCAGCGCCTTACGCGCGCGTCCAGCCGTGAACTGTACGGATCGCTGCTGAAACACGGCATCCAAATCTACGAGTACCGTCCATCCATGAACCACACCAAAGCGATGATGGTGGACGACTGCTGGGTTGTCGTTGGCTCCACTAACTTCGATTACCGTTCGTTTTCGATCAACGATGAAGTGAATCTTGCATTGTTGGACCCGGCTACGACGCGCCGCATCGCAGAGGACTTCCATCGCGATATCTCACAGAGCAACGAAATTACCTATGAAGAGTGGCGGAAGAAAGGCCGCTTCCGCTTGGCCGATCGCATATTCTCTTTGCTGGAACGCCAGGAATGACTCGCTTTCGCGTCGCCACCTACAACGTGCATAAATGCAAGGGCGTCGATTGGCGGGTCAGCCCCACACGAATCGCGGACGTGATCTGCGAAATCGATGCTGACCTCATTGCCGCACAAGAAATGCTGTATTCACACGCTGAGCTGATCTCGAACCGTCTTAACGTCCCGTTCACCTTCGGCCCCGCGCGCCAGCACCAGGGAGAACCGTACGGCAACGCGGTATTCACCCGGCGTCCAGTGATCTCTTCCGAGAGCTACTCGGTCACCACGCGAATGCGCGAACCGCGCCAATGCCTGCGCGTTTCTGTATCGCTCAATAAAACTGAGCCGCTTCACTTCTTCGCGATCCATTTAGGGACATCATTCCTGGAAAGGCGCGAACAGGCGCGCCGCTTCGTCTCGGCGGAAATTCTGGAGCGCTCGGATGTAAAAGGCTCGCGCATCGTCGCCGGAGATTTCAACGAGTGGACGCGCGGACTGGCAACACGCATGTTAACCGAGCGCCTGCGCAGCGCCGACATAACGATGCATCTGAAACGCGGCAGCACCTATCCCGGAGTGCTCCCGTTCCTGCATCTCGATCATATTTATTACGACCCGGTGTTCTATGTATGCGGCATGTCCCTGCACCGGACCCGCCTCGCCCTGCTTGCCTCAGATCACTTGCCGCTCGTCGCAGACTTCGAAACGGCCGCTTCCGTTTCGCAGCTTTTCACCCGAGCAATTCGTGGCGCGAGGCGGTTCGATTTCGTTGAAAATCCCGCAACGGTCTGCCGCGTTTCAAATCGGGATCGGGAATAGATCAGAGCGGCGGCGACGGCGCAACCGCTCCCATATTTTTCAACAGCTTACAAGCCGAGAATGGCGGTATGCCAAGTGCTTTTTCAAAGGCATGACGCTTTCACTGATCCTCCTCGCTGCGCAAGTGCTCCTGACGGTTTTCGCCCTGGTTCGTGAGTCCGGTGAAGACCCCCGCTTTGAAGGCGACAAGTTGATGTATCGCAGCTAGCGACGCTCTACCGGGATGACGGCGAAGTCCGCTTCGCATCCGTCAGCCTCGAGAGCCCGCACTTCAATCTCATGCGGTCCGGCAGCAAGCTTGGTCAGATCGATCGAGCCTTCCCAGCCTTTGTACCGGTCCGGCGATTGCGGATATAAGCTATCCACATCGGGGCGCCGCTCATCGGGTGTGATCGACTGAGCTAAGTGGCGATCCACGAGAATTGACACGCGCCGAATCGGCTGATCAGAGAGTACCCACCCTGATACAGGAACGGACCCGGAGGTTGAAAGCTGGGCGTGTGGCTTGGGTTGGTCCACGCTGCCAATGAGCAGACTATGGCATGCGGGACTTCTTTTCACAAGCCGCATTGTCCAGCCGTCGGGAAAGATCGGTATATTGACCATGGTGCCGGGCGCCGCGGCTGCGAATTGTGCGGCATATTTCGGGAAATGGAAGTCTGTATAAGCCGGGTATCGCCAATCGGTAGCTATACCCGCGCAGGTCATTATGAGTCCAGCCACTCCGGCAAAACGAAAAAGGCCATTCTTGCTGAGCGTCGCGCACCAGGCGAGCGCCCAAACGAATGCGATCATCGGAAAAAACCAATAGCGTACACCCGATGCGTCTCTCAGAACCTGCCATTGCGGAAGCGTCATGCTGACCATCGGGCTCTTGAGCGACGCAACGAACACCAAGGCGCAAAACGCGAGCAGCAGCTTCCACTCAAGGCGCGCTTTGAGGAAACAGTAGGCCATAACGGCGGTGCCCAGCACGGCAATGAGAGCCAGCACAGCCGTACTCCTATGAACCTGCAAACCGCTTTGACCGAGCATTGAGCCCAGATACACCTGCCCGGCAAGAAGTTGAAGGGCGAGTTTGGGAGTGGCGCCAAGGGTCGCGGGCGAGCGCGTGACTTCAGCCGAGGTAAGAAGCGCCGATAGCTGGATGATCGCCGGAACCGCCACCGCACCCGCGACGATCAAGCGCCACTTCTCGCGCCGCAGCCACCAGAAGATCAGAGCAATGGGCAACAGGATGACAACGAACGGTCCACTGAACCCGCTCAGCAGGATGATGAATATATCGAGCACACGCCATCTTGTTTTTCGCGGAGGACAAGCCAGCACCAGAATGCATGCCAGTAATGCCAGGTGCCATTGGCCTTCTTCCGCCGCTGCATCCAATTCCCGCGTGTTCGGCAAGCCCAGATAAAGAAAGGCCAGAAGTACGCGCGCGAAAAGCGGAGCCCAGTTCCGGCAGCGTGCCGATAGTAAGAAGTTCACCGGCAGCACCTGAACTGTAATTCCAATCAGGTTCATCACCAATGGGGCAAAGCGAAGAGGCGCCAGCAGCGCAATGGAAGCTGCTAAGCGAGGCAGTGTCTGGAAGTAGCCATTTCGGGAATGAAACAGCGCCTGCAGCCATCCGGACATATAGGCTTCCGGATACCAGATTGTGCCGTCTTCCCCAAAAAACTGCGGATTGAAAAGAGCGTCCGGGCGATGCGATACCACCAGAGCTGCACAGACGAAAAATACCGCTATTTGCAGCGCTGGACCAATACCGGTGTCCTCCGGATGATTGCAATTCTCGCTTGATAAGAAGAGACGTGAAAAGACGCTATGCAGGTGCTCGCGCTGCGTTGCCGCATCCTGCACGCCTATTTTCCGTACAGGAACACACAAGGCTCGTGACGGCTTTCGCCTCCATCGTTTACCGAGTATACCTTGTAACTGCGATGACTTCCCCACAGCGACCCCGCGGCGTGCTCGCCGTCTTTGCGGAGCGCATAGAACTCGATGTCCAGCTTGTCTAACTTACTCCGGTCGTCGTTATAGTTCCTCGAGACGCGCTTCAAGGCTTCCGTTACTGCTTCACTCGGCGTCATTCCACGCCGCATCGCTTCGACGATCGTGTGGCCGCCCGCGATGCGGATATTCTCCTCGCCCACGCCTGTCGATCCCGCGCCACCTACGTCCTGATCCACGTACAGTCCCGCTCCGATGATGGGGGAATCGCCCACCCGTCCGGCGATCTTCCATGCCAATCCGCTGGTGGTGGTGACGCCCGACATCTCGCCTTTTTCATTTAGGGCGAGGCAATTGATGGTTCCGTAAGTTGGATGGATCGCCATTTCCCACGCCCACGCAAGCGTCTGGTCATCCACGCCGGGGAATGCAAGCTTCAACTCTTTGAGCGGTGTTCTCATTTCCGCCGATAAATTCTGGTCCATTGAGATCCAGTTATTGAACGCTTTCGGCGAGCGCAAGGATTCCTTCCAGACCAGCCACGCAGTCCGCGATTTTTCGGTCAGCAGATCTTCCTTTTGATAGCCGTATGCCTCTGCAAACTTCAGCGCGCCGGCACCGACTATCATCACGTGCGTGGTGTGGTCCATCACGAGCTTGGCGATTTTCGACGGCGTTTTAATCCCCTGAATGGCTGCCACCGATCCGCAACGGCGGCTCGGCCCATGCATAACGCACGCGTCCAGTTCTACTACCCCGTCTTCGTTCGGGAGTCCTCCGTATCCGACAGACGTATCGTTCGGATCGAGCTCTACAATATTCACTCCGGCGATGACTGCGTCGAGCGTGTCCGCTCCGCTCTTGACCATCTCCATCGCCTTCGCGCAGGCGGCCAATCCGTTCGCGCTCGAGATGACGACAGGTTTCTTGCCACCGCTGTTTTGGTGCCCGGCGACCGAGCCCACGCTCGCGGCGAGCACTGCCGACCGCGCTATCCATTCCCGGCGATTCACCATGCTTTGAGTTTGTACCATAACCATCGCGGCCAAAGCCATCGTGCGGCGCACATGACAGCGACGTTACAATACGGATTCGATGACCGAGCGAGTCTCGCCTGCCCGCGGCATTCACGGTGTCGTGAACGTACCCGGCGATAAGTCCGTTTCTCACCGCTACGCGATGCTGGCATCTATCGCGGAGGGCGATTCACAAATCTACAACTATTCGAGCGGCGCCGATTGCCAATCCACCATCTCGTGCATGCAGGCGCTTGGCGTCGCGGCGGAATTTTCCCAGCAGGACGGACGGCGGGTTCTTACCATCCAAGGGCGCGGTCTACACGGCCTGCAACCGGCCTCGGGGTTCCTCGACGCCGGCAACTCCGGTTCCACGATCCGCATGTTGTCGGGCATTCTTGCGGCACAGTCCTTTACAACACGGATCACCGGCGATGAGTCTCTGGTCAAGCGCCCCATGCGCCGCATCATTACTCCGCTGTCTCAGATGGGCGCTCGCATCGACGCGGCGGATGGGCAGTTTCCGCCGCTTACCATTCACGGTTCGCCGCTCAACGGAATCGATTACGAACTGCCGGTTGCTAGTGCGCAAGTGAAAAGCTGTATTCTGCTGGCGGGTCTGTACGCCGCGGGCGAGACGGTTGTTCGGGAGCCCGTGATTACGCGCGATCACACCGAACTGGCGCTCCGCGAGCTGGGCGCAGAAATTGTTCTGGAACCGCGCGTGGCACGCATCCGCGGCGGCGCTCCGCTCAATGGCAAGCCGCTGGTTGTGCCTGGCGACTTGTCCTCCGCGGCTTTCTTTATCATCGCCGCACTCATGCTGCGCGATGCCGATGTTACCATCGCAAACGTTGGCCTGAATCCGACCCGTACGGCCCTGCTTGATGTGTTGCGCGGCATGGGCGCCTCCATCAAACTTCTTCATACCGAGCAGGTCAACGGAGAATTGATCGGCACGCTTCAGGTGAAGAGCTCGCGCATCCGCGGAGGCAGCATTGAGGGGCCGACTACGGCCGCGCTGATCGATGAGATCCCTATACTCGCGGTGCTAGGAGCGGTATCGGAACAGGGATTGGCGGTTCGAGATGCAGGCGAGCTGCGCGTCAAAGAGACCGACCGGATTGAGACAATCTCTCAGAACCTCCAGCGCATGCGCATCGTGGTGGACGCTTCAGAAGATGGCTTCGTGATCCCCGGCAAACAACAATTCCGGGCGGCGGAGATTCACGCTTGCGGGGACCATCGCATCGCCATGGCTTTTTCTGTCGCGGCGCTGGCCGCCGATGAGCCTTCAACTATTCAAGATGCCGGTGCTGCCGCTGTCTCATTCCCGGAGTTTTACAGTACACTGCGCCAACTCACTCGATAGCGGGCCGCCATGGATGACTCCTTCGATTCCGATCTAACGCAAGAAACTCTGGTTCACGACCTAAATAATGTTTTCGAAACCATCACGGAGGCCGCCGAATTGCTGAGTAGCGACCGGCGCTGGAAATCGCTTGCCGCCACGCTGTGCCGGAGCGTCACTCGTGGCAGGCGCTTACTGGGCGCAATCCCGGATAACAAACCCAATCTGGCCGCCGTTGTCGACGATGCTATTCAGTCCGTGACCGACTATTGCACAGCCACTCGCAAGCCGCGTATCCGATTCGTCCGGCAGATTCCGGCCGAGATTCGTCTTCCCGGCTCAGCCAAGGATTGGGAGCGGGTGTTCGCTAATCTTTTTCTCAACACCGCGCAGATCATGCATAAGCCGGGCAGAATCGACATCGGCGCCGAGCAGGCGGAACACTCTCTCGAGATCACGGTCTCTGACAACGGACCTGGCATTCCAGCCGACATCTTGCCCCGGATGTTCCGGCCGCATGTTTCGACCAAGGCGAACAACGCGGGCCGCAGCGGTCTCGGGCTCCACATCGTAGCTTCGATCGTCAAGAAATACTCGGGCAACGTAATAGCATCAAATCGGGAGCGCGCTAACGGAGCAGTATTTACTATCTCGCTGCCGGCCATTTGACCGATTCGCATATCAGGATGAGATATCTCTGCGTACATTGCCATTTCTATCAACCACCTCGCGAGAATCCGTGGCTCGAACAGATTGAGCTTCAAGACTCCGCATATCCGTACCACGACTGGAACGAGCGCATCTCCGCCGAGTGCTATGGCCCGAACCTGGTGGCGCGCATTCTCGACGATCAACAGCGCATCACGCGCATCGTAAACAACTATTCGAAAATCAGCTTCGATTTCGGCCCAACGCTGCTGTCATGGGCATGCGAGCATGCGCAGGAGATTTGCCGCGGCATCATAGATGCCGACAAGCAAAGCGTAAAGCAATTCAGCGGCCACGGTTCGGCCATCGCGCAAGCCTATAACCACGTCATCATGCCGCTTGCAAACAGCCGTGACAAAAAAACTCAAATTCGCTGGGGATTCGAAGATTTTATTTTCCGGTTCGGGCGCTTGCCCGAAGGTATGTGGCTTCCGGAAACGGCAGTGGATCTGGAATCTCTTGACTTGATGGCCCAGGCAGGCTTGACCTTCGCGATTCTGGCTCCGCATCAGGCCAAGGCCTTCCGCCCGATCGAGGGCGGTGCGTGGCAGGATGTCACAGGCTCGAAAATCGACCCAAGCCGGGCTTATCTGCTGAAAACCCCGGGCGGCCACTCTATCAACCTGTTCTTTTATGATGGGCCTATTTCGCAGGCTGTCGCCTTCGAAAAGCTGCTGGACAACGGAGAAAAGTTCGCGAAGCGCTTGATGGGCGCTTTCTCCGATGAACGGACCTGGCCGCAGATGAGCCATATCGCTACCGACGGCGAAACATACGGGCATCATCACAAGCATGGAGAGATGGCGCTGTGTTACGCGCTGGATTACATCGAATCGAATAAATTAGCGACAATTACTAACTACGGCGAGTTTCTCGAGAAGAATCCACCCACCCACGAAGTACAGATCTTTGAAAACACTTCCTGGAGTTGTGTCCACGGGGTCGAGCGCTGGCGCGGTAATTGCGGCTGTAACTCCGGCAACTCAGGCCGCCTTGGCTGGAATCAGGAATGGCGCAAACCCTTGCGTGAGGCGCTCGATTGGTTGCGCGACCGCGTGGGTCACAATTTCGAGGAATTGGGTTCTACCTATCTGAAAGATCCTTGGGCGGCCCGCGACGGCTACATCGGCGTGATGCTCGACCGCTCGCCTGACGTACGGGAGCACTTCGGGCAGACGCACTTCCGGCGAGAGTTATCGGATGCGGAGCAGGTCAGAGTGTGGAAGTTGCTCGAACTGCAACGCCACGCCATGTTGATGTACACGAGCTGCGGCTGGTTCTTCGACGAACTTTCCGGGATCGAGACGGTGAAGGTGATCGAGTATGCCGGCCGCGTCGTGCAGCTCGCTGAGCAACTCTTCGGCGATTCCATCGAAAGCGAATTCCTTGAACGGCTATCGGCTGCCAAGAGCAACCTGCACGAATATGGCGACGGCGCAAAGATTTATAAGAAATACGTCAAGCCTCTGATGGTGGATCTCGAGAAGGTGGGTGCGCACTACTCCATCAGCTCGCTATTCGCTCCGTACGGCGAACGAACCGACATCTTCGCTTATAGCGTGAAGCGGCTCGACTATCACACGCGCGATGCGGGGCGGCTGCGCATGGCCATCGGGCAGGCGCGTTTCACCTCGAAGGTGACGCAGGAATGCGAAGATCTTACGTTCTGGGTGGTTCATTTCGGCGATCACAACGTCGCCGGCGGCGTTCGCAAGACTGAAGGCGCCGATGGGTACGAGGAAATGCTCACAGCCATCAGCGATTCCTTTGCGCGCGTGGACATTCCCGAAGTAGTGCGTCTTCTGGACAAGCGCTTCGGCGAGAAGACCTACTCGCTGCGCTCTCTGTTTCGTGACGAGCAACGTAGAATCGTGAGGATTATCCTATCTTCGACCGTTGCAGAAGCCGAAGCCGCGTATCTGCAGCTATACGAGCACCACGCAGCGCTTATGCGCTTCATCAACAGCCTCGGAACTCCGATGCCGCGCGAATTCGCCGCGGCAGTGGAATACGCCCTCAACAGCCTGCTCCGGCGTGCCTGCGCGGGCGATGAACTGGATGGCGAGCGTATCCGCAATCTGCTACGTGAAGCCCAAGCGGGTAACATCACGCTCGATAAAACCACGCTTGAGTTTACGCTGCGCCGGAAAATCGAATCCTTAACTGTGCATTTTATTAACAGTCCGTTCGACCTGCAGAAGCTCGAAGATCTGAACACCGCGCTGCGCATCGTCAAGCAAATGCCCTTTGCGGTGAACCTGTGGTCCGCTCAGAATCGCATCTACGCGACAAAGAATCAGTTTTACGAATTTACTCGTAACAAAGCGCAAGGCGGCGATCCGAAAGCGCAGGCATGGCTCGAGAGCTTTTCTAAGTTATGTGAGCTGCTGATGATTCGAGTCGAGTGAACCCCGGCCGCGGCTATTGTTTCGTCGCTTTGCCTTCCATCACGCTCGACCAGGCGCTCCCATCTGGCGACATCTCGAACTTTATCGAATAAGACGTTGGCGAAAGGATCGTCTCGGTATATCGCCACTTCATAGGTGATGGGCCTTCTGATGATGAGTACCAGGTCCATACCTTGCCGTCGGCGTCCGGCGTGCTGGTGGCTACCTCATGCTCGCCGTCGCTGTTGAAAGATTCGTACGTGTACTGCTTCTTGTTCGAGTCGTAACCTAAGACCGCGTATTCCACGCCGGACCCCATGGACTGTGAAGAGAACTTCGAGTGGATGATCATGAAAAAGTTGCCCTGCATCCATTCGACATGGTCGGTGCTGGTGATCTTCCCGCCTGGCCCAAACGAACTGGGCTTCATGTCGGCATCGACGGTCCAGGTGCCGACAAAGTAGTCAAGCTTCTTCAGCTCTGGCGCCGGTGTCGGCCGCTGCATCTGCGCCGAGGCGGCGGCCGCGAAGACCAACGATGCGAGCGTGATGGTGAATGGTTTGTAATTCATCCTGCTCCTTCCGTATTGGGACAGGATATCGAAGTTTGGCAGCTTATGCTTGGGCTCAGCCGTTGGTCACGATGCGGCTAATGTCGTTGTAAATCACAAATACAACAATCATCATCAGGAACACGAAGCCGAGTTTCAGCACCGTCTCCTTCACCTGCAAGCTGACTTCCCGCTGCAGCAACATTTCAATAATCAGCAGCAGCAGCGTGCCGCCATCTAGGATCGGAATCGGCAGCAAGTTGAAAATCGCCAGGTTGAGGCTAACCACCGACATCAGCAGTAAGAAGCTCAACGGCCCTTGCTGCGCGGCTTCGCTCGACAACTGCGCGATACCGATGGGTCCAGCCAAGGCTTTCGGCGACACGCGCCGTTCCACGATACTTCCCAGCACCCGGAAAATCATGGTTGCATTCTGCGCATTGAACTTGAGCGACTGGCCGAGCGCCGGAACGAATGGGAGCCTGACAATCTGCACCCGATAGCTGAACTCGATTCCGATGTGCCAGGGCAACTTGGGATCGGAGGTCGGGGTGGGCGTCACGGCTATCGTTTGCACGCGGTTGTCACGCATCACCTTGATGCTTACGGGCTTGCCCGCGGACTGAATCACGGCCTGGCGCAGAACCAGTGGCGATACAACGGGCTGATTATTGACGCTCAGGAGAAGATCACCGGGCCGTAAACCTGCCGCTGCCGCCGGCGAGTCTCTTAACACCTGTCCAATTTGGACGTCCTCTTCACCATTCCAGCCCGCAACCCCGATCCCCTCCTTGGGGTCCATTTTGGGCGTGACCGCGTAGCTGAGTTTCTGGCCACGCCGCTCGACGATCACCGGGAGCGCGCGGTTCGCGTTCAGCGATTCGAGGGTCACCACGTCCTGCCAATTCGGATCGTGCTTGCCGCCAATCTGGACGATCTTGTCTCCGGCCTGCAGGCCGGCTCGTGCGGCGGGCGAACCGGGTACGATGCTTGTGATCACCGGGTCCGCTGTTTCCACTTCCTTCGGAAATGCGTACATGTACAGACCGGCAACGATCGCAACAGCCAGGATCACGTTCATCAACGGCCCGGCGATGATCACAATGGCGCGCTGCCAACGTGGCTTTGCATAAAACGCCCGGGGATCTACTACTTCCTCGGCATCGCCAGAGTCCCTCTGCCGATCGAGTTCCGCGGCTTGGAGGACGACAGATTGTCCCGGCTGTTCACCCAACATGCGGACATAGCCGCCGAAGGGAATGGCAGAGACTCGGAAATCCGTCTCGCCGCGTTTGAACCCGAACAGCCGCGGTCCAAAGCCGATGCTGAATGTCTCCACCTTGACGCCCACCGCGAGAGCTGCCCAAAAGTGACCAAGCTCATGAATGAGAATCATAATTCCGAGCAGAATCACGACCCAGAAGAACGGCTGTAAGAAACCCACGCCCTAATTGCCCTTTCCTTGGCCCTCGCAAGGCCCTATTTATTCGACGCGCTTATCGGCGCTTTGCTTCGGAAACTGCGGTCTGCGACAGACTAACCGTCGTCTTAGTTGGCCCGCGAGACTCGGCGAGCACCTGTCTTGCGACTTCGCGGGAAGCCTGGTCGATCGAGATGACTTCCTCTATTGTCGCCGGTTCCCGCGGTGGTTGCCGCGCCAGCGTCTCTTCCACCGTTTCGGCGATCGCCGGAAACGGGATACGCCCCTCGAGAAACGCCTCGACCGCAACTTCATCCGCGGCGTTTAAAGTACAGGTTGCCGAACCGCCCTGCTCCTGCGCCTCATACGCAAGCTTCAACAGACGGAACTTTTCGAGATCCGGAGGAATGAATTGCCAGGTCCGGGCCTGCGTCCAATCCAGGCGCGGAACCGGTGCACGCTCCCGGTCCGGATAGGTCATGGCGTACTGAATCGGCATCCTCATATCCGTCGCGGAGATTTGCGCGATGATGCTGCCGTCGTTGTATTCCACCATTGCATGTATGGAGGATTGCGGATGGACAACCACGTCTATCTCCCGGGGCGCCAAGTCAAACAGCCAGCATGCCTCAATCACTTCGAAACCCTTGTTCATCAGGGTAGCGGAATCGATCGTGATCCGCCGGCCCATTTTCCAAGTCGGGTGGTTCAAGGCTTCCTCCGGCGTCACCCGCCAGAGCTGGTCGCGCGGAACGTCGCGGAAGGGTCCGCCCGAAGCGGTGAGGAGTAGGCGCGTCACTTCCGCGCGTCGTCCGGCGCGGAAGCACTGGTGCGCGCCATTGTGTTCGCTATCCACCGGAATCAGTTCGGCTCCGAATTGACGCACAGCTTCCATGACCAGGCGGCCGCTTGCAACCAAGACCTCTTTATTGGCCAAGCCGATCCGCTTTTGTTGCGTGATTGCGGCGTAGGTCGCCTCCAGCCCCGCGACGCCAACTATGGCTGACATTACAAAACCTACCTGCGAGGCCGTCGCCGCTGCAACGCGGGCTTCGGCTCCAGCAGCCAGCTCCGGCCAATCGCGGCGGCTGGCAAGCAAAGTGGACAATCTTACAGTTAACCTGTCCAAAGTACTCGTATCGGCAACCACGACAACTTCTGGCCTGAATTCCAGAATTTGGGAGCAGAGGACGTCCAGATTCCTACCGGCTACCAAAGCATATATTTTGAAGCGATCCCCATGCTGGCGCACTACGTCCAGTGTATTGGTGCCGATCGATCCTGTTGATCCTAAAACGGTTATGTACATTGGGAGATAGCTGTCGAGGAGATTCTGGCACCCACTATAAGCATCATCTCAGAAAAAATTTTGATTTTCGTAGAGAAAATGCTTGCGTTCCGTAAATTCATATCCTAATATTGGAAGTAAGCCAGGGAGGCAACTCCCACCAAAGCGAGACTAACCTCATAGAAAGACCCCTGAAGCAACACCTCCCTGGCGCCCGCAAGGGTCCTCTCGCAGCTTCAGATAATCAAGACGAACTTAATCAATCAAACGTTCTAGTTTTGCGACGGCGGTAGATTGCCATGCCAGCCCAAAATCTCGTCCACTAGGGCGTCGATTCTTGCGCAAACTCTCTTCACCAAGATTTCGTTCGCTTTGTGCATCACGACCGTGACCTCAACAGTCCGTCTCAGAGCTTCATGCCGCTCCTTCAATTTCTCGATGCTCTCTTCAAAGCTCATAAAGGGCGTCCTATCTCAGCCTAATCCTTTTTTCGGCCGGGCTGGTAATCACTTGAAGAACACACGCCAGGTTGCCACCACGAGCGCATGTGTCACCATGGGCGCACGCACGCTGCCGGTTTGTATATAGGCAATCCCGCAAGCAAGGCCTAAGACAGTGGCGACCACGGCCTGCCGCCAATCTGGAAACTGATGGAACCACAGGTGCGCCGCTCCGAAGATCATCGCTGAGACTACAACGGCAGGCGCCGCAGAGCACCAACGGTCATAGAGCGCGCGTGCAATGACGCCCCGGAAGAAAAGCTCTTCCGCCAGCGCGACGACCCACAGCATTCCGAAAAAAGTTCCGATCGCGATGGCGGCAACGCGCCACCATGCATCCTGCAGAGGTGCGAAGCGCAAATCGTGAAGCGCCATGGCAACAACCACAATCGGAACCAACACCGCCGCGTACCATAGAAGACCGACCTTCCATTCGCTGGCGCGCGGCCAGAGGCTGAATGGCCCCGGATCCCACTCGCGCAGCACCAGCAACGCCATCACTCCGAGCCGGATCCACATCAGGTGGCCGAGCACGTCAACGCGCAAATGTTCATCGGGAGAGCGGTAGATACGCGGGAACACGCGCTCGACGATTGGAGCCGCCGCGATCACCAGGAACCCCACATCGTAGATGACTCGCTGGGGCGCCAGTACGTACCAATACGCAAGCACGATGCACAAGCCCGCGAGCAAGTAGAACGCGCTGCGCTGAAACGTCGCGGTGGGCAGACTCAGCACCAGATACGGCAGCAGCGCGCTGATCCACAGCAGTGCGGCTTGTGTTCTTCGCGACCCGATGCGCGCGAACCACGCTCGCGTTTCTTCAAACATCGCCGCTAAATAGAACATCGCTTCCAGCAGGAACGCGGGCAGCGCGGCGGTCATGATCCAATGGGATTGCGGATGCTCCTTCGAGAGATAGAGCGCCGCAGCGAACAACGCCGTCCACAAGCACAGGAGCGCTATGAAATACGGACGCATTGTCCGAAACATCGCCCTAATCGTAGCATCGGGATTGCTCTTTCTCGTCGGGACACTGACAGCCGGCGACCCGCCTCCCGGGCTGCTCAAGAAAATCGCGCAGCGCGAGACCGCCAACGCGCAGGCCCGCGAAAATTACACTTACCGGCAATCGGTCTCGATTCAGGAATTCGACGATCACGGGAAGATCACGGGACAGTACCGCGAGGTACGCGATATAACTTTCTCGCCCAATCGCGTTCGCTACGAGCAAGTCATCGAGCCGGCCAAAAGCACCCTGACCCGCATCAAGCTGACGCCGGAAGACTTCGCCGATCTGCGCAACGTGCAGCCTTTCCTGCTCACGACCGATAACCTGGCGCTTTACGAAGGCCAATACAAGGGCGAAGAGACGATCGATGGCCAGCAATGCTTTGTCGAATATATCCGGCCTAAGCAGATTTTTCCCAAAGTGCGCTTTTTTGAGGGAACGCTGTGGGTCCGCGAATCCGATCTGGCGGTGGTGCGCAGCGAAGGGCAAGCTGTGCCGCAGATCGAGACCACAAAGGAGCAGAATCTGTTCCCACATTTCACTACGATTCGCCGTGAGATCGACGGCAAGTGGTGGTTTCCGGTTGAGACTTACGCCGACGACACGCTCTTCTTTCGCGATTGGCCACAGCGCATTCGCGTCGAGATCCGGTATCTGAATTACAAGCGTTTCGGGGCGGAGTCGACGATTACTTTTGGGGACGAACCGCAGAAACAGTGAGGGAGTATGCTGGCCGCCATTCGTTGATCGGGGAACGCTAAGCCAGGCCGACTTGAGCAAATTTGTTTCTCAAACTCTAGTTGATGTATAGTATGCTTCTAAGTCGACTGGAGGAACTAACTTGCGTCATTGCATACTTGCTGTTCTTTTTTGCCTCCCCGTTGCCGCCCCGGCGCGAATGTACGCTTGGGGGTGTGTAGGACATCAGGTTGTGGCGTACATCGCCTCTCAGAATCTCAACGCGTCTGCGGCAGCGCAGGTGAATCAACTGCTCGCAGATGCTCAATACGGGAGTTTCAAAAGGTTCTGCGACGTTACCAATTTGGGGAAGATTGAATATTTTGCGACTTGGGCTGACGATGCGCGCACAGATGCCAACGCCGGGTGGCACTTTTGGGATATTCCTTTGGCGGTAAAGACGGCTTCTATCCCGCAGTTTTGCGATCAAGGGTGTGTCGTAACTGCGCTGAAGGAACAAGTCGGGATACTCAATTCAAACGCCGCGCGGCCAGATAAGCAGCGGGCGCTTATGTTCGTCATCCATCTGGTTGGCGATGCGCATCAGCCCATGCACATCGTAGACAACGGAGATCGAGGCGGCAACTGCGTTCCTGTCAGCTTTGAGTACACTGGCTTCTCACACAAGACCACCGAGGAGAAAGGGAAGAACGGCCAACCAAGTGGCAGCTACAGTCCCAATTTGCACTCAATCTGGGATGACAATATCATTCAGACCATGACTGGCGTGGAGCAAAAAACCAACAATGACCAGCTCACGCAAGCTTTGGGCGATTCGATCGCACATGAATACGCAAAACAAATAGCAGCCAACAAGAACGTATCTGTTGATCTCAAGAAGGGTGCCGATTTCGCTTCCTGGGCTCTGGCGGCCCACAAACTCGCTGGCCCAAATTCATATGACAAGATGCCAACGGCCATACCTGTGGACCCAAATCCTCATACTTTGACGACATGCGCCGGAGTGTCAAGTCGCTTTGCCAGCTTGAACGAAACGGCCCAGAAGGACTTCGTTAAAAATGCCCAGCCTATTGTCCGGCAACAACTCGCGTTGGCTGGCGCCCGGCTCGCCGCCACCCTCAACGCAATTTGGCCCGCGCAGTAGCCGATCGACAATTTCCAATTGCGCTTTCCGCCAAGCTGCTACTTCGTCGGCGTATTATCCGTAACCGGCAGGTCCCAATGCGCCAGTAAGATTTCAAACCGCCGCTGCTCCTCGCGCTTGTAAGTCGGCTGGTCAGGCCAAAGCTGGTCCTCCAACTGCGATTTGAATTGGATTGTAGCGGATGAACAGTTACGAGAGCGTGTTCAGCGCTTCGAAATCCTCCGGTGTGTCAACATCCATGGCCGCTTCGGGAAGCGGATAGACATCGATATGCGAGCGCGCCCCCCGCAGGAGATGACGCGCACCCGCTCCAGGCGGCAGCGCAGCGAGCAGCGGAAACATCTCGCGCTTGAACAGTGCCGGCACTCCCAGCGTGCCGCTGTATTCCGCGGCAACTATATGGATGTGCGTGGGCTCTAACAGCTTCGCCATGGCAATCAGATGGGCGCTTGTCACCAGCGGCTGGTCCGCCAACAGAATTGCCACCACATCCGGGTCGCCGGCGGCAACACGCCGCATGCCCGCAGCTATAGACGAACCCATGCCGCTCTCCCAAGCGTCATTGTGCGCAACTTCGACCGGTTCCGCCGCAATCGCCGCCATGACCGACTGCGCCTCTGCGCCCACCACAACGATGACCGATTCGAAACCGGCGTCCATCGCCTGCCGAATGGAATGCTCCACCAATGTCCGGCCGCGATAGGGAAGCAGTTGCTTCAAACGGCCCATCCGCGTTGCAGCGCCGGCCGCTAAGACGATCGCAGACACGCGCATTTGGCCGCGATCGCCAGTCAAATTTTCTCGCTCTTGATGACGTGCACTCGGCTGGGCGAAGACCGGCTCCCAGACACTATGGTCTTGGCCTCCAGCTTCGCTAGCTCACGCCTGGCAATTTGCGCCCAAGTGCTGCGGCTGTCCAGCTTCAAGAACGCTCGCCAGTGCCGCACGGCGTTCATCACGTCATGCATGCTTTGATAGAGCAACGCCAGATTGTAGTGAACGTCCTCGTATGCCGGATGCAGCCGTAACGCCTCCCGATAATGCTCCAGCGCGTTTGAGGAGTCGCCACGCTCGTCGTACAAATTGCCGAGATTGAAATGCGCCAGGGCGTAATTCGGGTCAATCTCCAGAGCCTTCTTGTATTGCGTTTCGGCGTCCGCCCACGCGTGCCCGTTGAAAAACACGGTTCCCAGATTTACCAGCGCTCCGGCCGATTGCGGATCCAATTGGCTGGCTTGCGTGTAGGCTTCGATGATCTGCTCGTAGGGCGCGCCGGTCTGCTCCAACTCAAGGCCGCGCTCGAACCAACGGTCGGCCTCAATCTTATTGCGAAGCCGCTCAGCCATCGCCGCGCTGCTCTTCTGCGAAGGCGGCAAGTGCAGCAGCTTTTTGATCTCTTCCTCGGCGAAATCGAACAGAAGCTGGCCCGAACCAGGCTCCAGTTTCTGCTTGCCGATTTGCACCCGCACCCGGCGGCCTTCCTTATAAACCTGCACGTCTTCGCTGAGGTCCGGCGAATCCGCCATCCACTGCCGCAGCGCCTGCAGCGCTTGTTTGATCACGCGCGGGTGGGCATTCTCCGCGCGCAAACGCGCAATCTTCTTCAGCGCCAGGAGATCCGAAAACCGATACTGCGCCAGTTCCGGAATGAGCTGTTGGCGTTCCCAGCTCTTGAGCTGCCGCGGCTCAATCTTCAGCAACCGGCAGACTTCCTTGCGGGTGTAAGACCCGCCTGTTTCATGGTCGAAATTGGGCGCACCATGTTGCGAGTGGTCCCGCAGCATGGGTCGATCATAGCACTCATGAAACCTCGGCGAAGCCTCGGATTTTCCGATCAGGAAACAACTATCCTCTGCGTTCACAAATATTTGACAGGTGTAGCGAGGTATCTCATACTAAAATGGTCGTATATGAGACCCAAGCAGCGGCGCCGGCCGGGGGCTTCCGTTTCAACATCTCAGACATTGGCCGACCTTCCTACCGGCCAGCGCTGTATCATCGACCGGCTGGAGCTTCCGGATGACCTCGCCAGGCGCCTGATGGAGCTGGGATTTCTGCCCGGCAATGAAGTCATTCCCGGCAAGCGTGCGCCCGGCGGCGGGCCCCGCGTGTTTCGCGTGGACGGCTCAGAGGTCGCGTTGCGCGACGCCACGGCCGCGAAACTGTTTGTACGCCGCGATCCGGAATCCGATTTCGTCGTGCTCTCATGAGTAGCTGCCACGGAGGGACGCCGCGCGCGGGCCTGCTGCCGAATCCATCCATCCTCCCGCCCACCCCAGCCAACGAACGTCCGATCATTGTCGCCATCGTGGGACCGCCGAACTCCGGCAAGTCCACCCTGTTCAACCGGCTGACGGGCCTGCATCAAAAGGTGGCTAATTTCCCGGGCGTCACGGTGGAGCATCGCATGGGGAAAGCCAAGCTGAAGGACCAGCATGAGGTCTTCCTGGTGGACCTCCCCGGCGTCTATAGCCTGCACCCGCGCGCCGAAGACGAGCAGATCACCCACGATGTGCTGAAAGGCGAGCAGCCGGATTTTCCCAAGCCGGATGCCGTCATTTTGATTCTGGATGTCACTAACCTTGGCCGTAATTTGGTGCTTGCCGCGCCCATTCTGAGCCTGCGATTGCCGACGCTGATTCTGCTGAACATGGCAGACGATCTGGCGGTGCGCGGAGGCAAAGTGGATGTCACAGCGCTCGCGTCTGAGTTGAACTGCCCGGTGGCTCTTATCAGCGCGACCAAGGGAACGGGCATCGACCGCATTCAACAATTCCTGCTGGGAACCGCGGTGCGGCTGAACGCGCCGCCGCCCAAGATTGAGCTGCCGGTCCTGCAGGATGTTCCCAAATGCCGCCAATGGGCCGCCAAGCTGGGTGTTCGCGCATCGTATCAGGCGCCTGCTCCGCCGCTTTGGACACGGCGTCTGGACGCAGTCTTCCTGCATCCAGTAGCCGGGCCACTCATCTTCGCGGGGATTGTGATCGCCGTCTTCCAGAGCATCTTTTCCTGGGCCCAGCCTCTGATGAACGGGCTGCAGCAGGCGGTACTCGGGTCCGGCCATTGGATGACGCGCATCCTGCCCGATTCGCCCTGCCGTTCCCTGCTGATTGACGGCGTTTGGAGCGGCGTCGGAGCGGTGGTCGTTTTTCTGCCGCAGATTTTGCTGCTGTTCTTGTTCATCGGCATCCTCGAAGATTCGGGCTATCTTGCGCGCGCCGCCTTGATTGCAGATCGCACCATGGCGAAGTTCGGCCTGCAGGGTAAATCGTTCATCCCGCTGCTTTCCGCCTATGCCTGTGCGGTTCCGGCCATCATGGCGACCCGCGTCATCGAGAACAAACGGGACCGCACCGCCACCATCATGATTGCGCCGTTGATGACCTGCTCGGCACGTCTCCCCGTTTACACGCTCCTGATTGCAGCCTTCATACCCAACATCCGCATCCTCGGTGATTTCTTATCGCTCCCTGCCGCCACTATGCTGAGTCTCTATTTTCTTGGCTTCGTCGCGGCGGTGTTTACTGCGCGGGTGCTGAAGTCGACGGTGCTGAAGAGCCGTGGCTCGTCTTTCATCCTCGAGATGCCGCCGTATCGCTGGCCGACTCTGCAGTCCTTGAGCTTGCGCTTGATCGACCGGGCCAAGGTGTTCTTGCGCCGGGCCGGCACTGTCATTCTGGGGGTTGCGATCGTTCTATGGATTGTGGCGCACCTGCCTTTGCACGACGGCAAAGCGCCCACGCTAGAGCACAGCTATGCGGGCATGATCGGCAAGGCCATCGAGCCAGCGATCAAGCCGCTCGGTTTCAATTGGAAGATCGGCATCGGGCTGATCACGTCCCTTGCGGCACGCGAAGTGATTGTCGGCACCCTGGGGACGATTTACGGCATCGAAGGAGACGAGCAGTCGAAGGGCCTGCAAGCGGCTGTGCACCACGATCTCAGTACGGCCGGCGCGGTGGCGCTTCTCATCTTCTTCGCGTTCGCCATGCAGTGCTTTTCGACGCTCGCTGTTGTCAGGCGCGAGACTGGCGGCTGGAAATGGCCTATTTTCCAGTTCTCCTATATGCTTGCGTTAGCATACTGTGGTTCGTGGTTGGCGTTCCATATCGCAAACTATTTTCTTGGGTGAGCGCCGCCTCGCGCGTTTCACGTAACCGGACCTATCTGAATGAGCGACCTTCTCGATGTGACAATTCTCGGCTCGGGCTGCGCCGGCAGCACAGCCGCCATCTATACGGCCCGGGCCAATTTGCAGCCCTTGATTCTCGAAGGCCATGAGCCGGGCGGCCAGCTCTCCATAACCACGGAGGTGGAGAACTTTCCAGGCTTCCCCGAAGGCATTCAGGGACCTGCGCTAGTGCAGAGCATGAAACAGCAGGCAGAACGTTTTGGCGCCACTTACAAGGCCGGGCGCGTCGTGCATGCGGACCTGTCGCAGCGTCCGTTCACGTTAGAACTCGAGGACGGCGAAACGGTGCGGACCCGCACGCTCATTATTGCGACTGGGGCGTCGGCGCGTTGGCTGAATCTGCCCAATGAGCAGATGTTGATTGGCCGCGGCGTCAGTTCCTGCGCGACGTGTGATGGATTCTTCTTCCGTGGCAAGAAGATCATGGTGGTCGGTGGCGGCGATTCGGCGATGGAAGAAGCGAATTTCCTGAGCCGGTTCGGTTCGGAAGTGGCGGTGGTTCACCGGACCGAAAATTTTCGCGCTTCCAAGATCATGCTCGACCGCGCGAAAAATAATCCGAAGATTCAATTCCTGACAAACACCGTGGTCGAAGACGTCTACGACGTCAGCAAAGGCGAAGTAACCGGCGTCAAGCTACGCAATGTCAAAACTCACGATGTCTACGACCGCGAGGTCTCCGGTTTCTTTGTCGCCATCGGACATATTCCGAACACCAAGCCCTTTGCGAGCCAGCTCGATTTAGACGCCGACGGCTACATCATTTCGCACGGCGGCGCACGGACTAACATCACCGGCGTGTTTCATGCGGGTGACGTGCAGGACCGGACGTATCGGCAGGCCATTACTGCCGCGGGTGCGGGTTGCATGGCGGCAATTGAGGTCGAAAGGTTCTTGGAGGCGGAAGGGCACTGAGTGGCGCTGGAGGCAATGAAGGTCTGGGACAGGTTGAAGCAGGGGCTCGGCTGCGCGCCAGACCCGGCGCAAGAAGCCGTGCGCCTGATCAAAGAAGCGCGCCGGGAACGGGCTGAATTTTCGAAACTGCAGGTGTTGCCGCGAGATGCCAAGCCGGTTCGCCTCCTGACCCGACCGCGATTCGGTATGGAGCAACGTCGCACAAGGGTCAGGGGTGATCATTGCTGATTTCGCAAGAAGCACTTCTGGCAGAAGGACACTAAGGACTGGCGTAAACGCATGATCGGGACGAAACTGTACTGGGTAACCGGTCCATGGCCAGGCAAATTGGCCCTCGCGGCGCGCCCCCGTGGGGGCGAATGGCTCGAAGACGAAATGACGAGTTGGCGCGCGGCCGGCGTGGACGCGGTCGTTTCGTTGCTGACTCCTGAAGAGGAAAAGGATCTCGGCCTATCAAACGAAGGTGCGGAGGCGAAAGCGAACGGCGTGGAGTTTATCTCGTTTCCTATACTTGACCGTCAAGTACCGGATTCGTCCAGCGAGCTGACGAGGACCTTGGACAAGATCGATACCGAACTTACTAAAGGGAAAAATGTCCTTGTGCATTGCCGCCAGGGAGTAGGACGCGCTGGGCTTGTGGGCGCATGTCTATTGCTCACCAAAGGATTGGACGCGGAGACCGCGCTACGGCGTCTGAGCGCCTCCCGCGGTGCGACTATCCCAGAGACACTGGAGCAGCGTCGCTGGATCGATAGTTACGCGAGCGCCCTTGCGAGCGCGAGATGAGCGATCAGCGGCCGCCGCTGACTTTCCTGCATGCGGAAGCATCGTTGAGCCCCCCCAAGCTGGCGATATTCGCAAAGCTTTCCAGCGACGAACTGAAATTGTCGCTTGTTCCCGGTCAAGTACATTGCCTGAAAACCAGACCGGACGGAACAATCCTCGATGGTCACCATCGCGTCCACGTCCTGAGAACCCGCGGCGAGGACGTCGACTCCTTGCCACGCGAGGTTCTGGAGCGATCCTAAGAACACAGATTACAGCGCCGCTGCCGCAGCCGGTTTCCCGCCAATCCCTGCCGGTCACAATTTTCCGAACATTCTCATAACTTTTCACAACGTTAGCAAGCTCAGTAGCTTAGCGCGAATTCGCCCCATTGTGCAGGACCTCTCCACGCGCTGCCCGCCAGCGCTTGCGTGTTTGACTGAAGTCGCCCGTAGGACTACGGCGATTCTCGACACGAGGCAACATGGTAAAAATCCGCCAGCTGCTACCCCTATTTATTCTTTGTTCAACGCTTTTGCTAACTAGCGCGTTTGCGCAGACCACTCTGACTGAGATCCGTGATATCGTGACTAACTCCGATGGCAGCCCGTTCAACGGAACCGTCGTAATCACGTGGAATGGCTATGCCAACCCGGGCACTGTGTCACCGCTGAGTACCTCGGCAAACATCTACAATGGAGCGCTTTCTGTTCTCCTGGTTCCGACGACCACCGCATCGGCCGGCGCATACTATCAAGCTGTCTACAACAGCAGTGATGGAACGGTCACCTGGAGCGAAATCTGGCAGGTTCCGCCCAGCGCGACGCCTCTCACCTTGGCCGAGGTTCGGCAGTCCTCTACGCAAGCAGGCAACTCGGGTGGCAGTGGCGGCACGGGCGGCACTGGCGGCACTGGCGGCACTGGCGGCACTGGCGGCACTGGCGGCACTGGAGGTTCCGGCGATGGTCAATACGCGACGCTTCCAATCGATATCAGTGAAATCACCGGGCTAAGCTCCGACTTGGCATCCCTGAACGGCAGCATCTCCAGCCTGACGACAGAGGTCAATAATCTGGCCGCCATCGTCAACGGCACCGGCTCGCTCTCCAGCATTCAGACTGAGGTAAATAACTTGACCACCACCGTCACGAACCAGGGCAATTCTCTGACTAGCCTGACTACTAGCGTGAACAGCCTGAATACCACGGTCACCGGTCAGGGGAATTCGATCTCCAGCCTCACCAGCACGTTGAACGGGGATGGCACAAGCATCACGACCCTGAACAATGAGGTTGCCGGATTAACAGCCACCGTAAATTCATTGAGCGCCGGCAGCAGCGCCACCCTGTTCGTGGACGCACAAACTCCTTCGGGCGCCGTGAACGGCAGTAACACTACCTTCACATTAGCCAACACACCCGCTCCCACCGGCAGCCTGGAGGTTTACCGCAACGGCTTGCTGCAAACGACCGGCGTTGACTACACGCTTGCCGGCGCCACCATTACATTCTTGAGCGGCTCCATTCCGCAGACTAACGATTTGATCACCGCCTATTACCGCATGACCGGAACGGGACCGGCCGCCAACTTTGCGGATAACGAGACGCCAGGCGGAACCCTCAACGGCACTAACCTGACGTTTACGCTCGCCGACGCACCGAATCCGGCACTCAGCCTCAAGCTTTATAAGAACGGCGTGCTCCTGCAACAAAGCGGCGATTACACGCTCAGCGGAAATACCATCACGTTCGCAAGCACCACCGTGACCCCTCAATCCGGCGATTTGCTCAGAGCTTATTACCGGTACTAATCTGTACCGAGATAGCGCTTCAAGTCCGGGTGCAATTGCGCCTGAATGTCAGGGTCCTTCATGTTTGCTAAGCTCACCACACGGGGAGGAAGAAAGATTTTCTTCGGAGTCTTCTCTCCCCGCAGCGCCTTCACGGCTTCATCTACCGCCGTCTCTCCCATCTTGAACGGGTTCTGAATCACCAGCGAATCGATCCAGCCTTCCTGAACCAGCGTGAGCAGCATGGGACTGGAATCGAATCCCACCAGCTTGATCCTGCTGCCTCTCGCCTTCAATGTTTGGGCGGCGCCTTCGGATCCGGATTCATTCGAGCAAAAGATGCCGTTCAGATCCGGATGCGCGGTCAACATATTTTCGGTCACCGTGCGTGATTCGGAAATCATGGCCATTCCGAAACGCTCATCCAGAATTTGGATCGCCGGAAATTTGGCTTTCAGCTCATGACGAAACCCGTCTTCGCGCGCCATAGTGGACGCGCCTCCGGGAACTGTTTTCACCATGACAATCTTTCCCTTGCCGTTGAGCACCTGTCCCAAGCGATCCGCGCCCATCTCGCCGCCGAGATAATTATCTGTGGCGACGAAGGTGGCGTATTTGTCGGTGTCGATGCCGGAATCGTAAATTACCACCGGAATGCCGGCGGCAGCAGCGCGATCCACGACGATTTTGAACGCGGACCGGTCTGACGGCGCGACCGCAATCGCATCCACCCGCCGGTCGATCATGGTTTCCATGATCTTCATCTCGCCGGCAATGTCGGTCTCATTCGGCGGGCCGTCCCAAATAATGTCTACACGGTTGTCCCAACCGCCTTTCACGGCGCCGGCGTGAACGCTTTGCCAGAAAATGTCGGCGCTCGCCTTCGGTACAACGGCAACCGTGGCTCTGTGGCTTCGGTTGCAGGCGCCCGCGAGCAGGCAAACGCCCAGCAGCAGCCACGAACGGCCATCTGAAACGTGCAGCCCACAACGGAATCTCATATTCGGCAAAACTGCAGGCGCGGAGCGCAGCAGCTAATTTCTTAGCTTAGCGAGAGGACAGAAAATGCATATCGGCCTGGTGGGTCTGGGGCGCATGGGCGCGAACATGGTGCGGCGGCTGCAAAGGGGCGGTCACAAGTGTACTGTGTTCGACCTTAACGCGATCAACGTTAAGAATCTGGAAGCCGAGGGCGCCGAAGGATCCAGCTCTCTCGAAGATTTGGTCAAGAAGCTGCCGAAGCCGCGCACCGTCTGGATCATGGTGCCCTCCGGCAAGGCGACGGAAAGCACAGTGCAGGCGATCGCCGGCGCGATGGAAAGCGGCGATGTGATTATCGATGGCGGCAACAGCTTTTATAAAGACGATATTCGCCGCGCCGCCGAGCTAAAGCAGAAGGGCATTCATTACGTGGACGCCGGTACGAGCGGCGGCGTGTGGGGCGTGGAGCGGGGCTATTGCCTGATGGTGGGCGCGTCTGACCAGGCGTTCGCACAGATCGAACCGAGTCTCAAGACGCTGGCCCCGGGCCGCGGCGATATCCCGCGGACCCCCGGACGGGAAAAGATGGGCGGTACCGCGGAAGAAGGTTATCTGCACTGTGGGCCTCCGGGGTCCGGCCACTTCGTCAAGATGGTGCACAACGGCATCGAGTACGGCGTAATGCAGGCCTATGGCGAAGGCTTCGATTTGATGGTTCACAAGGACTCCGAAGAGCTGCCGGAAAACGAGCGTTTCAAGCTCAACGTGGCCGATATCGCTGAACTCTGGCGCCGTGGAAGCGTGGTGGGCTCGTGGCTGCTGGATTTGACGGCGATGGCGCTGGCGGAGAATCCTTCGCTTTCGAATTACACAGGATTCGTGCAAGATTCCGGCGAAGGCCGCTGGACCATTGAAGCCGCGATCGAGCAAGCTGTTCCGGTCGAAGTGCTCGCCTCGGCGCTCTTTACGCGCTTCCGGTCGCGCAAAGAGCACACGTTCGCCGAAAAAGTTCTTTCGGCCATGCGCTCCAAGTTCGGTGGCCACATTGAGCGGCCGAGCGGCGGGTAAAATAATCTTTAGGCAAAATGGCGGCAACAGCGGAAACTCTCTCATTTCAAGCAGAAACCAAAGAATTACTGCGTTTAATGATCCATTCTCTGTACACGAGAAAGGACATTTTTCTGCGCGAACTGATTTCGAACGCCTCGGACGCTTTGGATCGGCTGCGCTTTGAATCGCTCACGAACCAGGAGTTGCTTGAGGGCAACGACAAGTTCGAAATTCGTCTGGACGTAGACCGCGCGGCTCGCACGCTGACCATTAGCGATTCGGGGATCGGCATGAGCCGGGACGAGATCATCGCCAATATCGGCACGATCGCCAAATCCGGGACCGCGGAGCTTCGCCAGAAGCTGCAGGAGGCCGGGTCCTCGGCAGATATAGCTGAATTGATCGGGCAGTTCGGGGTGGGTTTTTATTCATCGTTCATGGTGGCGGACCGGGTGAAGCTGGTCACCAGGCGAGCCGGCCAGACTTCGGCGTACCAGTGGGAATCGGACGGCAGCGGAACCTACGAGATCAAAGAAACGGAAAAGCCGGAACGCGGCACGTCCATCACTCTGTATCTCAAGAAGCCGGACGCCGACACGGGAATCGAAGACTACACCGACTATTGGCGGCTTTCCAGCATCGTCAGGCTCCACTCCGATTTCATCAACTACCCGATCATTGCGAAGAAAGAGCGCGAACTGCCGGCCGGGAAGGAGGACAAAGAGGCCCCCAAAAAAATCGTCGTCGAGGACAGCACGCTGAACTCGATGAAACCGATCTGGAAGCGCTCGCCTTCGGAGGTATCGCAAGAAGATTACACCGAGTTCTACAAGCATGTCTCGCACGACTGGACCGAGCCGCTGAAGACGATCCACTTCAAGGCGGAAGGAACGTTCGAGTATGACGCGCTGCTCTACATCCCAGCCAAGGCGCCGTACGATTTGTTCTACGTAGGCTTCGAGCCCGGCTTACGGCTATACGCGAAGCGCGTCATGATCATGGAGAAGTGCGAGGACCTGCTGCCGCACTATCTGCGATTCATTCGAGGCATAGTAGATGCCGCCGATCTGCCGCTCAATATTTCGCGCCAGCGGCTCCAGCAGGATCATCACATTACGCTCATTCGCAAACGCATCACGCGCAAGATTCTAGATACTCTCCAGGAGCTGTTCGACAAAGACTACGAGAAGTATCTGAACGTGTGGGGCGAGTTCGGCCGCTCCATCAAGGAAGGCGTTTCTTCGGATTTTGAAAACAAGGAGCGAATCCTTCCGCTGCTGCTTTTCCAGTCCTCGAACGATGCGGAGAAACTGACTACGCTCAAAGATTACGTTGCCCGAATGAAGCCGGAGCAGGAGCAGATCTTCTATCTGACGGGCGAGTCGCGCAGCGTGATTGAAAACTCGCCGCATCTGGAAGCGCTTCGCGAGAAAGGCTGGGAGGTGCTGTACATGACCGACCCGGTTGATGAACTGGTAACGCAGCATCTCAACGAATTCGATGGCAAGAAGCTGAAATCCGTGGGCAAAGGCGTGATCAAGCTCGGCACAGAGGAGGAGAAAGAGAAAACCGAGAAGGAATTGAAAGAGAAGCAGGAGGAATACAAGCCGCTGATCGAATTCCTGCAGAAGCAACTGGATGAGCATGTGAAGCAGGTTCGGCTCTCGAGCCGTTTGACCACTTCGCCGGCGTGTCTTGTGGTGGAGGAACACGATTATAGCCCCATGCTGGAGCGCGTTCTGCAGAAAGGCAAAGGCGGGGGACCGAAGCAGCGGCGCGTGCTGGAATTGAATCCGAAGCATCCGCTGATTGCACGGCTGCATGATCGCCAAGCGGCGAACGCGGAAGATCCGTTGCTCGGCAATGCGGCAGAACTGGTGTTCGGACTCGCAGTGCTGGCGGAAGGTTCCGAGTTGCCGGATCCGGTGCGCTTCAACAGGGCGGCGACAGAGGTGTTGGGGCAGATTGTCTGAGCCGCTTGCACCGATTTATCTGCTGGCCGACAGCCAACTGCTGTTTTGGAAGCGGCCGGATGGTAGGCAGTTTCTTCGGGAGGTAGCGGACTCAATCGGCGTTGAACACCCGTCGGCGGCTTACATAGGCGCTTCGAACAACGACAACCTGGAGTTCTATCACGGAATTTTCGAGCCGGCGATGCGGCAGATCGATAGCGGCGAATGCCGCATGATTTTGAAACATCCCGCGGCCGAAGATGCGAAGTTTCTCGAGACGGCGGACATCATTCTGCTGGCTGGGGGCAGTGTTGAAACGGGCTGGCGCGCCTTCGCCAAAAATGGCCTGCAGCAATTAATCCCACGCTGCTACGTAAGCGGAGCAGTGTTGATCGGCGTTTCAGCAGGCGCCGTGCAATTGGGACGCGGCGGCCTGACCGATGATGAGAGCGCGCTGTTGCCAACGTTTTCGCTGCTGCCCTTCTATGTGGCTGCGCACGACGAGAAGAACGACTGGGAATCGCTCCGGAAACTGCTTCAGCTCACTGAGGCGTCATGTCGAGGAATCGGCTTGCCGTTCGGAGGCGGCGCCGTTTATCAGGCGGGCGAACTGGAGCCGATCGCCAAACCGATTTTCGAATTGTTCCGGGATGAGCAGGGCGTGCGGGAATCGCTGGCGCTAGGCATGGATTCAGTTCACGATCGGTACAGCTAAGCCTGTTTTAGCGCTTTCTCCAAGAGATCACCTACTCCGGCTTTTGCGGCGCTTTGTTGCAGATATTTGCGGTCAAGCGTGGCCCCACACGCGCGAACTATACCTTCGATATCTCGCCACTGCACCTCGGACACCTCACCGCCCAACCTGAACCAGTAAAGCTTGGCCAGCAGGATGTCTTCTGGCGTGACGAAAGGTGCAGGCGCGGCCGAGAGGGCGCTGGCATTTAGATAAACAGCGCGATCCAGTTCCTGCATGCCGAGCGTGAATCCAGCCGCTGGGAAAAAATCGAACTTAAACGCCGTCGGCATATGAATCACGTTGAACGGCCTGCCGAGGCGAACTGCAATCAGGGCGTCTTCCGCATCCAGGTAGAAGCTATCCGGCAGATTCGCAATGAACACTTCCAGAGTTTCCTGGGTGAATTCAGCCACAAGATCAACGTCATTGGTAAATCGGGGCTCGCCGAACGCCGTGCTCGCCCATGAGCCTCCTATCGCAAAGCGAATTCCGGCTCGTTCGAGCGCGGAGCGCAAGGGCTCGAACGCGTCAGCCGGGGACATTATGTTTTCTGGTAAGCCTTTCGTGCGAGTTCCGGGCCAAACCGCGTCACTGCAATTCGAAACGCGATTTCCAATTCGTCAGCATGCGGGTTCTGGCGGCGGACGGCAGCGCGTTGAACAGAATCTGCGGCTCGCCAGAGTGCCGCGCCCAAGCTGAGCCGTTCGGAAGGCGTCATTTCTTTCAGCCGCTGAAAATAGATCTCTTGCGCCCTCGGAGATGTGTCGCTGAATGCCACAGTATTCGAGTATCTCTTACTGTGTCTTGAAATCCAGCTCCGGTCCGGTTGGTGTAATTCGAACGGGCATGACGTGCGTGGCAAGAATGCCGCGTCCCAGGAACGAGACCTGCACGATTTCGCCGTGCTGCGTGGCCTCGCGCTGATACTGATCAAAAACTAAATTGCCCAACGAATAGAAGATCAGACCCCCTTTGTACTTCTCCTCCGGCTGCACTACATGCGGATGATGGCCGATAACGAGAGTTGCTCCGGCGTCGATCGCGGCATGAGCAAACGCGATCTGAGCCTTGTTGGGCTTGGGCATGTATTCGATGCCGTTGTGCATGGAAACAATCACCACGTCGGCGCGCTTGCGCAGCGCCGTCACATCGCGGCAGAGCGCCGTGAGATCTGTCATCGCGATTCGCGTATCGACGTCATGCCAGTTGCCATTCTGCTGATCGTATGTGTAGCCGAGAAAGCCAAAGCGCACCCCGTTGCGCGCCAGAACAACGCCCTGATGCGTGCGCGATTCGGATTCGCTGCTGCCGAGCGGCTCGATGCCATGCGAGCGCAGCCAAGCGACCGTAAATTCCACGCCGTGGGGGCCGCAATCGCGCGCGTGATTATTCGCAGTGGATGCGATGGAAACACCGGCCAACTGCAATCCGGCAATCATCTCCGGAGCGGCGTGGAATATCAGGCCGGTGTCGAGGTAACGGCCTTGATCTGAAAATGGCGACTCCAGATTGACGAACGTGATATCGGACGCCGCCATGAGCGGTGCGATCTTGCGGAACGGGAGTGCCGGGTCATCCGCGGCGAGGATCTGACGGCGAACCGCCCGGCAGAACATCACGTCCCCAGCGAAGATGAGCCGATTGAAAGCTGGTTCAGGAGCTTGCTGCGCCCATATGGCTGAGGCGAGCGCGAGAACCGCTACAGCTTGGAAGCGGCTGCCGTGTCGAGAAACCACACTGCCTTTTCGGACCCCCGCGTGGCGATCTGGCCAGGAAATCGGAGCGGATCTTCAGGACCTTTCAGGATGTTGTAGACGGCCTCGGCTTTGTCCTGGCCGGAAACCTGCAAGAGCGTGTGCCTGGCCGCGAGCAACACGCCCGGAAGCAAGGTCACACGATGGCTGCGCATCTTTTCAACCCATACGGCAGCAGCAATGCCCGTGCGATTCGAAATAAGCGGGTCACCGGGGAAAAGACTCGCGCTATGGGCGTCGGGCCCGATGCCGCGATGAATCAAATCGAAGACTGGCAGGTGGTGCTCACCGAGATTGAAGAAGCCTTTAATCTCCTCTATATACCGCAGCGCGGCTTCATCGGGAGTCATCTCGCCGTGAATCCGATGCACGTTGTATTTGGAAATGCGCGCGGGCGTCAATAGCGTTTCATCCGCGAGCTTGAAGTTGCTTTGATTATCGTTTGGCGGAACGCAGCGCTCGTCCACCCAGAAGAAGTGAACCTTTGACCAATCGAAGCCTGACGCGGCTAGCTTCGAAAACATGAGTTTTGGCGAGCTTCCGCCGGAAATCGCAAGCGCGACATGCGGCTGAGACTTCAAGCCGTCTGACAGAGTTTCGAGCACGTATTTCGCGGCCGCATCCGCCACTTCTTCCGCAGTCGCACTGACTCTCACTGAATCAGTCATTCAGCAGCTCCTGAGCGCGTACGAAGGCGGCATCGAATGCCGGGTCATGGCCCAGCACCGCCAGCTCTTCTGTCATCAAGGTATTGACCGGCGCATCCTTATAACTGTACCTACGCTCGCGTCCGTTGGTACTGCGAAGGATCATGCAATCACCCGTGCGTTCAAAATCGATTCGCTCGGAATCCGAGTGCAGAGTGATGCAGTGTATTCCCGACTCCTGGCCCTGAGCTCTCGTGAATGTCACGCCGGCTTTGTAAGGAGCCGATAACCAACCCGCCGCGTACAGCGCAGACGCGCCGGGCTTTTCGCCGCCATGAACGATCTCAATGCGGCGGAAGTTCGAGAATTTGTTTTCACGAGAGTCATTGTCGAAGATGTTCGCGATTGGCTCGCGCCAAGGCGTGAGGCGTGTCCATTCGAGATCGCCGAAAATGCGTCCCAGTTTCCGCCAGGTAAATAAAAGATCCAACCTGAGTTCCGCATCCTCGTCTTTGGAATCCACGATAGTTTTGGTGGCGAGCGACATGACGGCTTCAAGGCCGGCCTTCTGCTTTCTTGTAGCCAATGGGCTGAGCGCTCCTTTGTGACGGCACCAGAAGATGACCGGTAAATCGGCCGCGGTGAGGCCGATCAGAGTGGGGCCGACATTGGGCCAACTGTCGGGGCGCGCGGTGATCTCTATCTGTTCGCAACAGATTTGCTGGGCTTTACCAAAAGGCTTCCAGCATTGGGCCAGGACGCGAGCTTCGAGCCCATGCTCGGCCTGGTCGGAGACCGCGAGCACGATCCCGCGGCTGGGATGCTCGCGCATCAACTCCGAGACGGTTTGCGAAGCGGCGAAACCGCCGTCGGGGTCGTCGGTCGCGATGATCAACGTCATTGCGCACGCGCGCAACACGGTTGGTTTGCCTTGCTGCTTCTCCTCCTGTCCCAACGAGGTCCAGAGCTTGCTCAGACCCTTCAGGATCTGTTCGGGTTGTGCAGGAAAAATAACGGCGCTGCTCATGGAATCCTCCAGACATGACCTTGGCGGGCCAACATCTCGTCGGATTCTTTGGGTCCCCAGGTTCCGGCGGGATAGTTGGGAAATTCGAATTTAGTGTGCGCCCAGACGTCGAGAATCGGCTGAACAATCTGCCAGCTCGCCTCCACCATGTCTTGACGCGTATAGAGGGTGGGGTCGCCCGCCATGGCATCGAGCAGCAGAGTTTCATAAGCGGTTGGAGTCCGCTCACCGAAACTCGAGCCGTAATTGAAATCCATCGAAACCGGCCGCACGCGCATGCCGCTGCCGGGGCTCTTCGATAAGAAGCGCAATGAGATGCCTTCCTCAGGTTGGATGCGCAGGACCAACAGATTGGGCCGGACCTCTCGAAGGCCGCCTTTGGTCTCCTGCTTGAACAGCCCGAGCGGCGGAGCTTGATATTGAATAGCGATATCCGTAACGCGCTTCGGAAGGCGCTTGCCGGTTCGAATGTAGAACGGAACGTCGGCCCAGCGCCAGTTATCGATGAAGAATGTGACGGCAGCGTAGGTGTCCGTTTGGGCGTTTGGATCGACGCTCGGCTCCTGCCGGAAACCCGGCAAGTCCTGACCGCCGACCTTTGCCGGACCGTACTGACCGGCCACCGCGTACAAAGGCACGTCTTCTGGCTTCATCACGCGGACGGCGCGCAGCAGCTTCGCACGCTCATCGCGCACGTTGTTTGCGTCGAATACGGTTGGCGGTTCCATGGCGATGGTGGCCATCACCTGGCTGAGGTGATTCTGGATCATGTCACGCAGCGCGCCGGCTTCCTGGTAATAGCCGCCGCGGCCTTCCACGCCAATCGATTCGGCCGCGGTGATCTGGACGTGGTCAACGTAGCGGCGGTTCCAGAGCGGTTCGAAGATGCCGTTGCCGAAGCGGAACGCCAAAATGTTTTGAACGGTTTCTTTGCCCAGGTAATGATCGATGCGATAGACGGCGGATTCATCGAAGACTTTGTGGATCTCGTCGTTCAGCTTGCGTGCGCTGGCCAGATCGTGTCCGAACGGTTTTTCAATGATGACGCGCCGCCAGCCGTTACCGTGATTGAGATGGTGCTCGCCGAGAGCCAGTACGGCCTCGGCATAATAGCTGGGCTGCGTGGAGAGATAGAACAGAACGTTGCCGGCAGTCTGATGAGTTTTTTCGACCTCGTCGAGCTTGTTACGAATATCGTCGTAGGAAGATGGCTTGTTGAGATCGCCAGGAACGTAGAACAGCGACTGCGCGAACGAGGTCCAAATGTCCTCATCGAAGGGGGCGTCTTCGAGAAATTTCGCGACGGAGTCCTTCATCTTTTCGCGGAACTGATCGTCAGACATCGGGGTGCGCGAACTGCCGATGACAGCGAAGCTGGGCGGGATACGGCGCTCGTAGAACAGGCGATAGAGCGCGGGCAGCAGCTTTCTCTTCGAGAGATCGCCGCTGGCTCCGAAGATGACGATGGCGCAGGGAGGCACCCGGCGCTCAAAACGCAACGGATCCTGGAGAGGATTGACCTCGGGCAGCGGCTGGACGAGAACGCTCATGATCTCTTTGATGATATGCCTGGCAGGAAGTATCAATAGAATTCGCCGCGTTCGCGTTCGAGAACGCTGCGGGGAAATGGTATCAGTGAAGTAGCCGATGGGGAATCACAACAAGCGAGTGGTCGGGGTGCTGAGCGACCTGATGTTTACGGTGAAAATTCAGGAGGCGGCGAAGCGGGCCGGGCTGGAGGCCGTATTCGTCAAATCGAAACAGGAGGCGCTGGAACAGGCCAAAACGAAGCCGGCGGTGATCATTCTGGACTTGAATAATACAGCGGCCGACGCACTGGAAGTGATCGGAGAATTGAAGGGCGCCGAGGAGACGCGCAAGATTCGGCTACTGGGGTTTGTCTCGCATGTGCAGGCGGATTTGAAGCAAGCGGCGCAGCAGAGGGGCTGCGACACGGTGATCGCGCGGTCGGCATTTTCACAGAACCTGCCGCAGATATTGAGAAGGTACGCGGAAGGCGTCACAACGTCAGATTCGAAGCCGGCTGGCCCGCTCCCACCTGCACCTTGACCTTCTTTTCCCGGACGGAGAGCTCCGCTTCCCCTTCGGTTGCGCCGTAAAAGCGAAAACCACCCCGAGAATCTGTAAACGTTCTCAGTTGTTGGCCGCCCGAGCTTAGAGTCATGGGCTCGTAAGCGACGGGGTGTCCATTCGCGTCCATCAACGTGCCGGAGTGAGCAGCAGGCTGATCCGCGAACGTGAATGCGAAGGAGTTGAACACCGAATCCCAGTACACGAGCACGTCTGTGGGTCCAGTATAGGTAAAAGCTGGACCGCCCACCGTGACGGTAGCCGATTGAGTGGCGGTGTTGCTGCTTGATTTGGATGAGATGTTGGTCCATTCAAGCGACGTACTGACCTTCAGGCTGGCACTGAACAGGCCGGAAAACCCGGCAGATACCTCAAAGCCGACACTGTACTTGGTTTCCGTAGCGTGGCTGGCTGTCCGAGTGACGGTGTTCTGCTGAGTGTAGGTTAGCGTCGGGACGGTATCGTTGGGACTGTAGGGCGGCACATAAGGGAAGCTCTGGGTGGTTGGCAGAAAACGGTCCGGATCGAGGGACTTAGACCCTGAGAAGAACGGATTCGTCGCCAGGATCTGCTTGTAATCATCGGCAGTGAGCCCCGCCTTATTAAGCACCTGTTGCAATCCGGGTGGCATGGTTGCGGGATTCTGAAGCCATCCCGCATAGACGTATTGCAGGATCATAGTGGGGCCGTCGACCTCGAGCTCCCACGTGATGTTATTCAAACTGTCGATGGTTACCTTCAGTAGCGGATTGAGCCAAAGATAGAAGATATCGAGATCGTGATTAATTCCATCCATGGATGGACCGGTTACTCTGATGTCCCAGGTCTCACCCTTTTTCACCTCGACCGAGGAGCTATCCGTGCCGGTGGTCGAGTAACTGAATTCAGATCCGATGCTAACTGCGCCGGCGCCTACAGTGGCCTTCACGCCGACTGAAGTCTTAAATGAATCCGTGGTGGAGATGGTGCTAGCGAGACTGCTGCCTTTGGCGTAATCGACTTGCGACCCGCTCTTGCCGCCGTCCGTGCCGGGAGGCGCATAGACGACGGTGACGAGCTGGTACTTCGGGCGTACCGGGAACTTATAGAGTAATTTCGAAAACAGCGATACCGGGAATGGGCTGGTCTGGCGGATGGACACGTTATTCGACCAGGAATCGCCGTCGGGTGAGGAACAAACCAAGATCGTATTGGTCAGGTTATTGGCGAGGAATGCGATCCAGAGTTTGCTGTTGAATACGGCGAGGAACGGCGCAGCTTTGCTCGCCTGGCCGATCGGATTGGGTTTCGACCATTGATTGCCGTCCGCCGATGAGGACACCAGCAACCCACCGTCGGAGGCGCGGAATGCGACCCACAGCTTCGTGTTGAACGCAGTCAAACTCGGCGCGGAGGTTTGGTTCATGGGGCCAACTTGAACCGGCGGTTTCCAAAAACCTATGCGATCCGATGAGGAAACCTCAACTGCGCGATTATGGTTCTCATTGACGAAAGTGACCCAGAGCCGATCATTAAAGGCGGCCAGGCTAGGTGCAAACGCGGTTGGGTGACCTAAGGGAAGCTTCTGTGACCAATTAAGGCCGTCTGCCGACCAGGAAATTAGAAGATCGTTATTGGTCTTCGCTACGAATGCGATCAAGAGTCTATCGTCGAGAACAGCCAGGCTCGGGCCGCCTTTGGTGAACTTGTCCAGGCGCTTAGGAGAAGACCACTTCAAACCGTCAGATGAAGAGCACACCACGATCTGGCCGGTGTCGTCATCAGCTATGAAGACCCCCCAGAATTTCCCCTGAAAAAAAATCTGCGTGGCCGTATTCCTGCTGCGCTGGCTAGTCTCGACGCCGCCGCCCCAGTTGACGCCGTCGGCAGAGGGGGAAACCAGAATGCGCTTGGTATCGTCGTCCGAGCGGAATGTCGCCAAAAGAGGATCGGGCACCGAAGATCTCCTGTCCAAAACAGTTTGAATTTACTGGAAGCGGCGAGTATCATAGCACGACTCAGGGCTAATTGTGGCGGCACACAACGGGTCAGAATTTGGCGAGCGAGACGCGGACGACGGTAGTGCCGGGGTGGCGGAAGTTCAGTCCACGATCGGTTTGGTCGCCGTTCCAGATGCGCAGGAATTTCCAGGCGCCGTTTTCGTAACGGCCTTCTTCGGCACGGAGAATGTTCATCCGCAGGCCGGGCAGTTTGCCTGGCAGATGGAAGGAGATGCTGGCATCGAAACCGGCGACCAGGAATTCATTCGGTCCTAGTTGCGCAACGAGCGCACGGCCGCTGTGATCCGGCGTGCCGGGCGGATTCATTCCATCGCGTTGCGGGAAACCGAAGGAGACCGTAGCTTGCCAGTCGCCGAAATCAAGCTCCTGCCGAACGGCGCCGGGTTCTTCTACCGCCGTTTTGAGCTTGCCTTCCGAGTTGAGGCGCGCAATTTCACGATCCATGGGTGCGATGAGCGCATAGTTCTCGGCGTGCAATGTTGGAGTCTCATCATCGGAGTAGGTCCAGCCGGTGCGATCGATCCCGAAGGGCGAGAAGCCGATGGCGCCGTCGCCGAGCGCGTAGAAGAAGTAGTGCGCGTCAATGTCGTCACGGCCAGTTTCGGGAATCCAGAGCGGATTGTCGGGCCGATTGTAGGTACGGAGCACTTCCCGGTAGAAGTCTGAGTCGTCGGTGTAGATATCGGGGCCGATCATATCGATCGCAGGCGCGGTAATTTTCCAGAGATCGATCATCTTCTGCACGGCGCCTCCGCTGGGGTAACTGAGGCCGGGCACTGAAACGCGACGCTCCGGCAGTGCGGCGACCGGATAGCTGATCCAAACGTTGACATACATCGGCAACGGGAACTCATGCTTGCCGGCCTCGGCGATGGCGTTGATGTAGCGGGAGACTGAATAAGCCTGAAAGTATTCGTCGGCATCCGCGCCGAACACCTCTGGCCATGTGCCGGGTTGTTTGTGCAGAGCGCGCGCGAGCTCGGCGGGAACCGGGGCGTGAAATTGCTTGTCGGCAAGCGGCGAGAAATCGCGGACAGTGCCGATGGAACCGGATTCGTTTTCTACCTGGATGAAGAGGATCGTGTGCTGGTCCGCATCGAGCTCTCGAACATGATGCATCAGCGCAGTGAAAGCGCGCTTGTCGGCATCGAGATTGGAGGGCGCATTCGCTGAGAGGACATCTATCGGCTCGCCGTGCGCGTTAATCATGCGCGGGTAATGCGCAGTATCGGTCTTGACCCATTCGGGCGCGTAGTGCATATTGCCGTTCTTCCAGGTGCCGAACCAGAGCAGGACGAGATGGACATGATGGTCGCGGGCTTGATGAATGAGATCGTCGACGATGGAAAAATCGAAGGCGCCGGGCCGGGGCTCGATCTGCTCCCAATAGACGGGCGCTTCGACGGTGTTGACCTGCATGGCTTCGATGAGCGGCCAGACATCGGGCAGGGTGCTGGGCCAGGTGCTGGAATTGTTGATTTGAGCGCCGAGGACCAGATAGGGCTGGCCGTCGACCAGGAGCGTGAAACGGCCGTTGGTTTTGGCAAGCTTAGGCATCTCGGCGGCGGGGGCGGCGAGTGCGGCGGTCAGCAAAGTGAGGATCAGGAGGTTGGTTCGTATCAAAGTAGGCATAGGCGGCGGCTGCGCTCATTATGCTACTGCGGAATTCGCGCAAAACGGTCGCGGACTACGCTGGATCGCGCACAACGCCACAAACGGGCTGTGCGCTTGCCGCACCGCGCAAGGAGATAGCGAGTTCCCATCCTGTCTCGCGGCGCGCATCCGCGCGCTTTGGCTATTGCGAAATGAGAACGCGCTGCTCCGGGCCATGCGTCAGATGCCGGGAGGCGAAGATGCGGCGCATTTTGCGAAACGAACTGGGCAATGGGTTCGTTTTTTCAAATGGCGTGATGGGCGCGGGCGGCGAGGAGAAGAAAGGGCGGTCACTGATTTGGATGGAAATTGTTTTCATTGCCGGGTGAAGAAGTTAGCCGCAAGTTAGCGAGTAAGTGGCGCTGCCGAGATAGACACTCGCGGTGAGAAGCCATGCCCGAGTTAGAGGAAGAAGACCGCCCGTACCGGCCGCAATATAGGCACGCCACGGGTCCGACGAGTCCGGAGGGGAAGGCGGTTTCGAGTCAAAACGCGACTAAGCACGGGTGTTGTTCGAATAAGTTAATCCTGCCCGACGAAGACGAGCAGGAATGGAAGGACCTGAAGCAGGGCTGGCTGGACACTTACGAGCCGCAAACGCATGCCGGGCTGACGCTGGTGTGCGAGGTCGCGGTGGCGCAATGGTTATTGCTGCGGGCGAGGCGGCGGTACAACGAAGCCGAGCAACGAGTGTATGGGGAGCAGCGCGATCCGCTCGAGTGGAGCGCGGAACAGCAGAAGACAATCGAGCGGTTCACGCGCTATCGAACGACGCAGGAGCGTGCGTTCAACCGGGCGCTGAGTAATGTAGAGGGGCTGCGAAGGAGCCGTTCGCTAGAAGCTGCGCGGTTGCGGATTGCGGAACATCGCGCCGAGCAGTTGGAGTTGAAGCGGCACAAGACGGACGAGCAGACGCGGGCTCGGGAGAAGCAGGCGGAGACGGCTGCGAGGCTTCCGGAAACGCGCTCAGAGCGGACATTTCAGGGGCAGAACGCTCCGAAGAAGCAGCGCAAGATTGCAGTTTTGGAGCAGTGGGCGCAGGTGACGGTGGAAGACGGCAAGACGACGACGAAGCTGTTCCCCTCGAACGAGAAGTTGATTGAGCAAGGTAAGAGCATGGACCCGCCGCCGGAGTTAGTGTACCGGCGATTGGAGTTTGTGGGCAGCGTTCCGCCTGAGTATCATTGGACCTGCAAGAGTAACCCCGAACGGTTCGCACGAGGCGGCGCGGGCGTTCAGCGGATGACGGTGGATACGTGGCTGGAAGTGATCGAGCGGGAAGCGGCAGCGGGAACGGGACACATCGGGCCTACGGGCGTGGGCAATCTGCCGAGACCGAAAGAGCGCGGCGGCTGCGATTGCGAGGTGTGCGCGCATAACCGGGAGGTGATGGAGCGGAGGGAGAGCGGGTGAGGTTTTGGCAATAAAGCAGTTGACTAACCCGAAGAGAAGGCGCACTATTGCGTCAGGAGAGCCGATATGCTGCCGCTTCCGACCAATCTCAAAGACGCCATCGCGTTCTTTTCCGATGACGATGTAGCGGTCGAGTTCCTGCGGGACGTTCGCTGGCCCGGCGGGGTGGAATGTCCTACCTGCGGATCGAAGGATGTCTACTACCTCAAGACGCAGCGCCGGTGGAAGTGCAAAAACGACCATCCCAAACAGCAGTTCTCGGTGAAGGTCGGAACCATTTTTGAGGACTCGCCAATCGGCTTGGATAGGTGGCTTCCGGCAGCATGGCTCGTCACGAACTGCAAGAACGGCATCTCCAGCTACGAACTGGCGCGAGATTTGAAAGTCACTCAGCGTACCGCATGGTTCATGCTTCATCGCGTTCGTCATGCGATGCACTTGCTCACGGATGAGAAACTAACCGGCGAAGTTGAGGCTGACGAGTGCTTTGTTGGCGGCAAAGTGAAATTCATGCACAAGAAAGCGCGGCGCCGGATGCAATCGACGGATGGCAATAACTGGGGCAAGAGCGTAGTTCTCGGTCTCTTGCAACGTGACGGAGATGTTCGGCCGCTGTAGCGCCTAGCCGCAAGAGACGCCATCCGGAACCGCATTTAGAGAGCAATCTTGAGAAGACAGTCACGCTCTATACCGACGAACATCCCGCGTATCTGTTCGCCGCCGAGAGACTGGGGCTGGCGCATGAGATCGTCAATCACCTCGAATCCTACGTACAGGGCCGGGTTCATACAAAGGGACTGGAGAATTTCTGGTCTCTGCTGAAGAGAGCGTTGAAAGGCACCTACGTTTCGGTAGATCCGTTTCACCTGTTCCGGTATTTGGATGAGCAGTGCTTCCGATTCAGTCGACGCAGACTCACGGACGCCGAGCGTTTCGTGATCGTTCTCGCTCAGGCCATCAATCGCCGTCTCACCTGGAACGAACTGACGGGCAAAGTCGATACGCCAGCCGTCGAAGCATGAAGGCGCTGCCCTACGCGCATCAAGGCCGGGGTAAGCGCAACAAAGCCGCGTAAAGCCTTGGATATCATATGTGCGAAGAATTTTCCGACGCTTAATCTACAATCTCGATATGCGAGTCTTCTGGCATCAAGGGGGATTGCAGATTCAACCCGAGAGCGTAAGAGAGAGCGAGCTACTGACTGAACTGCTCGACAACGCAAAGTTCGGGACACCGCCCGAGAGCTGCGGTGTCCCTTCAGATAATCCCGAATCAGGCGGCTGCGATCTTTTTGAAGCTCTCGGTGTCCATCAGGTTATACGAGGCCCAGTCGTTCGTCACCCGCGTAATCAAAAGCCGGTCGTTGGAATCGACGTAGGCCTTCAGATCGTCCCTAAGCTGAATGGCGGTCAGGGTGGTTTGTAGAACCCACTGGGAGTAGAGAACTCGCTTTGCATTGTACTGCTTCAATCTGCCAATGAGGATCTCGTAATTCTGACCCGGTTGATCCAGGTCATAGCTAACTAAATACGATTTTTTCATCATTTAATTTCTCCAAAAGTCAAAGTTTTGAGCAATTTGCGGGAGAAGGCATTCGGGCAACACTTCACCCTTCCTGTTCCCATGTTGACTTTTTGCGGAGGAGCGAACTACGATAGCAGGTAGAACGCCCTGGCCGCAATATCTAGGGAACAAGATCAGGGCCACCACTGTGATTGGTGGCCCGATGCCTTGCTTCGTATTTTAATCGCCTTACCAACAAAAAGCAAAGCCGAATACGGTGCGCAGATACTAGACGGAATCTGGCAGTGTGTTTATTGTCGAGGCATTTTGGGTTTCCGTCCCGCCTTGCGCTCCGGCTTCGTCGCGTCGTGCTCCTTTAGCCTTGCGTCCAGGTCGGCCTTGGATACCTTAACGAGCTTTCGCATCGTCTCTTTGAATTGCTCGAACGGGTGGGATTCTGTGCCCGGAGATTGCGCCTTGCTCATGCTGCTATGACGTCACGGCGAGACGGTGACTGGGAATCTAAATACCCGCGTTTGCACTCGTTGTACTCCTGTGCTGGTCCGTATATCCAATCGCGTCTTTAGATCCAAATATGCCGGAATGGATCGGGGCGCATTGAGATCTCTCGGAGTCACGGCAAAGCCAATCAGAAGATTTTGCCCTGTATCAAGTAAGTCGCAACGTATCTCTGCATCGCTTGAAAATGTAATACCCTGAGGTTCCATAAAGAACTTGGTGCCGTTCTGTTCAAAGTCGAAGCCAACGCCTCCGGCCCCGCTAAAGTTAGCCAGTCTGACGGACACACCAGGAACAGCCTCGACTTGAAAGATATGCCAAAACATATAGGGTGTCCTTACCTCTATAACTAGTTTCTCTGCAACCGCTCCCGCGTTTGTTATTAATAACCTCATATCGACGTATCGTGGATTGTCCCACTTAAAGCCGCCGAAAATATCATCTTTGGTATGGGGCAATTGGATGGCGCTTACAAAAAATGAGAGATGGGGCGTCGCTCCCAGCGTGGGCGGGACGGGCGAGGAATCCTGTCCCGTTTTGTGTCGCGGTTGCGACGAGCTTACAAACAGAGCTTGAATTATCGGCAGATTCGTCCACGCTTTGTTGCCACGTTTGGCCTGCGTCCATATCACAGATACGGGGACGAACAAGATCGCTGCCAGCACATAGAATGCTTTCCGCGTTCGTATTCGAGTCGGTGCCGTGAACTGAGACAACGGTTGCCAATGGATAGCCTTAGAAAGTAAAACGATTGCCGAGGCAATCCAGCACACGAGCGCAAAGAAATACTCATCTACTTGTATGAACGTCATCCCTACGCCCCAGAGGACGACAAAGCCAAACCGCGACGCCCACTTCGATGAAATGTGGAGTTGCTTGCCGATCCAGTCCGTGGCGCTAAGCACGTATCCCGACGCTTTCGATAGACCGGATGTCAGCGCAAACCCAAAGCGCTTAATGGCACTCGCTTTTGGCGATTTTGGACGATCTTCGGGCGTAGGCATAGACTATCGCACTTGGCAATAGTACCCAACCGCGATAGGTTAGTCAACTGATTTATTGCCGAGTTTTTTTTGGGGTGCGGTTTGGGCAACCTCGTTGGCCGGGGCGCCATCAACGGATTAGTAGGAAAAGTCGGCATTCTTCTCGTAAAAGTGCTGTGGAAGCCGAGCGCGTTGCTTCGCAGTAATAACTTCCACGGGCGCTAACTGCTAAATTAAGTGAACCTATTGAGACGCATCAGGCTATCTGGTAGTTTAGAGCGTGTCTGTTTTAGCATCTCTCGATTGGCGCGCAGTTCGGGAACACTACGACCTGCGGGTAAATACGCACACGCAGATCCTCAATTTACACAGAAATCGCAAGCTTTCAAGATTTGTCGATTTGCTTCTGGGGATCTCGGACCCTTCGGGAAACTACAGCGCGTCAGAGCACGGTATCGGACCTAAGGTTCTGGCAGAGAATCGCGATCCAGAGAAGCGACTCTACGCTCTTGTTAGCCAATTTCTCGATGTGACGAATGCCCACGAAGTTCCCCCAATCATTCGCAATGCACGGCTCAAGTACTTCCAGATCGGGGTTGGATCGGAGGCGTCATGCATGGTGAATCCTCACTTTTGCTGGGTGGCTAATGTGCGTACAATTTGGACCCACCTCCTGCACAAGCACGACGACGACTTTAACAAGGCCGACACGGAGTTGAAGCTCTACCGGGAATCGGAGTTTGACTCCGAGATGGCCTACCATATGTGGAGGGCACTCCACGCGGAACTCGCCGGAACAGCGACTAGAATTTCGGAGCAGGGCGCCAAGCTTGCCCGTTCCGCCGACGTGGAACCAGGGAGTATTCGGTACCTATGGGCTGACGCCATTGCCAACCAACTGTACGCGGATCATTGGGAGCGATCCACATCCAACCGGGCGGTGCATTAAATGGCTCGTTCATTTTTAACGTGCTGATGCCGAAGATGATGGAAGCACCGGATTACAACCCGAAGTCCGCTTGTACCTGGTTTGAATCGCCTGACTCAGGCGAGGACCAGAAACGAGTGTTCGGTTGATTTAAGAAATACCTTCACCTGCTCTTCTCTGGCTATCAACAGCCCCGCAATTTCGAGTGTGGAGCAGTTTCCGAGGCGAATCCAAATTATTTTGGACGGGTGGCCATGCAGAAGGCTGCGACGGTGAAAATCTGCGTCTTTCGTCACGATGTATAGCCATGGTTTGCAGCGTGTGCCCACACTTTCGGATCAGGGGCAGACTGCAAACCGAATTCCCGAATGTGAACCGTCCCTGGATAAATTTCGGCGAGAGCCTCAACTAGCGTAGGCGAGAGGTTCTCGTCCAGCAAAAGCGTCACGCGGGTATCGAGATAAGACGCCGCTCACGGTCGGCCGCAAAAGCGAGGCATGCGCGCAGATCGTCGCGAGTCAGGTCGGGAAAGTCCGCAAGGATCTCCGCTTCTGACATATCCGATGCGAGATAATCAAGCACGTCATAGACGGTGATTCGAAGACCTCGAATGCAGGGTTTGCCACCCATCTTGCCGGGCTCGATTGTGATGATCTCCCGATAATCCATTCCGGTCTCAATTATACGGCTTGCCGCGTGGAGCCGGGCGCTCCGTTAAACGGCATCCTTCCTAAGCGATTCGGGCTGCTCTCGAGGAGTCGGTTTGCTTGAAGTAAGCTGTTTTCTCCGGTTGAGCGGCGGGCGTTTCTGTTGGGCGCCTTCGTGCCGGTTTCTTGTGAGGCACGGCGTATTTCGTTTCCGCAATCAGGCAGGAATCGGAGTCCGGTGTTTCAGAGTCGGCAGGCGATTGATCGCCTTGCCGGATTTTTGCTGCGCCACGCGGAGCTCGTAGAGGTTTTGCAGATTCAGCCAGAACTCCGGAGTTGTACCGAAGAAATGTGCGAGGCGCAACGCCGTATCGCCGGTGATCGATCGCTGGCCGTTTAGGATGCCCGTCACGCGATTCGTTGGTACGCCGAGCTGCCGAGATAATTCGGCGGCGCTTATCTGCAGCGTTTGCAGCTCCTCCCGCAGGTGCTCGCCGGGGTGGATCGGGGTTCGTGCCATGTTCTCTCCTCCTCAGTGATAATCCACAATTTCGACATTCCGCGGGCCGGGCGAACCGTTCGGCCACTCGAAGCAGATCCTCCACTGTTCGTTAATGCGAATATTGTACTGACTCAAGCGTAACTGTGGATGACACCCTGGCCTCATCGCCTCTTCAGCCCCGTGCGAGGTCCATTTAGCGCGCTTGAGGGCCGTGAAAAGATAGGAGCATGAAGCGGCCGTTTGCGGCGACGACGTGGCGAGAGGGTAATTGGTTTGTCTCGCAATGTCTCGAATTAGATATCGCCAGCCAAGGCGAGACTGAAGAGGAGGCACTTGCGAATCTCAAAGAAGCGCTCGAGCTGCACTCTGAGCCTCCTCAGGCGACGCGTCCGCCCAAAGTGCGAGTGATCGAGGTTGAGGTTGGGGCGGCTTACCCTGCGACTTTGCGAACGTGATGTCTGAAGACGAGATGAAGATTCCACAGTTCCCGACTGAAGCCGCCGAGGCAGAATGGTGGGCGAATAACCAAGATCTGCTGATGGAAGAGTTCGAACGCGCGGGCGCGAGCGGAACGCTGACAACTGGGTCAGTGGCGCGGCGTGCCACCCGAATCGACGCCGCGGCGGCTTTACCTGCGGGTAATCTCAGCCCTGCCGCAGCAGCGCCACTACATCGTCTACCGTAATCACGCCGATCAGGCGCTGGTCTTCGTCCACCACGGGCAAGCTCAATAAGTTGTATTTGTCGAACATCTCGGCAATGCGATCCTGCTTCTCGCCGGAATCGACAAACAGCAGCGTATCGGACGCCAGATCTTTGAGCGCTGTGTCGCCCGCTGCAAAGAACAGCTTCGCGACCGGGACGGCAAAGCGCAGCCGGTTTTCGGCATCCACCAGGAAAATGCTGTGAAAGTCCTCGACAACTTCTTCGTTCTTCTTCAGCTCCTCCATCGCGTCCTTGACCGTCGCCTGTTCCGGCAAAGACAGAAAGCCCGTGTCCATCAGACCGCCGGCTGTGTGCTCGCCGAATTCGAGCAGGTCCTCCACTTCCTCTTTCTCCTCCGGCTGCATCTCTTCGAGAATCTCCTCCGACCGCTCCTCTTCCAGCTCGTTGAGTAGATCCGCAGCCTCGGACGGTTCCATCTCCTCCAGAATGTCCGCCGCCTTGTCGGCCTCCAGCGATTCAATGATGCGCGTCTGAATGTCGGGTTGCACTTCGGTCAGCAGCTCCGCCGCAGCCTCGTTGTCCATGGTGCTGAAGATGGCGCGCCGATCTTCGTGGCCCAGGTTCTCGACGATATCGGCGAGGTCCGCGGGATGCATGTCTTCCAGCAGCTTGTTCGAGATGTTGAGCCTCACGCGGCGCTGCGGGTCCGTCTCCAGGATGTTGCAGAATTCCCAGCGGATGGAGTTGGGCGGGATGCGGTTCTGCAGCGTGCGGATCACCGCGGGCGGCACAATGCCGCGCAACACGCGACGCAAGATCGATCGCAGCCCGATGTCGACCTCGAGAATGTGCAGAACGTCGTGCCCGTTTTCGCTCTCCCGCAAAAATGTGATGTCGTTGACGCGCACCACCTTGCGCCCCAGCGCATCGATGATCTGCTGATCGAGCAGATCCCGCACCATGCGCAGCATGTATTCGTCGGAATGATAAGGAACCAGATGCTCGTGCTTGAGATGAATACCGTCGGGGCCGATGCTCTTGATCTGGTCATGGCGGACACTCAACCAGCCCGGGCCGGCGCCCACCAGAAAACGATCCAGGCGGACAGGATGAATGAGCGGCACGAGCGCGGCGTCGCGCAGGCTACCGATCAGGCGTCCCTTCAGGTCATAGACTTTGACCCGCAGCAGCTCGCTGAGATAGAGAATGTCTTCCGCCATGATGCCAGTAATTTGTAAATCGGCCGCGGCGCGGCCAGACTGCCCTATTTGAGAATACCCGGCGTTTCCGCATACTACACTGGGGGTTCTTTCCCCTTGCGGTGAGCACGTCTATCGACATTCCGGGCCCGGCCAGCGCTTCCAGAAAACTTACTCCGAAAAGTTTCTTCGCCCGCCACGGCATTCTGTCGCGTTCGCATCCCAATTATGAATACCGCCCCGGCCAAATGGAAATGGCGGAAGCCGTCGCCTCCGCTTTGGCAGAACGCCGCCACGTGATCATCGAAGCGGGAACCGGCACCGGCAAGACCCTCGCGTATCTGGTGCCATCCATCCTCTCCCGCAAGCGCGTGGTCATCTCCACCGGAACCAAGAATCTGCAGGAACAGCTTTTCTTTAAGGACGTGCCGTTTCTGCAAAGTCTCTTCGAGCAGCCGCTATCGGTCTGCTACATGAAGGGCCGCGCTAATTACTTATGCCGGCAGAAGCTCTATGACGCGGACAGGGAGCCCATGCTGTCGGGTTTCGACGAGATTTCCGACTTACACACCATTCGCGAATGGGAGAAAGTAACTCAGACCGGCGACCGCAGCGAACTGCGCCAGCTTGCGGAATCGAGTACCGCCTGGTGGAAGCTGGACGCGCGGAGCGATCTATGCGCGGGGCAGAAGTGCAAGCAGTTCGAGCGCTGTTTCATTACGGAGATGCACCGCCGCGCCGCCGAGAGCGACATCATCATCGTGAACCATCACCTGTTCTTCGCGGATCTGGCCGTGCGCGGCGAAGCGTTCGGCGGCATTCTGCCGGATTACTCGGCCGTAATTTTCGATGAAGCCCACGAGATAGAGGACGTGGCGGGACAATATTTCGGCATTGCGGTGAGCAATCTGCAGATCCAGGAGCTCATCAAGGACACCGCCGCCATCTCGCGCCGGAAACTGTTTGCCACGCCTGAATTGGACCGCAGTTTAGTGCAACTGGGAGACCGCGCGGAGGAATTCTTCCACCTCTTTCCGCAGGAGGGGCGGCACGGTTTTCGCGATCACGAGGACTTCCTGGCTATGCACGAAGGCTCGTATCAGGAGCTGCTGTTCACCCTGGATGCGCTGTGCGCGCGCTTGGAGCTGGTGCAGGGCGCGGTGGAAGAGACGCTCCCGCTGGTTAAGCGCGCGAAGTTGGTCGCATCTGCGCTGCGCTTTTGGATCGAGTGCCGCGAGGCCTCCTACGTGTACTGGACCGAGCGCCGCGGCCGCGGCATGTACCTGCAAGCCACGCCCATCGATGTTTCACAAATTCTCGCCTCGCGCTTGTTCGATCAGGTCGAGTGCGCGATTCTCACTTCGGCCACGCTCGCAGTGGCCGGCGCATTCGATTACACGCAGGCGCGGCTTGGACTCGCCAATGCGCGAACGCTGCACATCGAGAGCCAGTATGATTTCGCAAACCAGGTATTGCTTTATGTCCCGCCGCACTTACCGGATCCCCGGCAGCATGATTTCACGACCAGGGCCGCAAACGAAATCGAACGTCTGTTGCAGGCTTCGCGCGGGCGCGCCTTCGTGCTCTTCACGAGTTATCAGCAAATGCGCCAGATTCACAACCTGCTTCATCCCCGGCTGGAGCATCCAGTGCTGCTGCAAGGAGAGGCGCCGCGGAATGCCTTGATCGAAGCCTTCCGCAATACGCCGGGCGCGGTCCTGTTCGGCACCTCCAGCTTCTGGCAAGGAATTGACGTGCAAGGCGAGCAGCTCAGTTGCGTGATTATCGATCGGCTTCCGTTTGCAGTTCCGACCGATCCGGTGATTGCCGCGCGCTCCGACGCCATTCGCCAAAGCGGAGGCAATGCGTTTTACGAATACCAGATTCCTCAGGCCGCCCTTGCGCTCAAACAAGGCTTTGGGCGGTTGATCCGCGCCACCACGGACCGGGGCGTTTTGGCGTTGCTGGATAATAGGATTACGAAGCTGCCGTACGGACGCGTGTTTTTCGAGAGCCTGCCGGCCTATCGCTTCACCACCAAAATAGCCGACGTTCAAGCTTTCTTTCATGTTTGAGATCTGTGTGGAACATACATTCGCTGCCGGGCACGCGCTCCGCAACTATCACGGGAAATGCGAGAACGTGCATGGCCACAACTATCGCGTCCAGGTGGGTATCGAAGGTGCGAAACTCGACCAGAACGGCTTGCTGTATGACTTCGCGGAGCTAAAGAAGCGGCTGCGCGCTACCAGCGAGTACCTGGACCATCAGTTCATCAACGATTTGCAGCCCTTCGACGAAATCAATCCTTCGGCGGAGAACATCGCCAAATTTATTTGTGATGAGATTCAGAAGGATTTGAAGGATGCGTCCATTACCTACGTGAAAGTTTGGGAGACCGACACCTCTTGCGCCGTGTACCGGCCCTAGCGGCCGAAGAAGGTAGCGTTTTTCTGGGCGAAATCGGCCCACTTGTCCGGCAGGTCGTCGGCGGCAAAAATGGCGGATACGGGGCAAACCGGGACGCAAGCGCCGCAGTCGATGCATTCCACGGGGTCGATATACAACATTTCTTCGGTGGCGAACTTCTCTTCGTCCTTCTTGGGATGAATGCAATCGACAGGGCAGGCGTCCACGCACGCGTGATCTTTGACGCCGATGCAGGGTTCAGCAATTACGTAAGCCATCTTGTTTCCGATTCGTACACTTCGCGCTTCTAATTCTTATGAGTAGCACACGCGGCTACGGAGTGACAAAGGCCGACCGCCGAGTGGCGCATTTTCGCTATTTAGGAGCGGGGACGGGGGCTAAAGCGTATCTCAGCCTTGCGAAAATTAGCGATGTTCGGCCCACTCCCTATAATGACGAATGATGATGTTGCCAAAAGTACGCAAGGCCGTGTTTCCGGCTGCTGGGCTCGGTACCAGGTTTCTGCCAGCTACCAAAGCCCAACCGAAAGAAATGCTGCCGGTTGTGGACAAGCCTCTGATTCAATACGGCGTGGAAGAAGCGCTGCACTCCGGCATCCAAAACATCATCATCGTCACTGGGCGGGGCAAATCCTCCATTGAAGATCATTTCGACGTCAGCTTTGAGCTGGAACAACTGCTCGAAACCAAGAACAAAGGCGAAATGCTGTCGATGGTGCGCGGGATCTCGGACATGATCGACGTTTCCTATGTCCGCCAAAAAGAGGCCCTCGGACTGGGACACGCAGTTTTGCGCGCCAAGGAGCTGGTCGGCCACGAGCCTTTCGCGGTGATTCTTTCCGATGACATCATTGCCTCGGAAACTCCCTGCGTGCGGCAGCTTCTCGACGTTTACGAATATTACGGCGCATCGGTTCTAGCGTTGATGGAAGTGCCGAAGGAGCAGATTTCGGCCTACGGTGTCGTCGATGCGGAACTGATCGCCGATAACGGCCGGCAAAACCGGCTGTTTCGCATCCGCAACATGGTGGAAAAGCCCAAAGCCGGCGAGGCACCCTCCAATCTGGCAATTATCGGCCGGTATGTTCTGACGCCTGAGATCTTCGCGTGCATCGAAAACATCCAGCCAGGTAGCGGAGGCGAGATTCAGTTGACCGATGCACTGAAATACATGCTGCGAAATCGCCCGATTTATGGCTTGAAGTTCGAAGGCAAGCGCTACGATGCCGGAGACAAGCTCGGTTTCTTGAAGGCGACCGTGGAATTCGCGCTGAGCCGGCACGATCTGGGACAGGATTTCCGCGAGTACCTGAAAACGGTTTGTACCCAGTGATGAAGTGGCTGTTCCTCTTCGCCGCGGCACTGGCGGGCGTTTCTCAACTCGCCGGACAGCAGCCCGCCACTCCGCGCGTGGTCGCGTATGTCGAGCTTGCCGTGAAGAACAACGATCTGGCGGCCGCCGCGGCCATGGTGGGCCAGTACCGGCGGCTGAATGGCGACACTCCGGAAGCGCTTGAAGCGTTCTCCTGGCTGGCGCGCGGAGAACTCGCGGCCGGCCATTTAGACGAGGCTGCGAAAGACGCCGCCGAAATCAAACAGATTTGCCAGACCACTCTAGGCACCAGAAGCCTTGATGCGGAGCCGCACTTGCCGCTGGCTCTGGGCGCGGCGTACGAAGTTGAAACTCAGGTCCTGGCTGAAAAGCATCAACGCACCGCCGCGATACAACTCCTCCGCACCGCGCTGCGGACTTGGCGCGGCACTTCGCTTGAAGATCGCCTCCAAAAGAATCTCAATGTGCTGACCCTCGAAGGCCAGCCCATGCCCTTGCTTCGCGAGACCGAGTGGATCGGCCCAAAGCCCGCGCCGCTGAGCACGCTGCGCGGCAAGGTGGTGCTGCTCTTCTTCTGGGCGCACTGGTGCGCGGACTGCAAAGTAGAGATTCCCGTGATCGCGCAGCTAGCTGCCGAACTCGAGCCAAAGGGATTAGTTCTCATCGCTCCCACCAAGCGTTACGGCTACACGGCGGAGGAGGAGCACGCCGCGCCTGCCACCGAAACCGCGTTCATTCAGAAGGTTTACGACCAGCTCTATTCCCAGATTCCCGGCATTCAAGTGCCCCTCGACGCCGGCAACTTTGAGCGCTTCGGCGCCAGCACCATCCCAACGCTCGTCGTCGTTGACCGCCGCGGCATCGTGAGGCTCTACCATCCGGGCGTGATGGACGAGAAGGCGCTGCGCGCTGCGATCGAGCCGCTGCTCGGCGGTCAGAACAGCGCCCGCGCTGGTGTCCGTAACCTTAAGCGATAATTTCTAGCATGAAGGTGCTTTCGTGTCGATCGCGCACAACGGGCACAGTACGCCCTGTGCGCTTCGCGGCCGCATTATCGCTGATTATGTGCAGCGCGGCGCTGGCCAGTGCCCCGCAGACCACCATCATGGTGACGGTCAAGAATCAATTCGACAAGCCGGTTGACAATGCCGCTGTCATTCTCGATTTTCTGGGCTCTCATCAGATCATGAAGCTTGGCAAGCGCAAGCCCATTCATTGGGAGGTGCATACCAATCTGCAGGGCATCGCCCACTTCCCGCCTGTGCCGCAGGGTACCGTGCAGCTCCAGGTCATCACCAAGCAGTATCAGACGTTCGGCCAAAAGTTCGACGTCGATACAGAGCAGAAGACGATTGACGTCAAGCTGAACCCGCCTCAAAAACAGTACAGCGCGCATCCGCCCTTGAAACCTGCGGATGAGCCCAAGCAACCGCCTCCGCAGTAATTAGCCTCTTGGATCGATTGCGATCGCCTCGATTTCCACCTGCACGTCGCGCGGCAGCCGCGCCACTTCCACCGTCGATCTCGCTGGCGGATTCGAGCTGAAATACTTGCCGTACTCCGCATTCATGCGCGAGAAATTGTCCATATTCTTCAGGAAAACAGTGGTCTTGACAACGTCGCTCAGCCTGAGGCCGGCCGCGGCAAGCACGGCTTGCAGGTTTTCAATCACCCGCGCAGTCTGCTCTTCAATCGATCCGGTGACCAGCTCGCCGGTGCGTGGATCGAGCGGAATCTGGCCGCTCAGAAAAACCAATCCGTTCTGCCGCACCGCTGTGGAATAGGGTCCGGCCGCTTTCGGTGCATCCGCCGCTGTGATGAAATCTTTCATGGCTTCTATTGTGTACCGCGCACAACGGGCACCGAACGCCCTGTGCGGCTTATTTTGTACCGGTGAGATGAAACGTGCCCACCAATTCGCCGACGTTGCCGAGACGTTGCCTGCGCACAATTTCGTCCAGTTGCTCTGCAATCCGCAGCGGCGCGCGCGGATTCACGAAAGTCGCTGTCCCCACCTGCACCGCACGGGCGCCCGCCATCAGGAATTCGGCCGCATCTTCGCCGGTCGCGATACCGCCAAGGCCGATCACCGGAATCTTCACAGCTTGCGCGGCTTCATAGACCAGGCGAAGCGCCAACGGCTTAATGGCCGGACCCGACAGTCCGCCGAAACCCGCGCCGATGCGCGCCGCGCGCGTGCGCACATTGATGGCGAGTGAAACAAACGTGTTGACCAGTGAGATGGCATCTGCTCCCGCGTCTTCCGCAGCTCTCGCAAACGGCTCGATGCAAGAAACGTTGGGCGAAAGTTTCACGATCAACGGCCGCCTGGCGGCGGGGCGCACTCGCGTGACCAGATCCGCCAGCACCGCGGGATCGCTCGAAAACGAAATGCCGCCCTGTTTCGTATTGGGGCAGGAAACATTCAGCTCATACGCCGCAATGCCTTCGGCGTCTTCGAGCACGCGGATTACGTCCAGGTAATCGTCGTCTTTGAAACCGAAAACGTTCGCAATAACCGGCACTGAATACTTGCGCAGCCGCGGCAGCTTCCGCTCGATGAAGGCGCAGACGCCGATGTTCTGCAACCCCACCGAGTTGATCATCCCTCCTTCGGTGTGCCACAACCGCGGGGAGGGATTCCCGGCAATCGGATCGCGAGAGAGCCCTTTCGTGACAATGCCGCCCAGTTGATTCAAATCGAGCAGCGGTGCGAACTCGATGCCGTAGCCGAAAGTTCCTGAAGCGGCAAGCACGGGATTGCGAAGCTGGATGCCGCAGAGATCGGTCGCCAGGCGCTGGTCGGCCATGGAACGTCAGGTGGCCGCGCCGGCGTGTTCGGCAGGGGCAAGCTCGTGCGCAGTCTCGCGAATCAGGTCCCAGGTGTCACGAACATCCTGCTCGTTGGTTTGAAAATTTCCGATCGCGAAGCGCAGCACGAATTTTCCATCCAGCACCGTATGCGACAGGAATGCTTTGCCGCTGGCGTTGATCTCGGCCAATAGCCTCTGATTCTGTTCATTCCCGGCACGATGACGGAAACAGACGAGCGACAGCGGAACCGGCGCGGAAAGCTCGAAATCCGCGTCCGCTTCTATTAGGGATTTAAGGAGTTGAGCCAGGCGCAAACTCTCGCGCAGCATCGCGATGATGCCTTGGCGTCCATAGTAGCGGAACACGTACCACAGTTTCAGCGCGCGGAAGCGCCGTCCAAGCTGCACGCCGTAATCCATGTAGTTCACCACGCGATCGTCTTCGGCGGTTCGGAGATATTCGGCCGCGAGCGAAGAAGCGCGGCGAAGAACGTGGGGGAAGCGCGTGTATAGGACGCTGCAATCGATCGAAACGTAGAGCCACTTGTGGGGATTGAGAATCAGCGAATGCGCGCGCTCTGCGCCCTCCAGAATGCCGCGCATCTCGGGGACCACCGCGGCGGGACCGCCGTAAGCCGCATCCACGTGCAGCCAGACGTTGTACCGCTCGGCGATGTCTGCGATCTGCGCCACGGGATCGATAGCGGTTGTTGAAGTGGAACCTACGGATGCCACGATGCAGCACGGCCGCTTCCCTGCCCCGAGGTCGGATTCGATAACACGCTGCAGCAGGTCCGGGCGCATGCGAAACTGCGAATCTACCGGTATCTTGCGCACGTTCTCCTGCCCGAAGCCCAGCGTGATGGCAGCTTTCTCCGACGAAGAATGCGTGTGTTCCGAGACGTAGACGATCAATCCCGGACGCATGCCTTTTATCCGGCAATCCGGATCCACCCACTCGCGCGCCGCACCGATGGCCTGCATCACGCCGATTGAGGCCGTGTCGTAGATGATGCCGAAGAACTCTTCGGGGAGGGCCAGCCACTGCCGCAGCCAACCGAGCGTGACCTGCTCGAGCTCGGTGGCGGCCGGGGCAGATTTCCAGAGCATCGCGTTGACGTTGAGCGTGGCCGAGAGGAACTCGGCGAGCACCGACGGCGGCGTGGAGGAGACGGAAAACCACGCGAAGAAACGGGGGTGGTTCCACAGCGTCAGCGCCGGAACAATGGTGGTCTGAAAATCCTGGAAAATCTGTTTGATCGGCTCACCATTTTCAGGAGCCGTTTCGGGTAGCGCAGCAATCAAATCGCCCGGCTGCGTTGGCGGCACGACGCGAAAATCGCGAATGTGCTCCAAATACCCCGCGATCCAATCCGCGTGCTCATACGCCGATCGCCGGAACTCCTCCGGAGACATTGTGCGCAAGTTTTTGTCTTCTGACACTACATTTAAGGTCGCATGGTCCGGGCGTCCGCGCATTCGGTCAAAACCTCCGGCAACCACTCGTCGAGCCATCGTTGAAAGGCCGTGAACTCGTGTCTAGTGTGGTCATCCAACGGCAGCACCAGATCGCCCAACTGCCAGCCACGCGCATTGGCGGTTTGCTTAATCGCCGCCGTTGCCGGAAATTTGTTCACATAGAGCAGAAATTCCTCGAGCCGCGCATTCAGCCGCTGAGCGCGGTCGAGATCGGAGGCGCCGATAGCTCGCTCCATCGCCACCAGCAGCTCCGGCAGAGCGGCAGCAACCCCGGAGACAATGCCGTCAGCGCCGCCAGCCCGGCCGCGCAAATAAAGCACTTCGTTCCCAACCATGAGCGAGAAATCGACGTTTCCGCGCAGCGCGATGAGCCGTTCGAAGGACGGCCAGTCGAGCGTAGAATCTTTGATTCCAATGCAGGATCCCGAACGCAGCAGTTGCTCAATTACCGCTGGCGGGATCGGGTTCGTATACATCGGCAGGTTGTAGAGGTACAGTGCCGCTTTTCCGCCTAGCTCCTTGGCGAATGCGCCATAAAAAGCAGCGATCTGCTGGTCGTTATACCGATAGAAGTAGGGTGCCATGAGCAGCAGGCCGGCAGCGCCCGCCTCAATCGCGTTTTCCGCCAGTGCGATGGCGCCGGTCAGGGTCGAATGCGAAACATTGACCAGGACGGGCACGCGGCTGCGTCGAATGGCCAATGCGAGAACACGCATCCGCTCCGCGGTGTCGAAATGTATGAATTCTCCCGTTGAGCCGAACAGCACCAGCCCATCAACGCCAGCGTCCGCTACCCGATCGAGATACTCGAGCAATGCACCGGCATCAGCCTCAATAGATTGAGCGCGTCGCGGCGTCAGCAGCGCCGCATACACACCTCTAGCGCGAGTTGGTTCGTTGCTCGTCGACATGCCAGGGCCGCACAGCCATACCCCGAGCCGAAGTATGAGGCGGCGAATCCGCTCCGTTCAGGAAGATTGTACTTCGTCACGCTGGCCTTTGCAGCGGCAACGGCTCAGAATTGGATTCATATCGTTGAATTGCCTGCTCCACCAGCTCACGGGGATCGAGTAGGTGCTCTGGCCGGAAATGCCGCGTAGACCATCGGCATCCCTCCTCAAACCGGATTCCCAGGAAATAGGCATTGTCGCGGAACACGCAATAACGGACCGTGCCCACCAACTGGCCGTCTCCATACTGCATGCTCAGCAGCGTGCCTTCAGGCACAAGACCCTCCATTTGCAAGCAGATGCCAGTAAGCGAAATATCTTCGAGATTGGCCACCCTCCGGCGACAGTGGCCGGATGGGTCCTTCCATACAACTTGCACAAGCTCGGCGCACAACAGCCTTGGGTCCGTTCGGCGTTCTCTCATACCTCTCTCATCGGCCGCAACCCTCCGCCGACTTTAGAGTGCCGCCCATAGGCAGTACCGGTACTATCGAATTGTCCTCTGTGAACGCACCGTTCCACACCCCCGGTTCCGCTCGACCGCCTGAAACTTCTCATTCCGGTCCCGATACGCGCTTAGGAATCATTCTTCGCATTGCATTCTTTGTAGGAACCGTGGTCATCGGGATCTGGGTGTTCACGTTTCTGTTTTCTTTTTTTGGCGTCGTGGTCGCCGGAACCTTCGGCTTGTTCATGACAGGCCTGTCAGCGAACTTGCTCACCATGAGAATCTTCGATCGCCGCCCCCTGGTCGACATCGGATTAGGCGGCGGCCCAGGCACGCGGCGCAATTTCCTCATCGGAATCCTCGGCGGAGGAGGAGCGGCCGCGGTCATGCTTGTCGCCCCTCTGCTGGCGGGCACCGGGCATCTCGTCCCCCGCCAGAATGCAACCTTCGCCTGGCCGAGCCTGCTGTTCTACCTCGCTGTTCTTTTGTTCGGCGCTGCAGGCGAGGAGATGATCTTCCGCGGCTATGCCTTCCAACTGCTTATCGAAAAAATCGGCCCCTTCGCGACCATCCTGCCGGTGGGCGTCATCTTCGGCTTGGGCCACAGCTTCAACCCGCATGCCACCAAGCTGGCCGTTTTGAACACCATGCTATGGGGAATCCTGCTCGGCTACTCGTTTCTGCGCAGCCGCGATCTCTGGCTGCCGATCGGATTGCATTACGGCTGGAACGCGGTGCTGCCGCTGTTCGGGGTCAATCTCAGCGGGCTTACAATCGAGGTGACGAGGTACTTTTACAGATGGGACCTGACGCCTCTCTGGAGCGGCGGAGCCTATGGACCCGAAGGCGGTCTGCTCACAACGATTTTTGTGATCGCGCTGTTCTTCCTGCTCGCACGAGCTCCTATCGTGCCGCAGCCGGCCGCCATCGCCCGCGTGTTAAACGAGCCGGCCTAGCGTTCTCGACTTGCCTCGCCCTCGCCTTCGGACTCGTGACCGTCTGCCCGCCGGCGCGCGCCGACAAGTTGAGCTTCGATGAGCAGATGGAAATCGAGCGCGGCCTCACTGCGGAGTTTGCCACTGTAAGGATTGCCTTGCCGCATTCCAAGAAATCGCTTGTCATCCATAGCGACGGCAGCTATGACAAGGGCGCCTGGGCACGCGCGTTGCAAGACGACGGCCCCGCGGCGCGGCTGGGCGATGAGATTCAGATCACCCGGGTTCAGATCGAATCGAATAAGATTTTGTTCGAAATCAACGGCGGCACCCACTCGGGTCACTGGTATGACCACGTTCAGGTGGGCATGGGCGGGAACACGTCGCCGGTGCGCACCAATCAGAACGCGCAGACCGCGAACGGATCGCACATTGCCCTGGTGTTTCCCGGTCCCGTGCCTTCGTTGAAATCGGCCGATATCCGCCAGATGCTTGCGCCCATCATGGATTTCGAAAAGCACTCCGCGTCCGCGCAGTACATGGACCGGCTGCCCGAGCCCATCAAGAAAGCTATCAAGGAGCAGCGCGCGGTGGAAGGCATGGACCGCGACCAGGTCCTGCTCGCGCTCGGCAAGCCGCACAGCAAGAGCCGCCAAACCAATAGCGACGGAGACGAGCTCGAAGATTGGATCTACGGCGAGCCGCCGGGCAAGATGACCTTCGTCACCTTTAATGAAGGCAAAGTGGTGAAGATCAGCGAATCGTATGCGAACGTGGGCGGCATGACCCAACCGCCGCTGCCGCCACCGAGATAGCCGGGTCGGCGGTTTCAACGCGCACGCGGGGTGCGTTGAAGCTTCCTTGAAGACGAATTTGGGCTCGCCTGTGCAGTCACATGATCTGAGAACTCTTCTGGCGGGGCAGCTCAAGTGCGTACCGCGATTTTCTTCGCTCGTCCCGTGGCGGGCCCGCCGATGAACTAGAGCCCGGCGCCACGCCGCAATCGCACGAAATTCTCTACACCGTCATCTTTGTCCCGGCTCAAAATTAAGCCGGGCAATTGTCATCTCCGCGCGAGACCCTTCTACTCAGATAATGGATCGATCCACATAACCTGGAGAGGATTGTCTTGCAGGAATCGAAAATCTTTATCGGTTGTCAGCAGCGGCAGTTCCGTGTGAAGAGCCGTTGCCGCTATCCAGATGTCGTTCTTGCCCATGTTTCGAGTACCACCCGCAGCCGCGCGATCGGCAGCCGAAATCGAGACGTAAGCTTGCAGAAGACTTGCGCCGTCAATGGGAATCACAACCAGGTTTTCGAGTGCTCGTTCAAGGGTCGACCGTTTTTCGGATCCCCACTGCCCCCTATCTGCCAGCACCAGAAGCTCAGCATGCGTCACGACGGAGACTACCTGCCGATGCAGACCTGCCCTCAACCCGAACACTCGGTCAATATATGTGCCGAGAGCCTTACCGCGAATGAGTGCCAGCAGAACGCTCGTATCGAGCACGTAACTCTGACTCAACTCCGGACGTCCTCAAGCGCCTGAAGCAATTCCCGGTCAGTTTCCTTGCCCGGCCAGGATCCGAAGAAGGACGCCACACCGCCTTTCGAAGCTTGCAACCGGCGCTCGGGCCTCCGCCTCAGCGTCAGCGAAGGCGGCACCTTCGAGAACGCCTGACGGCCCTCAACTGCGGGCAATATCTCGGACGCATCAATGCGGAGCAGCGTTCCGGATGGCCGGTAAATCGCCTTTCCTAGAACCGTAATGTCCTTACCGAAATAATCCTGTAGCATTTCCGATGTTCCGTCGATGAGAACACCGCGAATCTCCTCGCCCCCGTCCAGGATCAGCCCGAAAGAGCGGGTGCTATGCCGAACCATGTCGAGCTTGCCGACTATTCGAACCTGCCGCGGGGAGGGTGTCTGATCGCTCAACAATTGCGCATTGGCGATCACCTGTTCGTCTAGCGCAGAAAGCAGGTCGGATGCAGCAACGCCGAGCCGGAAATCTACACTTTTCAACCCGTGTCTAAATAGCCCGTTCCAATTTGTTATGCGCTTGAGTAAATAGCGATCATACAGGTCGCTGCCGGCTTCTTGTTGACGCACGGCCTCGGAGATTCGTCCGATCACTTGGATCGCCGTGTCTTCCGGCGAAGCGTTACCCGGCCAAAGCGACTGTTGCTCGAATAATCTAGGTGCGGCATCTCCTAATTTCGGAGCTTTCAAGTGAAGAATCGAGTCGCCATCTCGCGCGCTGAAGCCCAAAGTTCGAATATCGGATGCACGCTCCAACCAAGCCGGAGGCGCCCCAACCGAAGCACTGGTTCCCTCCAGAACCATGCGCACGCTCGGGCGAGCCGTGTTTTCCAGGCGACGTAGAAGCGGCGAGCTCAAGGCGAGCGGAATATCCCCACCGTAGAAGGCCTCGGTTCTGAGAACAATTTCTTGTTCAACATAGTTCATTGAGCACCTCCGCGACCATGGTTACACATTTGGCTCAACCAGGATGTAGGAACTATCGATCGAGGAACCGCGGGCTTGGGCAATGGCAGGCATCACGCGGCAGCTGCTCGACCGCGCAGTCTACGACTGACGCGGTTACGGAGTCCAGCGCTTCCGCGTTGAAGAGAAGTTCAGAGATCCGTGGATGCTCTGCGCGAGCCGAGCGCATGAAAGAGCGACTCGCCGCCGAAGCCGCCAAGAAAAAGCACGCAAAACTATCCCGAGAGTCGCCCGGGTAGATTTTTCCTTCCGCCGCCACCTCGTCATCCAATTTTCTATTTTTTTCGTATCGGCTTTGGGGGGACCGCGGCTTTCAACTTTGCGATCCCGTCATTCACAATGAAGGACCGATGAAGGAATGATTCAACCACGTCGATCATCGTGTTCAGTTCATCGGGCTTCGGTCGCCAGCCGCGATGCGCCGCGGCATTGCCAGCATCCACCAACGCCCGTAACGTGCTCTCCTCGTCGATGCTTATCTTCCCGTTCGCGCCGAGGCTGTCTAGCTTCTCCTGGAAGTTGATGCCAGGGTCGATGCCGAGGAGCTCGGAGGCACGATCAAATACAGTCCTGGCCGCAATAGCCGAAACAACGCGAAGATCGTTATCAAGAGCGGCATACATCTCGTGTAGCAGGCCGCCGAGATCGCGATCGGATTCTTCAATCCCGTCCAACCACTTGGGCCGTTGGCGGCTAATCTGTGCAGGCCAATACGTTGTTTCTACGCCCCCTTGGAAAATCAGCTCTCCCGTGACCGGATGCTCACCTATGGTCTCCCACTCCGAAAACCAGAAATCCCTCCGGAAATAAACCCGCTCGCATCCGCAACACTCGAGGATCATGCCCGTGTCAGTCGCGGCTGTTCCGTCCTCTTCATCCGAATGAACGACGTGCTCGCTACGAACATAAGCCCTACGGCCACTTCCGCAGTTAGGACAATGACCTTTGATTATCTTGCCCTCGGACGCCACGATTATCTCGATTATCCCAAAAGCCGCGACAATCCTACCCTCAGGACGGTTCAATTTGCATGTTCACAGTGCACTTCTGATTCGCGGGAACTTGCCTTCTTAGAAGCAGTGGATTTCAACGCAATGCAGCCTATTTCGCCCTGCCAGTCACTTCGGCCTGCGATCTCTTTGACCGCTGCATCCATCTCAACCTACGCCGCCTTCCTTTCCACCCGGCATCCTGAGCAGTCACTGGGACCTGATATCCGTGTGCTGCTCGGTTGCGTAGCCGCATAATCTCATCCAACGTCTGATATTGCTCCCGGCCCAGCAGACCAAGTATGTAAAGACGCGTCAGCACGTAGCCTGGCGCAAGTGACTCCAGCTCGACGTCCTCTCGATTTGCTAGCAAGCGCAGAGCTGCTTCTGTAGCGGACCACAACAGAAGTAAGGCGGCAGCCAAATGAACTTGCCGCCGAAGCTCATCCGCCTCCTCCAGCGAAGTACGAATTTGGATTGCACTGAATGTCTCGCGATGCTCAATAGCTGGCCCTCAATGATCAGTTCAAAACGCCGACCCGGTTGATCTCGAAGAACGCTCTCCAACGCAGCGATAGATTGGCCATTCGCCAATTCTTTCCTCGCTTTCACCTCCACCACCACCGTCTCTCCGTTGCCACGCGATCAGATCAGGTGCAAAGCCACTCAAAAAAGAGCCTCGACCCTGCCAAGCTTTGCGGCCTCGCTCCGCACATACCCTTTCCAATCCCGAAGCCTGTCGCGATTCCGTGTCTGCTGTGAAAGCGGAGGGCCCTCAACAAAAAACTCAAAAGTATCCACCGAAGAAACTCAGCTTAACCTAGACTCGCTTTCCCATCCGCAAAAACGAACCCAATCGGCGAGCGCCGAGGCGGTTCTTCGCTTTGGCGCGTTAGTGGCCGTTGCGCGCTTGCACTTCGTTCGGCAAAATCACCCACCCACCATCCCATCGCTCTTAGTCACGGCCAAGGAAAATAATCCCATCCCCTCCTAAATCAACACCTTCTCTCACGTCCACCACGCAGCCGCCGCTCACCCCGCGCAACACTCTCTATCGAAAATGCGTGGAATGCACGATCCCAGCATAGAAAATTTTTCGGACGACAATCTAGATCTTCCACCCCAACGCCCCGGCCGCTCCACCGGCCCCATCACCCCCGACGGCAAAGCCACATCCTCCATGAACCGCCTCACCCACGGCTGCCGCTCCCAGAGAACCGTCCTGCCGTTCGAAGACCCTGCCGAATGGGAGTTCACCCTCCAAAGCTGGACTTCCACCTACAATCCCCAGGACCCCACCGCCGCCACGCTGGTCTTTGAAACCGCACGCGCCCATTGGATCTTCCAGCGTAACCAGCAACGTCTCGATGAAACCGAATCCGGTCTGCCCCCGGACGCCATCGAATGGAGCGAATATCACATCAGGCGCTACAACAATTTCAGCCGCTACAAAACCACCGCCGAGCGCAGCATAAGCGCACAGGCCGTTGGGTGGCCGTTGTGCGCACTCTGAATTGGTCGAGCTTTTAATAACCTCGAAGCCTTCTATGAGCGTCAAGCCCACCGCTCTGCTCAAGCCGAAAAAGCGCGTGCAGAAATGGCCAAAATCCACATGCAATGGCTCAAGAAAAAAGCCGAAGCCGCAGCCACAAGCGCACAGGGCGTATGGTGCCCGTTGTGCGCGAATGGGAATAATCTGTGCGCCCGCCAGTGGGTGCAAGTCGTCGCCAACCAGCAGGGCGAGTGCATCACCGCCTATGGGCCCACTAATGAACGGCTTGTCGCCCGCGCTGCCGAGTCAGACCAGCCGCCCGAGTTCGTCACCCGCATAATTTCCTTCGTCAACGGCGTCCCGCCCGCTTACGAGTGGGCCTATCCGAATGACATCCAGCGCTACGAACAAACCGTCGGGATGCAGCAGTTCACCTATTCCGGCTGGCTCCAGCAAATCGAGGCGGAAAAGGTCGCAGGCGACGGCCATGTCGCGCCCTACATCACCGCTCTGCTCGCCGAATCCCCCTGACCGGCCCGTCTGGTCTGACCTTCTCAACACAGTCGCAGATCGCGTGGCACCACCCCGTTGCGCCCTCGCGCCGCCGCCGTGCATCAAATCACTATGCGGCTGGCCAGGCAGCTCTTGCCGGCTTTCGTTGCGCATGCGCCCATGGAAATGGTTTAATAGAGGTGGAAGCGTCGAACGCTAAGTGGGCAGAAAGCCCACTTTTTTATTGCACCTGGTTTATTACACCTGGTTATTACATCTCGGAACGTCCATGCCAGCAGTCGAAAAAACCGGACTCCTACAGCGCATCACCGAACTCGGTGAGCAGGCCGCGGCGGGTACTGCGATCGAAATCGCCGAGGTCCAGCTTCGTGGCGCAGGCAAAGCCCGACTGCTGCGTGTCTATATAGACCGGCCGGGTGGCGTGACGCACGGAGATTGTGAGTTGATCTCGCAAAAATTGGGCAAGCTGCTCGACGACGAGGATGCAATCCCGGGCGACAGCTACACGCTCGAGGTCAGTTCCCCAGGCGTCGAGCGCAGTCTCTCCAAACCGCGCGATTTCGAGCGTGTCGTGGGACAAAAGATCCGCTTGGCCGTGCGCGATCCGATCGAAGGGCAAACCCGCTTCGAAGGCAAGCTCGCGAACTTCGCGGACCAGGTGCTCGATCTGGAGATCTCTCCAGGCTGCCTGCTCCACGTTCCACTCGAACAGGTGCACAAAGCGAACCTGAAGTTCGAGTGGTAGTTCTCGAAAAGTTTCACTCGCAATAAAGACCCAGGGTTAACGTCAAGAGGTAATTACGTGGTTTCGATCTATCAGTCCATTGAGATGCTGAGCAAAGAAAAGGGCATCGACCCGCAAATCGTTCTCGACGCCGTCAAGGATGCAATGCTCGCCGCTGCGCGCAAACACTTCCGCTCGCAGGAAGACCTCATCGCGGATCTCGACGAAAGTACAGGCAATATCCAGATCTATAGCGTCAAGCAGGTCGTCGACGCGGTCGAAGATCCGCTCACGCAAATCACTCTCTCTGCCGCCCGGCGCATCGATCCCAATGCGCAAGTTGGAATCGAGATTCGCGACCCCAAGCCCACGGACGCTCTGGGCCGCATCTCCGCGCAAACCGCCAAGCAGGTTATCCTTCAAAAGGTCCGCGAGGCCGAGCGCGACAGCGTTTATTCGGAATTTCAAGGCCGCCAGGGCGAGTTGGTCAACTGCAGCGTTAAGCGGCTTGAAGGTCAGGACTATCTGGTCGACATGGGCAAAACCGAAGCGCGGCTGCCCAAGAAAGAGCAATCCCGCGTCGAAACCTTCAGCGTGGGCGACCGCGTCCGCTGCGTCATCAGAGGCGTCGAGCGCGGCGGCAAAAGCTCCGGCGTCGTCGTTTCTCGCGCCGCCCCGGAATTGGTCATGCGGCTCTTTGAACAGGAAGTGCCCGAAATCTACGACAACACCGTCACCATCAAAGCGTGTGCGCGGGAAGCCGGCGAGCGCACCAAAATCGCCGTCTTCAGCCGCGACCGCGACGTCGATAGCGTAGGCGCCTGTGTCGGCATGAAGGGCATGCGCGTTCAATCCATCATTCGTGAGCTGCGTGGCGAAAAAATCGATATCATCGAATACTCGGACGACCCTGTGCTGTACGTCACGAAGGCTCTCAGCCCCGCCAAAATCTCGCGTGTCACCATCGTCGATCCGGTGGAAAAGCACATGGAAGTCGTTGTCGACGATCTTCAGCTCTCGCTCGCCATCGGCAAGCGCGGCCAAAACGTGCGGCTCGCCGCCAAGCTGATCGGCTGGAAGATCGACATCAAGAGCGAGGAAGAGAAGCGCCGCGAGATGGAAGTCAAGATGGCCGACATGGTCATCTCCGGGGCGCCCGTGTCCGTGCTGCTCGATCATGGACTCGATGAGCAAATTATCGAGAAGCTGGTCTCGGCCGGCATCGGCACCGTGGAGCGCCTCGGTTCCATGACTCCCGAAGAGCTGGAAGCCATCCCGGAGATTGACGAAACTATCGTCACTCAGATTCAATCGGCAGTTGTGTCATTTTACGGCGAGTATGATACTGAGGAGTCGGAGATAGCTCCGGCCGACGCGGAAGCAGTCGAAACCGTTTTGGACGCCGAGGCCATTGAGCAACCCACGGCGGAGGAATTTGCTGAAAGCGAAAGCCCGGCGGCGTTCGAAAACATCGAGACCGGGGTATTGGAACACGATTTAGCGCGCCACGAAACAGCACTGCTCGAAGAATCCGACGAAGGTGAGGTTTTGGATTTAGGGCGCATTGAGGGCCTCTCCGCGGCGCCATCCACGCTCCGCGATGTGGTCAGTTCGGATGAAACCGCCGAAACCAACGTATCTGGTAACATGAAAAACGGCGAAGAATAGCTACAAATGGCGGTCACATAAGGAGTTAGCCGAGCAGTCTCTTCTATGAAGAAAATCAGAATCAACGAGTTGGCGAGGGAGCTAGAAGTGAAACCCGGCGTCATTCTCGATCTGCTGCCCGAATTAGGCGTGCAGGAGAAAAAGACGCATTCCAGCTCGATCGATGAAGACGTCGCCCTGGTGTTGCGGCATCGCCTGACCGGTTCCGATAGTCCTCGTGGCACGTTTTCACAGGGCTTTAACGGTCACGGTCACGAGTCGGCGGATGGTCATGAATCGTCTGTCGCCATAGCCGAGCCACCCGCCTCTGCGCCCCCTCCCGTTCACCCGCCCCTGCGCGACATCGCTCCCGCCGCCGTTGTACCACAACCGGCTTCCACTCCTGCGGCTCCGCCCCCTCCGCCCAGCCCGACCCAACAAACTGCCGAGGCCACGGCCGCTTCCATTCCGGGCGCCACCATGGAAGCGTCGCAGCCCAATACCGCGGAGCCGGCGCGCCCCGCGCCTTTCAGGCCGCTTCGTCCGCCGTTGGGCGGCGGTACTGCGTTGCATCCTCCGCTGGCCCACTCCACTCCCGGAGCCGGCCCCGGGAATCGGAACATCTCCATTCCTGCTCGTCCGGTGCCGCCTTCGCCACAGCGAACAGGCTTGCCACTGTCCACTCCCGCTCCAGCCGGACCGCGCCAACCGCTGCCCCCCGAACCGCCGCGCACCGTCACTCTGCCCGAGCGTTCCATGCGCAGCGCCGAAATTCCAGGTACGCCCGTGGTGCCTCCTGCGCCGCAAACCCGCGGTCCGCAACCGCCGACCCACGTTGTCGCTCCCGGCCCGTCTCCCGCGGCCCACACTTCCACTGTTCCTGGTGCGCCTATTCCGCCTCGTCCCGCCCCTGCGCGGCCTTCCGCTCCCAGCCTGACGCCGGGCACTCCCATTGCGCCTCGGCCTGCCAGTGCTCGCCCGCTCGCCGGCCAACCGGCGGCGCGTCCTATTGTGCCGCCACGCCCGGATCTGGTTCAACGCCTCAAACAGCAGCAGACGCAGCCTCGTCCCTCGCCCGCCGCTCCCGGTTTACCGCGCCCCGGTGCCCCCTCGCGCCCGGCCAGCGCGCCCGGTCAGCCACTCTATCGTGGACCCGTGCGCCCCGGCCAGCCGTTGATGCGCGGCCCTGGTGCTCCTGCGCTGCCTGGACAGCGTCGTCCCGGTGGTCTGCGCCCCATGCATCCCACCACCCCGCTGCGGCCGGAGCCCGCCACGCTGCCGACCGATCAGCAGCGGCGTCATCAGGCCAAGCCGGGCACCCGCCAGGTCGCTCACAAGCGCAATGAGATCGAGGGCATTCTCCGCGAGCGTGTCTCCAAGCGCAGCGCTATTGTCGAACCGCCTCCCATCGATCGCGAGATCACGGTTTCGGAAGGCATCACGGTCAAAGAACTGTCCGAAAAGCTCGGCGTCAAGGCCAATTCGGTCATCAAAAAGTTGGTCGATACCAAGAAGGTGTTCGCCACCATCAATCAAACCCTCGACGTCAAAATGGCCGAAGAGCTGGCGCGCGAGTTCGGCGCGTCCACCAACCAGGTCAGCTACGAAGAAGAATCTACCCAGGACATCGAACTCGCCGAAGAGACTGCGGATCTGGTGCGCCGCGCGCCTGTGGTCACCATCATGGGTCACGTCGATCACGGCAAGACATCGCTGCTCGATGCCATCCGCCAGACCAACGTAGCGGGACGCGAGGCGGGCGGCATCACGCAACACATCGGTGCCTATCAGATCGAGAAGAACGGCCGCAAGATCGTCTTCATCGATACGCCAGGCCATCAGGCTTTCACCCGCATGCGTGCCCGGGGCGCCAAAGTCACCGATATTGTTGTGCTGGTGGTCTCCGCCGATGACGGTGTCATGCCCCAAACGCTCGAGGCCATCGATCACGCGCGCGCCGCCAGCGTGCCCATCCTCGTGGCTATCAACAAAATCGACAAGCCTGATGCTCAGCCCGAACGGGTAAAGCAACAGCTCGCCGACCGCGGACTCTTGGCCGAAGATTGGGGCGGTGACGTCGTCATGGTTCCCGTTTCCGCCAAGACCGGCCAGAACCTCGATCTGCTGCTCGAAATGATCCTGCTGGTCGCCGATATCCAGGATCTGAAAGCCAACCCGGCGCGGCCCGCTCTGGGAACCGTGCTCGAAGCCAAGCTGGACAAAGGCCGCGGCCCGGTCGCCACCATGCTGGTCCGCAACGGAACGCTGCATGCCGGCGACTTCTTTATCTGCGGCGCGCTCTTCAGCAAGGTCCGCGCTATGTTCGACGATCGCGGCAATCCGGTCAAGGATGCCGAGCCGTCCATGCCCGTCGAGGTCATAGGCCTCGAAAGCTTGCCTGAGGTTGGCGATAGCTTCCAAGTCGTTTCCGACACCTCCAAGGCGAAGCAGATCGTCATCTACCGCGAGGCCAAGGCCCGCGATGCCGCCATGGCGAAGGGCGCTCGCGTCGCCACCCTCGATTCTCTCCACCGGCAGTTCAAGGAAGGCGAGCTGAAGGATCTCAACCTGATCATCAAGGCTGATGTCGGAGGCACCGCTGAAGTGCTCTCCGATACCTTGCAGCAGCTTTCTAACGATAAGGTGCGCGTGCGCGTGCTGCACGCTGGTGTCGGCGCCATCACCGAAACCGACGTGCTGCTGGCGTCTGCCTCGGAGGCCATCATCATCGGCTTCAATGTGCGGCCGGAGCGCAACGCGCAAGCCACGGCCGACCAGCAGAAGGTCGATATCCGCCTTTACAGCATCATCTACGAGCTGATTGACGAGATGAAGCTCGCAATGACCGGCCTGCTGGAACCGGTGTTCAAAGAAACCGTACTAGGGCACGCCGAAGTGCGCGAGACCTTCAAGATCAGCAAGGTCGGCACGGTCGCCGGCTGCTATGTGTCGGACGGCGCTATCCGCCGCGACAGCCAGATTCGCGTGCTGCGTGACGGCGAGCTCGTCCATACCGGCCGCATCGACGCCCTCAAACGCTTCAAGAACGATGCCAGCGAGGTCAAGAACGGCCTGGAATGTGGGATTTCGTTGGTCAACTTCAATAACGTCCAGGTCGGCGATATCCTCGAAGCGTTTACCATGGAGCGGGTGGCGCCCGAGCCTCCGGTTCTGCAATAGCTTCGCTTCGCGCCCGATCGGCGGCTTCGACTCATGCCTGCTATTGGCGTTCTCACGCTCGACATACACGTCGAGCATTCGCATTCTCTCAAGGAGAAGCGTCACGTCGTCAAGAGCCTTAAAGATCGGCTCCGCGAGCGTTTCAACGTCGCGGTGGCGGAGATTGACCATCTCGATTCGTGGCAGAACTCGGTGGTTGCCGCCGTCACGGTCTCGAACGATCGCGTGCATGCCGAACAGATCCTCAATGCGGTCGAGGCGCACGCCGCCTCCATTCTGGGCGGCGCTCTGGCCGGTGCCGGCATCGAGTGGCTGTAGAACAAGTCTTAAACTTAGAAGGGGAAGCTTTCATGGACAGCCACCGCACCGAGCGCGTCTCGGAAGCGCTCCGCGAAGAGCTCGGCGAGATCATCGCCTACGAGCTTTCGGACCCGCGAATCGCTGATGCCACCGTCACGGAAGTTTTGCTGTCGCCCGACATGCGGCACGCGCAGGTTCGTCTGCATTTGAGCAATGAGGCCGGCCAGCAGGCGGCGACCATCCGGGCGCTCGACGGCGCCCGCCACTTCCTGCGGCGGCAGCTCGCCGCGCGGCTGAATCTCTACCGCGTTCCCGAATTGCACTTTGAAGCCGACGTCACGTCCTCGCCCGATCGTTTGCAACATCTGCTGAAGCGCATGCGCCGGGGCCGTCCGCGCGACGAAGAACGCTCTCCGGGCTGATTCAGGCCGAGAACTCCGCGACCTCAACGGTACACTCTACTGACGGGATCTTAGCTTGTCTATTCATCTTTCTTGGGAGACTTCATGCGCCAGGCGCCGGTAAGCGGCAGGTTCCTCGAAGCCTGCCGGCGACGCTCGACGGATGTGCGGCCGGTGTGGTTCATGCGCCAGGCTGGGCGCTATCTTAAGCCTTACCGTGATATCCGCGCCAAGCATGGCATTCTCGATATCTGCAAGAACCCGGAGCTTGCAGCCGCGGTCACTCTGCAGCCTGTGGAAATGCTGGACGTTGACGCCGCCATAATCTTCGCCGACCTGCTGTTACCGGTTGAGCCCATGGGATTGAAGCTCCAATTTGTCAGCGGCGAAGGCCCTTCGATCGACAATCCGATCTCGAGCTCCGACGATGTGGATGACCTGCTTACGGATCGCACAGACGACCTGGGCTACGTCAGCGAATCGATCCATCTGGTGGCCCGTGCTCTTGCCGGACGAGTCCCGGTAGTCGGCTTCGTGGGCGCTCCATTTACTCTCGCCAGTTACATGATCGAAGGCGGCGCGTCGAAGACTTTTCTCAAGACTAAGAAGCTCATGTTCGGCGACGAAGTCATCTGGCGCCGGCTGATGGGCAAGCTGGTGGACGTGCTCGGCGATTTTGCCCGTCTGCAGGTTACTGCCGGTGCACGGGCGATTCAGGTGTTCGATAGCTGGGCTGGCGCGCTGAGTCCTGAGGATTACGTCCGCTACGTGCAGCCGTATTCGCGCGCGCTGATTGAGCGCATCCGCTCCACCGGCTCGCCCGTCATCCACTTTGCGACCGGAACCGCGGGTTTCGTGCGCGAGCTGCACGGCGCTGGCGGCGACGTAATCGGTGTGGACTGGCGCATCAATATCGATCAGGCGTGGATGGATATCGGCTATCGCTCCGCCATTCAAGGCAATCTCGATCCGGTCGCGCTCTTCGCCCCGTTGCCTGAGCTTCGCACTAGAGTCGTCGATCTGCTGCGCCGCACCGGCACTCGGCCCGGGCACATTGTCAATCTGGGTCACGGAATTCTGCCCGAAACTCCGATCGAGAATGTCAGGGCCGTCGTGCAAATCGTTCGCGAGTTTCATCGCTAGTGGCAGAACCGAATGTAGTCATCGTGGGCGCAGGCGTTTCCGGTCTCGCCACCGCCTACTTTCTTGGCCAGCTCGGCATCCGTTCCGTTCTTATTGAAAAGTCAAGCCGCGTCGGCGGCCTCATTCAAACCGATCGTCTGGAAGGTTGTTTACTCGAAGCCGGACCCGATAGCTATCTGGCGGCAAAGCCCGCCGTTACCGAATTAGCCGCCGAACTGCCCGATCTGAAGGACCAGATCATCGGTTCCAACGACACGGCGCGGCGCATTTTCGTGGTTAGGCATTCTAAGCTCGTTCCCATGCCGCGAGGAATGGCGATGATGGTTCCGGGCGATTGGTCTTCCGCGCTCGCGTCTCCGCTCTTCAGTTCGAAGACCAAGCTGCGCTTCTTAACCGAAGCCCTGTCGCGTCCGCGCGCCCGGGAGGAGGATTTTCCGGTTGGCAAATTCGTCGCTGATCACTTCGGTTCGGAGCTGCTCCACAACATCGCTGAGCCGCTGCTCGCAGGTGTTTACGGTGGCGATGCGGCAAGCCTCAGCGCTCCCAGCGTTCTCCCCCGGTTCGTCGCTTATGAACGCGCCTACGGCAGTTTGATCCACGCCGTTCGCCGCGAGCGCCGGCAAGCCACGGATGGCAGCCTGTTTCTATCTTTCCGCGATGGGATGCAGACTCTCACCGACGCGCTCGCTCGACAGGCCAACGTGCATTACGCGAAAGCCGAGCGCCTTGAAACCTGCAACGGAAGATGGCGCGTGCGTTGCGATCGAGAGGCGATCGATGCCGACGATGTTGTCATCGCTTGTCCCGCTTACGCAGCCGCTTCCCTTCTCGAAAGCACAGAGCCGCTGCTCGCGTCCGAACTGGCGTTAATTCCGTACTCCTCAGCGATCCTCGTGACACTGGTTTACGACCGCGCGGCATTCAGTCATCCGCTGGATGGGTTCGGCTTTCTCGTTCCTGAGGCCGAACGCCGAACTGTCGCCGCGGCTACGTGGGTCAGCACGAAATTTCCTTTACGCATCCGTCCGGATCTGGTGGCCTTGCGAGCCTTCATCGTGGCCGAGAGGGCCGAACAACTCGCCGAGGCGCCCGAGCAGCAGCTAATCGAACTGGTGCGTTCGGACTTGGCACAGTTCATGGGCGTCGAAAGTGCGCCCAGGTTCTTCACCATCCACAGGTGGCCGCAATCCATGCCGCAGTATGTTGTCGGGCATGCGGAACGGCTTCGCAAGATCGCGGCGGCCCTGGACGATCTTCCGGGGCTTCATCTAGCAGGCAATGCGTACCACGGAGTGGGAATCCCGGATTGTGTACGGTTGGCCAAAGAAACAGCGAAACAAATTCACAGCAGAACGTCATCCTGATTCCCTTCGTGAAGGGATTTTCACGGGCATTCACTGCAATTCGCTCAACTCCAACTGTTTAATCTTCGCGCCAACACACGTCTCACGGGTGAAGGACGAGTACTGCTAACCCAGGAAAGATGGCAGGAGGAGAAAGCATGAAGATTTTCAGTTTGGCCTTGGCAGCGGCGCTAATTGCCGCTCCGGCCTTTGCGCAGAAGGACACAGCGGAGAGACTTGCAGCCGCGACGGAAGACTTGAACGCGATGATGAATGCGTCCGATAAGGGCATTCCCCAGGACTTGTTGAATCGCGCGACGTGTGTTGTAGTTATCCCGAATCTCAAAAAGGGCGGTTTTATTGTAGGCGCCGAGTACGGGAAGGGCTTTTTCACGTGCCGTAAACCGAGCGGCGTAGGCTGGAGCGCTCCCGGCGCCATTCGCATCAGCGGTGGAAAGTTCGGTCTATTAATTGGCGGAGCGGAGACCGACGTTGTGATGCTGGTAATGAACCAAACGGGCATGGAGCATTTATTGAGCGACAAGTTCCAGTTAGGCGGCGAAGCTTCTGCGGCTGCTGGACCGATAGGGCGGGATGCATCGGCGATGACAGACGCCGAGTTGCACGCGGAGATTCTGACTTATTCCCGTTCGCGCGGAATCTTCGGCGGTCTTGATTTGACGGGCGCGGCGGTCACCGAGGACCATGACACCAACAAGGCGCTGTACGGTCACGATATCAGCAACAAAGAGATAGCAACCGGCGCAGTTCACACTCCCGCTGAGGCCAGGCAGTTCATCCATACTCTGGATCGCCTGTCTTCCCGCAAGTAGCTAAATCGGGTATTCTGATCACGGCCACCCGGCTCCATGCGAGTCGGGTGGCTTGCTTTTGTCTTCTCGCTCGCCGAGAGACAATGGAGATTGCGTCAAAACCCCTCTAAGAAGCTTCGTGTCGGGCTCATTTCCGGAGGCCGTTCCGGTGAGCACGAAATTTCTCTCCGCTCCGCTGAATCAGTTCGGCGAGCTCTCGATCCGAATAAATACGACATAACCGACTATTTCATAGACAAGCAGGGAAAATGGCGCCCGGTTGCCATCGCTCCTGAGCCCGGCGGGAATGCAGGCATCGATGTGGCTTTTCCCATGCTGCACGGCACATTCGGCGAAGATGGTACCGTGCAGGGCCTGCTGGAACTCGCCGGCGTGCCTTACGTGGGTGCTGGCGTTCTTGCATCCGCAATCGCCATGGATAAGGCGATGACCAAGAGGCTATGCACCGAAGCATGCTTGCCGGTGGTCGACTTTATAGTTGTGACTCCGGGCAACCACGATGTCGATCTGCCGTTTGGTTTTCCGGTTTTTGTCAAGCCGGTCAATCTGGGCAGCTCGGTCGGGATTAGTAAGGCGAGCAATTGTCGGGAGCTCAAGAAAGCCCTGGAAGTAGCTTCGCAATACGATCGCAAGATCATCGTGGAGCGCGGGGTGACGGGGCGCGAGTTCGAGTGCGCAGTCCTCGGCGGCGAGCCGGCAACGGCGTCGATGCCTTGCGAAATTATCCCTTCCCAGGATTTCTACACCTATGAGGACAAATATCTGCTTGACAAAGCGCGCATAGACCTGCCACCGAACCTCAGCCCAGAAGAAATCTCGGAAATGCAGCGGCTGGCAATTGCCTGCTTTGAAACTGTGAGCTGTGAGGGCATGGCGCGGGTCGATTTTCTGATGGACGGGGAAACAGGCCAGTTTTTCATTAACGAGATCAACACCATTCCCGGGTTTACATCTATCAGCATGTATCCGAAAATGTGGGAGTACTCGGGCATCCCGTATCCAGCTCTCTTGGACCGGCTGATCAGCCTGGCGCTCCAGCGCGCTGAAGCGCGCCAACAGATTCAATATTCGCGATGATCGCGGAATCGAAGTCGCTTCGACTACGTCCAAAACGTTTGTATCGTTTCCCGTACCGCGCCTGGCTTGGCGCTATTCTTTTCGCGCCTTTGTTGGCTGCACAAACGCAGGCGCCCCGTGTGGCAACTCCGCCGCCCGGGGATCCGGGAAAAGAGCTAACCCCGTTTTTGCAGCAATTCGTTCAGGTATTCTCGACTGTTCAGGCAGAATCTGCAGCTCAGCAGCCGGTGGATAAGCTGATTTTCGAAGGCGCCATTCCGGCCATGTTGCGGGAACTGGACCCTCACACGCAGTTCTTCGATCCCGGCCAGTTCGAGCAGCTCAGACAAATGGAAGACTCCGAGCAGAAAGGCTTCGGCAGCATCGTTTCGGTGCTGCCGGGCCGGGTTATTTTCCTACAGACGCTGCCGGGCACCCCCTCAAATAGAGCCGGCATTCAAGCAGGCGATGAGTTGATAGCTGTCAATAATTACGCCATTCGCACGCTTGAGGCCGAGCAAATTATTCAGCTCCTGACGGAAGCGCGCCAGCAGAAAGTCACGGTTTATATACGCCGTCAAGGCTCCGCGCGGCTGCTCGAGTTTACGTTGACGCCGGCGCTGGTGGATGCTCCGAGCGTGGATCGCGCGTTCATGCTGCAGCCTGGGTTGGGATACGTGCGGATCGCAAGTTGGGATCTGCAAACGGCAAAGCAACTGCACGACGCCATTCAGAAGCTGGGAGAGAATTCGTTGCGCGGCCTGGTCCTCGATCTTCGGAACAATCCGGGCGGTGTGGTGAAGGCTGCGTTGGACGCCGCTTCCATGTTTCTACAGCCGGGCCAACGTATCTTGACCGCCAAGGGCCGGGCGAGTGAAATGGAGACCGCCGACGTGCCCAAGACCGCAACGCCTTATCATTTCAGGCTGGCGGTGCTGATCAACGGAAAGACTGCCAGCGCGTCCGAGATACTTTCGGGCGCTTTGCAGGATCACGATCGCGCGGCAATCGTTGGAGAGCCGAGTTATGGCAAGGGCCTGGTGCAGAGCGTAATGCCTCTATCGGAGGGCGCCGGGCTGGCGATCACGACAGCTTTCTACTACACGCCGAGCGGCCGCTCCATTCAACGCCCTTTGCGCGACTCCGCTTTATCCAACACCTTCGGCAATTCTCCGGATTTGAAGCGGCCCGCGTACAAGACCGACAATGGCCGCGTCGTAATGGGAGGCGGCGGCATTCAGCCGGATGTTGTGGTCGCGCCTGCGCAGTTCACGCAGCTCGAGGCCGTTCTAGACGCGAGCGGCACGCTGACCTCGTTCGCGACGCAATATCTGGCGGCGCACACACCGCTCCCGGCGTCCTTCAAAATCACGCCGGAACTCATGGACGACGTCAAAGTGTTTCTGGCCGGCCATCAAATTCAGCCGAGCGTGGCGGAATGGAGCGCGGAGCGTTCCTGGATCAGCGCTCGCTTGATGGAGGAGATTGTCACGCAGGCGCGAGGGGTGGATAAAGGCGATGAACTGCAGGCCCAACGCGACCCGCAAGTTCAAGCGGCGCTCAAGGCGATGCAAGAGAACAATCTGCTTGCCTCGAGAAACTAGAGTTATTGGCGTCAGGCACTGCGGCGATAATCTCCGCGGCTGAAGTACTTCTCCAGCCAGATGTAGAGGCAGATGAAAAGATAGCGGCTTCCCATCTCCTTGATCTTCAGCTTGGCTTGGCCGGTTCGGCGATTGCGCCAAGTGATGGGCATCACGGTCCAGCTATAGCCGCGCACAATGGTCTTCAAAGGAAGCTCCACCGTCAAATTGAAGTGCGGCGAAAGCAGCGGCCGGCAGCCATCGATCACAGCGCGCCGGTAAGCTTTGAAGGCGTTGGTCGTGTCGTTGAGTTTCACCCTGAACATCAAGCGGATGAATAAGTTTGCCAAACGGTTCACCCGCATCTTGAGCCAGGGATAATCGATCACGCCTCCGCCTTTAATGAAGCGCGAGCCGAACACTGCATCCCAGCCGTCGTTCAGGAGCTGCCAGTAGCGCACGACATCGCGGCAATCGTCGGACTCGTCCGCCATCATCACCACCACGGCATCGCCGTGCATATGGTCGAAACCGCAGATAATGGCGCGTCCAAAGCCGTGTGGCTCCGTATTTTGGATCGGCGCCAGCGTGGGCACGCGCTGGCGCACTTGAAGCAGCGTTTCCCAGGTGGCGTCGGTGCTGCCGTCATCCACCACGACGATTTCGTGCGGGACGCCGTGCAGGCGCAGTTCCACGTAGAGGTGCTCGACGGTGGATGCGATGCATCCTTCCTCATCACGGGCCGGGATGACGACGCTGAGCAGGCGAAGCGGCTCAGTGTTGGCACCTGACGGTTCACTTTTCATAGCGCTCCCGCGCGCTTGAGCCAGCCGGGGTTGCCTCGCACGTGCGCGGCAATTTCGTCGAGAATAGAGGCGAGCGACCGGGCCGGCGCCCATCCGAACTCGCGGGCGGCGCGGCTCGAATCCATCACGACCCACGGAATGTCGAACATTCGCGGCTTGGCATCCGGTTCGGGCACATGCTTGCCGAACCGCTCATCGCACCACGCCGTCAACTGAGCGAGCGACATTGCATTCCGGGCGCCACCGCCCAAGTTATATACGGCGTCAACAGGCGGCTTGCCCTTCTGCATCTGAATGGCTACCAAACTGGCCAGGTCGTTTGGATGAAAAGCATCTCGAACTTGAAGCCCAAGACCGCCGAATCCGATGTAGCGCAGAGGCAGCCTTGCCGCATGCGCGTGCAGCCAATACGAAAAGATCCCCTGCTCGGCTGTGCCAAACTGCCCTGCCCCAGCCAGGACTCCACAGCGGTCTATCCACACAGGGAATTCGAAGGCTGACCCATATTCGATCGCCATCACTTCGGAGGCCAGCTTCGAGGCTCCATACAACGAAATGGGCTGCCGGACCGGGAAGCTTTCCGCGATGCCTGCAGAGCTGACGCCTTCCGGATTCGCAGATGCTGTATCGAGCATGAATGCGTGATCGTGCACCTTCGTGGGCAGTGCCGCGAGATCCCGCACCGAGTAGACCCGGCTGGTGCTGAGCAGCACAAGACCGGCTTTTTTCTCCCGGCAATACTCGAGCAGGTTCAGCGTTCCCACTAGATTGTGCTCACTTAGCTGCCTAGAACTCGACCGGCCATCGACACCGCCCAGCACGCTCGGGTTGGCAGCGGCGTCGATCACCCAATCACAAGCGGGCAATGAATCCAGATCGCTACGCATGCGTACGTCGCCATGCAGGAAGGCGATGCCCTTGTCGCCGAGCTCATTGCGGTTCCCCTCAGAGCCGGGACGCAGCAGATTGTCGACGCCATAGATTTGCACGCCTGCGATGAGATCCAGGAGCGCTGAGGCGAGATGGCTACCGACGAATCCGCAGATACCCGTGATGAGAATTCTCATCAATCAGCGCCGGCCGTAACCATGGCGGACCGCCCGAGCCGCACGTACCAAGATTCAACGATTTCCCTGAAGACATCCGGGAGCGGCCGGGTGATATCCCAGCGCGGATAATGCGCCTTCATTTTGCGAAGGTCACTGTAATAGCAGATGTGATCTCCAATCCGATTCTGATCGGTATAGGTGTACTTCTGCGGCTGGCCCGTGAGTTCCTCAACCGCGCTGAAGGCCTCGAGAATGGAACACGAATTCTCTTTGCCGCCGCCGATGTTGTACACCTCTCCGCAGCGCGGCGCTTGGATGAAGGCGCGCATGAAATTGGCAACATCCTCGGAATGAATGTTGTCACGCACCTGCTTCGCTTTATAACCAAAGACTTTGTATTCCCGGCCTTCGATGTTGCATCGGACCAGGTAACTTAAAAAGCCGTGCAATTCCACGCCGGAATGGTTCGGGCCAGTCAGGCAGCCACCGCGCAGACAGCAGGTGGGCATGCCGAAGTAACGGCCGTACTCCTGGACCATGACGTCGGAGGCGACCTTGGAAGCGCCGAAGATGGAGTGCTTCGACTGATCAATAGAGAAAGTCTCCGGTATGCCATGCTCGTACTCCGGATCGTCGTAATCCCAGCGCGTCTCCAGCTCTTTGAGCCTGATGGTGTTCGGCAAATCGCCGTAAACCTTATTGGTCGACATATGCACGAACGGCGATTCGGGACACGCTCGACGCGCGGCTTCGAGGAGATTCAGCGTGCCGACCGCATTAGTATCGAAATCGTCGAACGGGATCGCCGCTGCACGGTCATGCGAGGGTTGGGCCGCCGTATGCACGATCACCTGCGGTTTCAGTTCGGCGATCAGTTTCAATATCCCAGCGCGGTCGCGGATGTCGAGGCTGTAGTGACTGTAATCGGCTATGCTGGAACGAAGCCGCTGAAGCGACCAACTGGTATCGCCTTCCGGCCCAAAGAAGACGGCTCGTTCATTGTTATCGATCCCGAAGATCCGGTATCCATGATGGGCTAAATGCAGGCTAATTTCCGATCCGATCAGCCCGCACGAGCCCGTTACTAACGCATTCTTTGCCACTAGGTAACAATTTTATAAGACATGGCTGAGGTTTTGCACGCGAGCCGGTTTCGAGCACTCTCCGTTCTGGCGCGCGCCCGAGCGTTTCTCACAACCAAGCGTGCCAACATCCGCTGGCTATTGCTGCTGGTTTTGTGCGGATGGCTGGCCTTCACCTGGTACCAAACCATACACCGGGTGGTGCGGTATTACACGCCGCTTCCCACCTTCGACTACTGGCGGACAGCAGCATCCTTGCGTTCCTACCAGGCGTTCGATTTGCGGATTCTGTGGCACCAACACAACGAACATCGGATCGTCTTTCCGGAGATCGTATTTGCGGCGGACTATCTCCTGCTGCACGGCCGTCAAGTGCTGCCGCTTGCTATCAGCTTCCTTTGTTACGTGGGAAGCTGGCTGGTGCTGGCATGGACTTTCGCGCGCCATGGGTCCGTTTCAAAGCCGGTGCGCACGATTGGCATTGTGCTGGCGGGCATTATTATCGGCTGGCAAGGTAGCGCGGTGGTGTTGGCGGATGCATTCCTGCTTCAGTGGACGCTACTGCAACTGGCGGTACTGCTGTCGCTGGCGCTGCTGGCGCGTCTGAAAGAGACCGCAGCGAATACGGATCTGGCGGCGGTGATCGTTTGCGCCGTGATAGCGACTTATTCGTCGGGAAATGGTCTGCTGCTGTGGCCGGTGCTGCTGGCGGCTGCCCTACTGCTCTCCATCGGCAGGCGGCAGCTACTCGTGCTGGCGATTGCGGCTATTGTCTCGATGGGTATGTATTTCATCGGTTATCAATTTGTGGGCCGGATCTCGATTGCCAAATTACTTACCCATCCCGGGTATTTACTCGAATTTATCGGCGCCTACCTGAGCATGCCGTTTGGGGCGATCAAGGCGACCGAATTCGGCGTGACTGTGGGGTTGATCAGCCTGGCATTGACCGTTTTCTTCGCGGCGGCCGCAATAAGGAATCGCCTGCTTACTTCCCGAGTCGGGATTGTTCTGTTCGGCTGGTACCTGTTTATGCTGCTGACTATCTTATTGACGGTCGCCGGCAGGATGAATCTGAATGATGCAACGTTTTCCGCCGCAAAGGCCAACCGGTACCTAGCGGGACCGCTCGTGACCTGGGCCGTTTTCATCCTGCTAACGCTGTGGCTTTCCGCGCGTTTGGGCTGGCGCTTCGTGCGGCCATACGGGATCGCATTCGTGATTGCCGTACTGCTGCTGGCCGGACTTCCCAAACTGCGATGGTGGCTGCATGGCTCTGACGAGGAACATGCAAAGGAGCAGATGGAAGCGCTGGCGATTGAACTCGGCATTCAAGACCCGAACGTGGAACTGGGCGTCTTTCCCGATCCGCCAGCGGTGCCTTTTTGGTCTAAGGACATTCGCGAACAGCACTTCTCTGTGTTCTACAAGCCACGCAGTAAGTGGCTTGGAGAGCCGGCGAGCAGTTATGGCCGATTCCAGCAGTCATTTATTCCGGGGGAGATCACTTACGAGTTTCCCGTGCTGGACGGGGTGGAAGTAGCGGGATGGGCGGACGAATCCAGGCTGCGCCGGAGCAGGGGATGGATTCTACTCGCCAACGAGAGCGGTCAGATTGTAGGATTCGGACGGAAATTGCCTGCAGGTTTTCCGGGCGCTCTGGAAAATCCGCGAACTCCGCCCGCGCTCGGGTGGGTGGGGTTTGTTAATTTGAATTACCCGACGAAATCGTTTTCGGCGTATGTGATCGAAAACGGTAGCTTGTTCCCGATTCAAGGCTCGGCAAGCGTTCCGGACGTGCAGGTTAGTACCTGGGAGCGAGCGGGGCCGCAGATACAGGGCATGCAATGGCAAATGGACCCGAGTTGGACGATCAACAGTCCACCGCCGCCGGGAATTTTCGGTCAAGGACCGCACAAGCCGGTGTATTGGAGCTGGAGCGGCGCTGACCATAATACGGGCCGAATCACGTCATCCGTATTCAACGCGCCCGCGAACGCCTGTATGATTCTTCCCGTGCTGCAAGGGCCGAAAGACGGCGGCCTTTCGGCCGGCGTTGTGGACGCCGAAAAGGGGCAAATGGTTGCTAGCGTGCCGCTCCAGGACACTGTGCATCAATGGGTCTTCTGGCGATTACCGCTTCCGCCGCAAGTTAGGCGCCTGCGGATCGTCGCCCAGGATCTGGGAACGAGTTGGGGCGAATGGCTAGCGATCGGCAACCCGAGTCAATGCAAGTAAATGCGTTGTTACTGGAGGTTGTAAGTGCCGGACGGCGGAGTGAAAACAGGATTCAATAAGATGAGATGCCGGTCACGGTTTGCTCCGGAACGTATACCGAGGCAAAGGATCTGGCCCCGATCCGTGATGTCATACGCTTCCTCGAGACGCCAAGGTTCGCCAGGCGAAACCAACTTATTCAGATCCTGCATGGTTCCGTTTTCCCAGATAAATGCGTGCCGCGCGAACTGGGTGACTCCGGATGCGCCAACGATTTGGTCACGGTTGTTTATGGCGTTGGCGCGTACAGGATCAAATCCCAAGGAGCCAAGATCCTGCATCCGGTGATTCGAATACAGGAACGCATGCGTCTCCGCGCCCTCGGCTTCTGAATAACCCACCACGTCTCCCCGGTCATTCAGAGCGAGCGCGCGGCTCCGCATGCCGCCTGGAAGAGTGCCGAGGTCAGCGACCCGATTGTCGCGCCAGATAACGGCATGCACCAGGTGCATAAGGGTCTCCGCCGCGCCGACGACCAGCCCATGGTTATTGATTGCGTACGCGGCGCTAAAAGCGCCGCCCGGCAGCGTACCCAGATCGACCAATTTGCCTGCTTGATAAATAAACGCGTGCCGGCTTTGATCGGGGAGACTTGCCGAGCCGACTACCTGGCCGGCTTCATTGATTCCGACCGCCTTGCTGTCCCGGCCGCCGAGCGTGCCGAGATCGACCATTTGCGATTCAGTAAAAAGAAAAGCATGCGTTGTGGCACGGCTATCTACGAGATTCCTGCCAGACACCGACCAGCCGACAAATTGGCCTTTGCCGTTTGCTCCGGACGCGATGCTGCTGGCAAATCCTTCCAGCGTTCCGATGTTGCGCGGGGAAGCGCTGGCCCATGCAGACGCATGAATGATGCGATCGGGCGTCGCTTGCCACCACGAGATCTCGCCGGAAGCGCTGAGGCGCGGTGCAACGTCGTCGCTGACCCAGGGCAGAGCGCCGACATCAACGACTTCGTAGCTCGGATTCAGCGAGGCTGCTCCCAGGCAGCTTGCCATTAGCAGGCCAATCGCAGAGATGACCCAGCTCGTTCCCATTGGACGGCCTTCTAGTGGATGAACCAGACCTGGTTGGTTGAACCGGTCGCGGTGGCCTGGACGATATCTGTCTTCTGCGCATCGGCTGAGGCATCCACCACCAGGCCGCTGTATTGATTCTGGATGATGAAGCCTCCTGTCGAGGAGCTAGTGATCAACCAATGCTGGTTGTTTCCATTATTCAGGGACCACTGGACCAGCTTGGTGCCGGAAGCAGTGCTGAATGACGGGTCGTCCAGGACAAGGCCGTTGCTGTCGTTGGTGATGGTGTAATAGCCGTTCCCTACGGACGTAAACGTCCACTTCTGATTTGCGCCGCCGTTGGTCTGGTATAGCTGCACATTAGTGCCTTGGGTGCTTGAAAAAGAAGGGTCATCCCACACCAGCGAGGCGGCTGAATTACTCACCGTGTAAGTTCCGTTTTCGAGAGCTGTTCCTACCGCGGCAGAGGCTTCGTTCGACGGCGCTGAAGTTCCCGCGGAAGCGACGGCGGCTACGGTGTAGTAGTAAGTCGTGCCGCTGGTTACATTGCTGTCGGTGTAAGTAGTGCTGGTTGGAGAGCCGATCGGGTTCTCAGCTTCGCCGCCCGGGCTTGTCCCGCGGTACACCTCGTAATATTGCGCATTTGCGCTGGCGGTCCAGGATAAAAGGACGGAACTGCTCTGACCCGTAGCCGTGAGCCCGGTAGGCGCAGCGGGGCCCGAGCCGCCCGACAGGATATCGACGCGATCCGGAACCGCATAGTAATTCGTGGAGCTTGGATTTTTGCTTCCGGTGACGCGTAGTTTGAAAATGTGGTCGCCGGCCGTTAAGGTGGGACTGGTCCAAAGCAGGACATCGCCGGCCCTGGTGGCGGCATAGAAATCGATGTTCGTCTCGGTGCCGCCATCGATCGACACCGCGCCGATGCCATGCAGCACGTCCTGCACGCCGTAGAACTTAATCTGGGTACCGGTGAAAGCAACGGTCATGTAGTCGTTGGTTACGTTATCCCAACTATTGGTCTGGTCGTAGAGAATCGATCCGCAGTTGCTGCAGTGCTGCCAGCCGCTGCCGACGTAGTGAAATTGATTTCCGCCGGTGCCGATAACGGCGTCATCGATGGTAATGGTGGTTTGGTTGACAGGCAGAAGGCCGTAGGCGACCAGTTGGCCGGAGCTGGAATCGCTGCCGACATACACTTTTCCATTCGCCACGGTGGGCGCAACAAACTTCGCCCAATCTCCGAAATCGTCGCGCGACTGGTTCTGATACGAATCCCAAAGTTCGGTGGTAATATTGGTCGCATCATAAGCGAAAAGCTGCCCCGCGGCCAGGCTGTGAATGGGCGACGTAAGCGAAACCGAAGCCCAGACGATGTTGGTTCCCGGCGCGTAGTTATTGGAAGAAAGTGAAAGCGCTCCACCGGCACAACATCCTGAAATGGTAGTGGCGCCTTGGGCGGTCGGAGTAGTATTGAACAGTCCGTTCGTGAAAGAATAAGCTTCGAGATTGCTGCCGGAATCCCATACGAAGAGTGTGGGATTACTCGGATAATTGAAAAAAATGGGCGCGCCCCATAATCCGCCCGCGGTGGAGAACTCCTGGACGACGGGATCCTTGGAGGCATTGTAGTGACCCATGTTAGTTGTATTCACCACATACATGAGACCCTGCTTGCCCTCGCCGACGATGTAATTGGTTCCGGGAATAAATAGCGGACCGCCGGAGGAAACGTCCTTATCGGCTGAGTTGAGCGCATCGAAGTTATTCGGGATAAAATAATCCTGCGGGACGAGCGAGCTGTTCAGTTTGATAAACGCTTCGCCGTAATCACTGCCGCCGGTCTGCACGTCGGTAGTACCGTTTCCCACCATGAGATACAGGTTGTTACTGGCATCTGCCACCAGGCCTTGGCCGGACTGCCAGATGCCGCCTGCGCTGCCGTTCGGCGAATCATTGAAGACATAGAGTTGCTGGAGAGTGGAGGCGCTGTAGCCGAGCACCCAGCCGTGATAGGGATTGTAATCTTCATGCGAAGCGAAGGTCAGGTACACCACGCCGTTGGCCAGTGTCAACGCCGCGCGCTGGTTTTCTTGCGAAGCCTGAAACGGCACTTGACCGCCGCTACTCGCGTCGCCGGTTCCAGGGACCGAGGCCGAGATCTGGACCGGCCCATTGAACTTTTCGTTTCCGGTGGTGATATCGATGGCGTGCAAGCGGAAGATTTGCACCTGACTTTCGTAGGTCTTGGTTACGAAATACATGGTCTGGGTAGACGGGTCAATCACCGGAGTGCTGATGATTCCCACCTGGACCAGGATATTTTGAGTGTTGATGACAGAGCTTGGAACCGGCGTCCCGTAGTTTTTGGTCCACAACTGGGTGCCGATATCGGCATCAATTGCGAATATGGAGTCGCCGGCCGTGGCCACATAGACAACGTTGTGTGTTCCGCCAGCGATGGGCAGGCTCGGCACATACAGCGGCTGCGCAAAGACGTAGCCGTCCAGGTTGACGGTAAACAGCTTGCCGAAGGTGTTGACGTTTACGTTGGAGGTCGTGAGGATCGTTTCTTTGAGGTTGTTGCCGGAGCGCGAATTGTCGTTATGCTGTGTAAGAACGCTCACTTGGCCCCAGGCCGTCGAGCACAGAATGACAGCTAACAATATTGCGAGATGAAAACGGGTTGACTTCTGAGCAGTCAAGAATCATATCCTTTCGCGACGACCGAGCCGTCGAGTGCGAACGCAGGGTTGCAATGTCTGTTGTACTGCAAATGCGCAAAGCAAAGAAAGGATTAGACCTAGCAATCAGTAAGGGCAATAGGATTTAGTACGCCCAGTCCCTAGGACTTTTTCCAGAGATGGATTTACGGGCCTTGCGTTTACGGGCCCGGTGCTTACAATAGAGATGGGCGAATAAATGGCGAATACATCCGGCCTTCGCTACGATGAGCTGTTTAAACCCGGCTCGGCACTGGCCTGGGAGCGACCGGAACCGAAGTTTCCGGCGCTGCCGTTGCCGGGCCTCAATCCATTACTGGCAAATGGGTTATGCCGCGGCGCCATAGCGGAAGTGAATGGCCGGCGGTCGTCGGGCCGAACTTCCATCGCGATGCATATCCTGGCGCAAGCTACAGCACGTGGTGAGATCTGCGCGGTTGTCGACCTGTATAACAATTTTCATCCTGCGTCCGCGCAAGCCGCGGGCGTGGAGCTGAATCGTTTGATCTGGGTGCGGTGCCGCGGGAATGCCGAGCATGCGATACGCGCCACGGACCTGCTGCTGCATGCAGGCGGCTTCGGGGTTGTGCTGCTGGATCTGTGCGACGCTCCTGCGCGGGTATTGAATCGCATTCCGCTGTCGTATTGGTATCGCTTCCGGCGGGCGGTCGAACAAACGCCCGCTATTCTTCTCCTCTGCGCCGATTCTCCTCAGGCCAAGTCGTGTGCTTCCTATAGCATTGAGTTAAAACCTAAAGTGTTTTATTGGACTGGTAAGGCACCCTTTCTACTCTTGCGCGGGATGGAAGCAATAGCGATGCTGCGCAGGGTACGCTCTTTGTCCGTGGTTTTGCCGGCCTCCTCCCTTCAAGTGATGGTTTAAATGTACGCGTGTATTTACGTTGCCGACCCACAGGCCGGGCAGCAATTGCTCGCACTGGCGCTTGAGTTTTCTCCGGCAGTCGAGCAGACCTCGCCCGAGATGGCCGTCTTTCCAATCGGCGCACTGCGGACGCTGATCGGCTCGCCGTATCAGATCGCTTCGGAAATTTGCCGCTTGGGACATGAACGCAAGCTGGAAGCGAACCTGGCGATCTCATCCAACCCCGACACCGCCATTCTGCTGGCGCGCCACTTTTCCGGGGTGACGCTGGTTTCAGCCGGCGAAGAACATTTGAAACTGGCGCCCATTCCACTGCACAGCCTATTCGCGTATGACACAACGCTCGATCCGGCGTTGCTCGAGATCTTGCAACGTTGGGGTCTGAAAACCTGTGAAGATCTGGCTGGGCTGCCAGAGCGAGGCGTGGCCGAGCGCTTAGGAAAACCGGGAGTGTATTTGCGGCGGCTGGCTTGCGGCGCAATCGACCGGCCGTTGCGCGTTCCGGCGCCCGCTACTAATTATGAAGAGCGTGTGGAGTTGGAGCATGCGCTGCATTTGCTGGAGCCGCTGCTGTTTTTATTAGGCCGCGCGTTGGGCGAATTATGCAGCCGCTTGCGCTCGCAATCGCGGGCCGCCCGGGGGCTCGAAGCGCGATTCGATTTGGAGGAAGACACACAACGCCTACGCGCGAACCCGTATTGCTGCGAGCTGGAGTTCCCCGTGCCGCTGGATCAAACGCAGACGATCCTCAAGCTGCTGCAGCTTCATTTGGAGCGCCATCCTCCGGACGCGCCGGTGATGGCTTTTACATTGCGCGTGGATCCAGTCGAACCGCGGCGCATCCAAGGCGGCATGTTTCTTCCGCCTACGCCGCCTGCCGACAAGCTGCAAGTCACGTTAGCGCGGATTGCCGCGATGGTAGGCCAGGAAAACGCCGGCACGCCGATGCTGCTGAACACACATCGGCCCGACGCATTCCAAATGACGGGCTTGAACATGGATGAGGCCGGCAAGCTTCCGAGCACGCGGCCAGAAGCGGGCCAGACGATCCGCTTAGCGATGCGACTGTTCCGTCCGGCGCTCGCGGCGCGTATTCGGCTGGCAGGGACGGCGCCGAAAGCCGTTGCGGCGGCGGGTATAAAAGGAACTGTTTTGCGCTGCGCGGGTCCGTGGAAGACTTCCGGCGAATGGTGGACTTCTACTTCTTGGGCACGCGAAGAATGGGATGTGGCGCTAGACGATGGCGCGCTCTATCGTATTTATTGTGAACTGCCGGCGCGCGCATGGTACGTGCACGGCGTTTATGATTAGGGCCGGAGCGCCTGCGGCTAAGGGCGGATGGCCGCCGGTTCCTCCGCTTGCACCCGGTGCTTCAGCTCCACTGTCTGTGAGCCGTTCTGAACTTCAACGGGCTTCCGCACCGCTTCGCGGAACAGCACGGCGGAGTGCTCGAGCATGTCATAAGCATCGCCTGGCTTGATGGATTGAGGCTCCGTAGAGCCCGGATCGCGCGTATCCAAAAGAAGTTCCCAACTGCAACCCGAGGTGCAGGCCGGGATATAGAACTGGATGTGCTCGTGGTGCGGATTCAGGCAGAATAAGAAACTGTCATCGTAGATGGGTTCGCCGTAGCGGTCCACATCCTGCAGGGTTCGCCCGCTCAGCCGTAACGCGAGGCAGCGCACCCAACCCGCCTTCCATTCATCTTCGGTCATCTCCCCGCCATCTGGACGATACCAGGCGATGTCGCGCACTTCGAATCCGTCGACCTGATGTTTAGCGGCGCTAGAGGGGCTGATCTGCCGGTCCTGGAAGAATTTGCGGCGGTGAAAATTCGGGTGCTCCTTGCGAATCTTAATCAGGTTAGTGGTGAACTCCAGCAGTGCCTTTTTGGCATCGCCGAGGTTCCAATCGATCCAACTGATTTCATTGTCCTGGCAATAGGCATTGTTATTGCCCTGCTGGGTGCGTCCGATCTCATCGCCGCCGCAGATCATGGGAACGCCTTGCGACAACAGCAGCGTCGCCAACATATTCCGCATGTCGCGGCCGCGCAGCTCGATGATCTTGGGATCGTCCGTGGGACCTTCGACGCCGTGATTCCACGAATGATTGTCGTTGGAGCCGTCCTTATTGTCTTCGCCGTTCGCCTCATTGTGCTTTTCGTTGTAGCTGACCAGGTCCGCCAGCGTGAAGCCGTCATGCGCGGTGATGAAGTTGATACTGGCAGAAGGGCGGCGGCCATCGCGCTGATAGAGATCGCTGCTACCGGTCAGGCGGTATCCCAGCTCGGCAAGCTGCCCATCATCGCCTTTCCAGTAGCGCCGGGCGGCGTCGCGATACTTTCCGTTCCACTCGGCCCATAAGGCGGGAAAGCGGCCGACCTGGTACCCTCCTTCGCCGACGTCCCAGGGCTCGGCAATCAGCTTGACTTTGGATAGCACGGGGTCCTGGTTGATGACGTCGAAAAAGGCAGAGAGCCGGTCGACGTCATGCAATTCGCGCGCCAGTGCCGAAGCGAGGTCGAAGCGGAAGCCATCGACATGCATGTCTTCCACCCAGTAGCGCAAGCTGTCCATCACCATCTTCAGCACTTGCGGTTGACGCATGTTGAGCGTGTTTCCAGTGCCGGTGTAATCCATGTAGTAGCGCGGCTGGTCCGTCATAAGCCGGTAATAAGTCGCATTGTCGATTCCACGAAAGCTGAGGGTCGGCCCCATCTGGTTGCCTTCCGAGGTGTGGTTATAGACGACGTCGAGAATCACCTCGATGTTGGCGCGATGCAGCTCCCGCACCATGGTCTTGAACTCGCCGATCTGCTGGCCCATGTCGCCGGAGCTGCAATAACGGGCGTCGGGCGAGAAAAAATTTGTCGTGTTGTAACCCCAATAATTGTGCAGCCCTTTATCCAGGAGATGTTTATCATCCAGGAAGTCGTGCACCGGCATCAACTCGACGGCGGTGATGCCCAGCTTTTTCAGGTACTCAACTACGGGCGGGCTTGCCAAGCCCAGATAGGTGCCACGCAAATTCTCGGGCACATCGGGATGCCGCGCTGTGAACCCCTTGACATGAAGCTCATAGATCACTGAATCGTGCAAGTGAGTGGCCGGGGCGCGGTCGTTCTGCCAATCGAAATGCGAGGTGGTCACGACACCCTTTGGCATGCCCGCAGCGTCGTCTTGCGGATCGCAGCTCAAGTCTTCGGCCGGGTCGCCGAGGCGGTAGCCAAAGATCGGATAGTCCCAATCCACCTTCCCCGCAATCGCCTTGGCGTAAGGGTCGATCACGAGTTTGGCCGGATTGAAGCGCAAGCCTTTCTCGGGCTCGTAGGGCCCATGAACGCGGTAACCGTACAACTGTCCGATGGTCAACCCGGGTACGTAGCAATGCCACACATAGCCGGTACACTCCGGCATCTGAACGGTGTCGTGTTCGGCCGATCCCAGCTCACGAAAGAGGCACAGGTCTACGTTAGTTGCGTTCTCCGAGTAGACCGCGAAGTTGACGCCTGTCCCATCCCACGTTGCGCCTTGCGGATACGGCGATCCTGGAAGAATCTTGGCGGGCATGCGTGCGTACGTTTCCTCTCTGCTCGAATTCGAGGTGCTGAGTTGTCAAATCGGAGATGTCTTGTAGTTCATCTTTGTTACCTGGGGGAAGCGCGTGAGAGAGCCCGCGAGTACTGCACACTAAGTAGGCGCACCCGACCCGTCGGGCATTTACAAATCGAGAAAGTTTGTAGCCTATATTCCACTTTTCATGTCCAACCTACCGGGACTTGTTCTGGGCCCCCACCCCATGTCAACCATCAAGATTTACGACGGCGCAGACGAGGTCCGGATCGAGATCGCTGGCCGCTTTCAAGCAGACTCGGTGAATGAGGTCGCCCGGATGTGGCGAAGCGCGCTGGGTGAAACCCGGGCGCGCAAGTGCATCGTAGATATCTCGCGCATCAGTGGATATGATACGGCGGGCTGCAAGCTTCTACGAGACATGTACCACCACGGCACCCAAATCGCGGCGGGGACGCCGCTGTCTTTAGTGTTCTTGAATGAAATCTCAACGCCTCGCCGGCGAGGACCGGCGCTGGTGCGGGAGCGGCCTGCTCCCAAAGAGACCTCCGCGAATACGTCGCGGCTTCGCCCCGCGGCTGCAGGCGAGTAGCGCGAGTTCCAAATATTTGTAACCGTGCGTCCTCAAAGCCCATCCTAGGGCTCTGAGGTAAATTCACGCGAGCAGTATGAGTCAGAAGTGTGGGTCCATTTCTTCCACTTCGCGGCGGGAGGTTTTATTCTCGGCCCTGGCGCTAATACCGGCAAGCCGCATCGTTCACGCCGGGCAATGGCAACCGGCGCCAGGCCAGCCTGGGCAAACGCAATCGCCGCCAGCGCCATCCAGCCAAGCGCCCGCTGCACAGCCGGGCCCAACACGATCGCCGACGCCGACTTTTTCGACGGGCGTCAAGGTGGTCAATGTCTTCGCCACTGTGCGGGACAAGGATGGAAAGATTGTCCGCAATTTGACTAAAGACGATTTCGCGCTGGAAGAAGATGGCCGGCCGCAGGCGATTCGTTATTTCTCCCAACAGGCGGATCTACCGCTGACGCTAGGACTGCTGGTGGACACCAGCGGGAGCGAGCGCCGGATGCTCGGGACCGAGCGCGACGCGAGCAACACTTTCTTCCAACAAGTGCTGCGACCCGAGAAGGACAAGGCCTTTCTGATTCACTTTGATCGCGAAGTAGAGTTGCTGCAGGATCTCACGGCATCGCGCGAGAAGCTCGAGAAGGCGCTCGATCAGATCGATAAGCCGCAATGGGGCAATGGCGACAGTGGTCAATCGGGCGACAGCGGGGGACAGAATGGGAGCGGCGGGTATGGGCATGGCGGCTACGGTCGTGGTGGCGGAGGGCGCAGCGGGTATGGCGGTCACGGCGGCGGCACCACGCTATACGATGCCATCTATCTAGCGTCGGACGATCTGATGAGCAAGCAGACCGGCCGGAAGGCGCTGATCCTGCTGACCGACGGGGAAGATCGCAACAGTAAAGTCTCAATGTCGGAGGCGATCACGTCGGCGCAACGCGCCGATACGTTGGCGTATTCGGTCCGCATTGCGGATGACGAGCACGAATCGAGCCATAGTTTCGGAGGTCCGGGCATGGGCCGGCGCGGCGGCTGGGGCGGAGGGGGTGGTGGAATGGGCGGCGGACGCGGGCGCGGCGGCTCCAATGAAAACCGGCCTGACGGCAAAAAGATTTTGCAGCAGATTTCAAGGGAGACGGGCGGCTCTTATTTCGAAGTTTCGAAGAAGAAGACTGTGGACCAGATCTACACGCAAATCGAGGAGGAGCTGCGCAACCAATACAGCCTCGGTTACACGTCCGATCAAACGAGCGGCGGCGGATTCCGCAAGATTCAACTCACGGTCAAACAGAAGGGCCTCACGGTTCAGACGCGCGACGGGTATTACGCGAGCTGAAGACGATTGCAGGTTCGTCTCAACTCACCGATAGGTCTTCTCCGATCGCAAGAGCACCGCTGCCACGTCGACGACTTGCGCGTCACGATGCACGAAAAATGATCCGGTAGTCGCCGGAGCGCTTGCGATAGCAGCCTTTCCAGGCTTTGCCTTTGAGCGGCTCGACATCGCCTTGGAACGGATCTTGCTCAAGCTGGCTAATACTGCGAGACACCTGCCGGCGGGTCTTGTCGGCCAAACGTTCAACGAATAGTCTAGCCTCGTCTGAGAATCTAACGACCCAGCTCATCCTTGATGTCTTGCCACAACTTGAAACGGCCTTGTTTGATCTGCTTCATTCCACGGCGGACTTTCCTTGATTCGGCGGGGGTGAGAACCTGGTCAACATCGACGACACGCTTTGGTGTCACGAGGACGCCTCTGGGCTTTTGGGTAAACGCCACAAAATCGCCCTCCTGCATGTGAAGCTTCTCGAAGATTTCTCGCGGAATGACCACTTAACGCCGCTGTCCTACGCGCCCGATTGGCACGCGCTTTGAGATTGCCTAGCTTGCCATACCTTCAGATTATCTGATTCTCAGAAGTATCCCGAGTTGTCCCGGCTCCAAGAACCAGCCCAGGCAGAGTTGGGGGTCGTAGGCTGGAAGTGTGGCTGGTCTGCGCCGGAATCTCGCGTCGCTGGTCGATGATTTCGAGCATCACGGAAAAGACTTGGCGATTGTCGCGCCGCGGAGGGTGCGGCAACGCAAGACCACTTACGCCGAGTTAGCAACCCTCGCACGCCGATTCGCGGCGGAACTTCAAACACGCGGCATCGTCAAAGGCGACCGGGTTCTGCTGTGGGGCGAGAACAGCGCAGAATGGGTTGCCGCGTTCTTCGGCTGTGTGCTGCGCGGCGTGCTGCCGGTTCCCATAGATTTCGCGGGCAACACCGAATTTGCGCGGCGTGTCGAGAGCGAAGTGGCGCCGAAACTGATCGTCGGCGATGGCGAGAAACTCGCTGCGTTGCAAACGTCCGCTCCGCAGCTATTCCTTGCCGATTTCGAATCGGCGATCAGTACCCAAACGGCCAAGGCAATTGACGATCTCTCCGAATCGGACGCGCTGCAGATCGTCTTCACGTCCGGCACCACAGGTGAGCCGAAAGGCATCGTTCATACACACAAGAACGTGCTCGCCAGTCTCGGGCCCATTGAGACCGAGATGCAGAAGTACCTCAAATACGAGCGCGTGGTGCATCCGGTTCGCTTCCTGCACACGCTGCCGCTCAGTCACGTTTTCGGACAATTCATGGGTTTATGGATTCCGCCGTTGTTCACAGCCGAAGTGCATTATGAGCCGCGCCTGGTGGCAGCGGAACTGGTAGAACGCATCCGGCACGAGCGAATTTCCGTGCTGGCATCGGTCCCGCGCGTGCTCGATCTCTTGCAGGATTACGTTCTGAACCGCTTTCCCGATCTCGCAACGCGGCTGGGATCGGCCGGCAACATGAAGGCGCTCGCGCGCTGGTGGAACTTTCGCGACGTTCATCGGCTCTTCGGTTTGAAATTCTGGGCGTTCGTGTGCGGCGGCGCTTCGCTTTCAGCAGCGGGCGAGCAGTTCTGGGCTGCGCTGGGCTTTGTGGTTGTGCAAGGGTACGGCATGACGGAGACGACTGCGCTGGTCAGCTTGAACCATCCGTTCCGGCCGGCGCGGGGAACCATTGGCCAAGTGCTCCCCGGGCGGGAGGTTCGGCTGAGCGATGAAGGAGAAGTGCTGGTGCGCGGCGACACGATCTCGAATGCGACCTGGCAGCATGGGCACCTTCAAAGGCAAGCCTCCGAATGGCTCGCCACGGGCGATCTAGCCGAGTTCGATGAAAGCGGGAATCTGCGCTTCCGCGGGCGGAAGAAAGACGTGATCGTGACGTCCGCCGGCCTTAACATTTATCCCGAAGATCTGGAAGCAGCACTCGCACGGCAGCGGGATGTGAAGGCGAGCACGGTAGTCGAAAATGAAACTGAGCATGGACCTGAGCCGCTGGCGGCGTTGGTCATGAATGGCGGTGCGAATCCGAATGCCGCGGTGGCTCAGGCGAATCGCGAACTGGCGGAATTCCAGCAAATCCAAAATTGGGTGGTTTGGCCCGAGCCGGATTTTCCACGAACCTCTACCGGCAAGGTGCTGCGGCGCGAAGTGGCGCGAAGGATTGCAAGCGGAGAGATAGAAGCGGCTTCGCCCAACGGCGCCGGCGGCGTACAGAATCTCGACAGCCTGGGCCGGGTGCAGTTGCAGGCGCGGCTGGAGCAGCAGTATGGAGTGTTGCTAGACGACAACGCGCTTCAGCAGGTGAAGACGGAAGAAGACGTGCGAAAACTGGTGACGCAGGCTGCTGCGGGCCCGGCTGACACGCCGCGCGCGCGCAAGAAATCGGCAGAGCACATTTACCCGCACTGGCCCTGGAACCCCGTGATGCACGCGATTCGAGTAGCATTTCTGGAGCTGGCCGCGATGCCTCTGGTCCGGCTGCTTGCGAAACCCCGAGTCGTGCAGAAAACGCAGCAGTGGCCGCCTGGTCCGGTACTGATGGTCGCAAATCACGTGACGTCTTATGATGCTCCCTTCGTGTTATACGCTCTGCCGCGGCGTATGCGCGACCGGGTGGCGATCGCGATGTCGGGCGAAATGATCCTCGATTTCCGCGGCATGCGCAACCAAGGCAATTGGTTTTTGAATCTTCTAGCACCGGCTGCGTATGTGCTGATCACCGCACTCTTCAACGTTTTTCCATTGCCGCAGCTCAGCGGTTTCCGGCGCAGCTTCCGGCATGCGGGAGAAGCAGTCGACCGCGGCTACAGCGTGCTGGTTTTTCCGGAAGGACGCCGGGCAGAAGATGAGACGCCACAGGCGTTCAAACCCGGCGCCGGTCTGTTGTGGAAAGAGCTGGGCACGCCAGCGCTTCCTGTACGTATACACGGTCTGGGTGAGATCAAATCCACGCACGCGCGCTGGTTTCGCTCGGGGCGGATCAAGGGTTCGGTAGGCGCCGTTCTTCAGCTCGAGGCCGGCAAAAGTCCGGAAGAATTAACGGAGATCTTATGGCATGCGGTATTCGACGATTAATTTGACTGGTGCGGCGGCGAGCGCCTGAAGATACCGCGGAAGAACGGGCCGCCGAAGACGCCGACGCACAGCAGCCCTCCGAACAAAGCCATCGCCTCATAGCTCTCGCGCCCCTGGCGCTGCCAGTAGACGTCCTGCAGGTTGAGCCACAGCGCGAACTCATCGAGGGTAAGCGCGGCCGCGACTCCATACAGCATGGAAGTGAGTCGCCCTGCCCAGCGCCACGACTGGTCCGAACCGGTTCCGATCTCGACCAGCCATGAGTAACCCACCAGCAACAACAGCAGGATGCCCCACACGAGATGGTGAATGTGCCGGCCGTGCATGCTGACATCGTGAAACGGGCCGATATCGTTGTGGATGGCGATAGTTAGGCCGCGAACGACCAAGATCGCAACGAAGAAACCGACGGAAGCCAAGAACAGGCGCTCCCGGCGGCTTTCGCCGAACTGCTGTTTATAGATTGTCCGTAGCCTGCCGCGCGAAACAATCAGCGACAGCAGCGCCAGCACTATCCCAATCGCCAGCGGCAGAATCCAAAAACTTCGATGTGTCCACGGCATTGAAGGCTATTGTAGTGTTAGTTCTCTCATGCTTCCGTTCAAAGGTGTAGATTGAGAGTGGACGGTGCTATGACCCAGAACCAGTTGATCGTATCGGATCCGGCCATAATGCTCGGTAAGCCCGTCATTGCCGGCACACGAATTACAGTCCAGCTCATTCTCGAAAGGCTTGCCGCAGGCGAGAGCATTGAGTATTTGCTGGCTGCATACCCGAGGCTCACGAGAGAAAGTATTCAAGCCGCGATTGCATTCGCAAGCGAAGTGCTCACCGACGTGTTCCATCCCATCCCGCCGACGAATCTTTGACATTCATCGCAGACGAAAATATTGACCGGGCTATTGTACAGGCGCTTCGCCGAATCGGGCACTCCGTCGAGCATATTGGCGAGTTCCATGCGGGGATGACCGACGAAGACGTTCTGTCATTGAGCAGGCAAAGGCAAGCGGTGCTGATCACAGCGGATAAGGACTTTGGTCAACTCATTTTCCGTTACGGGCAACCTTATTCAGGGGTGATGTTCCTCAGGCTATCGGGTACCACGCCGGAGCAGAAACAACAGATCGTGTTGATGTAGTCGAGACCCACGGCGCTCAGCTCCTGGGTGCATTTGCGGTCGTTACGCAGTGGAGTGTTCGGCTGCGGAAGGTTCTGCCGAATTGAGTTGCGCCGTGCGCTATTTCACCGCTCCGCGATACAGATCCTGCATGTCCCGATGCAGTTCCTCCAGACAGCTTTGCTTCAGATAGAGCATGTGGCCTGCGTCGCAGTAATGCATGGTGACGTTACCGCGGAGCTTGGGCGCGAGGCCGAGATGATCGAAGGTGTACTCGGTTGCGAAAAATGGTGTCGCCAGATCGTAATAGCCGTTCATTTGGAGAACACGCATAAACTGGTTCTGGGACATCGCAGATCGCAGCCGCTCCGCCACATCTACATATTGATTCGTGAACTGCGAATAATTCCACGGTTGCACTTTTCCGGTCAGGACTTCGTAGGGCATATCGGTCTGCCAATTCAGTTCACTTCGAACATACTCGTTGAATGCCGCGGTGAACGCGCCTTGTACGGCTGCGTAGCTCGGATCATATTCGGGACGTTCTCCAGCGGCATCTAGGTCCACGCCTTCCAAACGAGAGTCGTAACGGCCAACTGTCTTTTTCTCATCACGCAGCAACGCTTTCGTGAATCGGAAAATGGAGATTCGCAGGTTGGCCTCATCCACGAACGCGGGCGGCAAGCCGGTAAACCTGGCAACCTGCTGCACCATGTCCTTGCGCTCGGATTCGCTCAACTGGTCGCCTTTCATCAGCGCGTCCTTATAAGGTCCGCCGGCAAACTTCCTGGCTTCTTCTACTGCATGTTGTAAGTCACCGCTCTGTAAGTCACCCGAGAGTTTTTTGTGATACCACGCCGCCGCGGTATATGTCGGCAGAAAGAGGATGTACGGCAAATCGTTCCCGACGGCGAATCGAGCTGTCTCGAAATTCAGAATGGTGGAAATCAAAGTAATGCCGTTCAGATAGATCCCTTCGTTCTCGAGCAGATATAGGCTGAGAGCCGAGGCTCGCGTGGTTCCGTAGCTCTCGCCCGCGAGGAACTTCGGCGAGGCCCAGCGTTCATACCGTGTCGTGTAGAGCCGGATGAAATCGCCAACCTCCGCCAGATCGCCCTCGAGCCCATGGAATTGCTTGGGATCCTCACCAGGAGCGGCCCGGCTAAAGCCTGTGGTTACCGGATCGATGAAGACGATGTCCGTAAACACCAGCGCCGTGCCCTGGTTATCCACCAGATGATAGGGAGGTGCAACGGCTTCGCCATCCGGCGTAAGCGCGACGCGCTTGGGCCCCAGGGCGCCCATGTGCAGCCAGACCGAGGACGAACCCGGGCCGCCATTGAACGCGAAGGTGATGGGGCGCTTCGTTTTGTCCGCGCCATCCAGCGAATACGAAACATAGAAGATGCTCGCCTTCGGCTTGCCATCGTCCTTGCGCAACAGCAGCGTGCCCGCGACCGCTGTGTAGTGCAATTCCTGTCCGTTCACGTGTATAACGTGCTGGGTTTTTACCGTCTTCTCTTCGGCCGGAGGCGCGGGAAATTTCTCGGTTGCGCCCGGCTTCTCCTCGGCGCCGGGCTCAGCTTGCGCGGGCGCTCTCGGAGGCCTCTGCGCCAAAACAGACACGGCGGTTACCATCGCTGCGATCAAAATAGTTGCACACTTATGTCTCATGGGCTCGTTTTGAATGATGCCACAGCCTCGATCAAGCCTCTTGCGGCATGTGCGCTTGCTTCGGCGGCAACATTTAACCCGTGGGCGCGAACGGTGTCTGAGGTAATCGGCCCGATGGTGGCAATCTTGACCCGTGAGAGCGCGTCGCGACCGGCTAACTTCACCAGATTCTCGGCCGCCGAGGAACTGGCAAAGGTCACCCAATCAGGAAACGGCTCTCGAAATATTGTGCCCGCCCGGTCCGCGGCGTCCGTGGGGATGACGTTGCGATACGCCTCCACAACCTCCACCTGTGCGCCACGCTTGCGAAGTTCGGTAACGACGACGTCACGCCTGGATGCCGCGCTCGGGATCAAGATCCGCCGCCCGTGCAAGTCTTCGCCGGCAAACGCCTCTACCAACGATTCAGCGACATATTTATCGGGCGTGATGGTCACTTGAAAGCCGCGCTGTTCGGCGGCCTCACGGCTCGCCGCTCCGACAGTTGCAACACGTGCTTTACACTCCCGCGCTGCAAACGGCAACTCACCTGTAAACGCACTAATCGCATTGACGCTGGTGAATATGATCCAGTGGTACTGGTTGCAGTTTGCCGCAGCTTGACGCAGTGGTCCCGAATCCGCAGGGGGCGCAATTCCGATCGCAGGCAGCAGAATCACCTCCGCTCCCAAATCTCGAAACGGCGCGGCCAACTCCTCGGCTTGGTGCGCGGCTCGGGTCACCACAATCCGAACGCCATCCAGTCTTCGCAATTATCTGCTCTCTGCCAGAATGGTGCGCGCGCCTTTGGCGATCAGATCCTCCGCTACGGCGCACCCTAATTGTTCCGGCGAGTTGCGCGGACCTGTTACTTCCGCGCGCACTTGCTGCAATCCATCACGTGAAAACACGACTGCAATGACCTCCAGCGTATCGCCGCACACCTCAGCAAGTGCGCCCATCGGCAACTGGCATCCTCCGCCCAGAGCAGCGAGGACAGCGCGTTCACAGGCCACGGCCTGACCGGCCGATTCTTGATGCAACCGAGCGCACAAGTCGAAGGCTGAGTCACGTGCGCGGGTCTCAATCGCCAGCGCGCCCTGGCCCGGTGCGGGACACATCTGCTGCGGCGAAAGAATTTCGGCTATCTCGTGTTCGAGTCCCAACCGCCGCAGGCCGGCAGCGGCCAACAGGATCGCGTCGTATTGCCCTTCTTTCAATTTGCGGATGCGCGTATCCACGTTGCCGCGTATCGATTCAATATTGAGATCCGGCCGCAGCGCCTGCAATTGCGCCGCACGGCGTCCCGAACTGGTCCCCACGCGCGCACCCCGCGGCAGCTCTTGCAGCCGTCTGCCGACTATCGCATCGCGCGGATCGTCGCGCTCGGGTATGGCGGCAAGCGCGAGACCTGCCGGTATCTCAGTTGGCAGATCTTTCAAGCTGTGAACCGCGAGATCAATCGCGCCTTGAAGCAGCGCTTCTTCGATCTCTTTGGTGAACAGGCCTTTGCCGCCCGCCTGCAGCAACGACGCAGTCTGCAAGTGGTCGCCAGTGGTCTTGATGATCTCCACGCGAGTCGCGACGCCCAAGCCATCCAGCAGCGCCGCAACGTGGCGAGCCTGCCACAACGCGAGCTGCGAACCGCGCGAGCCAATCGTCAAAGTACGGGCGGCCGTTTCTGCCGGTGCCATCTTTCAACGATCCCGCAAGCGGAAGATGCGCCGCACGGCGCTCGCCAGTTCGCTCTCGGGCGCTGCATCGCTGTTGATACCCGCCCCCGCCTGCCGCCTTAATTCCGAAATCGGCCCGTGCGCAATCTTATTGACGATGCCGCGAGTGAGAGCATCGAGCGCCTCTTCCTGCGCACTGTTCAGCGCGCCCATCCTTGCGCGGTACCGCTCTAGCACTTCGCGCCGGATGGTCTCCAACTGTTCCTGCAGGCTCACGATGGTGGGTGTTACATCGCGCTCGCGCAGACGCGCCGCCAACCGCTCCACTTCTTCGGTTACGATGCTCTCAGCCTGCTGCGCGACCTCAAAACGGGCCTGCAGATTGCGATCCGCTACCTGCTGGAGATCGTCGATATCGAACAAAAACGCATGCTCGACGCCGTTCACCTCCGGATCAATGTTTCTGGGCACTGCGATGTCGATTAAAAACATCGGCTGGTGCTTGCGTGCTTCGATAGCACGCCGGACAATGTCCTTGGTGAGCAGGTAATGCGGCGCTGCGGAGGAAGCAATCACGATGTCCACCTCAGCCAGCCGATGCGGCAGCAAGTGGTAAGGCACAACCTCGCCGCGGAACACGCGCGCGACTTCTTCAGCGCGCTCCGGTGTGCGGTTCGTGATGAGGATCTCAGACGCGCCGGCGCCCATCAGATGCCGCGCGGTCCCCTCCGACATCTTGCCCGCACCGATAATCAGCACGCGCTTCTTATTGAGCGAACCGAAGATTTCGCGGGCCAGCTCCACGGCCGCGTAGCTCACGGAAACTGCGCTGTGGCCGATCTCCGTTTCCGAGCGAATGCGCTTGGCTACGCTGAAGGCGCGCGTAAGGACCGTATCAAGCACAGTTCCGATAGAGCCATGATCGCGAGCCCGCGCATAGGCGTGCTTTAACTGTCCCAGGATCTGCGGCTCGCCGACGATCATGGAGTCCAGACTCGAAGCCACCCGAAACAGGTGCCGCATAGCGTCGCGCTCCTGATAGAAATACAAGTAGGGCTGGAGAGCGTCGATGCCAAGTCCGGCGCGGCCGTCCACGATACTTTCGAATAAAACGTGGGGCGAAACTTCTTCGAGCAGCGCCGCGGCGACCTCCACGCGATTGCACGTCGAGAGAATCAGCACCTCCGCTGCGCCACACGCTTGGACCCGCAACAACGCTGCGGGAATCTCTTCCTCACGGAAGGCGAGCTTCTCGCGCACCTCTATCGGGGCCGTTCGATGATTGATGCCTACCAGGGCAAGCTTCATCGGGGCCATATTGATCTCAGGCCCTCATGGGTTGCCCAGGTGATGATCGAGCAGCCCAGTACGCTGACGGCCAGCCATGCAATGCGCCGGCCGCGCCATCCCGCCGATACACGCAGGAAGATCATCGCAAGATAAAAGGCCCAGGTGAATAGAAAGAATGCGATCCTCGGATTGCCGATCCACGCCGTGCCGCTCTCGATGAATGCCCAGACGACGCCGGTAACGGCGCCGATTGTGATAAATACGAAGCCCAAGTTCATGGACTGAGTAATGACACGATCGAGGGTTGCGAGCGGCGGCAGAGGGTTTGAGGACGAATTTACGCTCTTTTGCTTAAGCCGGCGTTCTTGGAGTAAGTAATAGACGGAGGCGACCGCTGAGAGGATGAGCGCCGCATATCCGATTAAAACGGCAGAAACGTGAACAATTAGCCAGACGTTGCGAATAGCCGGGCTGGTCCAGGAGGAGACCGGAAATTCCGTTGCGCCGATCAACGTCATGAAAAACACCAGCGGGAACAGACAAACTCCAAATATCGCGATACGGTAATAGGAATACGCCACCAGAAACAACACTGCGATCAAGAAAGCGCAGATGGAACTAGTTTCATAGAAGTTGTTCAGCAGCAGATGCCCGGTTTCGGCACGCAATTCGACCAGAGAAACCAGGTGAAAGATGGCTCCGGCCGCAAACGCAATGAGCGCGGGAGTAAACAGCCGCGTGCTCCTGCGAAACAGATAGATCAGCGCGTACAGCAATCCGCATGAGTACAAGGCGGCGGCCGTCCGCAGCCAGAGAACACTCATAGCGGGGGCTCCTTTTCAGTATAGAAGCCGGATTAGTTGGTAAGCTACGAGTCTATTCGACTCTCAAGGCCGACATCGGGTCCAGAATGGCGGCGCGGCGAGCCGGGACTAGCGCGGCAATCGTGGCGCAGGCAGCTAGCAAGAGGACGGCGCCTGCCAATGTCAGCGGATCATAGCTGCCGATGCCAAATAGCTGATGGCGGATCAATCTTGTCCCAGCCAGCGCTAGCGCCGACCCGATTGCAACGCCCAACGAAACCTGGATGGCGGCTTCGCGAAGCACTAGCGCAACGATTCTCTCGCGAGACGCGCCGAGCGCAATTCGGACGCCGATTTCGGCGGTTCGGCGGACGACGCCCAAGGTCACGAGACCATACAGCCCGACGGAGGCGAGTGTCAGAGCGAGGAACCCGAATAGCTGGGTGAGGGTTGCGATCAGCCGCTCCTGGTTGAACCACAGGCTCAATTGTTGTCCGTAATTAATGACGCGCATTACGGCAAGGTTCGGGTCGACCTGTTCGACGGTTCGGCGCACCAGCGTCTCCAGTTGGCTGGTATTTCCGCTGACATGCAGCTCAACCGCGCCTATGAAGTTGTCTCCTGAAAGCGACCCATCGGCCTTCGTTTCCATCTGAAGCAGTGGCAGGAAGAAGGTGGGGTAAGCGGGTTTGTAGGTGCTGTTATATTTTGCGTCTTCTACGATGCCGACAATTTCGTAATCGCTTGCGTGCTCAGCTCCTTCGAGGCCAAAGCGCTTGCCGATGGGATTGCGATTTTTGAAATACAGGTCAACGAAGGTTTGATTGACCACGGCGACCCGGCGCGAATGGGGCAGATCGTGATCGTTTATAGAACGGCCTGCGAGCAGGCGCGTGCCAATGGTTTCGAAGTATCCGCTGCTGACGCGGTCATAAGAGGAGGGCCTGGATTGCGGAGCCGCTCCGGTTCCCTCTACCCAGATCAGGTCGTTCACGTTATTGCCAGTCATCGGGGCATACATTGAAAGGCTGGCGCTGATAACACCGGGAATCGCGGAGAGCTGCTCTTGCAAGCGCCGATAAGTACCGGCGAGCCGCTGCTCAGTGTAGCCGCCAAAGGCTGGGTCCAGCTTGACTAGCACACGGCGATCGGTCCGAAACCCGAAATTCTGGTTTTCGAGATTGCGCAAACTTTCGGTCAGCAAGCCAGCGCCAGTTAATAGGACGAGAGATAACGCAGCCTGTGCTATGACCAAAAACTTTTGCGGCAGCGTGGCGGCAGCTGGTGTGGTTCGGCTTGCGCCGCGAAGTGCGTCGGCCGGGTCGGAATGCGTTTGAATCCAGGCGGGGGCCATTCCGAACAAGAGACCCGTGGCGACCGAAACCGCGAATGCAAACGCCAGTATGGGTAGTGAAGGTGTGGCGTCGATCGGCACGTAACGCGCTCCCTGGAACGCGAGCAGTAGGATAAGACGCGTGGTTGCAAACGCTAACGCGAGACCGGCCGCTCCGCCGAATAAAGAAAGAAGCACGCTATCGGTGAACGCCTGGCGCGTGATGCGCCCGCGCGAGGCGCCGAGAGCAAGCCGTAACGAGATCTGCGCGCGAAGAGCCGTGCCACGGGCCAGCAGGAGGTTGGCGACGTTGGCGCATGCGATCAACGGGACCAACGACGACAGGCTCATCAGCAGAAATAGGGCGTTGCGGTAAGTGATGCTCATCAGACCTACGCCGCCGCGGGCATTCGTGAGTGGAACGAACTGCTCTTCAATATCTCTGCGATCTTTTGCGCTCAGCTGCGAACCGGCTTGCGCGAGAAACCAGCGCTTCGCCTCTACATTGATTTTGGATTCGAGTTCGCGAACATGGCCACCGGCGGGCACCCGGCCCATGACATACAGCCAAAGCTTTTCAGGACGGTCGAACAGGTTATTGGTTCCGTCAACCACCGCCTCTGTTGCAAGCGGCAGCCAGAAATCCGGCGGATCGCTGCGCAGAGTTTCGCCATAGAAGGACGCGGGCGCGACGCCCACGATGGTAAAGGCTTGTCCTTTGATCAGCACGCTCGATCCGACGATCGCCGGATCGCGGCTGTAACTCGATTCCCAAACGCGATAACTAACGACAGCCGCGGGCGCAGTGGCACGGAGTTCGTTGCGAGGGCTGAAAAAACTGCCCAGCGCGGGTTGAATTCCGAACAGGTCGAAATAGTTAGCGGATACGTACTCAATTTTGAATGAGCGGGCAGGTTCGGAACTTTCACCGCGGCGAATGCTCAGAATTTCCGGCGCAGCCTGAAACGCGGCCATGTTCTGCATTTCGGGTGTCCCATCGCGTAGAACTTTGTAGAGGTCGTAAGAGAAGAGCGCGAAATCCTGTCCGTTCTGGTAGCCGGTCATAACGCAGCAGTTGTCGCCACGGCCGAGGCGATATAGTTCGGCTGGCCGATAGACCGGCAACGCATTAAACATGACCGCATGGAGGAGCGTGAAAATTGCGGTATTTACGCCGATACCGAGCGCGAGCGTTGCGACCGCGACAAACGCGAACCCTTTACTGCGGCGGCATTGCCGAAATGTATACGCAATATCCTGCCTGAGATGTTCGAGCCACAGCGTGCGGCGCGATTCGTAGAAGCGCTCCTCAGATCGAGTGAGATTGCCGAATGCGAGGCGAGCACGGGTATGCGCTTCCGCCTCGCTGAGACCTTCTGCTCGGAGCCGCTCCGCTTCGAGAGCGATGTGAGATTCGAGCTCGGAGGAGAAATCGCCCTGAGCCCGCTTGCGGCGTCCAAACATATTCAACCCTCCTGAGCCTCAGGCCCAAGTACGCGAGCGATTCCCTGCCCATGTTCTTTGCCGAGCCGAAGCGTGTGCAGAATCAACAGAGCCAAGGTGCCCTCCAGCAGCGCGAATTGAGCTTTTTCCGTTCGGGTGAACATATAACCCGAGTATGCGCCTCTTCGGGTAACATGTCAACCTGAAGGTTCCGGCGGCTTGGCGCGCTTGTGATTTCATGTAAATCAGTGCAGATGAATAAACAGCCGGCATGGCCGAGGAGTGGTTGCGCCGTTGCACTGCTTCTGACGGCACTTGTCGTGTCCGCACAGGCACGCCAGCAGGGCACGCAAGACTCCAGGATGGAGCGTGGGCGGCAGTTCCTGGGGCTTGGGCCGCCTGCGAACCCCGCCGCGGCAGCGCGCGGGCAAACGTTGTTCGCGCAGGATTGTGCTTTCTGCCATGGCGCGAATGCGACCGGAGCAGAAGGACCGGATCTGCTTCGCTCGACGATTGTGCTTCACGACGAAAAAGGCGAGACGATCGGTCCGGTGGTTCTAAGAGGCCGGCCCGACAAAGGTATGCCGAGCTTCGGTGGGCTCACGCCAGCGCAGATTTACGATCTGGCCGAGTTTCTGCATCGGCGCGTGGAGGAGGCTGCGAACCGCTTCGGCTATAAGATGCAGAACATTGTGACGGGCAATGCCAAAGCCGGCCAGGAGTTCTTCAACGGCGCGGGGCACTGCAGTTCGTGCCACTCACCCACTGGCGACCTGGCCCACATCGCGAGTAAGTTTGAGCCGCCGGATCTCCAGGCGCAGTTTTTGTATCCGACGCAACGGAACGGCGGAGAGAATACCCGAAATCCATTTGCGTTACGCGCAGAGGTTACCCTGCCCTCGGGCGAGACCGTTTCCGGGACCGTAAAGCGTATGGACGATTTCGAAATTTCTCTATGGGACGATTCGGGCGCTTATCGTTCATGGCCTCGCGCGAGCGTGAAAATCGAAATTGAGGACCCGCTCATCGCCCATCGCGAGTTGCTGAGGAAATATACCGATACAGACATGCACAATGTGCTGGCCTATCTCGAAACTCTCAAATGAGAACTCGACCAATATTTTGGTTATTACTGCTTGGCTTGCTATTCGGTCAATTACTAGATCCAGGTAAGTTACTAAAGCCACCTACCAATACCTGGCCAACTTACAATGGCGATTATTCGGGGCGGCGATTTAGCCCACTCAGCCAAATTAACAACGCGAATCTAGGCGACCTGGCGCTCAAGTGGATGTACCGGGCGAATACCGGCGCCATGCGAGGCATTGGGAACGTTCAGATTAAGAGCACCCCGTTGGAGGTGAACGGCATCCTCTATTTCACGGTGCCGGATAACGTCTGGGGAGTGGACGCACGCACGGGTGAGGAGCTGTGGCATTACGGCTGGGTAGACCACGGCGGGCACCTGGTCGGCAATCGAGGCGTGGGAATGTACGGGAATTGGCTGTACTTTCTGGCTCCCGACGGCTGGCTTGTTTCCCTGAACGCGAAGGACGGCACAGAGCGCTGGCGAGTGCAAGTGGCGGATGTCAAGCTGCAATATTTCACGACCATGGCTCCGCTGGTTATCCGCGATCGCGTAATTATCGGCGTAGGCGGCGATGCCATGGACGTGCCCGGCTATTTAGAAGCGCGGGACCCTGAAACCGGAGCTTTGCAGTGGCGGTGGAACACGGAACCGAGGCCGGGTGAGCCGGAAGCCGAAACATGGCCGAATGCAGGCGCGATGGAGCACGGCGGGGGCATGACCTGGATGCCGGGCACTTACGACCCAGACCTCAATCTTCTTTATTGGGGCACCGGCAATCCAAACCCCGTGTATGCAGGACAAGGGCGCAAAGGCACTAACTTGTGGACGTGCTCGATTGTGGCGCTGAATCCCGATACCGGAAAGCTGGTTTGGTATTTCCAGGCGTCGCCACATGACACTCACGATTGGGACGACGTGGAGACTCCGGTTCTAATCGATGGAGAATTTCAGGGTGAGCGGCGTAAGATGCTGGCACAGGCAGCGCGCAACGGCTATTTCTTTCTGCTGGACAGGACCAACGGTAAGAACTTACTTTCGGTTCCTTACACCGGGACTAACTGGTCCAAGGGAACAGATTCGCGAGGGCAGCCGATTCCGGATACGAAGAAAGAGCCGCAGCCGGACGGAGCGCTGCTGAACATTAACGGTCTGGGCGGCACGAACTGGTTTCCGCCGAGTTTCGATCCTGACTCCGGTTTATTTTACGTGAACGCAGTTAGAGGTTACAGTCTCGCCTATCTGACAGACACGGCGGACAAACCGGAGGGTTACGGCGGCAGTGGGCGCTCGCTGTGGGCGCAAGCAGTTTTGGAAGCGATTGATTATCAATCGGGGAAGATTCGCTGGAGTCACGAATATCCGGGCAAAGGCGTGGCCGGAGCCGGCATCCTAACTACGGCAGGCAAGCTGCTGTTCACCGGTGACCCGTTCGGCAATTTGATTGCCTGGGATCCGCTGACCGGAAGTATTCTGTGGCATTTTCATTTGCAAGCACCGGTTAGCAACGGGCCTATGAGTTATGAACTGGCGGGACAGCAGTATCTCGTTGTGGGCGCCGGAGACACTCTGTATGCGTTTAGTCTCCTGCATGGCGAAAGGCAAACTGCTAGATAGCAATTAAAAGCTACGCGACGCTTTGGGCCTGCGCCTGGCGAAGGGCGGCGGGAACCTTGGGAAAGCGCAAGCGAAAACAGGCGCCCGATCCCGTGTCAGAAACCAGTTCCAAATCCCCGCCAAGGTCGAGCATCGTCTGGCGCGAAAGCGTCAGCCCGAGACCTAAGCCGGCCCGTTTGCCGGCCGTGACGAACGGACGGAAAAGTTGCATACGCACTTCCTCCGGAACACCGGGACCGGTATCTTCCACATAGACCATCAGAGCATCAGGTTCATCCTTCACATAGACGAAAGCATCGCCGCCGTCCGGCATGGCCTCGCCGGCGTTTGACAAGAGATTCGCAAAGACTCTTTCGGCGCGTGGGCGATCCACTAATACGTCTGTAAGTTCGGGTATCGAGATCTTGATACGCACGCCGAGGCTCACCCGCTCGACCGATTCTGCCGCGGCCTCGACGATGTCGTGGAGACGGCACAATTCCAGGTTGCCAGTTTCGCCGCGGGACACATTCAGTAAGTCTCGTAATAGCTCCTGCATGCGATGCGAGGCGCGATAAATGTTGGAGGCGAGGCGCTTGGTGTGCTCGGCTGGCAGATGCCCGTCCATGAGCATTTCCGCGCCCCCGTAAATAGCAGCCAGGGGATTTCGTAAGTCGTGGACCAAAGAGCTGCCTAGACGTCCGATGGTGTCCATCTGTTCCTGCCTGATCAGGTCCGTGCGCGCTCTCTCTATCGAGTCGCACATCTCGTTGAAGGTGGCCGCCAGCCTGGAGAATTCGTCGTCACCCTGCACCGGCACCCGATAGCTGTAGTTTCGAGAGGTGATCTCAGCAGCCGCGCGATCCAGGGCTCGAATGGGATGGAGCAGCCGCCGGGTTATGAGCAGGCTAACTAACAGCGCAACGAAAACCGTCGCCAGCCATGCCAGCGCCAGGCTTCGCCCAAGTTTACTCAACGAGGCCTGTACGGGCTTGTAAGAATGCAGAATGCGCAGCTCCGCGATTGGCGTACCCATTACGTCAGTCAAGGGCTGGGCCACGCTAATGAACTCCTCGCCGTGCAAACGTGTTCGGTCCGATCGAGGATCACGCAGCAAAGCCGTGCGAAACGGGGCTCCAAACCTGGAGTCGAGCGTGGAGGCAAATACCTGCTGGCCATCTATGAAAGCAACGTCGCTCGCTGGCGCAAGCCTCTTCAGTTCACTGGCGACGCCGTTATCGATGCGAAAGCCCGCACATAAGACATTTAGTAACATCGCCTTCTGGCTGGCCTGCACATAAACCGGTGTAAGGACGATATAGAAGAGCTTGTTATCCTGCCGCAAGTAGCCGGCAAGCTGCCGCGGGAAGCGAGCCCTGACCTGCGTCAACGATATCTGGGGGAGCGAGAAGCCGCCGCTCCGCGCTCCGAGCGATGTGATCACTTGTCCTTCGGGGTCCAGCACGACGAATGCGGCTGATTGATCGGATATTCTGGACCACAATTCCTGGGCCGAATCGCGAATCGTCCTCTCGTCGCGTGTCATGAAGGCCGCACGCACGTCGGACATCGCGCCCATCAACGCGGTGGTGGCCGAGAGCACCTGCGTGCGCGCCTTCCAAAGCGCCTCGTACGTCTGAATGCTGGCACGGATTTCAGCGCGAACACTTTGATCCGCGACCGATAAAGCATACTTTTGCAGGAGCCAACCGGCGAGCACGAACAGAAGCGTGATGGTTATACATGTGGCGACGAAGACGCGCCACTGGAGAGGCATCCTGCCGAACAACTTCTTCATTGTGGCGGACCCGAGTAAGTGAGTGCGTCCGGCTCGGACGGAGGATAGTCCAGACCATACTTGTTTTTATGCGGCGGGCGCACATATCCGAGTTCCGACAGGCGAACGGGGGACGCCGTGGCTTCAGTTTGGTTCGGGTCCACCGTTACTGTCATGTTTACGTCCGGTTCTGCCGTTGCACGCTCATCGAATACCCGCAGTTCGTAGCTGCCCGGCGGTACGCTCGCGATCTGGTAGCGTCCGTCCCGGCCGGCTTTGGTGAAATAGGGCGTATCAAGCACCACAATCACGGCGGACATTGCCGGATGGATATTGCAGAACACGCGCACAATGCCTGGCCGATGGAAACGTATCGAGCGACTGGTTCCGGGCGGATAAAGGCCAACGTCGAAGATCTGACCTTCAAAGCTGGAGAATGCATTGTGAAAAATAGGATCGGCATTAGGAAAATCGACGACGCTTCCAACGCCTACCGCGGTCACGTGCGGTTGAAACATCTTATTCTTTTGCAAAAGCTGCGCATGACTGGGCTGCACCCGGTCGCCTGGGCCCGCCCCGGCCGGCTGCAGCCACACGACAATATCGGAAAGGCTCTCATGCGCCTTGGCTCGCTGAGTTATTTCGATTATGCCCGAAACAGTCGCGCGCGACGCGCTGCCGGCGGCGAGCGCGGCTACCGCCACGAGAAACGCACTAGAACAAGTAAGCAACAGTCGCGTCATAGCGGTTTGTGAGTAACTGGTGCGCCTCGTATTCATCAAGCTGGTTTCTCGATCCTTCGAAGCCGATGATTACATTAGGGCTCAATCGGTATAATATGTTGCCGGCATAAGTCAGAGTTCGGAACATTTCATACTCCGTTAGATCGTTGGTGTCGTTCGCTTGCCGCCCGGCGTACACATCAAAAGTAAGGCGACTGGTGACGGGGAGCGCCACTTGAACCCAACCTCCTGCGCCGTGAACCGGGATCACCGCACCGTTGCTTGCGACAGTTACTCCCGGCGGCTCACCTCCAAGATTCGCAAAATTCTCGCCATAAAATAGTGTCCCGCTAATTTCCAGCTTCTGTAACGGCTTATAAAACGCATCCATGCTGACGACCCGCGACGGAACCGAATGGCCGAACAAATGAGTCTCGCTGGCATGAGCTCCCAATCCGACCACGATGCGCGTTTCGTCGCTCCAATTATGTTGCAGTTGAAATCGAGCTTGTATTGCGGGACGGGCAGGCTGCACATAGGTGTTCGCCGGCAGATAGGGCGCCGAGTAATATTCATCCGTCTCCAGCACCCCCGCCTGCAAAGTAGCTTGTGTGCTGGTCGAAAGGGGAATGCGCTCTTCGTAGCGGATCTGCGGACGCCACAGCCACAGGTTTCCGGCGCCCGACAGCGGTGGAATTCCCACCCATGCAAACGACGTTGGCTGAAGCGGGGCGATGAGGCTCTTGTCTTGCCCGACGATCACGCTTCGATTCTTCCAATCGAACGAGACGACTCCGCGCCGGATCCGGAAGATGTCGTCAAGACCGGTCTGCGAATTTGACGCCTGGGCATAAAAATCCATCGAGAGGGAGCCATGCATCTGGCCACCGCCGGGCAGTTGAGGACCTCCGAAATCGAACCCGATAATGGACTGGCGCAAGGTGGCGCCCGCTGTGGAACCGCCCGTTGTGTAGAGGTCAGAACTGGGGATGAAAGCTTGGCCGGTGTGCCCGGTGAACAAATAGCTGTCAAACAGAAACATGCCGGTCAGCGACATCGAAAACCGCTGCGATGAGGAGACCTTGGTTTGCGCCTGATCCTTGATCTGCTGTTTCTGTACTTCCACCTGCTCTTGCAGCCGTTCAGACTGTGTGTTGGAAGCGGCCTGCGCGCTCTTGACCGTTTCTCGCAGCTCCTTCACTTCGGCGAGAAGGGCCTCATTTTGTTTTTCCAATGTATCGAGACGGTCTAGAACTCTCTGCAGAGCGTCCGCCGACATCGGCTGCTGTGCGGGGACGCGCGAGCTGAAGATAAGTAGCGCGGCCGCCAACAAGCATTTTCTACGTAAGTAATTCTTCAAGCACACGGCTCACCTCCTTTACCGAGCAAGGCTTGCGAAAAAGGACATTTGGGCCGTCTAGTGCTGGCCCGGGCCTCAGTCTGGCCTGCTCATCGGCAGTAATCATGATGGCAGGCAGGTTGCGATAGGGAGGCAGGCTTCGGATTTCACGGATCAGCTCGAAGCCGTTGAGCGTTGGAAGGTGAAGGTCGGTGACGACCGCGGCAAAACAGGAATCCGGGGCTCTAAACAGCCGCAGCGCTTCCCCCGACGTGTGTGCGATGACAGTCTTCACATCCGGGATGCCTTCGAAGGCGAGTGCCAGACAGGAAGCAACACTGTCGGTATCGTCGACGATGACTACCAATTTCGCCACGGTAGCTCACTACGGCAGGAAGCGGTAGCCAACCCCATGAACCGTGAGAAAGTGGGTGGGAACCCCAGGATCGCCTTCAAACTTTTGCCGCAGTCTGACTACGTGCGCATCCACCGTTCGGGTGTTTGGATAATACTCGTAACCCCAAACCGAGTTGAGAATGAAATCGCGCGTAAGAACGCGGTCAGGATTCTGAAGAAAGAAGAGCAGCAGGTTGTATTCGGCTGGGGTAACCTTCACGTCCTTGCCCCGGCGCGTCACATTGCGGCGCTCGATATCCACTTCCACATCGCCAAACTGCGCCACCCGCCCGGCGTGATCTCCACTGCGGCGCAACACGGCTCGAATGCGAGCCAACAGCTCGCGCGTCCCGAAGGGCTTCACAATGTAGTCGTCAGCGCCAATCTCCAGCAGCAAAACTTTGTCTACTTCATCGCCCACGGCGCTCAGCACGATGATAGGAGTCTGCACCCTGTCCGCGCGAAGCTGCTTGCAGACTTCCACACCGCTCATGCCGGGAAGCCGCAAGTCCACCAGCAGCAGATTCGGATCCATGGTGAGAGCTTTTTCGAACCCGCTCTTGCCATCCGCGGCAAGAATAGGAACGAAGCTCTCACGTTCGAGCATTACGCCGATCGTGTCACGTAAGTTCTCGTCATCATCAATGACGAGGATTTTCTGCATGTTATTCGTTATTCTACGCACATTTGAGATGTGCGTGGGGAAGCACGACACGGAATGGTTCTGTTTTTACGAAAGTTTTACAGGCGCTATCCGCGCTGCGGCCGCTACGGCTATTTGGTCTTCAAGTACCAGGGAATGTTTAGGACTGAGATGCGATCATTGCCTTCCATCAACAGCCGCGTCTTCAGCAAGGTCGCGCGTTGAGTGTGGAGAAAGTAATAGTACCAGCGTTTCTCTATAAGTTCGGGGATGATTGTAACCACACGGCGCTTGGGATTATCTTTCGCTAGTTTCAGCACGTAATTCACGATCGGCGTGACAACAAACCGGTAAGGCGACCTAAGAATGACCAGCTCCGGAACCGGCAAGCCCGCTTTCTTCAACGGCTCCTCGACGCATTCCGACCAGCGCTTAGCGAGCTCGGGCTTCTCTTCTTCGGCTACGTTAACCACTCGAATGTCCGGCGATAGGCTTACCGCAAAACGCAGTGCATCTTTTCCAACTCGCGTCCAACCGGTCATGACGAGGACTAGTACCGGATGCGGTTCCTTTACAGGGTTCAACGGCGTTTTCACGATAATTTCCTGCCAGAGCTTCTGGTAATGCCGGTTCACGCCGTACATCAGCGCGAGTAGCGATGGAATTGCAATGACAATGATCCATGCTCCTTCGGAGAATTTGGCGACGATGACGATCAGCACCGTCAAGCCCGTCGCCAAGGCCCCGATGCCGTTGATCAACATGTTTCGCCATGCGCCCGCGCCGCCTTCCCGCCGCCAGTGCGCGACCATGCCGACCTGCGACATGGTGAAAGCCAGAAATGCGCCCACGGCGAACAAGGGAATCAGCCGGTCTGTGATACCGCCGAAGCCGATGAGAAGCGCCGCCGTGATGACCGCCAGCACCAGGATTCCTTCGGAATAAACCAGGCGCCTGCCTCGATTGGCGAACGATACAGGCAGATAATAATCCTCCGCGATAAACTTGCACACGCGAGGGAAATCCGCGAAAGCTGTGTTGGCTGAGAAGATGAGGATTAATAGCGCCGACGCGATAGCGACATAGTAGAACCAGCCGCGGCCGGTCACGGCGCTGAACAACATCGAAAGAACACTCTGATAGCTGTTGCTGTTCGGATCCGTGGCGACGATTTTGTAGACCTTGACTAGATAGGCGATTCCGGCCAGCATAACCATGAGCGCGGCGATAATTACAGCAAGCGTAATGCGTGCATTCTTCACGCGGTCATCGCGAAAGGCTTGCACGCCATTACTCACGGCCTCTATGCCGGTCAAAGCGGTGCAGCCGCTGGCGAATGATTTCAGCAGCAGCCACAGGCTCACCGCGGCGATGGTGGCGTGCGAAACGGGAGGAGCAACGACCGGCGGGGGATGGCCGCCGGTCATCAGCGTCTTCGCGATCCCGATGCCGAGTGCCACTAGCATGCTGGCCAGAAACAGGTATGTCGGCACCAGGAAGACGCTGCCGTTTTCGCTGATCCCACGCAGATTCACTACCGTGAGGAACACGAGCGCAGCCAGGCAAAGCGACAAGGTATGCGAATGCAAAGAGGGAATTGCGGAGGTGAGCGCGCCGATGCCTGCCGAGATACCGACCGCGGCGTCGAGAGTGTAGTCGATCAGCAGGGCAGAGGCAGCCAACAGGCCGGGAAACGCCCCGAGGTTTTGATGCGCAACCGTGTACGAACCGCCCCCTTGCGGGTACGCGGCAATCGTCTGCCGGTAAGAGAAGAACACGATGCCCAGCAGCACGATGATGCTGAGGCTGATGGGCAGGATGTACGCGAGACCCTCAACCCCCAGCGGGATGAGCAGCGTCAGCGCAGCCTCGGGACCGTAGGCAGCGGAAGCGAGCGCGTCCAATCCAAAGACTGATATGCCTTTGATTGGGCCTACTTTTTCCGACACCTCCTCGGAGGAAGCGAGCGGCCGTCCAATTAAGAAATCGATGATCGACAATTTCGCCTCGCGGATGCCTCGCGGTGCCTTCTTAAAAGGACGGCGTGCCGGGTCCAAATCTGGTTTCGGCAGCTTCTCTGATGTTCTTCTCGTTTCCAGGCGTTCCCGAATCCACCAACACCCACGACTCTGCACTTCCCACCCGGTAGGCGTGGGCAATCATCATCGGAACTATTGCTAGGTCGCGGGCAATTTCCTGCATGCTTATCAGAATGACCGCACAACGCTTTTGTTTCGGGCCAGGAGTTCCCAAGAATTCCCGGCCGCTTTCAAGCGGCATGGTGAGAAATCTGTGATGCGCGTTGCTGCAATTTATGACATTCATGGAAATCTTCCGGCACTGGAGGCCGTACTTGAAGAGATCAGTCAAGCAGAAGTGGACGGCGTGGGCGGGCCGCAGACGCTCCGTTTGCATATCGGAGAGCTAGCGAGGTGCTCTTTTGCCACGCCCGAGGCTGCAGTAGAGGCATAGGGTATCGTCGATCCATGATCACTGAATCCACCCTTGACTACGCGGAAGCACGTGGTGCTATCGACACGATTTGCGCAGAGGCGCTAAAGCGGGGTAAAGCCGGCGTGATCGCGGTCTGCGACGCGCATGGGGACCTGATCGCCTTTGCGCGCATGGATGGAGCTCCACTCTCCTCCATTACGATCGCCATGAACAAGGCCTACAGTGCGGCTCGGGAGCGCAAACCCAGCAAGGAGATCGGCAATGCAGCGCGCCACCCCGAGAAGGGCTTCGACATCGGCTACTTCGGGGACCCTCGATTTACAGGTTGGGGCGGCGGCCTTCCGGTTTGGAAGAATGAGAGGGTGGTTGGCGCGATCGCGGTGAGCGGTTTACCGCAAACGGAAGACATTGAGTTGGCGGAAATGGGCGCAGCCACGATCTCGGGTCACCGCGCACCGAAGCCTTAATTGGACAATCGGGCTGCTGGCCCGGTCTTATGCTGTTTTTTGCGGTCTGAAACGGAGAAAGCTTTTTGATTGAGCAAGAGATCGAGATCAGTACGCCTGATGGAACATCCGACGGCGTCTTGTACCGGGCCGAAGAAGGTCGCCGACTGCCCGGAGTCATTTTCTTGACCGATATAGGAGGCATTCGGCCATCTCAACGGGAAATGGCGCGGCGATTGTCGGCCGAAGGCTACACAGTGCTGATGCCGAACATTTTTTATCGCACGGGCCGCGCGCCGGTCTTCGACTTTCCGCTGCAGTTCGGCGAAAAACGAACTACGCAGCGAATTCAGGAGCTCTCCGGTTCTCTGAGACCGGAAGCCTTCGACCGCGATGCACCCGCTTACCTCGATTTCATAGCCTCACAGCCTTCGGTTGCCACAGGACCAATGGGCGTAGTGGGTTATTGCTTCTCGGGCGCGCTGGCCATGCGAACCGCGGCGGCGAATCCGGATCGAATCGCGGCTGTGGCGTCATTCCACGGAGGCAAACTCGCTACAGACACTCCGGATAGCCCGCATCTGCTGTTAGGAAAGATCAAGGCTCAGCTCTATTTCGGACATGCCATTCAGGATCGAAGTATGCCGCAAGAGGCCATTGAGAAGCTCAATGCCGCGCTCGCGGCGTGGGGCGGCAGGTATGAATCCGAAGTGTACGAGGGCGCTCATCACGGCTGGACGGTGCCCGATAATCCCTCCTATAACCGCCCGCAAGCGGAACGCGCCTTCGAGAAGCTGAAGGAGCTATTCGCCAGGACGCTGAAGCTCGCCTGATTCGGACCCTGTGCTATCTTGGCCTCGTACGAAATCTGCTTTCGCTCAGAGCAGTAAACGTAAGTTGATAGAGGACCAAGAAAAGCGGGAGTAACTCAATGGTAGAGTCACAGCCTTCCAAGCTGTTGGTTGCGAGTTCGATTCTCGTCTCCCGCTCCATCTGTTGGCTTGCGCCGAAGCTCTTTCAACCCTGACAGAGGCCGCCTCCGAATGCTCGATTACCGGGCTATCATGAGGTGTTGAGCACGCAAGTTGCGCCACTGCCCCCCGTCGAGCGTAACCGGAAGGTGAGATCGTGGGCGATTTTTATTCTCACCAATCTCATCTCGGTTGTATGCCTGGTTTGGGTTCTGAACGGCGCTGGCCTGCAGCACATCTGGGGCGAAGTACGGCACATGCGCTGGCGCTGGGTGGTGCTGGCCATGACGTGCAATTTGTCTGTTTACCTGCTGCAAGGCTGGCGCTGGAAGCTGCTGCTGGCGCCGGTGCAACGCGTTCGTTTTGCGCATGCAGCGGAGGCCATCTACGTCGGCATGTTCGCCAATGAAGTGCTGCCCCTGCGGGCCGGCGAATTGATCCGCTGTTTCCTGTTATCGAAATCTAGCAACCTTCCGGTGTCGGTGAGCTTTGCTTCGGCGCTGATCGAGCGCATTTTCGATGGTGTGTGGCTGATGGCTTGTTTCTTCTATTGCCTTCACATCGGCAGATTACCGGCGGTGCTGCGGAACGGCGGCTACATCCTCGGCATCATGATTGTGCTGTTATCGGCCATCCTCGGCTATGCCATGTTTGCGAAGCAGCAGTCGCTCGATCTGTTCTTTGGCCTGACGTGGCCGCGCTGGTTCAACACGCTTATCGAAGACCTTCATCTGATTGGCCATTCGCGTTACTTGTATTTCTCGTTTCTCGTCAGCGGCGTGTTCATCCTGTCGCAGATCCTGCCGATTTACATGCTGGTTGTGGCCAACCGCCTGGACGTCCGCTGGACCGCTTCCTTCACCATGATGGTGCTGCTGCGGTTGAGCAGCATCGTTCCTCAAGCGCCGGGGAATCTGGGATCGTTCCAGTGGGTGACGGCGCGAACGCTCATCATGTTTGGACTGCTGGCCGGGCACGCCAAGCGATTTTCGCTCATCTTGTGGGCCGTGGTGACCATCCCTTTGATCGTCGCCGGATTTATCGCGCTGGCGTTCGCAGGCATCAACATGACGCATCTCCACAGGGAAGCGACAGCCGCCGCGCAGGACTCGAAAAACTCTCGCTAGAATAAGGCACAAGGGGTTCTTAGCTTGTTCGCCCTGCTGCCGCTCGCCGTCTTGCTGTCCGCCGCCGGACAAAACAATCCGGAAGCAGCCGGACTGCAAGCGCTCGATCATCAGGATTATCAGCAAGCCGAGAAGATTTTCTCGAGTATCGCCGCAGCAGATCCGAAAGACTATTCGGCGCTCTTCAATCTGGCGCTCGCCGAAACGGGATTGCGCCAGGACGACGCTGCCGCTGAGCATTACAAGCAGGTCCTTGCGCTGAAGCCGGCCTTGTATGAGGCCGAGTTGAATCTCGGCATTCTGTGTCTTCGCGATCATCGGGCCGCTGATGCCGTTCCGCTGCTCCGTGACGCCGCAAAGCAGAAGCCGCAGCAGGCGCGCGCGCAAAGATACCTGGGCGACGGTCTGGCCGCAACGGGGGACCTTACGGCCTCGGCAGAGGCGTATCGAGCGGCCTTAGCAACCGATCCGAAAATGGCAGCAGCGGAGCTCGGCCTAGGTCAAGCTCTCGCGCGACAAGGCAAGCTCGACGAAGCGGCGCCGCATTACCGGCAGGCTGCGGCGCTTGATCCGAACCTCAAGTCTTATGAACTCGAGATAGCGGTCGCGTTCTCAAAGGCAAATCGCGCCGACGACGCCATTGCGCTTCTCAAGGACTTCCCCGGCGATCCAGGTGCGCGGGAAGAGCTTGGCCGCCTGTATCTCGAAAGCAATCGCCCTGCCGACGCGGTTCCGGAGTTTAAAGCGGCTGTCGACATGTCTCCCACGCCCGGCAACCGGCTGGCGCTCGCGACCGCGTATCTCAAAAATAATCAGCCGGACCTGGCAGAGCCCATTCTGGAACAAGCTCTGGCGGCAAACCCGGATGACTATGATTTGCATATGGCGGTCGGCCGCATTCGCCGGGATAAGCACGATTACGCCGTTGCGGCTGACCAGTTCGCCGCCGCGGCCAAGCTAAAACCGGATTCCATCGAGGCCTGGAACGAAGCTGCCAGCGCATTCGTACTTGCAGAACAATATCCCCAGGCGCTCGCTGCTTTAGATAAGATACATAGCCTGAACGCCGATAAACCCGGCGATTATTACTACCGTGCCATCGTGCTGGACAAGTTGCATCAGATCAAGCCGGCGCTGGCCAGTTATCGGCAGTTTCTGGCGATGAGCCAGGGCAAATTTCCGGATCAGGAGTTCATCGCACGTCAGCGGAGCAGAATCCTCGAAAGGGAGGCGAATCGATGACCAAGTCAGTCAATCTAGTTACTCTCGTCGCAGCAACCTTATTCGCCACCAGCTCAGTGGCTGTATTGCATGCCCAGTCGTTCCTCGATGAGATTAAAGCGGAGCACGATCCCGCCAGGCGTTCCGAAAAGGCCCTGACGTTTGCCGACACCGCATTCGAGACAGCGCGCGACTTCTACACCAAAGGCGAAGTTCACAAAGGCGATGCGCAGCTCGAAGACATGACGAACGCGCTAACGGAATGCGTGCAATCGCTGGAAGAGGCGCATAAGGCCAGGTTCTACAAGAAGGCCGAATTGCGGGTTGCGTATCTGCAACGCCGTATGAAAGGGCTGCTGGACGATATCGAAATGCAACAACGTGGCTGGGCGGAATACACCGATCGCAGGCTAGACGAGATCCACGATAAGCTTCTGGACGGAGTCATGAGGAAATGAAGTTCGCGGCTGCACTTTTGATCACCCTTTGCGCGAGCGCCGTGGTGTACGCGCAAGACCGCGATTTTCTCACGCCCGATGAAGTGGATCAGGTGCGCGAGGCTCAGGAACCCAACGACAGATTGCTTTTGTACGTGCAATTTGCCAGACAGCGAATGGACCTGCTTCAGCAGTACCTTGCCAAGGAGAAGGCCGGCCGCAGCATATTCATCCACAACACTCTGGAAGACTATAGCCAGATTATCGAGGCGATCGATACCGTCTCCGATGATGCGCTCCTTCATCATCGGCCGATCGATAAAGGTATGACTGCGGTCATCAGCGCCGAAAAGGATTTCCTCGCCCAACTGAACAAAGTTCAAGACAGCGCTCCGAAGGATTTGGACCGCTACAAGTTTGTTTTGACGCAAGCCATCGATACGACAAGCGACAGCCGCGATCTGGCGATGCAGGACAGCGGCAAGCGCGGCGCCGAGCTGACTGCGGAAGACGCCAAAGAGAAAAAAGAGCGCGACGCCATGATGCCTTCGAAAGAAGTGGCTGACCGTAAGAAGGACGCCGAAACGCAAGAAGCACCCAAGAAGAAGATTCCTTCCCTCTACCGCCCGGGCGAAAAGCCCCAGCCACCGCAATAGCTTTCGGTAGCCGCCGCTCGCCCGCTTTTAGCGTAGAGTGAGAGGAGAGGGCCCTGGTTGTCTCACCACCATCATCACGCGCACGGAACGGGTTGGATTCTACGCGTGTCATTGGCGGCAACGCTCGCCTTCACCGTGTTCGAGGTGTTCGCAGGCTTCCGCTCTCACAGTTTGGCGCTGCTTTCCGATGCCGGCCATAACTTTACCGACGCACTGGCGCTCCTGCTGGCGGGCGTCGGGCTCTATCTGCAAGGCAAGCCTCCGGATCACACCAAGACCTATGGATATCAGCGGGCTGGTGTCATCACGGCATTCTTGAACGCTGCGACTTTAGTTCTTATCTCATTGGTCATTTTTTGGGAAGCGATCAGCCGCATCCTCCATCCGCAGCACGTGGATGATCGCATGATGATGTGGGTTGCGGCCGCGGCGCTGGTATTGAACGGCGCGATTATGCTTGCGCTGCATAGCGGGCAAAAAGGCGATATCAATATTCGCGCTGCTTTCATTCACATGCTCGGCGACGCGGTAGGCGCCGGCGCCATCGTCATCGGCGCAATTGCGATCCGCTACACCGGATGGACCTACATCGACCCGGCGCTTTCGATCGCCCTCGCCGTGTTGATCGTCTACACGGCGTGGGATATCATTCGCGAATCGCTCAATATTTTGCTGGAGGGCCTGCCGCGCGGCCTGGAGCTCGCGGACGTCACAAAGGCTATGAGCGGAGTGGACGGTGTGTTAGACGTGCACGATTTACACATCTGGAGCCTGGGATCAAGCACGCATGCGCTGAGCTGCCATGCGCTCATTGAAGATATGCCGCCGTCGGAAAGCGAGCGAATTCTGAAATGCATGAACGAAGTGCTGGCGGACTTCCATATCCACCACACCACCGTTCAATTCGAACATGTGCCGTGCGTTCTCTCCGATAGCGGCTGCCACATGAAGGCGGCCCAGAGCCACACTCACGATCACACCCATCACCACTAACCCTCAGCGCGCAATCAGGTCCAGCATCTTTTGCCGGAAATTGCTCGCGTCCTCCGCGTCAGCGGTAATCACCAATACCGTATCGTCGCCTGCTATGGTTCCCACAACGTCCTTCAGCTCCTCGCGGTCGAGCACAATCGCAAGCGCGTTAGCGTTACCCGGCGACGTACGCAGCACAACCAGGTTTTGCGCCACTCGGATGTCTTGAAGATACTCTTCGGCGACATCGGCAAGGCTCGGGCCTCCGGTTTCCGCGGGCAGTTGCCGGTATCCTTCCGGCGTCTTCACCAGCGCTAGCTCACGCATGTCCCGCGACAATGTCACCTGCGTGGTGTGAATGCCTAATTCGCTCAACTCGCGCGCGAGCTCTTCCTGGGTCCAGATGCCCTTCCCGCGAATGATCTTGAGTATCTGGCCCTGGCGAAAGCTCTTGTTCATGATCGTCCCGGAGACTTGCGCATCGCGGCCAGCCGCTCTTCCGCTTCTTTGAGAGCCGCGGCGACTGCGCCCGGGCCCGTTCCGCCTGGCAACTCGCGCGTTCGCATGCCTTCAGCCGCGCGCAGAAAACGCGCCGTCTCGGGCTTGAATTCAGGCGCAAAGGCCGCCAGCGCTTCGCCTGTCCAATCGCTTGGCTGCTTGCCCGTTTTTACGCTCTCGAGCACCAACTGACCTACGAGCTGATGCGCATGGTGAAACGGCACCCCGGTGCGCGCGAGTTCTTCCGCCAGGTCCGTCGCAACCACCCAGCTCTGTTCCGCAGCTTCCGCCGGTTTCGCCGAATCGAGCGTTACCGATTCCGCCACTGTCTTCGCCATCGTTAGCGAGCCGGAGGTCTGTTGCGCCGCATCGAACAGCGGCTCCTTGTCCTCCTGCATGTCGCGATTGTAGGTCATCGGTAGGCCTTTCATGGTGATGAACAAGGACGTCAGGCTGCCGAAGACGCGACCGGATTTGCCGCGCATGAGCTCGAGCGAATCCGGATTCTTTTTCTGTGGCATCAGGCTCGACCCGCTGGTGACTCCGTCGCCCAGGGTCAGCCATTTGAACTCGTCGCTCGAATAGGCAATCCAATCCTCCGCCAGACGGCTCAAGTGCAACATGATCATGCTGCAGGCGTAGAGGAAATCCAGCGCGAAATCGCGATCCGCGGAAACATCCATGCTGTTCCGCGTGATCTTGGCGAAACCGAGCTCCTGCGCCAGCGCCTGCCGGTCGAATGGAAACCCGCTGCCCGCCAGCGCCCCGGAGCCGAGCGGCATCACGTCGATTTGAGCGCGTGCCTGTTCCAAACGCTCGAAATCGCGAGCGAACATTTCGAAATACGCCAGCAGATAATGCGGCCACAGCACCGCCTGGGCGCGGCGCATATGAGTATATCCAGGTATCAAGGCATGCGGATACTTGCGGGCAAGGGCCAGCAGTGCGCCGGCGAAATCCGCAAGCTGCTGCAAAATCCTGTCCGCTTCTGATCGCAGATACAAACGGAGATCGACCGAAACCTGCTCATTCCGGCTGCGCCCGGTGTGGATCTTCTCCGAAAGCGGCCCGACTTTTTCGTCCAATTTGCGGATGACGAAAGTGTGGACGTCTTCATCGGCCGCGCCATCGAAATAATTCGGATTCTGCGCTTCCCGCGCGATCTGATCGAACGCAGCAAGCAACTGCCCGCATTCCGCGCTGGTCAGGATGCCGGCTTTCGCCAGCGCCTTCGCAAACGCCTGCGACCCTTCAATATCGGCGAACACCAGCTTGCGATCAAAGTGCAGAGAACCGGAGAACTGCTCAAACACCTCCGATGGCCCAGTCTCGAATCTGCCACCCCAAAGCTTCATGAAGATTATTCTCGCGCGGGCACACTACTCCGACCGGTGATCGCGGGTCGCCGGCAAACTCTTATTGCAGCAACATCAAGAGCAGAGCTTTTTGTACGTGCAGCCGGTTTTCCGCTTGATCGAAGACCACAGACTGCGCCGATTCCAGGACGCCTTCTGTCACTTCCTGCCCACGCTTCGCCGGCAGGCAATGCATGAACAGCGTATCTGCGCGCGCCTGCGCAAGCAGCGCTTCGTTGACCTGATATGGTGCAAAGATTTTTTTGCGTTCGTTTGCTTCCGACTCCTGCCCCATGCTGGCCCAAACGTCGGTATAAACAGCATCCGCAAGCTTCACCGCCGCTGCCGGATCGTTTAGAACTTCAATTCTTGCGCCGGATCCGCACGCCAACTCCGCCGCTCGCTCCACGATCGCGAGCTTCGGTTCATAATTTGGCGGCGTGGCGACCGAACAATGAATCCCCAAGCGCGCGCAGCATAACAGCAGCGAGTGTGCCACGTTGTTGCCATCGCCGATATAGGCCAGCTTCAATCCACGCAAGCGTCCGAACTGCTCTTTCAGCGTGAACATGTCCGCCAGCGCCTGGCACGGATGGTAAAGATCGCTCAACGCATTCACCACCGGAAGGCCCGACCACTTCGCCAACTCGTCTACCGTTTCTTGCGCGAACGTTCGCGCGACAATGGCGTCCGTCCAGCGCGCCACGTTTCGCGCCACGTCCTTCAATGGCTCGCGGTCGCCGATCATTCCAATTCGTACGACACAATCGCCGCCGAGTTGCTTGATTGCCAGCTCGAACGTCATGCGCGTCCGCAACGACGGTTTTTCAAACAGCAGGCTTACGTAGCGGCCCTTGAGCCCGGAAGCAAATTTCTGCCGCTTTTGCTTAACCTGCTGGGTCAACTCCAGCAGCTCACCCAGACTTTCAGTGGACAAATCGAGATCGTGCCGCAGCCCGGTGATGCGCGGCCGTGGCGCCGGATGGAGGATCGGAGCAGCCATTCTTTAATCTCTTCTTCGTGTATGAATATTCACCGCTATGAATAATCATACACCGCCACCGTCCCTGGGCGCAACCACCCGGCCCGGTGTCATACTAATTCGGAGACAAGATCACTGGGGAGCTGAGAGATGAGCACGGTACGGGTATTGGTGGGCACGCACAAGGGCGCGTTTGTCTTAACCGCGGACGGGAAACGCAAGGACTGGGAGGTGAGCGGCCCTCATTTCGCCGGCTGGGAGATCTATCACATGAAGGGATCGCCCGCCGATCCTAATCGCCTGTATGCGTCGCAATCCACCGGCTGGTTCGGCCAGTTGGTTCAGCGCTCCAATGACGGGGGCAAGACGTGGGAAGCCGTCGGTAACAAGTTCATCTATGACGGCGTGCCTGGGACTCACCAGTGGTACGACGGTACGCCGCACCCGTGGGAGTTCAAGCGCGTCTGGCATCTGGAACCGTCGCTCACAGATCCCGAGACGGTCTATGCGGGAGTCGAGGATGCTGCCTTGTTCCGTTCCGCCGATGGAGGGCAAAGCTGGCAGGAGCTCTCCGGTCTGCGCGAGCACGGCACGGGCCCTCGCTGGCAGCCGGGCGCCGGCGGCATGTGCCTACACACGATTCTTCTCGATTCGAGCGACCCCAATCGAATTTTCGTCGCCATCTCGGCCGCGGGCGCCTTCCGTAGCGACGACGCAGGCAAGACGTGGCAACCTATCAACCGCGGTCTCAACTCTCCCTTTCTCCCCGACCCGAAAGCCGAAGTGGGTCACTGCGTCCATCGCATCGCCATGCACCGCTCGCGCCCGCAGGTCTTGTTTATGCAGAAGCATTGGGACGTCATGCGCAGCGATGACGCCGGCGAATCCTGGCATGAGGTCAGCGGCAACCTTCCCACCGACTTCGGTTTCCCTATAGACGTTCACGCGCACGAGCCAGAAACCATTTACGTCGTTCCCATCAAGAGCGACTCGGAACATTATCCGCCCGAGGGCAAACTGCGCGTCTACCGCAGCCGCACTGGCGGCAACGAGTGGGAGCCGCTCACCAACGGCCTGCCGCAAAACGACTGTTACGTAAATGTCCTGCGTGACGCTATGGCCGTCGACTCGCTCGATTCCTGCGGCATCTACTTCGGTACCACGGGCGGACAGGTCTACGCATCGCCCGATGCCGGAGACACCTGGTCGCCCATTGCTCGAGATCTTCCCGCCGTGTTCTCTGTGGAGGTGCAAACGCTGCCGTGATCCGAGTCGTTCTCCCCGCACATCTGCGAACCCTCGCGCGTGTCAACGCCGAAGTCCAGTTAACTGTGGACGGCGAGGCCACCCAACGCTCGGTGCTTGACGCACTCGAGACCTCCTATCCCGTGCTTCGCGGAACACTGCGCGATTACGTGACGCAACAGCGCCGTCCGTTCGTCCGGTTCTTCGCCTGCGAGCAGGATCTGTCCCACGAATCGCCGGATGCCCCGCTGCCGGAGGCGGTCGCGTCGGGCGCGGAACCTTTCTTAGTGGTAGGCGCTATCGCCGGGGGAAAAATCTCATGAGTGAACCCTTAGCCGCTTATCTGCACGATCATCTCGCAGGATCGAATTTCGGGATTGAGCTGTTGAAGAATCTGGAGGAGCAGCACTCGGGTGAGCCCTTGGGGCAATTCGCCGCGGCGGAGCTTAAATTGTTGCTGGAAGATCGAAAGATACTGCAAGGAATCATCGATCGGGTTGGCACGGAAACTTCGGCGGTAAAAGAAGCGACAGCCTGGGTCGCCGAGAAAGCGAGCCGCTTCAAGCTTCGGCATCCCAGCTCTCCGGAATTCGGAACATTCGAAGCCCTGGAACTTCTCGCGCTCGGGATTCATGGGCGAGTGGCGCTGTGGCGGGCGCTGTCCGTCATTGCCCCTGGCGACAATCGTGTCGGAAGCCAAGATTTTGAGACGCTCGCCGCGCGAGCCCAGGCGCAGCATGACCGGGTAGAAGAACGTCGTCTGCAAGTTGCGCCCGCCGCACTGCGTGCACAATGAGAATTGCTGCCGTCGCCCGCCTTTCCACCCGTTGATATCTCCATCAAACTGGCAATCGCCATTGGTATCGGCATGCTGGTCGGCTTGGAACGGGAGTGGTCTCAAAAGGATCTCGGCACGCGAACGTTCGCCATCACTGCCATGGCGGGTACCCTGAGCTTTCTTGCAGGACCCGCGATTGCGTACATAACCTTTGCCGGAATTCTATTCATTGTCCTGTTAACGGGCCTGCGAAACGTGCATGACGGCAAACCGGTGGAGACCACTACCTCCGCCGCAATCATCGCAACGTTTGTGCTCGGCGTATTGGTGGGGCAAGGGCATCATTACACACCGATTGCCGCAGCGATTGTGATGACGATGCTGCTGGCGTTCAAGCCGGCATTGACCCATTTTGCGGGCGGCCTGCAAGTCACCGAAGTACGCAGCGCGGTCCTCCTCGGCCTGCTGGCGTTCGTGATCTATCCCGTGCTGCCGGACCGAACCATAGATCCCTGGCAACTCATCAATCCGCGAGAAGCTTGGCTCACGGTCGTCGCGATCGCCGTTCTCGGCTTTTTGAATTATGTGCTGCTGAAGCTGTACGGTTCTCGCGGACTGTATTATTCAGCGGTTCTGGGCGGCATGGTCAACAGCACCGCCACCATTGCAGAGCTATCCGGTTTCCTCACCGGCCCAGCCGCGAATACCCTGGCACTCGCAACTGTGATCAACTTTCTCACCATCGTTGCGATGTTTGTTCGCAACCTGCTCATCCTGGCTATTTTCGCCCGCTCCGCAGTGGTGAGCGCCGTTGTCCCACTCATGGTGATGGCGGCAGCCGCTCTTGCGTTGATTTGGCGGCAGAGAAGCTACAGCAATGGCCAAGTCGGCGAGTTGAAGTTGTCCTCCCCTCTTTCATTGTCGAAGGTGTTGAAGTTCGGCATCATTTTTCTGGGAATTGAAATCATCGGCAATATCGGACAACGCTATCTGGGCCACCTCGGGTTCTTATTGGTAAGCGTTATCGGCGGCTTAGTCTCAAGCGCGAGCACTGCCGGCGCAGCGGCGACCCTGGCAATGCATGGCAAGATCACGCCACAAACAGCCGGACTCGCAACCGTACTGACTTCCATGGCAAGCGCGCTTTCTAACTTGCCGTTGTTACATCAGCAAGTTAGAAACTGGGCCATTACCCGCAAGTTGACGTTACTCTCGCTTGGCATTGTTGCCGCGGGCGTGATCGCGATGTTGGCGCTGGATAGGCTATTGTCGAGTTAGCCTTCCGCTACTTATCCGTTTCGTCGGAACCACAGTTCAATCCAAGGGCCTGCAAGCTCGCCCTCCCGATTGCGAAGAACCGAATGCGCGAGCAGTTGCACTCCCTCCTGAATCGCTCGTTCCTCTTCCACCACCCAATCCCTATCGTCCGGCAACGGAAGCGTGATTACCTCCGAGTTCAACGTCCCCTCGCAACGGAATCCGAACGGCTCGATCAAGCGCTCCAGCGTTGCGCCACTGTACCCGTATCGATAGGGAAACGCCAGCAGATTGTTGTACGCCATCGCCTCTATGAGGAAGCGAGCAGCCGTCGGCTTTAGATCGGCATCGCGCAACAGGCTTTGGCAACGAACGTAGAAGAGCCCGTTCGGCGTCCGGACCACCAGCAGGCCATTTGGCTTCAGAATCCTTTGCGTCTCTTCGAGAATGGGCTGCGGGTTCTCGATCTGGTCAAAACAGTTCCAGATAAAGAGTCCGTCCAGGCTACCGGCCTCAAACCGGCAGTCGCGCAGTTCGCAGGAGCGGACGTCGAAACCATGCGAGCGCGCAAAACGGCTGGAGTCTTCTCCTATATCGACCCCGATTGCATTCCATCCCCACTTGGACGCAGTTTCGAGAAACGCGCCGTAGTGACTCCCTAACTCGACTATATTTGCGCGGTCAGGCAGTAAGCCGCGATAAGGCTGCTGCTTCGCCTCGAACGCCCGCACATACTTGGGATATATTTGCTCGATAGCCGCGGCATCATACTCATCTTCCGAGTAGCTATGTGCGGCGGGCTCTTCGCGCTCCGAACGCACCAAAAGGCCGCAGCCTCTACATTCGAGTAAGTCCGCTCTTTCGTTGTGGAAGAAATCTGTAAGATCTTTTCGCTCTCCAGCGGATAAAGGCTTAGCCGCCCGCGCGGCGACGAATTGATTCCGAATCTCCGCTTCACGGCCCAGCGCCGCGGCCGTCAGCAAAACCGAAAAGGAGGAACTTGAGCAAACCGGGCATGAAACCATCCTAGAGATTAGATCAGAACATCAGCTTCATGCCGAACTGAATCTGCCGCGAGGTGGTCGCCGTGCTGGTGATCAGGCCAGCGGTGGAACTGATTTGGGTCCCTGAAAATACAATTGCGTTGGGAGTTCCGAAATTGGCATGATTCAAAACATTGAAGAACTCGGATCGTATCTCTAATCTGACGCGCTCTGTCAGTGCGATGTCCTTGAGCAGCGAAACATCCAGCTCAGCCAAACCGGGTCCGCTGAGAACACCGCGTCCCAAGTTCCCGTAAGTTCCCGCGGCCGGCAGAACGAAGGCATTGGGATTGAACCACTGATTCGGATGGCCTTCGATAATCGCTCCCGTAAATGCCGGGTTCAGAGACGGGCGATCCGGATTTCTGGTATCTCCATCCCCGGAACGATTGGAGCCAATCTGAGGAGTTACGGGAAAACCGCTCAGCAACGTTGCGATTCCATTCAGTTGCCATCCGCCGGCGAGCTTGCTGTGGCCGAACGGCAGCTCATAGTGCGCGGATATGCTGGCCTGATGCTCGGCATTCAGAGCCGATGGTCCCCAATCGGCTGCAAGATTATTGCGGTTGAGAACCATCTGCGCTTCGTTATTTGCCTGGGCGCCTGTGAGCGCGGAATTGATATCCAGATTCTTAGACCACGTATAATTGGCGCGAAACTCCAGGTTATGACTTAGGCGCCTGGTTACATTGGTTTGCAACCCATTGTAACTGCTGTTGCCCTCCGTGTACCAGAAAAATCCACCGGATAAGTAGGGATTGGGTCTCGTTCCCACGGGTATGTAGCTCGCACCTTCGGGAACTCTGGTCCGGACTGAACCAACACCACCGGCTACACAGCCGCTCGGATTGGAACAAACCTGAGCAGGAATGCTGTTCGGATCGATGCTGATCAATCCGTGATATCCGAAGGAGCCGACGTAGGCGACGCTCAGGGCAGTTTGATTATTTAACTGGCGCTCCACCGTGAAGTTCCATTCATTGACTGCCGGTGTCTTGGCATTCGGCTGTACACCCTGTGGCGCGAAGATTGAACACGGAGGCGCCACGCCCGGACCGCAGGAGCGAGCCGGCTCGACTCCCGAAGCAATCGGCACGATCGATGGCAGCGCAACATTCGCAAAAGACGCTGTACCGTTGTAAGGCGGCAGCGAGTTCAGTAAGAAGCTGAGATCGTCAATCAGCGAATAGTAAATACCATATCCGGCCCGAATCGCCGTTTTTCCGTCGCCGAAAGGATCCCAGGCTAGTCCGATCCGCGGGCCGAGTAAGTGCGTCGCATTATTCGAGGTGAGAACGGATCCGCCAACCACCGGATTTGTCCCGAGCACTCCCTGCGAGTTAGTGATGTAATTGGCTGCCCGCCCATCGGCCTCATTCCAGCCGTCAGTGAATTCATAACGCAGCCCGATTCGCAGCGTGAAGTTGCGGCGAAGTTTCATGAGATCCTCCGCATACCAGGCGCCGAAAAAGCTTCTCCAGCCCAGTTCGCTCGGATTCGGCACCACCTGGAAGCTGCTGACGGTGCCGCGAAGGAATGTGGTCAGGCTGGTGAAGCTCGCTTGGCCGAGTTGGCGCGACGCCGTATCCTCGTTGTCCTGAATTGGCTGCAACCAGACGCCCAGGTTGATCTGGTGTATGCCCTTAGTAAGCTGAAAATTATCTTGATAGGTAAAGAGATTTCTACGATTCCAAACGTTCGCCGCGTTGTTGGGGCCCGCCGAAGTTATAGCGGAAGCCCCCGTGGTGGTCACGCCGCCGCCGATGACGATTCCGCCCGGACCTCGGTTGCCTGTCACAAAATCCAGACTCGCGGGGAAAGACGTGACAATCGGAGCATTAAACGTGTATGCGGCGCGCGAAAAACCAACGCGGGCAGTATTTAACACCTCAGGCGAAAACACGTGCGTATCCTGCAGACTCGCGACCTGGCTCACAAGAATTAAGTCGGACGCGAACAGCGGATCGGCCGCCGGTGTTAGATTGTTCCCGTTGTCGATCGTATAAGACGCGGTGAGCGTATCGCGGTCGGTAATGGCGTAATCGACACGCGTGTTGCCAAAATCTTCGCGGATGCTCTGGCGCGGATTGTAGTAAGCGAGAGCAATTCCTGTGGCCACTCCGTTCGACAATAACTCCGGCCCATTGGCTTGCGGCCATAAATCGAAGTATTTCAACATCGCGCGATTAGTTTTCGAAACCGGCGTATAGACCCCAGCAGAATTCGGCAGCAGGCCCTGGCGCGCGAATTGATCCGGAACTTCGCTCACGCTGCTCAGCGCGAGCGCCTGGCGGAAGCCTTCGTAGTTGCCGAAAAGAAACAGACGGTTCTTCTTTATCGGCCCTCCGAGCGATCCTCCGAACTGGTTCCGGCGGAAGGGCGGCACGTAACCGCGGTCAAAGAAGTTTCGGGCGTCGAGATCGCTATTACGCAGAAACTCAAAGAGCGTCCCGTGCAAAAGGTTCGTCCCGGATTGCGTGACCACGATGATCTGGGCTCCGTCGCGCTTGCCATATCTCGCTGAATAGGTGTCGGTGAGAATGTTGAATTCGCGGACGGCGTCCACTCCCAGCAGCTCACCGCTCGCGCCGCCCGGCGTGTCCGCGAGTTGGCTCGATCCGGTGTATTCGATACCGTTCAACAAGAAAATGTTGTCCATGGGCCGCCGGCCATCTACCGAGAATGTATTGCCGTTGCTGGTGCTGGTTCCAGCGCTTTTCAATGTGAAATCGACAGCGCCTGGGTTGAGGGTGATCAGGTTATCGAAGCTGCGGCCATTCAGCGGCAAATCTTTGACCTCGTTTTCGCCCACCAGGCCCGCCACGGATTCCGTTGTGGTATTGACGATGGGCGCCTGTTCGGAAACGTTGATTTGGGACACGAACTCGCCGACTTCGAGCCTAAAATCCACCCTCGCATTCTGGTTCAACTCCAGCCTTAAGCCCGTCCGATCAACCGGCTTGAATCCCGATTTCTCCGCTTTGACTTCCGTGGGCCCTAGCGGCAGCGCGAGAACACTGTAGTTACCGGACGCATCGGTGGTTGTGGTCCGCCGGCCGCCCGTTTCGAGACTGGTGACCGTAATCGTGGCGCCGCCTACTGCGCCGCCGGACGCATCCTCAACCGTACCCGAAACCGACGCGGTAACTTGTGCCTCTGCGGCCTGCGCAGCAAGGATGAGCATTGCAACCATCGCGCCGTAACGCAGGAGGTTCCTTGAATTCATAGTTTGCCAATTAGAGCGGGAGAGCACGAACTATCAATATTCGCAAATTGGTCAGAACTTTACCCTCAGCTCTACCCATGCCCTTCGCGGCGCGCCTGGCGAGAAGAACGTCACGCTCTGTGCCGGCGCACTTCCAGCGTCTGGCCCCGTGGCATACGCCGGGAACGGCAGGGACTGAACCGCACCCTGGCTGGTGACGGCCGTGTTCGAGAGCCATGCCGCCGTGTAGTACTTGTGATTGAACAGATTATCAATCTGCACGCTCAGTTGCAGATGCCGGGTTAGATCGTAGCGGGCACGGAAATTGGTGATCGCATATCCCGGCGAAACGCCCGGGCCCAGGTAGTACACGCCGTCGGCCTGATAGGCATTGTTTTCGTTGCCGCGCGCATACGAACTCGATACCACCACTTCATCAAGATCGAACCCGAGTTTCGAAGTAGCCTGGAAATCCAGATAGCTCTTGCCGGTCTGCTTCGGAATGAGGGGAATCCGATCGCCGGGCTGGACAGTGATGACACCAGCGAGCCCTGGATATCCCTGTAGCGCAAGATTGTTCGTGTTATTCGCCGAGCCGTCGAGCGTCTCGGTGCTCTGGTAGGTTGCCGACAGAAAAGTCCAATCCAGGCCCCACGTGACGTGGCCCACGCGCCCATCAAGATCTGCATCGAATCCCTCTCTCAGCGTTCTGGCGAAGTTCTGGAAGTAGCCGGTGCCGGTCTGCGGCGCCGCGATAAAAAGAATGTCGTTGTGATTCGCGGACCGAAAAGCGCCGGCACTCCAGCTCAGATTATGGAAGAACGGAAGCTCCGATTTACCGCGGACACCGGCTTCCCATGTGTCCGTGACTACCTGTTGGAGCGGCGGATCGGAGGATAGCGAATTCGGCAAGCTGCAGGGAGCCGCCGGATCGGCGCAGCCGAGTTCAATAGCCGTCGGCGCGCGGCTGCCTTGCGAGAATCTCGCATAGAGGTTCACACTCGAAGTCGGGCTCCACGTAATCCCGACTGCCGGGTTGAATCGTGGGAACACATACTCGCCCGTAAGCGAGCCAGGGCCGGCGATAGGATTCAGAAGATCGGTGTTATCGACTGTGGCTCGGTTGTAGCGCCCGGAGACCGTCACGTTCACGGTCTTCGCAAGCGTGAGCGTGTCTGTGAAGTAGAGGCTCCAGTTGGGAGTAACGCCATGCAGGCTGACCTCTGAATTGATGGGCGTGCCGTCTACGCTGGTCGAACCATTCTGCCACGCCGGAACGCTGGTGAGCGTGTAGTTGGGATTCACATATGCGTAATCGGTGGTCTGTGTGTAGTTAACGCTGCCGCGGTCGAACAATGCCCCCGCCGCGAATTCATTACGCCCTATTTTCGGCGAGGTGATCCACGTGAATTGTCCGGAAAAGCCGAACTCGTTCTGCACCTCTTTCGAGTAGATGTTAACTCCATCGCAGGTCTGATCCGGATCGCCGAACGACAGTGCTTCCGCGAGGCACGGCCACTTGGGAAAAGGCGTGTTCGTGATGTTCGCGCCGCTTATCGGGAAACCCGTGTAACCCGCCGCGCTCAAGATCGCCTGTTCGTCCGGCGTGGGCTGGTAGATCATGTTGCCCTGGGCGTCGTCATTGAAATTCGCGTCGATCGCTTCGGTGCGGATATTGCGGAACCAGGCGTTACCGGAAAACGTCAGCGCATCGCTGAAAGCGTGCCGGGCGATGAAATTAAACGAAGGGGAGCGGTTCGCGGTGCTATCGGGAATCGAATAGACGCTCGCATAGTTGGCGGCGAGCAAGCGATAATCCTGCAATCCATTCCCGATCAGCGTGTTGTATGCGTAGGACATGGTGAGCGAGAGGTCACTTCTGGTAGTACGCCAGCCCAGCCGCGCAAATCCTTGGCGAACGTCCGAAGGCGAATCGACTCGCCAACCGGATTCGTGAAATCCGGTCCCCATCAGGAACCAGTTGAACCCTGTGACCCCGCCCCCGCCCCACTCGCCTTCCACCTCCTTCCGTCCGCTGCTGCCGTACAATACGTCTCCGCTAACGCCGGGGCTCGAAAGACCGCTCTTTGTCGTAACCGAAAGCGCTCCTCCCAACGTGTTCAACCCGAACAGCGGGTCCGAACCGGGCATCAGTGAGACTTCTGAGATCGCGTCTTTGGGAATCAGATCCCAGCTCACGACGTCGCCAAATGGCTGGTTTTGCCTGACGCCATCCACGTAGACCGACAGCCCTTCAGGCGTGCCGAGCAGTGGCGAAGCCGTGTAGCCACGGTAATTCACATCGGGCTGGAACGGGTTGCCCTGCATTTCGTTGAAATGCACGCCGTTCAGCCGCCGGTTCATCAAATCACCTAGCTCGAGCGCGCCGCTATTTTCAAAATCGGTTGCAGTCGCAGTCTGAACCGGACCCGCAATCTGCTCCGTCGTGAGATCCGTTCCGGCGAGCGGCGTCGCCGAGACTACGTCTGTTTTGAATGTCGGCGCGGCCAGCACCATCGTGATCGTGAGCAACATCGGGCGCCGGGATTGCAAGTCGATCACTGCGGACCGCGTGACGAACCCGGTTCGGGAAATCTCCAGCCGGTAGCGGCCGAAAGGCAGATTGTCAAGGGTGTACGCTCCCTGTGAATCCGTTTGAAAGCTGCGCTGCAGGGCGGATGTGAGACTCTCCAGCTTTCCCGAAGCTTCCATCGCCACGCCGGAAGGGTCTTTGATTTGCACCCGGATCTGGCCTTTCGGACTTTGGGCGCGAACCACGAACGCGGCTAGCAAAAGCGCTGCGGCCGTGCATATGGATCGCCCAAGCCTTTGCCGGCGCCCGGATACCAAACCGTGCATATATAGGGTATTCCGTTTGCCCGCGTTCTGTTCAGTATTTTGCAGCAGAGTTTTGCTGGCTCCTAGCGGAATCGGCTCAGCGGTTGGTCCGTGTGGAAATACTTCTTATAGGCTTGAATCCAATTTGTCGCCATGTCGCGTTGAGCGGTCGCCAAATCCAGCTTTCCATCGCAGACCAAGTCCCGTAGATGATCCTCCAGAGCGTCCTTTACCTGGGCATTCCATACTGTCGCTCGAGTCGATTGCGGCCATAAGTTATGAATGTCATCCGAGCCGCCGAGCCCAGGTGTGATCAAGTAATCGACTTCGTACGCGCTCGGTTCGGCAGTGCGTATTCCATATTCGCCAAACACCGTGCGCCGTACTGCAACCGGTACAGCCTTGTTGTTTTCATTAGACGCGCTGCACACTTCTCCGCGGCTGACCAGCACAATCGCGCCGGGAGTCAGATTCGGATCGGGCGTGGTGACAGCCACCGGGCGCTCGGCTTGCCGCACGGCCCAAGGCTGGTAAATGAGATATGTCATTGCCCCGAGCGCACAGATCGCGCCGAGGATCGCCCACGACCACTTCCAGGGTATGCTTGGAAGCCATTCAAGCCATGGTCGCCGTTGCGTGTGCGCCAGTTGAGCCATCCGGGCCTTCAGCAGCGCCCGCGGCCCGTCTGCCGGCGGAATCTGCGTCTCAAAATTCTGCCGATGCATTCGAACAAAATCGCCGATTGCCGCCTCGATCTCTCGTTGGCGCGTGCGGCACGTCCAACAGGCGGCCAGGTGCGATTCGACGCGCTCAGAGTCTCGTGCGGAAAGCTCGCCGTCAGCAGCCAGCAGCAGTTCGCGATCGGAAAGATGAAATTCTTGAGCCGGCATAATTCACCGTTCGGCGGCACGCGCAATGTGCGCCAGAGACCGTTCCAAGCAGATAGACACCGAGCCGAGAGACATATCCAGAATCTCGGCGATTTCGCGATAGCGCAGGCCTTCCGCCCGCAGATACAGGCACCACCGATGCTGTTCAGGAAGCGCCTCGACAACCGCCATCACGCGCTTGTGCGTTTGGCTCATCGCGAGCTGATCTTCAGGATTGGGAGCCGGGCAGATGATGGAATCGTCCGCCGCCATCAACTTCGGAAGATGGCTGGAATTCCGCTGGCTCCGCCGGTGCTTCAACGCCAGGTTATGAGCCACACGAAACAACCAGCCGCGCAGATGGTGGCGCGCTTTGCCGCGCCTCAGATGCTGAAACAGCGCCAGGAAGACTTCCTGCAGAATATCTTCCGAATCCGGAACGTCGAGCGAGAAGCCCGACAGGTATCGCAATAGCCGGTCCCGCAACTGATCGAAAAGCTCCACCACTTCCTGCTCCACGGCAGAGAATCGATGCGGCGCCGCGTGGACATCGGCCCGCGGCGGGACCGTAATGCCATTCGATTCTGCCCGTGATGCCTGCATTTACGTTCAGTGGTACTCTTCCCAGGTTATGCTGCCTGCAATTGACTACCATCTGAATATTCCTTTCTATGCCGTCCTGTTCAATCTTTTTGCGCGCAGCATGCGTTCTCATTTGCGCAGCAAGCAATCACGCTGCCTTCGCCGCTCCGGATTCCGCAACCGTTCAGTGGAGTGGCTCTGTTTACGATGCTTCCGGCCGAGCTGCTGGCCAGGCCGAACTCATCTTGGAATCGCACGGGAAGCATTACTCGGTCCTGACCACGGACGATGGAGCATACCACTTTGCGGAAATCGCGCGCGGCAGCTATAAGCTGTCGGCCCGCTTCAAGAACCAAGTCTTTCGGTTTCCTGATCCGGTGTCGCTGCCCATTGACGGGCTTTCAAAAATCACGCTGCTTGCGGACGGCTCTCTCTTGCTTGAGGCCGACACACGCGCTCAAGCGAGTGGTGGCGAAACGCTCTCCGCTACTTCTGTCGCTGCCATTCCTCTGAACAAACGCGACTTCAGCCAACTTCTTCTGCTCGCCGCCGGCACCATGACCGATACCAACGGAACTACGAACTTCACTCAGCAGTTTGCAGTCAACGGCCAGCGCGGAGTGGAGGCGGTCTTCGCCACTGACGGCAGCGACACCAGCGATCCCGAGATGGGCGGCGCAACGCTCTCCAACTTCAACGTCGATGCCGTTCAGGAAATCCAGTCGTTTTCAGGCTGGATGCCCGCAGATATCGGCCGAGGCGCGGCGGGATTCACCAACGTCATCACGCGCGCAGGGACCGATGCGCTGCACGGGTCTCTATTCGAATTCCTGCGCAACTCGGCGCTCGACGCCCGCAATTTTTTTGATCGCCGCTCGCCCGTCAATCCGGACCGCATTCCGCCCTTCCGCCGCAACGAATTTGGTTTCACGTTGGGCGGCCCGGTTATTTTCCCTGGCTACAACGGCCGCTCGAAAACCGAATTTTTCGCCGAGTATCAGGGCTTCCGTCAGGTTCTCGGCACCACCCAGGTGCTTCCGGTTCCTACCGCGGCCGAAAGGTCCGGAATCGACACGACCGCTTACCCCGGCGACACTCTGTTTGTTCCTGTCAATCCCACCATTGCCGCTCTTCTCCGACGCTATCCGCTTCCGAACGATCCCAGCGGCCCCTTCGGCGCGCGCACCTTCGCGACATCTTCCAAAGTGGTCACCGATGCGGACCAGTTCTCGCTGCGCTTGGATCATCAGCTTTCTACTAAAGACCGCTTCTTCGCTCGATTCACAGCCGACAATCTCAATGGACCAACCACCAACCCCGACCAGACCGCAATCGATCCTTCATTTGGGATCACCTATGTCGATCATCAGCGCAACGCGGTACTGACCTGGTCCCGCACTCCGTCTGCGCGCTTCACCTCTGAATCGTCGCTCAGCTTCACTCGCACCACGCCCAACTTCCCTACCCCGGATCACACAGATCCCTCGCTCATCTTCGCCGACGGACTCTACGAGGCATTCGATTCGCCTGGCGGTTCCGTCACGGCGTCTTTCGGCAATCTGTTCGAGGGCCGGCAAAACTTCACCTGGACTCGTTCGAAGCACGCCATCAAAGCCGGCGGCGAGTTTCGCGCCAATCGCGATACCACATATTTCGGCACCACTCCCAACGGCCAATACGTGTTCGGCGGAGGCGCCGCGTTTGCCACTACTGCTATCCGCTCGGCTAGCGGCCTTCACGACATTCAAGCCGGCCAGCAACTACCCGATACTTTGACCGCACTTTTGCTCGGTAGCGCCTTCTCCTATATCGTCGCGGTAGCGCCGCCTCAATTTCCACAAGGGGATCAAATCGGTGTTGCGGCGGTCTCGCGCTACGGTGTCAATGCGTACCTCGAAGACACGTGGAAAATCTCCGGACGCTTCGTGCTTGATTACGGGCTGCGCTACGAATTGTACTCGCCCATTAGCGAACGCGCCCGGCGCACGGCCGGCGTAAACTTCCTGGACGGACCTTCCGGCCCCGAGCAGCAATACCTCATCAATCCCGAGCCCGTTTATCGCTGGCGCGGCAATAACTGGGGTCCGCGCATCCAGCTCAGTTGGCAACCCACTACGAACTTCTGGATTCGTGCCGGCGGCGCGCTCACCACCATCCCTCCGAATATCTGGCAAGACAATCTGCTCACCGGCGCCGCGCCTTACGTAGATTATCCTCGCATCACAGCCGCCCCAGGCTCGCCGCTGCTCATTGGTACTCGCATCACACCCGCGGATCTTCCCGGCGTCTATACGCCCTCGGGTGTCAACATCCTCGCCTCTGGCAATTCGAAAGCCGTTCCTGTCAACACAGTTTGGGATGTAGATCGCTTCGATCAATCACTCGCCGCCCTCACGCCCAGCCATCCGATTAGCCCGCTGAACGTCAACGCAATCTCGCAGGATTTTCGGAACGCGTATCTCGGCACCTCGTCTCTGAGCCTCGAACGCTCCTTGCACGGCCTTACTCTCAGCGCCGGTTACATCGGCACTGCGGGCATCAGCCTGCCCGCCATCAATTTCCCCAACGGCTTCCCCGGTGCGACTGCCGCCTTCGCCCCTTACACACGCTTCAATGCGGCAGGTCAGATCACGGGCGGCTTCGGGACCGACATGCTCATGACGAACCGCTCGCATTCCACCTATCACGCCCTACAATCCTCGCTGCAGGGCGCCATTGGCAGCAACGGGCCTCAGATCCAACTCAATTTCACGTGGTCCAAATCGATCGACGATGACAGCACCGTTATCGGACCCGGCGTCGGCAGCACCTCTGGCGCTTCCGCTCTAGCTTGGCCACAGAATCCCTTCGACACTCGCGATGAAAAAGGCCCGTCCACTTTCGACGTCAGCAAGGTTTTCACTGCCACGGTCATTCAAGACCTTCACGCCGAGCGTGCGCCCGTATTCCGCTTTCTTGGTTCAAAGCTGACCCGCGGTTGGCAACTCTTGAGCATCTCCACCCTTAATAGCGGCCTGCCATTCACGGTCTATTCAGGTGTTCAGCAAACCGGCGCCGGCTCCATTGGCACGGACCGTCCAGACCAAATCGCCTCGCCGGATCTCTCCACCAGCCGAACCGTCCGCGAAGACTATTTCGGCCTTGGCGCGGCAAATGCCTCGTTCTTCTATATTCCGATTGATCTGCCGGACGGCACCGGTCCCAATAGCGGCCGCTTCGGTACACTGGGCCGCAACACGTTCCGCGGGCCCGCCCTGTACAATTTCGATTTTGCTTTAATCAAAGACACTTCCTGGGAAGCTGGCCGCGCTCAGAAGCTGATCGACCTGGAGTTTCGGGCCGAATTCTTCAACCTCTTCAACATCGTCAACTTCGGTCTGCCGTCGAATATAGTTACTGGCTCCGGCTTTGGATTCATAAGCCGGACCGCGAGTAACTCCCGCCAGATCCAGTTCTCTCTGAAGACGATTTTCTGAGTAGTACGCTAGTTAGATTTTTCCTAAGTGGTCCAGGTAAGCTTCAAGGACGTCGCGCTGCAATTCGAGGTTGGCGAACTTGCCCCGCCGCTCGATCGAGATCAGCCCCGCGGTTTCCAATTCCTTGATGTGATGCGAGAGCGTAGCCGCGCTGACCGGCTGGCATTCGCGCACATCTGTGCACGGCATCGCGTGCTTCTTTGCGCCAATCTGCTTTAGGATTTCGTAGCGACGCGGGTCAGCCAGCGCTTTGGCGATCAATCGTATCTGCGCTGCGGAAAGCCTTTCTCGCTTCGGCACTGTCGATTCCGAATAATATTTTTCAGGCTCGCGGCCAGCGTAAAAGCAAGCGTACAGCCCAAACGCAGAGAGCCGCTGCAAGTAGCGTGATCAGGACCCAAAAGGGCTCGGTCAGCGCGTGGGGTTCCACGATGGCGCGCCATATATGCACCAGCGTGAGCACGCCAAAGACTGCGCCGGTTGTTATGACATAGGCCTTCATAAGAGTTTCACCACAGTATCTCAGTGCGCATGCGCTGTCCGTTGCAATTCGGCGTATAACGCAGCCAGGCACTCCGCGCATAATTTCTGCACAGCCGCAGCCCGGCCATCGTCCAGCGTGTGCATTTCGCTCGCCGACCAAGGCAAACCGGTCCTGGCCTCGAAGCACGCCCGCTCGCGCATTTTCACGAGATCGCTCTCGTCCACGGGAAGCGAGAAGTGGCGCGCCATCTGACCGTAAACCGCATCGGGAAGGTCACTGTAGTTAACGAACAACATTCGCGGATCGTCGCGCCACGCCAGGGCGGACTCGCAGATGCGTGCGAGAACGTTTGCACACCACTCTTCCCGATTCAGGCGCGTGATATCTTCCGCGTTTAGGCCGAGCACCCGCGGATCGGGCATGCCTCCACGCAAGGTGTGCTGGGCCGGGCTAAGCAAGTGCGATACCATTACCTGCTGTGGATCCCGAAACAGAAACACACACGGTGTATCGGGAAACGCTGCCCGCAGCAGCGGCAGGCGATGCGTGTGCCACGCATCCAGTTTTATGAAGTAGTGAGTCTCAGTTCCTATGCGGCGTTGTCCCAGCGCCAACGCAATGCGACGAAAGCAGGCAACCTGCTCCTCGAAGCTCAGCCCGTCACTCCGCAGATGCGCCTGCAGGACGTCATCCAGCAGCGGCGGTTCAGATACAACCACGGTGTTCGATAATGACGCAAGCATCTGAGCCGCGAGCGTTGAACCGCAGCGCGACATATGAAAAATGAATCCTGACGGGACAATCGAATTTGCGGAGAACTCTGCTTCGTCTATGCTCTCCTGGCGCGATTCCTGCCGGAACGCAGTTGTAAACGGATTCTCGAGGCACGCTCGAATCGTCGTCTCGAAAAACGGCTCCGTGAAGCGGCGCGTCCCCATATAAATCCACTCGACGAAAGAACCCGCCTCGCGCCGGTGGATCTGGATTGGCGTCCAACCGAGCTTGCTATGCCCCGGCTCGAAACGAGGCACGCGGCGGACGGCTATACCATTCACTACATTCACGTGCAGTGCGGCCTCTACATCGGGCTGAATTAAATCGAAGCCCCGCTCGCGCCCTAGCCGAACAGTTGCATCGACAAACTCGGACCGGCCGGAAATAGAGCGCAGCGTCTCGCGCAACTCCCCTTCATCGAGCACCAGCGCGGCGAAATCGTCAAAATTGCTCGCCCGGGGCGGAGCCCGTCGAATCGCAGATTGCTGGGCGCGCGCCCCGCGAACCAAGCCGTGGACCCACTCGTTCACCTCGACATCGATAATCAGGTGAATACGTTCGGCGCCGCCGCGGTTAGTGATGCGATGCGGCAGGTTCACGTTGACGTAGTAGCTGTGTCCCTCTTCCAGCTTCAACCGCTCGCCGGCAACATAAAATTCTACTTCCTCACTGGTCTGAACGGGAATGTGGATGCGCATCTCGCCGTCTTCGTAAACCAGCGCGTTGTCGGTATGCTCGCGAATGAACGACCCCGGCGCGAGGCTCAATAGCCGCACTGCTTTGAGCGGGCACCGGAACATCGACACCGTCTCGCGGAAATAGCCGCAACGTGTCATTAGCGGCGTATCTTCGAATGTGGACGCCGCGGTAAACGGCGCCAGCAGGTTCGTGATCTGCCCTGTCGGCGAGCGAAGCGCAGTGCCGCGCCAATCGCCACCGAAATCGTTTTGGTTATAGTGCGGCGTCCACTCCTCGGGGCGAATTAGTGCGAGATCCGCCTTCAGGCGCGCGGGGTCGAAACGGAACGGCAGCGCAAGGCCAACGTGCATGGAAAGGGTCAGACGGATTGTAGCAAGGCTCACCAGCCGAGCGAACCGGACAAAGCGTGCTGAACTAACACGGCAAGAAACTCAATCCTTGTACGGATCGAACTCGTTCGCGCCGGCCATCGCGACACCGAGCGGCTGAAGCGTGTGCAGAATCCGGATCGTCCCGGCGTGTTCCGCCAAGACATCGGGCAGCCGCTTGTAACAATGCGGCGATTCGTCCAGCCCCGCGCCGCGCAGTTCAACGTTTTCGCGCACCACCCACTCGTGCATCATTTCCGGCGTCACCCTTCCGGCGCGAACGCATTCTCCGGTCTTCGTGTATTTGCCCTTGGCTTCCATACGTCCCATCACGCGTCCAGCCCCGTGAACGGTCGAGTACAACGTCTCATTGCCGAACGCACTCTCAACTCCTTCGAGAATCACCGACATGTCTCCCATCGATCCGCCGACGAATCCGCGCTGGCCCGGAAACGCCGGCGTCGCCCCTTTGCGCACCACCCAGAGCGTTTTGCCGACATGCTCTTCCAGCCGCGCGAAGTTGTGATGGTTGTGAACCTCTTCCAGAATCGAAGCGCCCAGCAGCGAAACCACGCGCGCGCAGACCCAGTCGCGTCCGGCATACGCGTATTCGCCCGCCAGCTTCATGGCTTCGACATACTGAGCGCCCAGATCCGAATGAACCGGCAGTACGCACGGTTCAACGTCCATGCCGTCCTTCGCCCCGGCCGCTTTCAGAAAGTGCGTCGCTATTTTGTGACCCAATCCGCGCGAGCCGAAGTGGACGCCCACCCAGATGCGGTCCATTTCATCTGCAAAGATATCTACGTAATGGTTCCCTGAACCGACGGTGCCGAGCTGGTTTTCGGCCATTCGCTTCAGGCCCTTCGCCGGTTGGGTGTGCCAGCCCGGATGATTCGCATCGAATAGCGGATGCGCTACCTTCTCGTTATTGTTGCGCCCGACTCCAAAGCTGATCGTGCGCCAGACATCGTCCATGATGCTCTTGATGTTGCGCCGCACTTCATCTGCCGGGGCATCCGTCAAGACAGCTTTGTTCCCGCAGGCAATGTCGAAGCCAACGCCGGACGGCGAGATCGCATCTTCATACGCGACCACGCCGCCAATTGGAACCGCGTAGCCCTTGTGATGATCCGCCATCAAAGCCACTCGATTTGCGGTGAGCGCACACGTGCGGATTTGAGATAGCGCACCCTCATCTACCGGCGAACCGAAAACAGGAATCTGATCGATGATCTGCATATCAACTCACAAAGTAAGTATCACTAACTTCCGAAAATTGGCGGAGGGTAGGAGATTCGAACTCCTATGCCCTTGCGGTGCGGCAGTTTTCAAGACTGCTGGGCTACCAACTTGCCCATACCCTCCGCATGTCAAACAACTGGTACCCCGCGAGGGACTCGAACCCCCATGCCAAAAAGGCGCTGCGTTCTAAGCGCAGTGTGTCTCCCAGTTCCACCAGCGGGGCCTGGAGCACTGAACCGGAGTCGAACCGGTAATGACGGCTTTGCAGACCGTTGCCTGGCCGCTTGGCTTCCAGTGCTGAAAAAATTTAGAGGGAATACAAATACGAACTACTCAGGAATGAGCAGTAAGAGCTACACGAGGATGGTTGGAGGAGTAGCTGTCCCATGTCGATATTGAAGTTAGCGCAACTCGGCTGAGTTTGTCAAGTCAACCCGCACTTACCGTGATGTCAAGCGGCTTGTGTAAAGACGCGGAGGGTGCGGTTGCGCCATTCTAAGTTGAAGCGTTGAAAGATGGAGTAGATAATCCGGTCGACGCTGGCGACATTGACGAAACAGACCATTGGCCGCGTACAGCGCCGAACCTCTACAAAAACCCGCTCGATTAAGTTGGTAGTGCGGAGCTTCTTCCAAAGCGGCTTGGGGAAGCTATAGAAGGTCAGCAGTACGGGCAGATCGCGTTCGAGCTGCCGCAGCATGGCTGGGTATTCCGGGTACCAGCGTTTCCGAAAGCGCAGAAAGGAGAGGCGGGCAGAGGCTCGCGAGTCGGACAGGTAAATGGCTTGGGCATCGGTCTTTACGGCATGGTAGTCTCGCTTTTTCACCTTCTCGAGAATGTTCCGCATCTTGTGCACCCAACAGCGCTGATGAAGGACGCGCGGATAGACGACCTGGATCGCCGCGGCCAGACCTGGGCAGCCGTCTGTCACGATGAGTTGCAAGCGATGCCCGAGCAATCCCCGGCGGTATAGACTCTGCAACAGCCCTTCCCAGGCGTGCTGGCTTTCGCCGCTGCTGCGTTGAAATGCCAGCAGATGGCGCGTGCCGTCCAGCTTCACGCCATAAACCACCAACATGTGCACCGCGTTGCGCCCTCCTGGCCGGCGCATCCGCAGACTCACTCCGTCCAGAAACAGATACGCCCATCCGTCTTGCAAGGGGGCCTCGTGAAACTGTTCCACCGCCTGGTCGAGTTCGGTAATCAGGCGCGAAACCGTTTGTGCACTCACCGGCTCGCCCGTCAACGTCGCCACTACTCGGCCTACCTGCCGTGTCGAGATGCCGCGCAGAAAGGCTTCTCGAATCAAGATCGCCACATCCGCCGCCCGGCGCTGGAACTTCTCCAGCCCTTTCGGCAACAAGTTCTGGCCTCGCGTGCGCGCGATGCGCAGCCGAATCGTTCCCAGTCGAGTCACGAAATCTCGCTCGTAGAACCCGTTCCGGTAATCCAGTCGCCGGCTCGACTCTACTGGCTCGTACCAGCCCGTTTTCATGTAGCTGTCCCGTTCGCGAAGCGATTCTGCCTCCCAGAATCGCTTCCACGCTAGCCGCGTTCGCCCATACAGATCGCCCCAGAAGCTCTCCTTCAGCTCCTCCAAAAAATGCTCGAACTGCTCCGTCATACGGATCGGTGTTATCTTTGCCATGGGTGTAAGCATCCTTTCCAGGTTTGGTTTCTGCTCGTTAGGCGAAACCAACTTACACCCCCTGCCCTTTACACAATCGAAATTACATCACCCGCACTTACATCACTTTCGCGAACCTCGCGAGCGAATCGCCGTATAGTCGCCGACAAGTATTTGTAGAGGGCTTCACTTTCGGTAATACTAAAGGCTGTGACCGCGCGAGAACAATGGGGACTTCGCGGGCCCGTACGCACCTGCCAGATTCAACGGACATGGCTTGCGCGCCGTTGCGGCGCCGGCGTCTGCGAAACCGAAGAGAGTCGCGACAGCACCAATTTAGAATTTCGCAGCGACGGCACGCTATCACTGCAATCACATGTAAATCCAGACGGTTCGCGATGGACTATCAAATACGAATATCAATACGAGTCAGGTCGATTGACCGGGGTCCGTCACCTCCGCGAGGACGCCGTTGCACTCTACATCATTCATGAGTACGACAGCCTGGGCCGCTTGCGGCGAGTTTCCGATCATTCTACGGGTGCCGGCCCCACCACGGAGGAGTACGACTACGACCTCGCAGGGTGCAAAAAGAAAACGCAATACCTGGACATTGCCAGCCAGCGGCCGGACACACGTTATTCGTTCGCCGTGGAAGGTGCAGATACCCACTATTCAGCTCCGGGAACCGCGAAACTCATCACAATCTACAACGAGCGCGACCAGCCCCTCGAGCTACTTTTTCACGACGCGTCCGATTATCTCCTCAGTCGCGTTGCCTTCGCTTATGATGCAGGTGGCCATCTGATCGAGGAATCGCAGACGCGTCACCAGAGGCATTTGCCAGTCTCTTTCGAGATGTTCCGCCGGACCAACTAGACGCTATGCGTGCGGCGGTTCAGGGCCTCTGTGAGCGGTTCCGGTGCTGAAGCGGACTTCACAGCCTCGACAATTGAGAAACGAGTTATTCAGTATTTCTAAGAATGGTTGGTAGCGCTAAGGGGATTCGAACCCCTATTTGAGCCTTGAGAGGGCTCCGTCCTAACCCTTAGACGATAGCGCCATGGACGAAAGATGTTGCTATTATAGCTGGTCGCGCCTGCGCATCAGTACCCTCCCGGGACTTTACATGCGTCCCAAGATGTAACAATATCGCTCAGACTCGTAAATGGGGAGGTTATGGCCCAAGTTCGTTGCGTCGCGCTAACGGCGCTGCTCTTTGCCGGCTTGCTTCGAGCACGGTCTGATTCCGGCTTTCAGCAGGTCCCTGGCAATTTGAGCGAGATCTCGGTTGGGTTCGATGGTGCGGTTTGGGGCGTCAATGCGGGCGGTCAAATCTACACCTGGAATGCACAGACGAGCTCCTGGGTCGAGATTCCCGGTAGCTTGACACAGATCGCTGTCGGGTCCGCTACCGCGGTGTGGGGCGTCAACGCCGAGGGTCAAACTTATCGCTGGAACGGTTCGCAATGGTTCGGTTCGTGGGACCTAATTCCGCTGCCTGGGTTCGCCGCCGCGCGGTCCGTGGCGGTGGGCGCGGATGGTGACGCGTGGGCGATCGACAGCGGAAATCACGCCTATCATTACGAAACAGTGACCTCCCAGGGCGAGATACTGAGCACCGGCTGGGAACCGGTTGGCGGGACTAGCGTCATCAGTTACATCTCGGCCGGCAACGACGGCGCCGTATGGGAGATCGCCGCGCAGGACACAGTTGTACGAATAGATCCACTGGGCCAACTACTCAATCCGGGGCAACGCGCTTTGACGCAGGTTTCCGTGGGTGCCGACGGAGACGCCTGGGGCTTGAACGGCAACGATGTTTATCACTACAATCGGCTGACCCAAAACTGGGATTCGATTCCCGGCGTGTTGACACAGATCTCGGTCGGCTCGGGCGCGAATGTGTGGGGGCTCGATGCGTCGGGCGTCGCATATCGATGGAATCCGCAAAGCCAGACCTGGACGACTTTTTCGGCTTCTTTAGCCCAAATCTCAGCCGCCCAAAACGGAGCGGCATGGGGCTTGGACGCATACGGCAACATCTTTGAATTCGACGGGCCGGTTCAGTCGGCCGGAGTCTTCCATCTGATTCCGGGCGCATTGGCGCAAGTCGCCGTGGCCGCGGACGGCAACGTCTGGGGCATCAATGCCAGCGGTCAGATCTTTACATTCAATCCGCTAACGCAAAGCTGGACCTGGATTCCGGGCGCGCTTGCGCAAATTGCTATCGATTCCTTTGGCGACATCTGGGGCGTCAATTCAACCGCCCAGGTTTACCGGTTCAACAGCACGTCACAAAGCTGGCAGTGGATCCCTGGCGAATTGAGCCAAGTTTCAGCCGGCTCGGGAGAAGTTTGGGGCACCAACACCGCGCAGCAGATTTTCCGGTTTAACATCCAGACGCAGCAGTTCGAGCTGATTCCGGGGGCGCTGGTCGACGCCGCCGTGGGAGAGGACGGAAGCATTTGGGGTCTGAACGCCCAGGGACAGATCTACTCATACACGACTGGCATCGACCTGAACGGTTGGAATCAGATACCGGGGACGCTGACTCAGATCTCGCCGGGCGGATATGAGAATCTTTGGGGTTTTAATGCGCAAGGATCTATCTATCAGTTCCAACCGTGGCTGATTCCCCTGTGCACGCCGCACGACCGCTGCTCGGTGTGGAACCAGGCGCATTCGAGCTTCCATCCGGCGACCATCTCAGCGGCGTTCGATGGCGCTGTCTGGACGGTGGATCAATCGGGAAATGTCTGGCGTTATGACGCGCAGTACAACGATTTTATCCAGGCGGGTAGCGGCATGAAATCAGTTGTGGTCGGATCCGACGCCGCGATTTGGGCGCTGGATCCGGCGGGCCGAATTTACCAATATTGGTAGCGGCTACAGCGCTGCCGGCATCGGCAGCCCGGATTTCGCCAGCGCACGCGCGATCAGCGCGACCGCTTCCGGTTCGCTCACCGATTTCGCGACCGAGGTCTCCAGCACCAGCATGCTACGGGCGCGCTCCAGCATTTTCTTCTCTCGGAAAGACAGCGGCTTTGCGAGCTGGATGATCAAGAGCGCCTTGAACACCTCTGCAATCTCGAGTAGGCTGCCGCCCTTCATTCGGTCGGAGTTCTCTTTGAAACGGTCCTTCCAATCGTGCGCGCAGCATGGCCGCCCAGCCGCCAGATAGTTCAACACTCTCGTGATCTCGCTGAGTTTCGTGACCTTGCGCAGTCCCACATCCTCGACGTGCGAGAACGGAACCATAACCGTCATTCGATTCGGAGATAACCGGAGTAGGTAAAAGCGCTCTTGCTGACTACCGAAAGCGCGGAAACTGATGTTCTCTATGGTACCGACGCCGTGGTTCGGATACACGACTTTTTCGCCGACCTGGAAGGTCATTCAAGGACCTCTTTTCCGGGCTAGGAGTATCAGCTAGGGTTAACAGCCCAAAGGCATGTTAAACCGACATTAAGATTTCGTCAAGGAGAAAAATGACCCTGCACACAGGTTGAGGTGGTGTATACGAAAAGAGCCGCTAAGTCAATGATAATTGGCCACTAACGTGCTAGCCATCACCACCGGGCAGTGGCCTCGGCAAAGAGACCGATAGGGAGCGCGAAAAAGATCTACAGGCGCGCTCTACAGGATATTTGCCGACCAGTTCTCCAGGGTCGATTTCACTTTCTGGCAGAACTGATCCGCCAGCGCGCCGTCGATCAGCCGGTGATCGAACGTCAGTGCCAGATGCGCCTGCGAACGGATCGCAATGGCGTCCCCATCCACCACCGCCGGAACTTTTTCCACCGCCCCAAGGCCCAGAATTGCAACCTGCGGCTGATTGATCACCGGTGTCGCGAAGATGCTGCCGAAGCTGCCAAAGTTCGTAATCGAGAACGTCCCGCCTTGCACCTCATCCGGTTTGAGCTGTCGCGAGCGTGCCCGCGTCGCCAGATCCACAATCGCACGCTGCAGACCCGCGACGTTCTTCTCGTCTGCATTGCGGATCACCGGCACAATTAGGCCGCCCTCCAGCGCCACCGCGATGCCGATATTGATGTCGCGGTAATAGACGATGTTTTTCCCGTCAATCGACGCATTGAACAGCGGAAACGCCCGCAGCGCTTCCCCCGCAGCCGCCGCAACAAATGGCAGGAAGGTGAGCGAGAAGCCATTGCGCGCCTGGAACTCTGCCTTCGAGGCATCGCGCAGCTTCGCGACCTTCGTCATGTCCACACGATGCACAGTGGTCACATGCGCCGAGGTACGCTTGCTCATCACCATGTGCTCGGCAATCTTCTGGCGCATGGTGCTCATGGGCTCGGTGCGCGTCTTGGCCGATTCTGCCAACGGCAGGGGCGCAGCAGCTTGCGGCGCCGGAGTCTGCGCGGGTGCGGGCGACTGCGCGGCGGGAGCCTGCGTACCTACGGACGGTTGTGCAGGTCCGGACGGTGCTGCGTACGTTCGCGCAGCCTGAGACGACATGAACGCTTCTACGTCCTGCTTCGTAATTCGGCCGCCCGCACCAGTACCTTTCACCTGAGCCAGGTCGATGTTGTACTCGCGCGCCATCTTGCGTACCAGCGGCGATAACGGACCGCTGTCTCCATCCGCTTGTTGGGTGGGCGCTGGCGGTGCGGGAGCCGACGGCGGCTCGATCGGGTAGGGACCGGCCCCGGCAGGCTGTGGCTCTGGTGGCCGCTGTGATGCTGGCGCCTGGGCCGCCGGCTGGGAGGGACTAGTGACTCGCGCCTCGCGCGAAGCGGCCGAAGGTCCAACATCGACGCTGGCAGGAGTCGATACGCTGGGCTTGGCTTGTTGCTGTTCCGGAGCGGCCGCGGGTGCGGCGACGGGCGCCGTACTTTGCCCACCTGACGCGCCGTCCCCGATCCGCGCCACAATCGAATTGATAGCGACGGTCGTGCCTTCCTGGACCAGGACTTCGCTCAGCGTGCCGGCCGCCGGCGAAGGGATCTCGGTATCCACCTTATCGGTCGATATCTCAAATAGCGGCTCGTCGCGTTCCACCTTTTCGCCCGGCTTCTTCAGCCAGCGCGTCAGGGTCCCTTCCACAATGCTCTCGCCCATCTGGGGCATCACAACGTCAATCATCGGATCTCCTGCAACTGTTGCTGCGCCATCGCCGGCTCACACTCGCGCGCCAGCTCATAATCAAATGTTTTCGCGAACGACTCTGCAATCCCGCTCATTAGCTCTTCGCGGCTTACCTGGCAACCCAAGCCGCGCAAGGAGCACACCGGCCTGGTCAAACCGCATGGAACGATGTATTTGAAATAGCTCAGGTCCGTATCCATGTTCAGCGCGAATCCGTGCGAAGTGATCCATCGGCTGATATGTATGCCGATTGCCGCTATTTTCGCTCCGCCCACCCACACGCCTTCGTATCCGGGCTCTGGGATCCGTCCCGCCGTGACCCCGAACCGCGCCAGCGCGTCAATCAAACACTGCTCCACGCCCCGAAAATAGGCGCGCACATCGCGCCTCCATTCTCGCAAATCCAGGATCGGATAGCCCACAATCTGGCCCGGACCATGATATGTCACGTCACCCCCACGATCCGTCTCGTAGAACTCGATTCCGGTGCGCGCCAGGATGTCTTCGCTCGCCAGCACATGCTGTCGCTTGCCGTTGCGGCCCATCGTAACTACGTGCGGGTGCTCCACAAACAGTAGCGTGTCCGTTCCCTCCCCGCGCTGGCGCTGCTTCACAATCCGCTGCTGGATCTGCAAGGCATCGCCGTAGCGCATATGCCCCAGGTCCCGCACTTCGAGCCACCGCTTCATACTTTATTAATCGCGCACAACGGGCCCAAACGCCCTGTGCGCTCGCCTGTACGCATCGGCTTATATGTTGATCGCTAGCCCGTAGACGTTGTTGAAGGCTTCGCCGATGGCCTCGTAAATGGTCGGGTGCGCATGGATCGTGGCCATCATGCTCTCCACCGTCGCCTCTGCTTCCATGGCCGTGACTGCCTCCGCCACCAATTCAAACGCCTCCGGGCCTATAATGTGCACGCCGAGAATCTCCCCAAGCTGTTCCTCGGCGACCACTTTGACGAACCCCTCGTGCTTGTCTAGAATGGTCGCCTTGCTGTTCGCCGCGAAGGGAAACTTGCCGACTTTCACTTTGAAGCCTTGCGCCCGCGCCTGCGCCTCCGTCAACCCGACGCTGCCGATGCCCGGATCGGTATAAGTCGCGCCGGGAATTCGATTGCGATTGACCGGCCGCACCGGCTTGCCCGCAACATGCCCCACCGCCACCATGCCCTGCGCCGTCGCCACATGGGCCAACTGAGGCATGCCCGCCACAAGGTCTCCAATCGCGTAGAGCCCAGGCTCTTGCGTTCGCTGATACCCGTCCGTCACCACGAAGCCGCGGTCCAACTGCGCTCGCGTGTTCTCGAGCCCTACGTTCTCCGTATTCGGCTTGCGTCCCACCGCGACCAGTAATTTGTCGAACTCCATCTCTTCTTTCTGGCCGCTTGCCAACGTCGCGCTCAGGCTCACGCTGTTGGCGTTCTTGCGAATGTTCTCCGCCTTGGCGCCCGTCTCGCAACGAATGCCCGCTTTCTTGAAGTGCCTCTCGAGCTCTTTCGAGATCTCCTCATCTTCCACGGGCACCAGCCGCGGCAGCATTTCAATCAGCGTCACTTTGGACCCAAAGCGGTTGAATATCGAGGCGAATTCCACGCCCACCGCCCCTGCGCCGATAATGCCGATTGTCTTCGGCACTGCCTGCATGTCGAGAATCTCGATGTTAGTCAGAATGAGGTTCGGATCTGCATGCAGCCCGGGCAGCATGCGCGCTTCCGATCCGGTCGCCAGGATGATGTTCTTGGCTTCAACCGTTTGCTGGCCTTTGTCGCCCGTAACGTCGATGCGGCCGCCTCCGGCAAGGCGCGCCGTCCCTTTGATCACCTCCACCTTGTTCTTGCGCATCAGGAACTCGACGCCCTTCGAATGCTTGGTGACAATCTTGTTCTTGCGCTCGAGCACTTGCGCGTAATTCAACTGCGGGTCTTTGCACTGAATGCCCTGCGCTTCCGGATTCTTGAAATAGTCCCAAACGTCGGCCGTGTGCAGCAGCGCCTTGGTCGGGATGCAACCTACCAGCAGGCAGGTGCCGCCTAATCTCGCCTGCCTCTCGATCAGAGCCGTTTTCAGCCCGTATTGGCCGGCGCGCACGGCGGTAGAATAGCCTCCCGGACCGCTTCCAATTACTACAACGTCATATGTCATTTCCGCCTCAAGTTTAGCAGCGGAAACGTGTTCCCCCGCCAATACGTATGATGATTCTAGGAAGGTATGCGCTCCACCCTTTGCCTTGGACTGGCCTGCGTCCTCGTCTGTGCGGCACAAGTCCCGGAGGGCGCTCGAAAAAAGGAGCCCCCGCCAGGAACTCTTCACTCAATCGCGGTCAAAGGCAATCGCCTTTATTCGTCGCCCGCTATTATCCAGGAATCCGGTCTCAAGACTGGAGAGCGCGTTTCCGCGGCCGTGATCGAGCGCGCGCGCAAGAAACTGCAGGATACGGAATTGTTCGCCAATGTTACGGACGAATACCGTTTCACCACCGGCACATCGGTACAGTACGATCTAACTTTTGAGGTCACGGAGACCACGCAACTGTTCCCAGTCCGGTTCGAGCGGCTCGACGTTTCGCCCGACGAATTGAAGAAATACTTGCGCGCTCATGTCGACCTTTACTCCGACCGCATCCCCGGTACGGAAGGCGTGCTGCGTCGCTACAGCGCCGCGATTCAGGATTTCCTGGCGCAAGCGAATACAAAGAGTAAACCTGTCAAAGTCCATGCGATCGTTTCGAACGACGATCCCAAAGAGCTGGCCGTGGTCTTCTCGCCCGAAACGCCTGCGCCGACCATCTCTCAAGTAATCGTCAGCGGAAACAAAGCCGTCGATACAGGCGCTATTCTGCGCGCTGTCAATGCGGTCGCCATCGGCGCCCCCGTTTCCGACGTGCGCCTGCAATCTATCCTGAACGGCGCCATCAAGCCGCTCTACGCAGCTAAAGGCTATGCTGCTGTGAGCTTCCCGAAAGTCGAGACCGAGCCGTCGAAGACCGATCGCGGCGTGGTGGTGAAAGTCGAGATCAAAGACGGTCCCGCGTTCACCTTCGGATCCATTCGCTTTCATGGGAGTGGGCTGGATGAAGACGAGATCCGAGCTAACATCCCCTTCAAGCCCGGCCAAGCGTTCAACGCCGACCAGGTCGATAATTTCCGCATCGATCTGGCGCATCGTCTGCGGCGTCACGGTTATTTAGATGCCACTGTTCTCACCGATTCGCAGCCCGACGACAGCAAGCACACCGTCACCGTAACCTATACGGTGGCGCCCGGCGCCGTCTACAGCTTCCAAACGCTAGACGTCCAAGGCTTGGACGTGACCAGCGAACCGGTCATCGCCAAGCTCTGGGGCGAAAAGCCCGGCCGGCCATTCAATCCCGATTATCCCGATTTCTTCCTGAAGCGCGTCGAGGAGCAGGGGCTGTTCGACAATTTAGGCGAAACGCGCTCCGACTACACCGCCGATGCTTCCACCCACAACGTCACCGTGCACCTCTATTTCAAAGGCGGTGCGTCGAAACAGGAGCGGGCCCGCAAGAAGAAGGAAGAGGAAGAGAAGCGCACCACCGACGGAACCTGGAGTCCGTGGCCCTAAGTTAAGAAGGCTGTATAGGCGTTTGCCCAATCGGCCGATTTCGCGTAGTCTGAGAACATGACGCCGGACGAGCGGACATCCTTGGCGAAAATCGTGTCGATCGACAAAGACATCATGCATGGCACACCGTGCTTCACAGGTACCCGTGTGCCGGTTCAAACCTTGCTGGATTACCTGGAGGACGGCGAGAGTATCGAACAGTTCTTCGCCGATTTTCCAAGAGTCAAGCGTGAACAGGCCATCCACTTCCTTCGTTTGGCAAAGCAGCAACTGCTTGAATGCGTGTCCTCTTAGACGAGTGTGTAAACCCTCGTCTGCGACGCGCGTTTGATCAGCATGAGGTGATAACTGTCGCCGAAGCCAACTGGCTCGCGCTGTCCGACAACGAACTCCTTACATTGGCACAAGGCCGCTTTGATGCGTTCGTGACGCTAGATCAAGGATTCGCGCACCAGCACAATCTGCTGAGGCTGTCGTTTGGGATCGTAATCCTGCACGTACCCAAGAACAGTTTGAGGTTTTATGAACCGATGTTCCAGGACATCGTGGATGCCGTCGAAACGGTTAAACCGGGAGAAGCCGTTCACGTGTTTAGTGCGGAGGTGCAACGCCGCCGTGTTTAGCTGCCTCTCAGCTTCTCTATAATCGCCTCCGCATCATAAACGCACCCGCCCCAAATTCCGCCGCTCGCCTGCTGCAACGCGGCCCAGAGCCGTGTATCTTTAGGCAGCTTCGGATCGGCCCGCAGGTCCGTGCGCGCTTCACGCGCCATCAACCGCCGCTGTCCTTCTTCCGCGTCGAATGACTCATCTCCTTCGCCGACGAAGTTCACGCGCCCCTCGAGCTTGTTGCGGTCGATCACAATTTCTATCACATCGCCATCGCGCAGCTTGCCAATCGGCCCACCCGCCAGCGCTTCGGGCGATACATGCCCGATACAAGCGCCCGTCGACACACCACTAAAGCGCGCGTCCGTGATCGCCGCCACATACTTGCCGAACGGCAGATGCTTCAGCGCCGACGTGATCTGATACGTCTCTTCCATGCCCGCGCCCATCGGGCCGCGGCAGATCAGCACCATCACGTCGCCTTCCTGGATTCGCTGCTCTTTAATCGCCGCCACCGCGTCCGGCTCTGCCAAGAAAACTCGCGCCGGCCCGCGCATTCGAAAAACTCCATCGGCATCCACTACCGACGGATCAATCGCCGTGCTCTTCACGACCGACCCCTCCGGCACCAGGTTGCCGTGCGGGAAGCATACGGTGGACGTCAGCCCACGCGCCCGCGCCGCATCCGGCGACAGGATCACGTCGTCCGCAGCGATGCCGTCCAGCTCCCTCAGCCGTGAGCGGAAATGCACTCTGCGTTCGGATTGCTCCCACCAGTCGAGCATCGTGTCCAGCGTCTCGCCCGTCACCGTCATCGCGCCCGTCGCGAGCACGCCCACGCGACGCAGATGCAGCATCACTTCCGGCACCCCGCCTGCCAGAAAAACTTGAACCGTGGGATGATTGCGCGGTCCATTCGGCAGCGCATCCACCAAACGCGGAATGCTGCGGTTCACGCGATTCCAATCGGCAACCATCGGCCGCTGCAAACCCGCCGCATGGGCAATGGCCGGAATGTGCAGCAGCAAGTTCGTCGAACCGCCGAACGCGGCGTGCAGCACCATTGCGTTCTCGATCGCGCTCTGCGTCACAAGGTCGCGCGAACGCAGCCCGAGTTGCTCCAGCCGCAACGCCGCGCGAGCCGTTCGCCGCGCCATATCCAGCCACACCGGTTCACCCGAAGGTGCAAGCGCGGAATGCGTGAGCGCCAACCCAAGCGCCTCCCCAACCACCTGCGAGGTCGCCGCCGTTCCCAGAAACTGGCACCCTCCGCCCGGCGACGCACACGCCCGGCACCCAGCCAGTGCAGCTTCTTCGAGCGAGATTTTGTGATGCGCAAAGCGCGCCCCGATGCTCTGCACTTTGCCCGCATCCTCACCGTGCTCCGGCATCAGCGTCACGCCTCCCGGAATCAACGCACACGGCAGCTCGCCCGAACCCGCAAGCGCCATCATCATTGCGGGCAACCCTTTGTCGCAAGTCGCGATGCCGATGACAGCACTTCGCGTGGGCAGCGACCGAATCAGCCGCCGCAACACGATTGCCGCGTCGTTCCGGTACGGCAGCGAATCGAACATGCCCGGCGTACCTTGCGTTCTGCCGTCGCAGGGATCCGTGCACGCGCCCGCGAACGGAATCGCGCCGCCCGCCTTCAATTCTCGCGCCGCTTCCGCAACCAGCAGCCCGACTTCCCAGTGCCCTGTGTGATAGCCCAGCGCAATCGGCGTTCCGTCTGCCGCGCGAACCCCGCCGTGCGTACTCAAAATCAATACTTGTTTGCCGCCCACCGCCTCGGCGGCCCAACCCATTCCCGCGTTCTGCGAGAGCCCGAATAAATTTCCCGACGGCTCTTCCAGCAGCATCTCCGCCGTGATCGGCAACGCGCCCTGCGGACCAGGCGCATGCGTCCGCACATCGAAAATGCCGGCATCCCCCGAGTCAAGTACCGTGTCCAGATCCACTACACTCAAATTTTCTCCCTATGGCCCATGATGCCTCACGCCCGCTGGTGGCAATCTATCCCGGCTCCTTCGATCCGCTCACCAATGGTCACCTGGATCTCATCTCGCGCGGCGCCCGGTTGTTCGAATCGCTGATCATCGCTATTCTTCGCAATACCGGGAAACAGCCGCTTTTCCCTGTGGAAGACCGTATTCAAATGATCCGTGAGACCACCTCGCATCTCGATAACGTCGAGGTCGATTCCTTCGAGGGCCTGCTCATCGATTACGCCTCCCGGCGCGGCGCCAACGCCATCCTGCGCGGCATCCGCGCCATCTCCGATTATGAGGCCGAGCTTCAAATGGCCCTGCTCAATCGGCGCATGCGGCCCGAAACCGAAACCATTTTCCTGCTGGCCGGCGAAGAGTTCTCCTTCATCAGTTCGCACATGATCAAGGAGATCGTCACACTCGGCGGCGACGTCTCGACCTTCGTTCCCGAACCCGTGGCCGCTCGCCTGCGCAAGAAATTTCCAGCGCAACGGTAAATTGGAAGGTAACCTATGCAAGCCATCGCAGAGATCGCCGAGCGCATTTCCACCATCAGCGTTTCCTCCACCTTGAAAGTTTCCGCCGATGCTGACCGTCTTCGCCGCGAGGGCGTGGACGTCGTCGATTTCGGCGCGGGCGAGCCCGACTTTCCTACCCCGGACAACATCAAGCAAGCCGCCATTGAAGCCATTCATTCGAATTTCACCAAGTACACCAATGCGGGCGGCACGCCGGAGCTTCGCGAAGCCATCGTGGCGCGCCATCGGCTCGATTTCGGCACCAACTATTCGGCCGCCGAATGCATGGTCACCGTCGGCGGCAAACATGCCATCTTCAATCTGATTCAGGCGCTGATCAATCCCGGCGACGAAGTCATCATTCCCGTGCCTTATTGGGTCACTTACAAGGACGTGGTGAACTACGCCGGCGGCATCTGCGTTTTTGTCGAGACGGATGAAGCGACAGGTTTCGAAGTCAAAGCCGAAATGATCGAGCGCCATCTCACGCCCAGGACCAAGCTCGTCATTATCAACTCGCCGAGCAACCCCAGCGGCGCCGTGCTCTCCAAAGAAGAATTCCGCCGCATCTTCGATCTCACTTCGAAGCGCGACATCTTCTTAATGACCGACGAGTGCTATTGTCAATTCCTCTACGAAGACCAGCCCTTCTCGATCGCCGCCGCACCGGGAGCCAAGGACACCGTAGTGGTAGCGGGCTCGCTTTCGAAAACATATGCGATGACGGGCTGGCGGGTCGGCTTTGCGCTCGCTCCCGCACCCGTTATCGGCGCCATGATGAAACTGCAGAGCCACAGCACGTCGAACCCGACCTCTATCTCCCAAAAGGCCGCTATCGAAGCCATGCGAGGACCGCAGGATTCGGTTCCGCTGATGCTCGCCGAATATCGCCGCCGCCGCGATTTTGTGATTGCGCGCCTGCGCGCGATCCCCGGCGTATCCATCGTCACGCCAAAAGGCGCATTCTACGCTTATCCCAACATCAGCGTCGCATTCGGCAGCGGCCGCGCGAAAAACTCGATGGAATTCTCAACCGAGCTGCTCGCCAAAGCGCACGTTGCGGTTGTTCCAGGAGAAGCCTTCGGCACTCACGAACACGTCCGAATCTCCTACGCGACCTCCATGGCCGAACTCGAGCGCGGCCTCGACCGCTTGCATAAATTCATCGACAGTCTTCGCGGCTGACCGCTCAGGCTGCCGCGGCCGGGGCTTGCGCAGTTCCTCGCGAAAGCCAGTAGTATCCCGCGCCCGCCAGCACAAACAGCAGCGCCGCGCTCCCGTAATACACGTTGCGAATCCCGACTGTCGTCGCAATCTCACCCGCAAACAGCATCCCCAACACCTGCGATGCGATGATCACCGAAACCATGCTACCGGTCACCCGGCCGAGCATATTTTTGGGCGTGTGCTCCTGCATCAGCACCTGCGCCGGCACAATGATGAACGCGAGGAAAAAACCGAGCATCAGGATTCCAATCACTGCGGCCGGCGTCGTTCCGAAAAGCGCAATCAGCCCAATCGAGAATCCCACGGCAGCGAGGCCGCCTGTCACAATATGCGAGTTCGAACGGCCGCGCACCGCTCGACGCACGAGCTGTGTGCCAAAGATCATGCCGACCCCAATCAGCGACCCCAGCAAGCCAAACATCGAGGTGCTGCCTCTGAGCACGTCGCGCACGTACACCGCCAGCAGCGCGCCGAAGCAGCGGATGGCGAACATGCCCGCAGCCATAGCGGTAATCACGAAAGAAATAGACGGATGCGTGAAGATGAACTTGACACCTACACCGGTTTCGGTGGCCATCGAGCGAACGCTTTTTAGCGCCGGAGCCGGCTGATGTGGAATGGTCATCGTCGATATCATCCCCGCCGAAAAGAGGAATGTTGCGGCGTCAATCCAGAAACACGAATTCGGTCCAAACGCCGAAACCAGCAAGCCCGATACGGCCGGACTGATGATTTGCATCATGTAGAACGCCTGCTGGATCAGCGCATTCGCACTGGTTAGGCCCGTCATCGGAACCACCGTACGCAGAGTAATCGTTTGCGCCGGAAGAAAAAAACTCGACACTGTGCTCGCCGCCAGCAAAATCGCATAGATTTGCCAGAGCGAATGCGCAAACAGTAACAGCAGAAAAAGCACGGCGCGCGTCAGATCGCTCGCAATCATGGTGCGCTTGACGTTCCAGGAATCGACGAAAACTCCCGCCAGCGGGCTCACAATCGCGAGCGGCAGCAAATAAAAAACCAGCACCAAGCTGACCGCGTTCGCAGAGGCATGCATCCGAAACGAGACCACCGCGAAAATTGCGTAGATCGCCAGGAAATCTCCGCACACGCTGACTAACTGCGCCAGCCAGAGCCTTCGCAGCGCCGCAATTTTAAAGACTTCGCGAAATGTTAACGGAGCGGGGGTTGTGGACATCGGGATTATGTCAGTGTAGCGTTCCTTTTATCGCGCACAACGGGCACCAAACGCCCTGTGCGCTTGCGTAATCGCGCACAACGGGCGCCAAACGCCCTGTGCGCTTGCGCGGGGCTGCTGAAACCGCGTGTCGAATAACTCTGCTCTCGTTACTTCACCGGCACGAACAGAAACGCCACCGGCGACGGCACATCTACCGGCTGGCCGGTCAGGGTGATCTGTCCGCTCTTAGGATCCACTCGGAAGATCACAAACCGATTGGCTTTCTGATCGCCCACAAACAAGTAACCGCCCGTGGGATCGAGTTCCACCCCTCGCGGAAATGTGTCTCCCGTTGCGGCAACCTGCACCTGGCGGAGGGTTCCGTTGCCCGGATCTACCGCGAATACCGCGATGGTTCCCGGCCCGCGATTCGACGCATACACGAATTTGCCGGCGCGATCCATCAATATTTCCGCCGGCCCGTTTTCGCCGCTGAAGCCTTCAGGAACAGTCGAGACGGTCTGCACCTGATGAAAATTGCCGCTCAGTTCGTCACCCGAATACACCGTGATCAGCGATTTCAGCTCGTTCACCACATACAGATATTTGCCGTCCCGGCTGAATACTATGTGCCGCGGACCGAATCCGGCATCATCTTTGATGAATGGCGGCTCATGCGCCGCGAGTTGCGCGTTCGCCGGGTTGATTCGGTAAATATGGATCTGATCCAGTCCTAAATCCGGAATGTACGCGAGTTTGTTATCGCTCGAGATAACTACCTCGTGCGCGTGCGGACCCTCCTGCCGCTCTTTATTTACGCTCGATCCTTGCGCCACCATCAGCGATACCATCTTGCCAATCTCCCCATCTTTCTCAATCGGGAACGACGACACCCCGCCGGTGGTGTAATTCGCTACTATCAGCATTCTTCCGGTTTTATCTACCGCCAGATGGCACGGCGCTACGCCGCCTGACGGCACGCTGTTGAGCGAGTGTAGCGATCCCTTTGCCCGATCGATTGCGAAGCTTGCTACGCCGCCTTCGGCCTTGCCTTCCAACTCGCTCACGGCATACAGGAATTTGTAATCGCGGTCGGTCGCGAGAAAGGACGGGTTGGCCAGCTCGCCCACCAACCCCAGCGAATCGAGCTTCGCGTCAGGCGCGTGAAAACGGTAGGCGTAAACGCCTTTCCCGTACACGCCCACGTAAACGAAGTAATCGGATTGTGTAGCAGATTTTTCGCTGCCAGAAACATTGGATGTAGACATGATTGCAATAACGAAAGCCGCGAGCGCGCCCGCCAGTTTACAACCCATAGACCGCGTCCAAACGGCATCCATTACGGTTTCCATTGAGTTCACTGTGACATATTACCTGTCGAGAGCTATGAAAAAGACCTCGCTTGCTGTCGTTGCCTCGTTTCCACTCGCAGCCGTATTGATCGGCGCAGCCGCATTGGGCGTTTTCGATAACCACGCAGACATTGGTATCACGCCAAAACCGGGATCAGCCGAATTCAACTCAGCCACTAGCGATTATCAGGTAACCGGTGGCGGCGCGAACATCTGGGCCAAGACCGATGCCTTTCAGTTCGTGTACCGCAGAATTTCGGGCGACGTGACTCTTACCGCCGATGTCCGCTTTCTGGGCCAAGGCGTCGAAGCGCACCGCAAGGCAGCGCTGATGATTCGTCAAAGTCTTGAACCGGACTCCGCCTATGCCGACGTTGCACTGCATGGCAACGGGCTCACCTCGCTCCAATACCGTCCTGCTGCCGGCGCCGACACCCAAGAGATGCGGTCGGAAATAGAGGCCCCTAGTCGCATTCGAATTGAGCGGCACGGCAATCAATTCACCATCGCCGTAGGCAGCGCCAATAATTTGAAGGCCACCGGGCCCGTGACTGTGGCGCTCCAGAATCCGGTGTACGTTGGGCTCGCGGTGTGCTCCCACAATGCGAATGTTCTTGAAACCGCCGTCTTCTCCGGCGTCAGCGTGGAGCCGGCAACCGCATCGCAGCAAGAGCCGCCTATCAAGCGCAGCTATATCTCTGTTTACGATCTCGCCAGTAAGTCGGTAAAGGTCATCTACACTGCGGATAAGTTGATCGAAGCGCCCACTTGGTCGCCCGACGGCAAGTATCTGCTCGTCAACACCGGCGGCGATCTCTGGAATCTGCCAGCCGCTGGCGGCGCCTCCGCGCAACTCGAAAAGATCGACCTAGGCGCTATCAACAAATGCAATAACGATAAAGGCTATTCGCCCGATGGCAAGCTCATCGCGTTTTCGTCCAGCGCGCAGGCGCCGGGTTCGCAAGTTTATACCGTCGCTTCCGCTGGCGGAACGGCCAAGTTGATCGTGCCTGAAACTCCCAGTTATTTCCATGGCTTTTCACCGGACGGCCATTGGATGGCCATCGTCGCACAACGCAATCACAACTTTGATCTTTTCCGCGTGCCCACTGAAGGCGGTGAGCAGCAGCGCCTGACCGTCAATCCTGGTTACGATGACGGCCCGGATTATTCGCCCGACGGCAAATGGATCTGTTTCAATTCAGACCGCTCCGGAAGCTGGGATATCTGGCGCATGCTTGCCGATGGGGCCGGTCCGAACGACGAAAAAGCGCAGCAGGTTACCAGTGACGAGCTCGAGGATTGGTTTCCGCACTGCTCGCCCGACGGCAAGTGGCTCGTGTTCCTCACGTTTCCAAAGGGCACCACCGGACACAACGGCCACACCCAGGTTCAACTCCGAATGATTCCGCTACCCGGCGACCACATCGAGCACACGACACCTCAGGTCTTGACCACATTTTTCGGCGGCCAAGGCAGCATCAACGTGAATTCCTGGGCCCCCGATTCAAGCAAGTTCGCATTCGTGCGCTACGAACAGTGATCTCTTCGGCCCGTTCGCGCAAGCTGATCGCGAAACATGTGCGCGCAGCCTTGCCACTCTGGAGAGCGCAGATCCTCGATCCTCATTCTCATCTTGCGCTGCCAGTTCGGATATTCCGCAGTGCTGCCCGGCAAGTTCTGCTGGTATGGCTCCATCGAGAAATCTTCCTGGTTCAGCAGCAGCACCATGGCCGGCGTCTGCGCCAGAAAACCGATCATTGCGTTATGCAGAGCGCCGTCTACTTTGGGCACGCGCTCAGCGTCTCGCATATAGTCGCTTGGCAACAGGTTTTCGGAATGCAACCGGTCGAGCATGCGTTGCTTTTCGCGCTTTCGGTCGTTGACTTGGCTCCAATATCCGCTGTCATCGATGAGGCCGGCTGCTTTCCGCGCCTCAATATCGCAACCGTTCCAAAAGCCCGTCAATGTGGGCAAATCGTGTGTGCTGGATGCAACCAGCGCCTGCCGCGGGTATTCGTAACTATGGTTGAATGACCCGTCGCCCCCATTCTTTTCGAAGTAAAAAAGCCGATAACTCAAAATCCCGAAACGAGAGAGCATCTCGCGGATTTCGTCCGTCACTGTGCCCAGGTCTTCGCCGATAACAAGAGTTCTGTTGCGCACGCTCTCGAGCGCCAAAATCCGCAAAAGATCCATCGCATTGTCCCGCACATACGTTCCTTGCGCCGGGATGGCGCCTTCAGGGATCCAGAAAAGGCGCGCCAGGCGCATCACGTGATCCATGCGCAGCGCCCCACCGTCTTTCATAATTTTCCGGAGGCTCTCCCGGTATAAGCGATAGCCACTCTCGCGATGCGCAATCGAATTCGGCGGCGGGAATGACCAGTCTTGTCCGTTCGGCGAAAAATCATCCGGTGGCGCGCCCACCCGGCAGCCATTCATATAGAATTTGCGGTGCGCCCACAAGTCTGAGCCGCAGCTATCGGTGGCGACCGCCAAGTCATGATACAGGCCGATTTGCAGGCCGTGTTCTTGTGCATAGTGCTGTGCCGCCGATAGCTGTTCTTCAATGACGAATTGAATGTACTTATAGAAATCGACGGTTCGCGAGTGTTCCTCCGCGAATTTCCGGCACGCCGGCGAATCCGGGTCTTGATACTCTGCCGGCCAATCCCGCCATGTCCAACGGTTTTTGTCCTGCTTATGGAGCAGCTCATCCAGCGCACAATAACGAGCAAACTTCTCGAGCAAGTCTCCTTCGCGCGAGCAGTATTTCTCAAACGCCTGCCTTCGCGCGCCATTCCTGCTGTAGCTTTTTCGAAACTCGCGGAACAGAAGTTTCAGAAATCGCCGCTTTAATCGATCGACCTCCTGGTACCCCACGAATTCCGCTTCGCCTAACTCGCGAATCTTCTGGTCAATGCGTGGCGAATGGCGAAGCGTTTGCGCGCAGCGCGAGCTTTTGAACTCGGGGACCGCTTCAATATCGATGTAAATCAAGTTCTTGTAGAAGATCGAGAGCGGAAGATAGGGGCTCGTGTTGTAGGGCGTCCGGTTATGCAGCGCGTGCAGCGGGTTCAGGCCGATAAAGCTGAACCCGATCTCGTTCCGCGCCCAGTCGCACAGCTCCCGCAAATCGGTGAAATCCCCGCAGCCCCAGTTCCGGCCGGATCGCAAGCCGTACAACGCTACATTGAATCCCGCCGTTCGCCCGCCGTGAACCAGCCAATCCGGAATGTAGGCTTTGTCCGGACACACAATCAAGTTGCATTCGCCTGCGGCTATTCCATCGATGCTCACCTTGAGCACGTGATAGCCGATTGGAATCTCCACCGGCATCGTCAGCTCGTATGTGGTCCACCTGCGGCCATCCATCGCGACCTGGCGTAACACTCCCAATTGCGATGTTTCGACCGAGCCGGCAAGTTGCTGCCCATCCTCCAGCGAAATCTCGAAACAGATAGATGCCGAGTCGCCCGCGGCCACTGTCAGCGATACTGATTTCTGTAACTCGCTTACGACAGCGGTCCCGGGCAGGATCTGCGCCATCGTTTGTTCGAAATGCTCGGCCCGCTCTCGCTCCAGCGCCTCCAAACTCGAAGCATCCCAACCCAGCGCTTCCAATATCTGTCGCAGCACGCCTGGCGCCGCTTCGTGCCGCTTATGAAGAACGTCCCAGTATTCACGATAGATGCCGCATTCCTCTGCGGCTTTTGCCAGCGCGCCGGCATAGTCTTCCGCTCGCTCGAATTCCACCACTTGCATTGTTTTCTTAGACGGTCTTCCTACAACTCCGATTTCTGCTTGATGCAAAACTCTGGGCGCGCTTGCGTGGGATAATTCGACTGTGGGCGATATTGAGAAATTCGAGATCAGCCAGCCGCCGGAGCTTTTCGAGCGCACGGATCAGGATTTCGGCGCGCCCTTGCATGAAGGCATTATCACCACGACGCTCGATAGCGCGCTCAACTGGGCCCGCAAAAATTCGCTGTGGCCTCTGACCTTCGGCCTCGCCTGTTGCGCGATCGAGATGATGTCGATGATGGCTTCGCGCTACGATGCGGCGCGTTTCGGCGCCGAGGTTTTCCGAGGCTCCCCTCGGCAGTCGGACTTGATGATCATCGCCGGGCGTGTCTCGAACAAAATGGCGCCTGTGATTCGACATCTGTACCGTCAAATGCCGGAGCCCAAATGGGTCATCTCGATGGGCGCCTGCGCCACTTCGACCGGAGTGTTCAGCAACTATGCGCTGGTCCCTGTCAATCAAGTTATCCCGGTCGACGTTTATGTCCCCGGTTGCCCTCCCCGTCCGGAACAGTTGATTTACTCGCTTATGCTGCTGCAGCAGAAAATCCAGGATGAGCGCGGCACGGTGCGAAAGACCCTGAATCTGGCCTGAGTTCCGGTTCAACCAACGCAACTGATAGACCCAGCCAGCGCCTCCTCGCTCGGAAGAATGTCGGAGGATAATAGCCTCGCCGTCCGTTCCGCGCCCACCTTGGTAACCACCACCTGCCACGCCTCCTGTAAGTCTTCGAGCAACGTTTGCACCTCCGCCAGCGTTGCATCGGACTGACGCACGTTGGCTTCGGTCAGCTTGCGTTGGCAGTAATCGTAAATGCGTGCGTAGTTGATCGCGATCTCTCCGCCAGCTTCAAAGTCCAATCCATCGCTCAGTTCCACCAGCACAGCGAACGCCTTGTTGATGTGCCGGACGCGTCCTGCAATGTCCTTCATGCGGTTGCATTCTCTTGCTCCGACCACGGACCGTATTCCGAGGTCATACAGCAACTGCACCAGCCGCTCCGGGCTGGCATTCAGCACTTCATTCTGCGCATAGACAGAGTGGGGCGGATAAGCCATTCGAACGATTTAGTCCCTTCTCTACTTCCATCGGCCGAAGCCTCGATCTTGATTACCCTTCTGCATTAACGTTCTGCAGATTTTGTGCAAAATCGATAATCGACTCCGATGGAATTTGAACAATTACCTCACCCGTGCTCCGGTTGAGAACCTCTACCACTCCCAATCTGCTCTGCGGGTCGCGGGAAAACCGCAGCTCACGATCGAATCCCAGCAACTCGCTTTCGTTGATCGCGTTGACGGCGTTTTGGACGGCGGCCGGCGTATTAACCGTGTTCTGACGAACGTCCGGAATCGCGAATTCCTGCAAAAAGCTCAAATGGGTGTAATCCGGACCAATCTGCACGGGGGCCTCCTCGATACGTCTTATCGGTATTTGCGCGCACTTCTTTATGCCAGCCGCCTGGCATGAATTCCCCAGACGAGTTCAATCGGTCGAGTTGACTTCCGCCGTCAGTTTGCTAGCCAACGGCCGCGTTTGCCCCGCGTATTTGTTGCCCGCTTTTTGATAGTACGGCACCGATACCGGCGATGATAGCTGCTCGAAAGTGAATGAACAGATCCGCATCCCGGGATACAGCGCCACCGGCATGATGCCGAGATTGCTGAGCTCGAGAGTCGCCTTCCCACGCCAGCCCGGATCGAACAGTCCGGCAGTCCCATGCACAATAATGCCGATCCGTCCCAGGCTCGAGCGCCCCTCGAGCCGCCCCAGTACATCGTCATCCAATTCCAGAGTTTCTTCCGTAATCGCGAGCGCGAATTCGCGCGGCTGCAACACGAACGGCTCGCCCGGCTTCACCACCACCGTGCGCATGATGTCTTGAATCGCGCCGCGGTCTCGCACGTCGATATAGGCGTGGCGGCTGTGCTCGAATACGCTGAATTCCGGCCCCAATCGAAAATCGACTGAGCAGCTTCCAAACTGCTCCGCCGGAAGTTCGGGTGAGATTCGGATCTTGCCTGCAGCCAGGTAACGCCGGATGTCGACATCGGAAAGAACCATGAAATGGGCGCCCCGCGTGAACAGCCATCCTAGCATGCGCCGATGCTATATTTGAGAGGTCGCGGCTTCCCCGCAGCACGCGCAATCCATGCGGTTGCGTGCCTTCTTCATACGATGGGCGGCTAGCTCAGCTGGGAGAGCACCACGTTCGCAACGTGGGGGTCGTGGGTTCGAATCCCATGCCGTCCACCAACATGCACAGCCACGTAGCGGGAGCGATAAACAAAGTGCCGCCGCTTGGGAACGAATACACGCGTTTTGGATTGCATCTTCGCGTTTGCTGTTTGCATCGGATTAGACAATGGCGGCGCAGGTAAGCGCGTTAAGCCGATTGGCCGTGGAGGCGCAAGCAGACGAACTAGTAGGCTTGCGCTATGAATCGTTGATCCGGCTTGCCGATTCGATCCGGGCACAGCGTGATCCGAACGGCTTGTTCGGTATTTTAGTTCACGAGCTCAGTTCGGTTGTTCCATTCGACGCCGTTGCGCAGTTCGATGAAAGCGCCAATAAGCTCCATTGGTTTTTCCGCGAGGGACTCAAGCACCCGACCGTTTCTCCCTCGGACGTACCGAAGGAACAGAGCGTCGCATGGTGGGTTTATGAGCGCCAGCGCGCGCTTATAATTCCGGATGTACGGCAAGAGTCGCGTTTCGCTCTATTGAGTCAGTGCTTACTGGAATCCGGACTCAACTCGCTTTGCGCCGTGCCGCTCAGTACTGCGCACCGCCGGTTGGGAAGCCTTGTCATCGCGAGTCAAATGCGCGATGCGTATTCGGAGGAAGACGTTCGGTTTCTTTCCCTCGTCGCAGACCAGATCGCGCTGGCCATGGACGACACGTTCAATTTGCGGGCTTCGCAGCGCGCTCAGGAGAAACTTCAACTCCTGTTGGAATTAACCAACCGCGTAGTTTCGAATCTGGACCTTCGAGAAGTGCTCCGCGAGATTTCAGGAAGTATCCGGCGCGTCATGCGGTGCGATGGAGTCGGCGTCTGTTTGCCTGACCCGGAAGACGGACGGCTTCGCATCTATGCGCTCGATTTTCCGGCGAATGATGGCCTCATTTACGAGGGATTGGAACAGTCGGCAGCGATTTTGCCGGAATCGCAGGCGCCGAAGGTCTTTCAAACCGGCGAGACGATGGTCCTCAAACCGCAGGAGCTGCTCAGTGATCCGATTGCAGCCGCCCACGGCCTCAAGTCGGTTTGTCATTTGCCGTTGGTCATCCGCAACCGTGTGCTCGGCACCGTAAGCCTCGGGAGTGTCCGCGAAAACGCGTTCTCATCGGAGGATGTCGCGTTCCTGACTCAGGTCGCTTGCCAGGTTGCGATTGCCATCGACAATGCGCTTGCCTACAGCGAAATTTCAGAACTGAAGGACAAGCTCGCGCAGGAGAAATTGTATCTCGAGGACGAAATCCGGAGCGAATTGAATTTCGAAGAGATCGTCGGCAAGAGCGAGGCGCTGCGGCGCATTCTGAAACAGGTGGAAACCGTCGCGCCGACCAATTCGACGGTGCTGATCTACGGAGAAACCGGGACCGGCAAAGAACTGATCGCGCGGGCGCTGCACAACCTGAGCATGCGCAGATCGAATGCTTTCGTGAAACTCAATTGCGCGGCGATACCGACCGGATTGCTCGAAAGCGAGCTCTTTGGCCACGAAAAAGGGGCATTCACTGGCGCGATCGCACAGCGCATCGGGCGCTTTGAGCTGGCGAATCGAGGGACCGTGTTCCTTGATGAAATTGGCGAAGTCCCCCTCGAATTGCAGCCCAAGCTTCTTCGGGTCTTGCAGGAGCGGGAATTTGAGCGGTTGGGAAGCGCACGCACGCTGCACACCGATGCGCGACTGATCGCCGCTACCAACCGCGATCTGGCTGGCATGGTTGACGGGCAGAAGTTCCGTTCCGACCTTTACTATCGGCTAAACGTATTCCCCATCCGTGTGCCCGCGCTACGCGAGCGGCCCGAAGATATTCCCCTCCTGGTGCGTCATTTCGTGCAGCAGTTTAGCCGGCGGAGCGGCAAACACATCGACACGATTCCTTCGGAAGTGATGAGCGCGCTGACCAGATATCACTGGCCGGGAAATATTCGAGAGCTGCAAAACGTAATCGAGAGAGCGGTGATTCTTTCCCGTGGCCCAGGCCTCCAAGTGCCGATCGAAGAGCTCGAGCAACATAGCTCTGCTCCTCAAACCGCGCTGGAGAGTGGCAACAGCATGCGAGCCGTTCTCGACAACACCGAACGCCACCAGATTCTCCATGCACTTGAGCAGGCAAACTGGGTTGTCGCCGGACCGAATGGCGCGGCGGCTCGGCTCGGCATGAAGCGCTCGACTCTGCAGTCGCGCATGCAGAAACTCAGCATCCGAATTTCGCGTAGTAGCAACTAAGCGCCGGCTAACTCTCAGCTCATGCCGAAAACTCGGCACGCGCCGAACCCTCGGCACCGATAATTCAGCACTGAAACTTCCGGTATCGAGTTGTAACCCCGCTTGTTGCTGTAAAGCAACAACTTATCGACTTAGGCATGTTTTGAATCGATGGTTTGTAACATGCACACCGACTTACGAGATGAAAAAATGTTGAAGATCATAAAATCCGCCACGGTTAGCGAGCAACGGTGGACTCTTTGCGGAAAACTGGCTGGACCCTGGGTGACTGAGCTGCGATCCAACTGGGAGATGGCGCGCCCCGACTCAGAGGGCCGCAAACGCGTGGTGGATCTGCGGGAGGTGACCTTCATCGACGAGAGTGGAGAGGGACTGCTCAATCAAATGCGGGGTGAGGGCGCCGAGTTTGTCGCGAGCGGAGTGGATACCAAGGACGTTGTCGAGAATCTCACGACGGCCGGGAAACGGCCGCTGCGCAAATTTCTCGCTCATATGGGGAATGGGTGCGACCAGGCGGACGGAGGAGATGTGAAAAGGGAGAAGAAATGAAGATTCGATTCGGAAAAAAGATGCGGATTACGGCGGCGGCTGTTTTGACTTCGGTCGCGGCGTTCACGATCGCAAGTTGCACCCGAACTACATCGGCTGCCGGCGCGCCACCTCCGCCCGTGGTCGAAGTCGCCTCTGTCGAGCAGCGGGACGTGCCAATTTATCGCGAATGGATCGGCACGCTGGATGGCCTGGTGAACGCGGCCATCAGAGCGCAAGTGACGGGATATCTGCGCAGTCAGAACTACACGGAAGGCTCTTTCGTCAGGAAGGGGCAGTTACTGTTCCAGATCGATCCGCGTCCGTTCCAGGACGCGGTCGATCAGGTTCAGGGACAACTCGCACAAGCCAACGGACAGCTTGCGCAGGCGAAAGCGCAACTCATCCAGGCTCAAGCGCAGTTGACGGCCGCCGAAGCAAGCCAGCACAGAACCCAACTCGACGTAGACAAATACACCCCCCTCAACAAGCAAAAAGCCATTACACAGCAGGAAATGGACGACGCGACGCAGAACAACCTATCTGCGAAGGCGCAAGTAGAGGCGGCCAAAGCGCAAGTCGAAACCGCGAAAGCTCAGATTCAGGCCGCGAGCGCAGGAGTTGTGGCTGCCAAGGCCGCGTTGGAGACTGCACGAGTAAATCTCGGTTTTACACGGCTGACTTCGCCGATCGATGGCATTGCCGGTGTCGCGCAAATTCAAATCGGTAATCTGGTCAGCCAGACAGCTAATCCAGTTACTACTGTTTCCACATTGGATCCGATTAAGGTTAATTTCGCCGTAAGCGACCAGGAATATCTTCAGCTCAGAAGACTAGACACGCCGCTGAATCGGCTGGAACTCGAGTTGATTCTTTCCGATGGGACAGTCTATCCGCACAAGGGGAAATTTGACTTCGTGGACCGCCAGGTAACCGCGAACACGGGGGCGATCCAAATGACTGCCCTATTTCCAAATCCTGGGAATATTCTCCGCCCTGGCCAGTACGGGAAGGTTCGCGCCGAAACGGGGACAACTCCTGGAGCGCTACTCGTTCCCCAGCCCGCCGTCACGGAGCTGCAGGGCAGCTATGAAGTAGCCGTCGTCGACGACAAGAACAGGGTGAGCATTCAGCCTGTCAAGGTGGGCCGGACAGTGGGTTCGATGTGGGTGATCAGCGACGGATTGAAACGGGGCCAGCGCGTGATTGTCGAGGGCGCCCAGAAAGCTGTTGCCGGCGCGACGGTGAACCCTAAGCCCTTCAAGAACGACACGGAAAGCGTAGAGGGTAATTGAAATGTCAAAGTTCTTCATTAACCGGCCCATTGTGGCCATGGTCATTTCGATTCTGACGGTGATCGTGGGAGCTGTGAGCATCGCAACCCTGCCGATAGCTCAATTCCCGAATATCGTGCCGCCCGAGATTCAACTTCAGGCGACAGAAGTTGGCGCCGACGCGCAAACCCTGGAGCAAGCCGTCGCCACGCCCATCGAGCAGCAAGTAAATGGCGTGGACAACATGAACTACATGTATTCGCTAAACGCCACGGCCAACTCCCAAACAACGCTGATTGTGGACTTCGATGTCAAAACGGATCCGAATACGGACCTGATTCTGACTCAGTCGCGTGAGAACCTGGCTACCGGTCAGCTTCCGCCCGACGTAAACACATACGGGGTCACCGTCAGAAAATCAGTAACCGCTCCACTTATGCTGATCGCCTTATATTCTCCGAAAGGCACGCTGGATCGAAAATTTCTATCCAACTACGCCTTTATCAACCTCAACGATCCCATCGCGCGGTTGTACGGGGTGGGCCAGACGCAGGTTTTCGGCGCGGGACAGTATGCCATGCGCCTTTGGGTAAAACCGGACCAATTAGCGAAGCTGGGCATCACGGTCTCGGATATCCTCGGCGCCATCCAGGCGCAGAACACAGTGAACCCGGCAGGTCAGGTGGGCGGCGAACCAGCGTCCAAGAACCAGCAGTTCACCTATTCTTTACTTGCTCAAGGGCGCCTGAGTTCGCCGGAGCAATTCGGAAACGTGATTGTGCGTGAAGACCCGAATGGCGGCAACGTTCGTGTCAGAGACGTGGCCCGTGTCGAGCTGGGCGGTCAAGACTACAGCATTAACAGCCGCTTAAATGGCAAGCCCTCCGCCATTATCGCCGTCTACCAATTGCCTGGCTCCAATGCAGTCCAAACGGCCGAGTCAGTCCGGAAACTGATGGCTCAGATGAAACAGCGCTTTCCGAATGACATGGATTATGCCGTATCGCTTGACCAGACAGCCGCGGTTACGGAAGGCATGAGGGAGATCATCAAGACTCTTATAATCGCGATCCTGTTGGTGATTCTAGTGGTCTACCTCTTCCTGCAGGATTGGCGCGCCACATTGATCCCCATGCTGGCGGTTCCGGTCTCGCTAGTGGGTACGTTTGTTTTCTTCCCGCTATTCGGTTTCTCCATCAACACGCTTTCAATGTTCGGGCTGGTTCTGGCCATCGGTCTCGTGGTGGATGACGCCATTGTCGTCGTCGAAGGCGTGCAACGGCATATCGAGGCGGGTCTTGGTCCGAAAGATGCCGCTCGGAAAGCAATGGAAGAGCTCTCGGGTCCAGTCATTGGCATCGCCTTAGTTCTCTCGTCCGTGTTTGTGCCAACCGCTTTTATTCCAGGCATCACCGGAAGGCTCTATCAGCAATTTGCTGTTACTATCGCGATCTCGGTAGTCCTTTCGGCCTTCAACGCTCTTACGCTGAGTCCCGCGCTTTCCGCGCTGCTGCTGCGGCCAAAGAAGCAGAGCCGCGGGCTGCTACGAAGATTCTTTAACTGGTTTAATCACAACTTCGAGCGCGTCACGCATAGCTACGTCCGTCTATCTGGCGCATTGATTCACAAAAGCATCCTAGCGCTGGTGGCACTCGTTGGCTTCGGGGTTATCGGGCTGTTCTTTGCCAAGCGCGTGCCATCCAGCTTTCTTCCCGACGAAGACCAGGGCTACCTTTTCATCAACATGCAGCTTCCGAATGCGGCATCGCTGGAGCGTACGTCCGCAGCTTCAAGAGATGTCGAGAAAATCCTGGCTGCAACGCCGGGCGTGGAGTACACCACGAGCGTAGTTGGCTTCAGCTTGCTCAGCTTCGTCCGGACCAGTTACAGCGCCTTTTATTTCGTCACTCTGAAGCCCTGGGGCGAGCGCAAAAGCAAGGCGGAGCAATATCAGGAAATCAAGGCGCGCCTGAACCAGCAACTCAGCAGCCTGCCACAGGGAACTATCTTCAACTTCTCGCCGCCGGCGATTCCTGGCGTCGGCACCTCTGGCGGATTTCAGTTCGTATTGGAAGACCGCGCAGGACGCGACGTACAATTCCTTGCCAAAAACTTGGACAAGTTCGAGGCAGCCATCCGGAAGCGTCCGGAAATCGGCTTTTTCGGCACCACATTTCTTCCGAGAGTGCCGCAAAAATTTGTGGATGTGGACCGGGACAAAGTGTTGAAGCAAGGCGTGCCCATCAGCGAGGTCTACCAGACTATTCAGGCCTTCATGGGAGGGCTGTTCGTCAACTACTTCAACGCTTTCGGCCGTACCTGGCAGGTATACCTGGAGGCGGAAACGCCGTACCGGTCGAATCTGGATAGCGTCGGCCAGTTCTACGTGCGCAACAGTAGCGGCGGGATGGTGCCGCTTACGGCCTTGACCAAGTTCGAGTCGCGGGATGGTCCCGAGTTCACGATGCGCTACGACGAGTACCGGTCAGCGCAGATTATCGGCAGCGCCGCGCCCGGCTATAGCTCGGAGCAGGCAACGGCGGCTCTCGAAGACGTGTTTAAGAAAACCATGCCGAGCGAAATGGGGTACGACTACCTGGGCATGTCCTACCAGGAGCAGAAGGCGCGGGAAGGGCTCTCGTCGTCAGTCATCTTCGGATTTTCACTGGTTTTTGTCTTCCTCATTCTGGCCGCGCTCTACGAAAGCTGGACGCTGCCGTTCAGTGTGCTCTTGAGCACGCCGGTCGCGATATTCGGTGCGTTTAGCGTTCTTTGGCTGCGCCGCACACTGCTCGGCTATTTCGTGCCGGCATACATGGTGCAGATCGAAGACGACGTGTACTCGCAGATCGGGCTTGTAATGCTCATTGGTCTCGCGGCCAAGAACGCGATTCTGATCGTCGAGTTTGCCAAGGAGCAATACGAACAAGGCAAGCCTCTTGTGGATGCCGCGCTCGAAGGTGCGAGGCTCCGGTTGCGGCCTATTCTGATGACGTCTTTCGCATTCATTTTAGGGTGCGTGCCGCTCTGGACTGCGACAGGCGCCGGGTCTGTGGCCCGGCAGGTGATGGGCACCACGGTCATCGGCGGCATGCTCGCCGCAAGCGCCATCGGCATCTTCTTTATACCGGCGATCTTCTATCTGGTCGAGAAGGTTTCGTTCGCTGCACGGGCGCCAGGCGAGGCTCGCGGGATGCTACCGTCGCCCGGGCAAGGAGACTGAGATGAAAATTCGCATCATCGCTGTGTTGGCTGCTGCAGGGTGGATGACGGGCTGCGCGGTCGGGCCGAATTATCACCGGCCCACCGTGCAGGTACCGCAAACGTTTCGTGCCCCGGAGCCGCTGCCTCCTCCGCAAGCTGCCTCTTTCGCGGATCTCAAATGGTGGGAGGTTTTTAAAGATCCCGATTTGCAAGCCTTGATTAAAACCGCTCTCCAGCAGAATTACGATCTGCGCGATGCCGTGGCTCATGTCGAAGAGGCGCGGGCAAATTTGGGGATCACACGATCCAATCAATTCCCGCAAGTGAGCGCGAGCGGAGATATACAGTTCACGCGACTTTCTAGAGATGGTACGTTTGCCCTGCCCGCCTCGCTTGTACCGTCACAGAATCGCAATTGGGGCGAGGCATCGCTGAACTTACTTTCCTTCGAAGTAGACCTTTGGGGGCGCTTACGCCGCGCAACCGAAGCAGCCCGAGCGAATCTGTTGAGCGCTGAAGAGAATCGCAAAGCTGTCGTCACCACGCTGGTAAGCGATGTCGCGACTCAGTACTTCACGCTGCGCGAGCTGGACTACGAATTGAAAATCTCGCAGCAAACTCTCGCGACACGGCAGAACTCGCTGCAGCTTACTCAAGTGCGTCAGGGCGGCGGTATCGCGACGCTGCTGGACCTGAGGCAGGCCGAGCAACTCGTGGATACTGCCGCCGAAACCATCCCCACGCTTCAGCAGCAGATCGAGCAAACCGAGAACCAAATCACCCTGCTGCTTGGAAAGAATCCGGGCGAGGTGATTCGCCAGGCCAAATTTAACGAGGACCTGTTCCCACCCGACGTGCCTGCCGGCTTGCCGTCCGCGTTGCTGGAGCGGCGCCCCGATATTCGTGAGGCTGAGCAGAACCTCATCGCGGCAAATGCCAACATCGGGGTCGCTAAAGCAGCTTACTTCCCGCAATTGAGCCTGAGTGGGTTTCTCGGTGGCCAGAGCACCCAGTTATCGAGCCTCTTCACTGGACCACACAGTGCTTGGAGCTTTGTCCCACAGCTCACGCAACCGATCTTCACGGCCGGTCGCCTCCGCTCGAACGTGAGATTGGCGCAAGCGCAGCGAGACAGCGCGGTTGTTCAATATCAGAAGACGATTCAAACGGCTTTCACAGAAGTGTCGAACGCGTTGATTGCGCACCAGAGAGTGAGAGAAAGCCGCGTGCAGCAGGAAGCGCTGGTTGCGGCGCTGGAAGATCGGAAACGGCTGGCCTATTTGCGCTATAACGGCGGCGTGGATACTCAGCTCAATGCGCTCGACGCCGATCGCGATTTACTCCAGGCGCAATTGGATCTGAGGCAAATCAGGTTAAACGAGATATTGAGCGTGGTCCAGCTTTATAAGGCGCTCGGGGGAGGATGGCAGTAAGCCTCCAATGCTTCAATAGTTCCACCTATCTTGAAGCACCGCTTTCTCGTTGGTGAATGCCCGCATGGGAGCGCTGGGCACGTTATAATCTCCACCCGAGGCCCAATTTCCAATTGTTGAGACTCTCCTGCTCCCGACCGGCGCTCGTCATCGCCGTCTTCCTATCCTTGTTCGCGCGGTCCGGCTTTGCCGCGGACGCGATTGCCACCGTCCGCATCGACGCAACTCCCGGACATGAAATCAATTCTTTCGATCCCGATGCCGCCCTGGGAAGCTCCATCGACGTGCTGTCCCGCAAAGACATCGACCTACTCTACACGCCCCATATCATCCAGGAATCGCTGTCCGCGGGCTGGGGACCCATCACCTACCGGAACAATTCCGAGCTCCGCATGGCCGCCTGGCATTGGAACCCGCACGGCACCTGGAGCGACCCCGAGCACCAGAGCGGCTACTTCACCGGCAGCACTGCCCTCGGCGAACCGATCCGCTACATTCTCGAATACGCGCTTCCTCACCGCGGCTTCTCCACCAGCGGCGACACGCCCGTTCGCGGTCCCAACCTCATTTATTGGAAAAGCAATCCTTATCTCACCAGCAGGTTCACCGGCGAAAGCGACTCGCTGCATCCGCAATGGGTCGTCATGGACTTGAAAACCGAAAAGCCAGTGGACGCCGTGCACATCTCCTGGGCCAGTCCTTATGCGACCACCTACCAGGTGCAGTATTGGAAAGGCCAGGATCGGAAAGGCCAGGATCGGAAAGGCAATGACGCGCTCGATTTCGACGTCGGTCCGCAGGGCGAATGGCAGACGTTCCCCGCAGGCGACATACGAAATGCACCCGGTGGCGCGGTCACTCTCAAGCTCGGCCCCGAGCCCGTCTCAACACGTTTCCTGCGCATCTGGATGACGGCATCTTCCAACACTTGCGACCTGCACGGACCCTCCGACATCCGCAACTGCGTCGGATACGCCATCGAAGACATCCGCGCCGGCACCTTCGACCATAGCGGTGCTTTCCTCGACGCCACCCCGAAAGCACCGGGCCCGAATGCGTCCAGCCCGAATGCATCCAGCGACCAGCCCACCTACTGCTCCTCCTCCATCGACCCGTGGCACTCCGCAGCCGACGTGAACGCCACCGGCCGCGGTCAGCACACCGGCTTCGATCTGTTCTTTACCAGCGGTCTCACCAACAATCTGCCCGCCCTCATCCCCATCACTCTGCTCTACGGCACGCCCGAAGATTCCGCCGCGCAGATTGCTTACATCAGGAAGCGCGGCTACCCCATCCGCGGCGTCGAGATGGGCGAAGAACCCGATGGCAAGCACATGCTTCCCGAGGATTACGCTGCGCTCTACTTGCAATGGGCCACGGCGATTCACCGGGTCGCTCCGGAAGTGAAGCTCGGCGGCCCCATCTTCGAAGGCGTCAACCAAGACATCCGCGTCTGGCCCGATGCCCAGGGCCGCACTTCCTGGATGGGCCGCTTCGTCGCCTATCTCAAGTCGCACGACCGCCTTCACGACCTCGCCTTCGTCTCTTTCGAGCATTACCCCTTTGAGCCCTGCGACATCACCTGGCAAACACTCTATTCCGAGCCGCATCTGATGAAACACATTCTCGACGTCTGGCGAGCCGATGGAGTCCCGCACGACGTGCCGCTGATTGTCTCTGAGAGCCATCTTGCCGCCCAGCTCGCAGGCCCCATGAGCACCATCTTCGCGGCCCTATGGCTTGCCGACAACATAGGTTCCTTCTTTGAAGGCGGCGGCGCTGCCTTCTATCATTCGCCCATCCAGCCGCAGCCCGTCGAACCCAGTTGCTCCGGCTGGGCCACTTGGTCGAACTTCGTCTCCGACCGCGACTACGATATCACCGGATATACGTCTCTGTTTTTCGCCGCCCACATGATCAATCTGGAATGGGTCCAGCACCGTTCCGGCGTGCATTACATGTACCGCTCCTCGGTCGATATCAAAGACGGATCAGGCAACGACCTGGTCACGTCCTACGCTGTGCACCGGCCGGATGGAAACTGGTCCCTGATGCTGGTCAACCGCGACGAAACGCAACCGCACGTCGTACGCGTGGCCTTTCACAATTCGCAGACCAACAGCGATGCATATTTCTCCGGGCCAGTTACTCTAACCACTTTCGGAAGCGAACAGTATGTCTGGCGCGATCAGGAGAAGAACAGCCATGCAGATCCCGACAATCGGCCTGTCGGCAGCATCCTGCCTGGAGGTGGGGCAGCCACTTACACACTGCCAAAAGCTTCCATTACCGTATTGCGCGGCAGATTAATGAACTTATTGCGATAGCCGGTTATATTTCTTCAATGACCGAGTAAGTTGCTCATGCGGTAACCCAATTACCGTATGTCCGTCGATACCGGTCATGGTGTCCGCCGCAACCATCGCATTGACGATTGCTTCTTCTGTCGCCTGCGCGGTCGCTTCAAACAGCGGGTTCATCGAATCGTTGCCAAGCATGCGGATGTTACTAACTCCCTCCGTGCTCGTAATATGCTCCGCTGTCGAAAACGCCAGAAACAAATCCCCTGAGCCATTGCCCGACGTCGATCCCGTTCGCGCCAGGCCCATCGTCGCCCGCCGCGCCAGCCGCTTGAGCTGGTTCGGCAATACCGGCGCATCGGTCGCAACCAGGATAATAATCGACCCCACATCGTCTCCAACCCGCGGCATGTTTCGCGCATACGGCACGCTCTGCGGAATTTCCTTCCCCACCGGCACACCCGCGATCAACAACTGCGCTCGTCGCCCGCAATTGCACTGCACCAGCACTCCCACGGTGTATCCGCCCGCCTTCTGGTCCAATTTACGCGACGATGTCCCAATCCCGCCCTTAAATCCGTAACAGACCATTCCAGTACCGCCGCCCACCGCGCCCTCCGCAACCGCCCCGGCATGAGCACCATCGAGCGCCCGAAACACGTCGCCGTCCTTCACGTGAAAGCCGTTGATGTCGTTCAAAAATCCGTCCCACGTCTCCGCCACAATAGGCAGCGACCACTCCTGAGCCTCCGACACCTTGCCGTTACGTCGCAGCTGCCATTTAATGGTCGCGTCTCTTACCAACCCCACACTGTGCGTGTTCGTCAGCAGAATCGGCCCCTCCGCGAAACCGGATTCCTCGATCCACGCCGTGCCCGTCATCTCGCCATTCCCGTTTTGCGCAAAGTATCCAGCGAATACCGGAACCGGATCCTTTTTCCCGCGCGGCAGAATCGCCGTCACTCCGGTGCGAATCGGCCCCACTCCCACCTGCAGGGCGCCGTCCCCGGAGATCAGCGTCGTGTGCCCTACCTCAATCCCCGCCACATCCGTTATCGCGTTGAGCGGCCCCGGCGTCCCGTCAAACGGCACGTGCAAGTCTCGCGCCCGCGGCTTTGTCTGCGCCGCCAAGCTGCTGCACAGCAGAACAACCGAGGCGAGTTTATTTTGCATCCCTTTATACCTTCAAATCAAGTTTCCGAACCTGCTCTGCAATATATTCCGACGTTCGCCACCCAAGCGCCGAGATCGTCAGCGTCGGATTCTTGTCCGCGTTGCTCACAAATGGCGCCCCGTCCGTAACAAACAGGTTCTTCACATCCCACGCCTGGCAGTACTGATTCAATACCGACGTTTTCCGGTCCGCGCCCATCCTCGTCGCGCCGACTTCATGCTTGACTTGCCCGCCGTGCTCGATGCCCCAGTTACTCTCAGCACCCGAGCTGCTCGTCACAATCCCACCCATAGTTACTATCAATTCCTTGAATGTTTCCTGCATGTGTTTGGCCTGCAGTAACTCGTCCTGGCTCCATTTAAAGTGGAACCGCAAAACGGGTATGCCCCATTGGTCCACCACATTCGGATCCAGTTCGCAATAGCTGTCTTCGTTCGGAATCATTTCGCCCCGGCCGGCGAAATGCACTTCCCCGCCGTAGAGCTTCCGCAGATTTCGCTTCATCTCCACGCCATAGCCGCCCCCGAGCCATCGTTCCGCATACCCGCCCAGCGCGCCATTGCTGGGTAAATGCCGCCCGCCGCCCAGCTCAATATGGTAGCCGCGCGCGAACGGAAGCTTTCCCGCTTTCTGCTGCTGATACAGCCACCAAGGCATGTACAGATGCATGCCCCCGACCCCGTCCTCGTTGCGCGCCGGCAGGTCCTGCAGAATCGGCAGATATCCGCTCACCGCCGACCCCACCGTGTCCATCACATAACGCCCCACCAACCCCGACGAGTTCGCCAGCCCGTTCGGAAACACGCTGCTCTTCGAATTGAGCAAGATGCGCGCCGTCTCGCAGCAGCTCGCCGCCAGCACCACAATCTTCGCGCGCACCTCCACCTCCTGCCGCGTCTTCTTGTCCACGTAAGAGACGCCGCGAGCCATGCCGTCCGACCCTAGCAAAACCTCGCGCGCCATAGCATCCGTACGCACTTCCAGGTTCCCGGTCTTCATCGCCGGAAATATGTGCACCCCGGGCGAATTGAAATTCGCATTCACCCCGCACGACCGTCCGCATTCGGCGCAATAATGGCAAGCCGGCCGCCCGTTCAACGCCCGCGTAAGAATCGCCAGCCGCGACGGAATGCACGGAATCTTCAGCTTGTCCGCCGCCAGCTTGATGATGCGCTCATGGCAGCGCGGCGCGGGCGGAGGCTGAAACTTTCCGTCCGGCGCGTTCTCGATTCCCTCTGCGGACCCAAATACGCCAATCAGTTCCTCAGCCTTGTCATAGTACGGAGCCAGGTCTCCGTAGGTGATCGGCCAATCGAAGCCTTTCCCATCGCGGCTGTATGGCTTGAAATCGTACGGACCCATCCGTAACGAAATGCGCCCGTAATGATTCGTGCGCCCACCCAGCATCCGCGCCCGCCACCACATCCATTCGGAACCCGCTGCATTGGTATACGGCTCGCCAGGCACGTCCCACCCGCCCAGCAGCGTGGCATCGAAATACCCCAGCGGCATCTCCCGCGTCGCCGCCCCGCGATGCGGAGCCTGATACGGCCACTCAAACATCTTCGATTGCTTCGTGCAATCGAACCACCCTCCGGCCTCCAGCATGCAGATCTTCGCACCGGCGTTTGCGAGCACCTGCGCCGCCACCCCGCCGCCCGCTCCCGACCCCACTATGACGACATCGTACGCCTTGCTGCCTGCCATGCATTCAAATGTATACGACCAGCGCGCCCTGCTCGGTAGTGTCCTAAAGGTGCGTTGAAGCAGCGCGTTTCCCGCTGACTGCAATCTTAATTCCTTCTGTCATGGCGAAACTGAAGAAAACCAGTTGCGAAGCTCCACAGCAGAACAAATAGAGCAGTGGAGGCCCATCCGAGCCAAGAAAGATCGCGGGCGTTCTGGTCTCGGGGACCCCAAGGTGGCCATCCAAGATGAAGGAGAACTAGAACGCCGGGACCAGCAAACCAAATGAGACCGAGGGCAATGTAAACCACTCGGTAGACCACCAGCGCGGATTTTGAATGAATTGTTGGCTCGGAGCGGGGATTGTAGATGGCTCGCGCTTCCGATGCCAGCTTCTGTATACCGATAGCGTGATCGAGGTAAAAGAGTCCCATTATCGGCAGAAAAATGGGAATCACAAACAAAAGGAATCCATGGACAGGCGTGTGACTGTACGCGGCCGCCACTATAGCCGCAACACCACCCATCGTGATAGTCACGATCCCATGCTGTAGGTTTGTCCTGGTTTGAATTTCTGCGTGGCGCGAATTGTAGTATGCGACCATGATGTCCGGTACCGACTCCACAGTTCTACATCCTAACGCGTCCTGAGCAACTTAGTTGCGGCAGCAGACCCGATCTCTACCGCCGCCCAATGCCTTGTCTTGCTCCGATACCACGTTTATTCGCCGTCAAGCTGATCGGTCGCTAGGCTGGCTTCTCCAGCACCCCGGCCCGTGGTTTTCTCCGGTGTTCATGGAGTGGTTAGGGGACTACTCAAAAGCTTGGTCAAGGCGTACCTCACTTTCGTGAAGACGATTGTAGCGGAGTCGCCACAATCGTTCTAAGGCGATCAAACATTTCAGCATCAATCTGTTCTATAATCCCAGCGATGGCTCATGCTAAGCTCGATTAACTCCCCCTGGCCCAATCAGGAGTACTCGATGAGCGAAGGCGAACTGGACGTTTTTCATTTCGATGATGAGCGTCAGAGTTTTGAAGGCTTTGGCCAGACCAACGGGTCACGTTTCTGGTTCGCCAGAGATCTGATGAAGATGCTCGGTTACGAGACCTTCAGCAGCTTCGAAAACGCAATCAATAAGGCCGTTCAGGCTTGTACGACGTTGAAAATCTCGGTACTGGATAATATCGCCCAAGTTGAGCGGGAAGTGGACGGGAAATCGTGCAGGGATTATAAGCTCTCTCGGTTTGGCTGCTACTTGGTAGCGATAAATGGCGACGTAAAGAAGCCACAGGTCGCGATGGCGCAAGCCTATTTCGCGTCCATGGCTGAGGCCATTCAGGCATATCTCCAGAAGGTGGAAAATGTTGAGCGGCTTCTGATCCGGGACGAGATCTCGGAGCGCGAGGTATCGCTGAGCGGGGTAGCGAAGTCCGCGGGCGTAGTCGTTTACGCATTCTTCCAGAATGCTGGTTATCGTGGCATGTACAACATGGATCTCCGCCGCCTGAAGGATTTTAAGGGCATCGATCAGGGCAAGTGCCTTCTCGACTATATGGGGCGCGAGGAATTGGCGGCAAACCTGTTCCGCATAACGCAAACGGAAGCCAAAATTAAGAACGACCGAGTGCGTGGCCAGACGGCGCTCGAAACCACTGCCTTCAACGTCGGCCGTAAGGTGAGGGCGACCATGGAGGAGATCAGCGGGACGAGACCTGAAAGCCTGCCATTGGCCGAGGATATTAACACCGTCAAGAAGGGCCTGAAACAGGCCCAGCGAGAACTCGCAAAACTAGACAAGCCAGGGAAGGGCTAGCCCACTAATTCCGCACTCGTCCACGCATGATCCGCTATCCCGGTTTGCATTGCGGGCGTCACACGCAAACTGGAATGAATCCGGCAAAAATTGTAGTACGCGAAGTGCAGGCAGATCGCAGCCCAGTGGTTCTCCCATTTCTTGCTGAAGCCATTCGTCAGGCGGGTGAGCCTGCGAATCTGCATCCGCATGGTGAGATTCTGGCGTTCCACAATCGAGGTGCAAATGCGCGAGGGATCAGGATTGCCGATGATTGGGACCACCTCCACGGATTCAACGGTTGCCGGAGAATACCGGCCCTCCCCTTCGCTCGGAGCGCCGTACACCTTGATGAGTTGGGCATAGCTCACCAGATGGCCTAGCGTCGTTCTGATCGCGCTTACGTAGGGTTTGAACCGTCAGTCGTGATTTGAAAGCGATGGCCCGGAGCAAGCGCGTCCCGCAGCCTTTCGATAAAGACATCCGTAGTAGTCTGATTCCGTTTGCCGAGTGCGAAGTTGATGACGAGTTTCGTCTTGCGGTCAATGGCAACGAAGCAGTACGTATCCCCGAGTCCTTCATTGTTTGCTTCCTCGCTTGTCTTGTGACCCTCTTTCTTGCCGACGTAGCCCCAAGCTTCGTCACATTCAACGTCGGACGGCCTGAGATTGCGAACCTGTTTCGCCATGATCCTTTCTGCCTTCTCGCCAGCAAGAACAAGCAACCGGCAAATCGTATCGCGATGCAGCTCAGTCACGCGCTCGACCGTGCGAATGCTTGAACCTTCGATGAGCAACTTGAGAGCAAGTACGGCCTTTTCCATCGGCACCGTCATGGAACCGAGCGGCTTCTCGTGCTCTTCGGTATACGTCTTGCCGCACTCGGGGCAACGGAAGCGCTGCAGCCCGTTGCGGTGTTTGCCAAAGCGACGGCACGCGATCTCGCAATCGGAGCAGATCATCGGAGCGGCTTTCGTTTGGCTCATCATAAACGCAGTATACAACAAGCGCCTGCTGTTTTGCAAGAGAATTCGGTCATCTGAAGGCAACTCATTTCATGAACTTGGGACAAAACCGTTCTGATGAAACCGCCGTTTAGCAAACTCGATAAGGGCATCCGCAATGCCGTCCGCATACTCCACGAGAACGGAGTGGAAACGTTCGAATCGTGCCAAGGCGGAAAAGGACACGCTTTCTCCGAACCCACGGTCCGTTTCCACGGTGGCAATGCGGAGGGCTTCAGAGCATTGTCTGTCGCCCTCACGCATGGGTTAAAGGTATTCGAGCTTAGGCGTTACTACACAGTAATTGACGAACTCCCCGTAGGGCCCTACTGGGAGATGACATTCTTGCCGCAGCGGGCAAGAAAGCTTTCGTAACTACTCGCCTTTGCTGTTCAGTTTTGCGCAGTCCTTGCAGAGTGGCTTTCCACCCGTTCCGGCAAGCCGGTTATGGCGTGGAATCTCGCTACCTGGACCGCACTTTGTATTGTTGTGGTGATGGGGTTCCTTTACGGAATGCCAAGCACTCGTTTGTGGCATCTTTTTCTCCTTCTTGAATGCACACGTGTTTGGCTTCGTTCGGCCAGAATGCCAGTGATATGCTCACTGGATGCAATTGGTTCCCGAAGCCCACAGGCAATAGGGACCACACACGGGAGCGCTTTCCAGAGCGCTCTCGTGACCCCAAGCCAAAAACAAATCTGTTGATTTGTGCTTGCGTGGTGGTCCACGACAGTGGTACAAATACACATAGGGCGTCTGAATCATATGGGTCGTCCTATTTGTGGTAACTTCAAGGTTTTCCAGGCCGAGTGAAGTAACCACAAAACAGAAAAAGCGAATTGTCAGCACACCGCCTTTATGGCGGCTTTTCTGTTTCGGCCTTCTATCAACTCCTATAAGGTAGATATCCGTCGTCGCTCGCCAGCGTGGTGCTTTTAGCACTCTTCTGCTGTGGCGGGTGACAACTGCCTGCATTGTACTCCAGAAATCGAATCATTTCTTCCCAAAAATGTTTCGGGCAGCAAAAGTCCGTAGGAAACCTCAGTGGAAAAGTTGTCGAAAAAGGAGGGTGCAACGACTATCTTGAGTCGTTCCGAGGTCTTCCACCCGCCTTCGTTTTCCTCATGGCAGCGATCTTAGCGAAGTACTCCGGCCCTCTTTTCGCTGTGGCTTTGCCGCCCTTCGCCCCGAGCGCGGCGGCGTCAGGTTGCCGTTTGGCGAGATCAGCAGAGAGCGCTAGCGCTGCCGTCAGAGATTCACGGGCGCTAGCAATGGAAGGGTGGGGATCGGGGATTGTCGCGAGAACCAAGTCGGCTTGGTTTACGAGACGGTGGAGCGCTTTCAGATCGCGCCGGGTGGATGGGCCTGCCATGCTTTGAGCCTAGCACCTAACAGCAAGCGCTTGATAGGCTGAAGAAAATTCAGCAACGCACCTTTAGGACACTACGCCCTGCTCAGCTAGTGTCCCGTCCCGGTGATTGATTTAGCATTGATGCGGCGTTTGGGATCGGTGTAGGTCCAACGGATCGGTCGGGCAGAATTTGTATAAGCGCTGATGTATTTCATGAGTTTGCGGCGGAGGTCG